>Ga0116142_10006573_pt1 | contig 9961 bp, 10 predicted proteins | sample AD_UKC033_MetaG_FD_89785 | JGI IMG/M metagenome (GOLD analysis project Ga0116142, IMG submission 89785) | Active sludge microbial communities of municipal wastewater-treating anaerobic digesters from USA - AD_UKC033_MetaG | ecosystem: Engineered > Bioreactor > Anaerobic > Digestate | place: USA... | reverse complement strand
TCCGCCGCGAACCGCTCACGCAGTCTGGTGACTACCTCACGAGCTCTGGATTCGTCAAACTCGGGGCTCTGACGGCCATAGAGAGCGCCGACTACCATCACCGCACCGGCCAGCGCCCCGCACATCTCCTGGTGCGTACCCGCCACGCCCCCGCCAAAGATACTGGCCACTTTGATCATCGAGGGTGAGACCGAGCCGAGCAGATGTTCACCGGCACTCAGCAGCACGGCTTCGGAGCAGTGGTAACCCTGCCGCATTAGCTGCCCTGCGCGGGCGGCGGTGCTGTCTTGTATCGCCATGGCCAACGTCCTCCAACCAGAATGATGTGCTGGGGATAGTATACCACAGAAAGCGTCCGCCTGGCCAGTCCAGGACGAGGGGAACAAGAGGGCGAACCTGCGGGTTCGCCCTCTTCTGCAACACAGACTGCACCAGCGGCGCGATGACTAGCGCCCGGAGACCATCCCCCCGAGAGCTGATCCAACCCCCAGAACGCTGGCGATGATGAAAGCTACCAACATCAGGGCAAGCCAGCCGACCACAGTCACGATGATGGCCTGCGTGCTATCGAGGTCCAACCCCTCGCGGATGGCCAGTACGCCGGCAACCAAAGCCAGGATACCACCGGCCAGTGAGCCGATCCAGCCCACGCACGGGATAATGCCCAGAATGCCCAGCAGACGGGGTGCGTTGGCATAGCCGACCACACGCAGCACTTCGTTGAGTGAGCCCTTGCTCTGGTAGAGCATACGACCCACAAACTGGGAGACGTAAGACCAGACGAACCAACCGACGAAACCGCCGATCAGTTCCGAGACAAAACCGTTGGCCGGTCGAGCCGCGCCTGCGGCGGCGCCGATGCCGGACAGCACACTGGCCACCGCCACGATAATGGCCGCCTGCTTCGTCGCCTGCGGATCTGACTCGATCTCCTTGAATACGGAGAAATCCAACTTGATAATGCGCATAACTCGGTCGAGCATGGTTCCTCCCCGGGCCCTAGAATGGCACCATTGTAGGCCCATTCCTTGCCCGATGTCAAGAGGTAGCTGGAAAGACAGCACAGCGAGCGGTTGACAAACCGGGAGCGAAGCCTATACTCACGGCGAGTGACGCGAGAGGAGGCTGAGTGATCACGGAGATCGTGGCACACCGGGGTGCGCACGAGAAGCTGCCGGAGAACACACTGGCTGCGTTCCAGCAGGCAGCGGTGATGGGTGCCGATATGGTCGAACTGGCGCTGTCGGAGCGCTGCCCCGGCCTGGCTTCGGACCTGCTCTATCCTCCATCAGAGCCCTGGAAGACGCTCGATATCGTGGCCTATGAGGCAAAACACCTGGGCAGACTGGCCAGGGCCAGGGCCGTGCACCTTCATCACACCCAGCTTTCGGAGCAAGTCGTTGCAGGCCTCGCGGCGGCTGGGCTCGAGACACACGTCTGGGGCGCGAACGACGAGAATGCGCTGCAACAGTGCCGCAACCTGGGGCAGAAGCGCGCGTGCACCGATCAACTGAGCCTGGCTCTCGGATGGCGCTCACGAGCCGCCGCTGAAGCATCAGCCGCGCCAGAGTGAGGGAGGCAGCGCATGCGATCGCCGAGCGACAACCAGAGCGGGGTCCTGGAATGGCTGCTCCAGCCCGGCGACCCATCGATTCGGTTGTTGACCCTCCGTCATCTGCTCAATCGACCTCTCGAAAGTGCGGAAGCACAGCAGGCGAGCGCGGCTATCACCGATTCGCCTCCCGCCAAACGAATCCTCTCGCGCCAGAACGCAGACGGAAGCTGGGGCAAGTCCGCAAACCCCTACCTGCCCAAGTACAAATCCAGCTACTGGACGTTGATGTTGCTCGGCCATCTCGCCGTGCCATATGGCAACGAACCGGTTCGGCGAGCGGTCGACCACATCCTTACTTTCCAGCAGCCCTGTGGCGGCTTTGCCACCTACGAAGAAGACAACGCCAGGGTAGAATACGAATTCGCCGTCAAGCGCGAGGCAGCCCGCGGCAAACCGGCTCCTGATGAACAAAGTTTCCTCGAGAACCTTCTGCGCGAGATGACGCTCTCCTGCCTCACCGGCAATGTGGTCTCGGCGTTGGTGCGTCTGGGCTACGGGCGACTGCCTGAGGCTGCGCGAGCGGTCGATTGGCTGATTCAGATCCAGAATGCCGACGGCGGCTGGCTGTGCCCCTACTGGTCGGCCCACCTCCGCGACAAGCACTCCTGCTTCTATGGCACCATCAGCGCGCTGGAGGCCCTGGCAGAGATGCTGCGGCTGAGGCCATCAACCAGACTGCGCCAGGCAGCGGACCGCGGCGCCGAGTTCCTGCTGCTGCACCGCCTCTATCGCGCAGACCACCACGACTGGCAACCGATCAACCCACAGTGGCTCAGACTCTCCTTCCCGTGGTTCTATGGCTACAGCATCCTGCGCGGACTGTGGGTGCTCGGCTTGCTGGGCTGCCGCGACGAACGAGCCCAGGATGCCCTCTCGGTGCTCCTTGAGCGCCGCGCTCCCGACGGTCGCTGGATCCTGGAGCATTCGCCCTATGGGCGGATGGCAGCCAATCTGGAGAAGGTCGGCCAGCCCAGCAAGTGGGTGACCCTGCACGCGCTGTGGGCGGTGCGTAACCTCACGAGTGGTGCATCCTCGCATTAAGCAAGGCACCGGTGAGGTCAACCGCTGGGCGGACCGGCATCGGCACTCACTGCCCCTCTGAGCAGCTCTTGATTATCCCGGCCTTCCTGCGAGGCCTTCGATTGAGGCGAACCGGCACCTGTTGCGGCCCGAGGTCTCAGCCACCCCTGAATGCCCTCCACACCGAACGCCGCTCCGCTTGGCGCAAGAGCTGCGACGGAACGTTCTGGCGGCTTGACAAATCCCCAAGACATGCTAATATATGAATACTTGCTCAATTATTCACCAGGTGAAGATCTATGACCGAGGCCGATCTCGACCATTGTGAAGTGGAGGCCATCCATCCGTCCGTGGTTCGCCAGGCCCAGGAGCAAATGCTCGATGAGCCGACGGCTACGCGCCTGGCCGAGCTCTTTCAGGCGCTGGGCGATCCCACCCGCGTGCGCGTCCTTTCGGCGCTCTGCGTGGGCGAACTGTGCGTGTGCGACCTGGCCGCAACCCTCGCGATGAGCCAGTCCGCCATCTCGCACCAGTTGCGAGTCCTGCGGCAGCTCAGGCTGGTCAAGCGGCGCAAGATGGGGCAGATGGTCTTTTATTCGTTGGACGACGAACATGTGTCGTCTCTGTTCAGTGAAGGCCTCGATCACGTCCGGCACCCACCGGCGGTGAGCGCGTGCTGAGCTTGCCGGAGTCTGCTCGTTGCGAGAGAAAGAAATGACACAACACATCACTCTTCCCATCAAAGGTTTGGACTGCGCAGACTGCGCCAGGGCGCTCGAAGGCGGTGTCGCCCAGCTTGAAGGTGTAGTGCATCCTGTCCTCAACTTTGCCTCCTCATCGCTGGCCGTAGAGTACGACCCGGCCCGCGTCTCTCTGGGCAGCGTGATGAAGCGGATCAAAGAGCTCGGCTACGACGTTGCGGGCGAAACCCTGACCTTTCAACTGGAAGGCCTCGACTGCGCAGACTGTGCTGCCAAGCTGCAGCAAGCCGCAGCGAACGTTCCCGGTGTGCTCAGCGCCCAGGTCAACTTTGTCACCGCCGAGATGCACTTGCTTGTTCTACCCCGTCAGGCACTGGAGCAGGCCGTATTCAGGCTTGCGTCACAGATGGGCTATCGGGTCCGCACAGCCGCCGAGACTGACAGGCTAACGCGTGACGAGCCCCGGTCGAACTGGCGCATCTGGCTGTACGAACGGAGACGAACGGTCCTGACGGTGCTATCAGGCTCGTTCCTTGTGTTGGCGCTCGTGGCCGGGCGCCTGGATTGGAACCCAATCCTGGTCAGCGGTCTCTTCGCTCTGGCCATGTTGTGTGGTGGTGTCTACATCGCCCGCAGCGGATGGGCGGCCCTCAGGACCACGCACACCCTCGACATGAACATGCTGATGACCATTGCCGCCATCGGCGCAGCGGCCATTGGCGAGTGGGCCGAGGGTGCCTCAGCGATGTTCCTGTTCTCGCTGGGCAACACGCTCGAAGCGATGACTATGGACCGGGCCAGAAGTGCCATCCGCAAGTTGATTGCCCTGTCTCCCCGAGAGGCTACGAGGGTACACGGCGACCACGCTGACCGGGTTCCGGTCGAGCAGCTTGCGGTGGGCGACCTGATCGAAGTGAAGCCCGGAGAGCGCGTGGCGATGGACGGAGCCATCGAACAGGGCCGCTCTTCGGTCGACCAGTCCCCCGTCACCGGCGAGTCGGTGCCGGTCGATGTGCAGCCCGGGTCGCCCGTCTATGCTGGCTCGATCAACGGTCACGGCGCGCTCCTGGTTCGAGTGACCAGACTGGCCAGCGACAACACGCTCTCGCGCATCGTGCAGATGGTCCAAGAGGCGCAGAGCAGACGGGCGCCGGCACAGCGCTTTGTTGATACCTTTGCCCGCTACTACACGCCTGCAGTGATCGCCCTGGCGGCAGGGATCGCCGTCCTGCCTCCACTGATAGCCGGTGCTCCCTTCCTGACCTGGCTCTACCGCGCACTGGTGCTCCTGGTGATCTCGTGCCCGTGTGCCCTGGTCATATCAACTCCTGTGGCCATCGTCAGTGCCATCTCGAGCGCTGCTCGTAAGGGCGTGCTGGTCAAAGGCGGAATGTACCTCGAATCCATCGCCAAGGTGCGCGCCGTGGCTTTTGACAAGACCGGCACGCTGACCGAAGGCAGGCCGGCGGTCGTCGATATCGTGCCTCTGGGCAGCGTACCTTCTCTCCCCGGGCTGGCTCAAGAACCGATAAACCCCGCCGACCGCGTGCTCACGGTAGCGGCGGCCATCGATGTGCATTCGCAACATCCCGTGGCCAGAGCCATCCAGGCGGAGGCCCGCACCAGGGGGATTGCTCTTCCTCAGACCAGTGAGTACCAGCAACTGGTCGGCTTTGGCGGTCAGGCGCGCTTTGACGGCAGCATCTACTACATCGGCAACCATGCCCTGTTCACCGACCGAGTTCCTCACGCCGAGGAAGTGTGCGGTTTGGTAGAAAAGCTCGAGGCGGAGGGCAAGACCGTTGTGCTAGTTGGGTCTCCGGACGGTGTGCTGGGTGTCATCAGCGTTGCCGACCGAGTACGGCCGTCCAGCCCGGCAGTGCTGAAAGAGCTGAAGCATTTGGGTGTGAGCCACACGGTGCTTCTGACCGGCGACAACCAGCGCACAGCTCAGGCGATCGGTCGGGCAGTCGGCGTGGATGAGATCCGTGCCGGGTTGATGCCTCAGGACAAGGTCGAGGCAGTGGAGCAGGTTCTGAAGGACTATGGCAGCACGGTGATGGTGGGCGACGGAGTGAACGACGCCCCGGCCATGGCCAGGGCCTCGGTGGGCGTGGCGATGGGTGCGGCCGGCACCGACGCCGCACTGGAGACGGCGGACATCGTGCTGATGTCCGACGACCTGACCCGGGTGCCCTACGTCATGCGATTGGGCAGGAGCACCATCCGCCACATTCAGCAGAACATCGCCCTATCACTGCTGATCAAGGGTGTGTTCCTTGCCCTCGCCCTGATGGGCAGGGCGACCCTGTGGATGGCTGTGTTCGCTGATATGGGCACGTCGTTGATCGTCACCCTGAACGGCATGCGACTGCTCCGCGCAAAGTAGAGTCTGCATCTATCTGCCCTAGTCTCAGGTCACATCGGCCAGGGACCAGGGCAGCACATCCGGGGGTCGACCAGTAACCTTGATCTGCTCGCAGAGGCGGGCAACCGGTGCCGACTCCAGACCACAGGCGGCTTGCGCGAGCTCATCAAGCAGGCGCCACTCGCGCTCCGTCACTTGTGCTTCGTCTGCCAGCGGAATGCCCATGGCCACCCAGGGCAGGCCTTCGTGCTTGGCCAGCGCAAATGCGTCGCGCAGCAGAACGTGGCGCAGGTAGCCCCATCCTCGCCAGCGTAGAAAGCCGAACTGCTCCGCAGCGAGATGGCCCATCCGGCACGATAGCCACGCTTCAGCGCCGGTGAGGTAGTCTTCCGTAGGTACGTCATTGGGATCAAAAGAGATCGCGTAGCCAGCGCGCTGGACCGAATCAAGCTGGGCGTCCACTCTGTGCCAGCGAGCGCTCTCTGGGGACCAGACCTCGCAAAGCCAGTGATCGACCCACATAGTCTGGTTCAGATAGCGAGCAAAACCAGCGCGTGGCCTCGCCGGGCGGCCCTGATAGCGGAGAATCGCGCAGAGCAGGACGGCATAGTCGTGGCAGGTGGTGACCACACGTCGCTCAGGCGGCCGCGGCTCGGTCAGCGGACGCGAGTCGAGGTCGAATGCCCTCGCCAGTATGCCCTGAGCATCGCCAATCTCGACCTCGCCCCGGCGCTCCGCTGGAATCTGAACGCCATAGCGCCAGGTCTCGAGCACGTGGATAAGCGTATGTTGCAGCGTGGCCGTCAGAAGGCCCACCTCTTGAGGCAGCCCATCCAAGCAAGACGAGAACTGCCCAGGAGCACTGTGGTCTCCAGAACAGGAGTAATAGGCCAGAGTTTCGAGGCTGGGTGTGGTCACGTGGCCGCTCCTCGCGACTGTCCATCGAGCCATTCTAGCCTGCTCTCACGGCAGCGACAAGCGGGGGCGCCGCTCTCGCTTTGACGCGCGTGCGCCCCCTGAGTACAATCCTTGACCAAGAGCATGGATCTCAGCGCGGAGGTTCAGGATGTCACCCCTTGAGTGGACCCTCTTCTTCAAGGCCGCGACTGCTGCTGCGGCTGGCTTCGCCATCGGTCGAGAACGTGAGGCCCACGGCTCGCCCGCCGGTGACCGGACACTAGCCCTGGTGGCTCTTGGGGCGGCGGCGCTGACGGGGCTGGGCATGTTCGCCTTCCCCGACCACGTGGCCCGCATCATTGCCGGCGTGATCACCGGAGTTGGCTTTCTTGGCACGGGTGTGATCATGCGCGATGGCAGCGGGGTGGTTCGTGGTCTTACCAGCGCCGCCTGCATTTGGACCGTAGCCGCGGTCGGGGTAGTCATCGGCGCAGGGCATTACTGGCTCGGCCTGGCATTGGCCGGGTTGGTCATGCTCCTCCTGCTGTGCGACAGGTTACCCATGACAAAGCCAGCGGATCCGGCACACCAGCCAGAGTTCCGCGGGCGACAAGATGCTCTCTCACCGAGCGATCAGTCCCCGCCGGCAACGGGTTGACGATCAAGTCGAATTGGAACCAAGTTCCGCTGTCTGGGTGCTCGGCGTCCACACCATTCCTAGTCCGCGAGGTTAACCATGAACCAGATTGCGCAACGATTCACGCGCGTACCTACTCGCTTTGGCGAGCTAGTGGTCCTCTGGACGCCAGAGTCCCACCGGCCGCTCGTGCGGGAGATACTGCTGCCGACTCCTCGAGCAGCCGCCCTGGCTCTGCAGCTAGGCCCCGAGTGCGAGAGCGGACCTGGCGAACACCCGGACCTTTTCCGCCTCGTAGAACAGCTTGCGGCGTTCTGCGCTGGGGTGCCGGTTGATTTCTCGTTGGACAACCTGGACCTGACGCAGTGCCGACCATTCCACAAGCGGGTATTGTTAGCCGATTTCGCCATCCCTCGCGGCTCCGTGACGACCTATGGTCTCTTGGCCCGTTATGTGGGCGCGCCGGGGGCAGCGCGTGCGGTAGGCTCCGCTATGGCCAACAATCCGTTTCCCCTGGTGATCCCCTGCCACAGAACTATCGGCTCGGACGGTCGCCTCCGCGGATTTGGCGGCGGGCTACCGATGAAACGATCGTTGCTCGAAATGGAGGGTATCGAGCTAAGCCCTGCTGGACGAGTGGTCAACCCCAGGTGGTACTACCTTGGCTGACCGGCTCGTTCCGGCGCGACAAAGCGGCCAACACTGGCCTCGGAGGCAGGGATGAGAGTGTGTGTCCTTGGCGCGGGCATGGTGGGCAGCGCGATCATTGCCGACCTGGCGCAGGATAAGAACCTTGAGGTTTTGGCGATTGACCGAGATCAGGCCGCGCTGGACCGAGTACGGCAGCGAGCACCCCTGAGTCGGGCAGTCCAGGCAGACCTTGGCCAGGTGGGCGACGTGCCCACACTGGTCAAGGGCGCGGACCTCGTCGTCTCGGCCGTCCCCGGCCATCTGGGGACCCGCACCCTGGAGGCGATCATTCGGGCTGGCAAGAACGTGGTTGACATCTCCTTCAGCCCCGAGGATCCCTTCCTTCTTGATGATCTCGCCCGCACGCTTGGTGTCACCGCCGTCGTGGATTGCGGCGTAGCTCCGGGCCTGTGCAACATCATCGCCGGTTACGTCTATGACCAACTTGAGATCACCGAGCGCTACGAGTGCTATGTCGGCGGCCTGCCCGAGGTCCGGGTGAAGCCATACGAATACCGGGTCGTCTTTTCGGCGGTGGACGTATTGGCGGAGTACACTCGGCCCGCGCGATTCAGAGAGAACGGCGAGCCGGTCACGCGTCCCGCTCTTTCCGACGTCGAGCAGCTCGACATGCCTGGCGTGGGCACGCTCGAGGCCTTCAACACCGACGGCCTGCGTTCACTGCTGCACACTCTCCCTATCCCCACCATGCGGGAGAAAACGCTGCGTTACCCGGGCCATGCCGCGCTGATGCAGGTCCTGCGCGACAGCGGCTTCTTCAGCACCACACCCGTTGAGCTCCGCGGCGCGAGCGTGGCGCCGATGGATCTGACGTCCCGTCTGCTGTTCCACCAGTGGCGAATGCCGGCGGGAGAACGCGACCTCACCGTCATGCTCGTCCGGCTGGATGGCCAGGCCAGCGGCCGCCGCGTTCGGCGCGAGTTCTACCTGCTCGACCGTTTTGACGATGCCAGTCAGACCACGTCGATGGCCCGCACCACGGGCTACACCTGCTCCCTGGTAGCGCGTCTGGTGCTTTGCGGCCAGTTCGCACGGCGCGGCATCTGCCCTCCCGAATTCATCGGACAGACGCCCGGTTGCTTTGACTGGCTCAGGCAGGAGTACGAGAAGCGCGGCATCTGGTTGACCGAGTCAACCCGCCAGCTCTAGCAGCACCGCTGCGCTCGTCTCCGGCTAGGTGGCAAAGAGCAAAAAGCGCAGCACCTCAAAGTAGTTCTCGTGAGCATACTCGACCATTGCTTCGTCCATCTGCCTCGCGCCAGGATAGAACCCCATCTGGTGCGCCCGAGATGCCTGCTTGTAGCGCACCTGCATCACGAACCGCTGCGGAACAGGAAGCCGACACAGGGACAGGTCACCTTTGAGCGCGGCGGCGACCCCCTCCTTGATCCGCGCCGCGGCGACCTCAGGGTGCAGGTTCACCGTTGCCTCACCGATGCCTTCCTTCACCGCCACTGTCGTGATGTGCGAGTTGAGCAACGCCGCCTCGTCGCATAGTCCCCTGTCGCCCGAGAGAAATGCAACCGGGATACCCAGAGAGGCCGCAACATAGGAGTGCAACGTGAACTCGGATGCCGGATGCCCGTTGAGTGTCAGCAGAGCGATCTGCCCGGACATGGTGTGTGCCAGCGGATTGGTTGCTGCCCCGGCCCGAGAATGGTAGCCAACCATCACCACAGCCGAGAAAGACTCGTTCAGCTCCTGAACCATGCTGAACGGGTGCCCCGTCCAGCCACGGACCAGCCGCACCTCGCGCGGCAGCCGCGCGGCAATAATGTTGCGCCCTGTATCGTGCGAGTCCTTGACCCACACTTCCTGCGCTCCCGCCGACAGCGCCCCCTCGCAGGCAGCAGCGACCTCGGCTGTCATCTGCTCCCGAGCGGCCTTGCTTTCCTCCTTCTGCAGGTCCGTTTCGTCCCAGTGTGTGACGCCGGTAATGCCTTCAATGTCTGCACTTATGTAGACTTTCACCATCACCCCTCGACCAGCTTGATTATCTGGTGCCGGCGAGC
>Ga0116142_10006569_pt1 | contig 9963 bp, 9 predicted proteins | sample AD_UKC033_MetaG_FD_89785 | JGI IMG/M metagenome (GOLD analysis project Ga0116142, IMG submission 89785) | Active sludge microbial communities of municipal wastewater-treating anaerobic digesters from USA - AD_UKC033_MetaG | ecosystem: Engineered > Bioreactor > Anaerobic > Digestate | place: USA... | reverse complement strand
TCGGCCGGCTGCACGCGCAGGGCGCGCTCGACCAGGGCGCGCGGGATCAGCGCCGTGGTGGCGAGCGCGCACACCTGCTCGACCACGTTGTGGAGCTGGCGCACGTTGCCCGGCCAGGGGGCGGTGGCGAGCGCCTCCAGCGCATCCGGCGCGAAGCCGGTGAGGCGCTTGGCGTACCTGTCCGCCAGGCGGCGCAGGAAGTGTTCGGCGAGCAGCGGGATGTCCTCGCGGCGCTCCGCGAGGGCGGGCAGTTGCAGGCTCACCACGTCGATGCGGTAGTAGAGGTCCTCGCGGAACTGCCCCGCGGCCAGCGCCGCGTCGAGGTCGCGATGGGTGGCGGAGACGATGCGCAGGTCGACCGCCTGCGCGCGCGTGGCGCCCACGGGACGCACGGCGCGCTCCTGAAGTACGCGCAGCAGCTTTACCTGCAGCGCGGGCGGCATGTCGCCGATCTCGTCGAGGAAGAGCGTGCCGCCGTGGGCAGCCTGCACCAGCCCCTGATGGGCGCTGGTGGCGCCGGTGAAGGCGCCGCGCACATGGCCGAAGAGCTCGGATTCGAGCAGCGGCTCGGGGATCGCGCCGCAGTTGATCGCGACGAAGGGCGCAGCGGCGCGCGGGCTGGCGAGGTGGATCGCGCGCGCGAGCAGTTCCTTGCCGGTGCCGCTGTCGCCACGGATCAGCACGCTGGCGTCGGAGACGGCGACCAGCCGGGCCTCGTCGAGGAGCGCCTGCATGCGGCTGCTGCGGCTGATGATTGCTGAACGCCAGGCGGTGTCGCCGGCGGGGGTGGCGATGCCGGCTTGCGCGTGCACGCCGGCGCGGGCGTGGGACGGGCCGGCGAGCTGCAATGCCTGGCGGATGCCCCGCAGCAGGGCCTGGCTGTCGAAGGGCTTGGTGAGATAGCCGGCGACGCCGAGCGCGGTGGCCTCGACCGCGTCGGGGATGCTGCCGTGCGCGGTGAGCAGGATGACCGGCAGCGCCGGATGCTGGCGGCGGATGTCCTCGAAGAGCGCGAGGCCGTCGCCGTCGGGCAGACGGACGTCGCTCAGCACGAGGTCGAAGCGCTCCACGCCGAGGCGGCTGCGCGCGGTCGCGACACCGTCGGCGGTCGTGACGTGGTAGCCGCTGGCCTGCAGGCGCATCGACAACAGACGTAGCAGGTCGACGTCGTCGTCGACTACCAGCAGGCGTGCAGGCGCAGCGCCTGCGGTCGCGAAGGCGGCCGGCGCGCTCATTCGGGCAGCCCGGCAGGGGGCCGCACCGGGGGCGTGGGCGGACTCAGGCCGCGTTCGATGTCGGCGATGGCCTCCAGCTTGCGCTGCAGCTCGGCGTTCTGTCGGCGCAATGCCTCGAGCTCCTGATCGCGCGCGGCGCTGGAGTGCGCGCGCTCGTCGAGCTGGCGGCGCAGGCGCTCGGCGAGCAAGGTGAGCTGCTGCCGTTCGCGGATCTGCTCGAGCAGGGCGCGCGCGTAGGGGTGCAGCACGCGCGCCTCGGTGCGATCGTCGGCGAGCAGGCTGTCGAGCGCGCGCCGCGCCGTGGCGAGCCGGTCCTGGCCGGGCTGTGCGGCCTGCACCGCGGTGTGGAGGCGCTGCTGTGCGGCCTCGTGGGCGAGGGCTTCGGCGCTTGCAGCCCTGGCCGTGTCCTCGCCGGCGTCCCAGGCGGGCACGCCGGCGCAGCCCGCGAGCAGGGCGAGCGTGGCGGGGAGCAGTGCGCGGAGGGCGTTGCGGGGCGCCGTGCCGGCGAGGTGGAGCTCGGGGTCAGGCATGGGGCAGCTCCACGCGGAAATGTGCGCCGCGGTCGCTCGGCAGCGCACGCACGCTGCCACGATGGGCGCAGATGAACTCGCGCACGATCGCCAGTCCGATGCCGCTGCCGCCGCCCGTTTTTGCGGGAGGACTGCGGCGGCCGCGGAAGAAGGGCTCGAAGATGCGCTCGAGCTCGTCGGGTTCGATCCCGGGGCCCTCGTCGCCGCAGTCGATCACGACGTTCTCGGCGGCGAGGCCGAGCTCGATGCGGACGCGGCCGCCGGCGGGGCTGTAGGCGATCGCGTTGGCGAGCAGGTTGGAGAACACGGTACGTAGCTTGTCGCCGTCGGCGCGCACGATGGGGGCCTCGCCCGCGAGCCTGATCGTGACGCCGCGTGCGCGTGCCGGCAGGCGCTGCTCCTCGACGACTTCGCGCAGCAGGGGGAGGAGGGCGGTCGGCTGCAGATGCAGGGAGCGCGCGTCGAACTGGCTGGCGTTGAGCCGCAGCAGCTGCTCGATGCGCCCCTGCAGCGTGCGCGCACTGTGCGCGAGGATGCCGGTGACTTCGCGCTGGCCGGGGGCGAGCGTGCCGAGCACGCCGTCGTCGAGCAGGGCGACGCCCTCGCGCAGCGAGGCGAGCGGGGTCTTGAGTTCGTGCGACACGTGGCGCAGCACGCGCTTGCGGTCGGACTCGAGCTCGGTCAGGCGCAGGCGCAGCCAGTCGAGACGCGCGCCCAGCCTGCGCAGGTCGGCGGGGCCGCCGATGTCGATCGGGCGGGCGAGGCGATTCTCGCCGAGCTCGCCGATGGCGTGCTCGATGCGGCCGAGCGGGCGCAGCAGCCACCAGCCGGCAAGCCCGGCGAGCGCGCCTGCGAGCACCAGGGCGGCGAGGATCTGCAGGGTGACGGCGCGGCGTTCGCCTTCGAGCGTGCCCATCAGGGCACGGTCACGATCGCCGAGGTGCTGGTTCAGCGCCTCGGCGAGCCGGCCGGCGCGCACGCCGAGGCTGCGGAGCTCGTCTTCCGCTGCAGGGGGGGCGATGCGCCCGGTCGTCGTGGCGGACTGCGGGTCTTCGCGCGCGTCTTCCTCCGCGCGGTCTGCGGGCTGGGGGGCGGCCAGGCTCGCCAGCCACGCCGCGACGTGGTCGGCGCTAACGCGCCACGCCGCGACCTCGCGGGCGAGCGCGGGACTGGCCGACTCCAGCAGCGCCAGCGCAGGCCGTGCCTCGGCGAGGGCGGCGTCGAAGCGTCGGGCGAGGGTCGGCTCGCCCAGCACCTCGTACTGGCGCGCGCTGCGCTCGAGTTCCACGCTGCGCTCGCCGAGCGCGCGCGCCGCGTCGCTCAGGGCGAGTGCGCGCTGCTTGTCGTCCTGGATCGCGTGCACGACCGCTTCCATGCCACGCCAGCCGCCCGCGACGGCGGCGGCCAGGCTGGCGGCGATCAGCAGGAAGCTCGCGAGCAGGGTGGCGCGGAAGGACAGGTGACGCATGCGGGGATCGGCTTGTGCAGCGCAGCGTTGCGCGGCGATGGGGACGACGAGTCTAGGTCAGCGGGTGCGGCCGCGCAGCCGCGGAAATGCAAGACGAAGTAAGCGACGGACATCGGCGTCGTCGCCGGACGACAGTACGAAAGCCTTTTGAATCAGTTGCTTGCGCGTGCCGGCCGGGCTGGGTGTCGGGTGCAGGCGACAGCTCGGCCCTGTCCGCGTCGGGCCGTGCGCGCACGCTTTGTCGCAAGTGCCTGCCCGGAAAGGGAAAGACGCTGCTGGCATGGGGATTGCTGATGTGCAGTCGGAGCGCAGCGCCGTAGCTGCGCCGGACTCCAGGAGAGAACATGTTCAACAAGCCCAATCTGTTCCACGGCGGCGAGTCGTCCGCACAGCGCAACGGCCAGCGCCCGGCAGGCACGAACCTCGCCGCCGCGTCCGCCGCGCAGCCTGCCGAGGCCGCTGGCCCGTCCGCAGCGCGCGAGCCGCAGGCGGTCGGGCGCGAGGAGGCGCCGGTGGTCGCGGGCGAGAGTCGGCTGATCGTGGGCCCCGAGGTGAAGCTCAAGGGGGCCGAGATCCTCGACTGCGACACCCTGGTCGTGGAGGGTCGGGTCGAGGCGACGATGGACAGCCGCGTGTTGCGCATCGCGGAGAAGGGCGCCTTCAAGGGCACGGTCGGCATCGACATCGCCGAGATCCACGGCCACTTCGAGGGCGAGCTCACCGCCCGCAAGCAGCTGCTGATCCACGCCGGCGGGCGGGTGAGCGGGAAGATCCGCTACGGCAAGATCCTCATCGAGGAAGGCGGTGAGCTTTCCGGTGACGTGCAGTCGCTGAGCGCAGCAGGCAAGGAACTGCGCGCGGTCGATGACAAGCCGCGGGCGCTCGCCGCGGTGGCGGGCTGAGTCGGTGCGCAGGAGGCATGTTCGGCCTTGGGAGCGGGCTTGCCCGCGCATGGCGCGACCGCAGCGGTGCTGCGTGCGCGGGGATGCGCCGCCGCGGCCCGCGGCGCCCTGCGGGTCGGTGCCGCCCGGCGGCGAATCTTCGGGCCGGCCAAGTCCGGCCCGGCCCGCTGGTGGCGAGAGCCTTGCGATGTCAGCGCGCTGTCGCGGCGCCTGCCTGCAGCCGTGCGGAGCCTGCGGCGGCGAGCTGCTGCGGTGTCCACCTCCAGTGCCTCTCCCAGGCGGCGCGGACCAGGTTGGGGTAGTCCGGCTTGCCGAGGCTGCCGTTGTAGCGGCCTAGCGCGCGGAAGAGGTCGCCCTTCTCGATGTCGAGGTAGTGGCGGAGGATGGTGCAGCCATAGCGCAGGTTGGTGCGCATGTGGAAGAGGTTGTCGTCCGTGCGACCGATGACCTTGATCCAGAACGGCATCACCTGCATGTAGCCGCGCGCGCCCGCCGAGGAGATCGCGTACTTGCGGAAGGCGCTCTCGACCTGGATCAGGCCGAGCACCATCTGCGGGTCGAGCCCGGCACGGGTGGCCTCGTAGTGGATGCTGGTGAGGAGTTCCTTGCGGTAGGCCTCGTCCGGGATGCGCTTGGCCAGCCGGCGCGACATCTCGGCGAGCCACTGCGCGCGCTCGCCGGCGTCGGGGATCGGCAGGGTCGGCGCCACGGCGTCGCTGACCGCGGCATGCAGCGCGGCGCGCACGCTCGCCGCCATCGGCTCGTACTGCTGCGCCCCGGCCTGCGCCCCGCCGGCCGCGAGCGCGAGCGCACAGGCGGCGGCAAGCTGGCGGAGCGGGGCGGGCAGGCGGCGCATGGCGGCGTCTCCCGGGATCAGGCCTGGTCGAGACGTGCGAGCACGTGGCCGAGGATCTCGCCCACAGGCAGCTTGGCTGCCTCGGCGTCGCGCCGGCCCTGGTATTCGACCACGCCTTCCTTGAGCCCGCGGTCGCCGATGGTGACGCGGTGCGGCACGCCGATGAGCTCCCAGTCGGCGAACATCACGCCGGGGCGCTCGTCGCGGTCGTCGAGGATGGCGTCCACGCCGGTGGCAACGAGCGCGTCGTAGAGCTTCTGCGCCTCGTCGCGCACCGCCTGCGACTTGCCCCAGCCCACCGGGCAGATCACCACCTCGAAAGGCGCGATCGCGCGCGGCCAGATGATGCCGCGGGCGTCGTGGTTCTGCTCGATGGCGGCACCGAGGATGCGGGTGACGCCGATGCCGTAGCAGCCCATCTCGAAGTGCTTGGGCTTGCCGTCCTCGTCGAGGAAGGTGGCGTTCATCGCCTTGGAGTACTTGGTGCCGAGGTAGAACACGTGGCCGACCTCGATGCCGCGCTGGATGGCGAGCATCCCTTTGCCGTCCGGGCTGGGGTCGCCCTCGACGACGTCGCGCAGGTCGGCCACCAGGTCGGGCTCGGGCAGGTCGCGGCCCCAGTTCACGCCGGTGAAGTGGAAGTCGGCGTCGTTGGCGCCGCAGATGAAGTCGGCCATGTGGGCGACCGTGCGGTCGGCGATCACCTTGACCGGCTTCAGCAGGCCGATGGGGCCGAGGTAGCCCGGCTTGCAACCGAAGTGCTCGAGGATCTCGCCCTCGGTGGCGAAGCGGAAACCGGCCTTCAGGCCCGGCAGCTTGCCGGCCTTGACCTCGTTGAGCGCGTGGTCGCCGCGCACCAGCAGCAGCCACACGGTGACGCCGGCCGGATTGCCCTTGTCGTCGAGGTCGTCGGTGGCGAGCACCAGCGACTTCACCGTGGTGGCGAGCGGCACGCCGAGCAGCGCGGCGACGTCCTCGCAGGTGGCCTTGCCGGGCGTGGGGGTCTTCTCCAGCGCCTTGGCCGGCTCGGCGCGGCGCGCGAGCAAAGACACGGCCTCGGCGAGTTCGATGTTGGCGGCGTAGTCGGAGTCGGGGCAGTAGACGATGGCGTCCTCGCCGGTGTCGGCGATGACCTGGAACTCGTGCGAGCGGTCGCCGCCGATGGCGCCGGTATCGGCCGCCACCGCGCGGTACTCGAGGCCGAGGCGGTCGAAGATGCGCTTGTAGGCGGCGAACATGATGTCGTAGCTGCGCCCCGCGGCTTCTTCGCTGCGGTCGAAGGAGTAGGCGTCCTTCATGGTGAATTCGCGCCCGCGCATGACACCGAAGCGCGGCCGGCGCTCGTCGCGGAACTTGGTCTGGATCTGGTAGAAGTTCTTCGGCAGCTGGCGGTAGCTCTTGAGTTCCTGGCGCGCGATGTCGGTGACGACTTCCTCGGACGTGGGCTGCAGCGCGAAGTCGCGCTCGTGGCGGTCCTTCAGGCGCAGCATCTCGGCGCCCATCTTGTCCCAGCGCCCGGTCTCCTGCCACAGCTCGGCGGGCTGAACCAGCGGCATGATCAGCTCCATCGCACCGGCGCGGTTCATCTCCTCGCGGATGATGGCCTCCACCTTGCGGATCGCGCGCAGGCCCATGGGCATGTAGCTGTAGATGCCGGCGGCGGTCTTGCGGATCATGCCGGCGCGCAGCATCAGCTTCTGGCTGACGACTTCGGCGTCGGAGGGGGCTTCCTTGAGGGTGAACAGGTGGAACTGGCTGGCGCGCATGGGAGTCTTCGGATCAGGCGTGAACAAGCGCGCGATTCTAGCGCATGGGGCCGGCGCGCAAGCGTTCGTCGGCCTTCAGCTTAGCCGACGCGCCACGGCGGTGCGCTTTCATTGCGTGGCCAAGTGTGAAAAAATCGTGACCAATCAAACGAATTCGAAGGTTCGTCATGCTTGACCGTGAAGGCTTTCGCCCGAACGTCGGCATCATTCTGGTCAATGCGCGCAATGAGGTGTTCTGGGGCAAGCGCATCCGCGAACATTCCTGGCAGTTTCCCCAAGGTGGCATCAAGCACGGCGAGTCGCCGGAGCAGGCCATGTACCGGGAGCTCCATGAGGAAGTCGGACTGCGGCCCGAGCACGTCAGGATTCTCGGGCGCACGCGCGGGTGGCTGCGCTACGAGGTTCCCAAGCACTGGATCCGGCGCGAGTGGCGCAACACCTACCGTGGACAGAAGCAGATCTGGTTCCTGCTTCGCCTGGTGGGGCGCGACTCCGACGTCTGCCTGCGCGCGAGCACTCATCCGGAATTCGATGCCTGGCGCTGGAGCAACTACTGGGTGCCGCTGGAAGCGGTGATCGAGTTCAAGCGCCAGGTCTATCAGCTGGCGCTGATCGAATTGGCGCGCATCCTGTTCCGGTCGCGCAGCTTCGAGCTGCCCGACAGCTACCGGCTGCCCGAGCCTGAGCCTGCTCCCGAGCCGGTGCGGGTGGTGATCGGCGAGCGCGGGCTGCGCGATGCGATCCGGAAGTAGCCGGACCGGGCAAGGCCTCGCCTGGCGGGCCGTTCGCCGTCTGCTGGCGTGCGGGCCGGTATCGTTCGCGCTGCTCCCGGGACATGCCCCGCTGACGGTCGTCCGGCGGTGGGGCGTGCCCGTCTTCTGCAATCTCGCTGTGGAGTTCCGATCCTTGAACTGTCTCCTCGCCGATCGGCTGCGCGCCGGCGCCCTTCTCCTCGCGGCCGTCTGGGTGCCTGCGTCCGCAGGCCTGCTGCTCGAGGCCGATCCCGACTGGAAGGAGGGCGAGGTGGCCATGCCGGCCGCACCGCGCGAGGCCGCGCTGCGCATGATCGACATCGGCACGCCCTCGCCCAATGCCTTCTTCGTCGATGAGGACAGTGTCGCCGTCGGGGCCGATGGCGTGGTGCGCTACACCCTGGTCGTTCGGGCGCGCGGCGGGGCGGAGAACGTCAGCTTCGAGGGCATCCGCTGCGCCACCGGCGAGCGCCGGATCTATGCCAGCGGGCGCAAGGACGGGACGTGGTCGCCGCTGAAGAACAGCGCCTGGCAGCCCATCGTCGACAATGGCTACAACCGCCCGCGCGCGGCGCTGGCGCACGACTACTTCTGCGACGGTCCGGCTGGCCCGCGCGACCGCGAACACGCCCTGCGCCTGCTGCGTCAGAAGCGCGACCTCGACAAACCGTTTGGAGTCCACCAATGATCGATCAGGCCATCATCGAGTTCGACAAGGCGCTGCGGACGGTCTTCGCGCCGGCGCGCAGCGTGCGCGCGGTGCCCGGCGAGGACGTTCCCGATGCCGAACTCGGCGAAACCGAACGCAGCCACGCGGCCGCGCTGATGCGCGTGAATCACGTCGGCGAGGTGTGCGCGCAGGCGCTCTACCAGGGGCAGTCCATCATGTCGCGCGATCCCGCGATCCGCGACACCCTGCGCCAGGCCGCGCAGGAGGAGACCGAGCACCTGGCGTGGACCGAGCGCCGGATCGCCGAGCTCGGTGGGCGCAAGAGCCTGCTCAATCCGTTGTGGTACGGCGGCGCGCTCGCCCTCGGGCTGGCGGCGGGGCGCTTCGGCGAGCGCTGGAACCTCGGCTTCCTGGCCGAGACCGAGCGCCAGGTCGAGCAGCACCTCAAGACCCATCTCGACACGCTGCCGGCGGCCGATCGGCGCTCGCGCGCGATCGTCGAGCAGATGAAGGTGGATGAGGCCGAGCACGCCGAGACGGCGCTGCGCTTGGGTGCGCACGAGCTGCCCGCGCCGGCGAAGGCTGCGATGAAGCTCGCCGCAAGAGTCATGACCACGCTCGCCTACCGGCTCTGAGCGACTCCCGCGCCCTCGTCCGCGTCGTGAGGGCTTCCTCGCGACGCCTCGATCCTCAGTCCGCCTCGATCAGCTCGACCTCGTGGATCATCTCGGCCGTCTTGCCGAGCATGATCGAGGCCGAGCAGTACTTCTCCGCCGACAGGTGCACCGCGCGCTCGACCGTCTCGCGCTTGAGTTTGCGGCCGGTGATCGTGTAGATGAAGCGGATGCGGGTGAATACCTTCGGGTCGGACTCCGCGCGATCCGCTTCCAGACGCACGCTGCAGCCGCGCACGTCGTGCCGCCCGCGCTTGAGGATCAGCATCACGTCGAAGGCGGTGCAGCCGCCTGCGCCGGCCAGCAGCAGCTCCATGGGCCGCGGGGCAAGGTTGCGCCCGCCGGCGTCGGGCGCGCCGTCCATCGCGACGATGTGACCGGTGCCGGTCTCGGCGATGAAGCTCATGCCGTCCAGCCACTTGACCGTGCATTCCATGCTGTTCGCTCCTTCGGGTTCTGGTCCCGTTGTCGGGTTCGTTGGGGGGTGAGGCGGCATGTTACCGCAGTGCGTCATGGACTTCGTGTGTGCCACGCGGATCGTCGCCTCGCCGTCGCCTGCGCAGTATTGCGGGGGTGTGCCCGGGGCGCCGGCGCGATGCGCACGACTTCAATACGGCTCCGTAGTGATGCAGTGCAGCAAAACGGAGGGTGAGGAGGATGCCGGACGTCTTCCGCAAGGGCAGGGCAGGCCCGCAGGAAGAGCGAAAATTGATTTAAAACAAAAAGCTGCCAATGAATAAAGGGAGTTGATAAAACAATCAAAACTTTTCTCCCGCGTCGCACAAAAATGCCTTGCACGCGTCTTGGGGGCTATGCATAATCCGTTCCAGTCGGATCGCAGACGCATCGGCTCCCAGGTCAGGAGTTCGCGCCGGTCCAAATGGTGTCTCCTCCACCCTCCTCCTTTGGTGTGGATTTAACGCAGTCCGATTGGACTGCGTTTTTTTTTGTTCTTCGCCCGCGTTCGCGCTTCGATGATTGACACGCTTCATGTGTTGGAAGTAGGATTGCGAGCTTTCCGTTTGACGGCCATCTCCGACGGCCCGACAAAGATCGAGGATTCACATGAAGACGTTTTCCGCCAAGCCGCACGAGGTCAAGCGCGACTGG
>Ga0116142_10006565_pt1 | contig 9966 bp, 9 predicted proteins | sample AD_UKC033_MetaG_FD_89785 | JGI IMG/M metagenome (GOLD analysis project Ga0116142, IMG submission 89785) | Active sludge microbial communities of municipal wastewater-treating anaerobic digesters from USA - AD_UKC033_MetaG | ecosystem: Engineered > Bioreactor > Anaerobic > Digestate | place: USA... | reverse complement strand
TTCTTTAGCTGTGATTCCTCACTTCGTTCGGTGGATAAAGAGCTGAGGCGCCGCCTCACTTCGTTCGGTGGATAAAGAGCTGAGGCGCCGCCTCACTTCGTTCGGTGGATAAAGAGCTGAATCCCGCTCGGAGCGGGACTCACTTCGTTCGGCGACTAAAGAACTGAGGGGCAACCCGCGCAGGCGGCACTCTACTGAGATGTCATTCCCGCGAAAGCGGGAATCCAGAGCATAGCGGCGCTTCTGGTAGGAACGAAATTTTACCGAGCACTCATCGCCAGCACCACGGGCTTTAGCAGTGTTGTGGTACGTTGTTCACAATACTGGATTCCCGCCTTCGCGGGAATGACGGTTAAAGTGTTGTGCGCTTGGCGGGTGGATAAAGAGCTGAGGCGCAGCCCGCCTAGCCGACAATGACGAACTATCGTGAAGTTTCATACGAGGAGTGAGGAGCAGACTGTGGTTCAAGGTCCAGTAAGAAGCTCTCAAGAATAGACACGAACCATCCCTCGTATTTGTATTTCTTACTTTTCACTTCTCACTGTTTCGTGGGAGTGGCGCCCTCGCCGCGAACGATTAGTCGTCTATTCTATTTTCCGGAAGACCTTGCTCACTGATCCGCAGACCGGACAGCGCTCTGGCACAGCACCGGCCACGGTGTACCCGCAGACACCGCATACGTGGATGTCAGCAGCCGGGAGGTCCTGCCCGTCTTTGAACTTCTGCAGGGCCTCTGTATAAAGATCATGATGGACCTTTTCAACATCATTGGCGTACTTGAAGGTGGTGATGGCTTGTTTATGGCCTTCCTTCTCAGCTTCGGCGATAAACGCCGGATACATTGTTTTGAATTCATGAGCTTCGCCGCTGATGGCATCTTTAAGGTTCTCCTCGGTGTTTCCTATGCCACCCATAACGCGCAGGTGACTATGAGCATGGACAGTTTCCGCCTCCGCTGCCGCTTTGAACAGCTTGGCAATCTGAGGGAAACCGTCAGCTTCAGCCTTCCTTGCGAAAGCAAGGTATTTTCTGTTTGCTTGGCTTTCTCCCGCAAACGCGGCTTTCAGATTGTCTATCGTTGCCATAGGTTTTCTCCTTTCTTATCGTGAGTTGTATAATATGAAAAAATGGATACACGCAAGACAAGTCTCAAAGCACACGAGAAGGTATCAAAATTCGAACATCTTTTATTCTAATAATTTATTTACTAGAGTCAATCAGGAAATCTGGTGGGGCAGCGGAGCTTACCATTACCTTAGATAGAAACCAGTATGAAAGGGCACGTGATCGATGCGCATCATGACATTTAACATCCGTTTTGACAACCCGGCAGACGATGCATACGGTTGGGATTACCGGCGTGACATGGTGTGCAGTGTTATTAAGCGCTACGATCCCTGCATTATTGGTACCCAGGAAGGCAAGTGGCATCAGCTCGTCTACCTGATGGATCACTTGAGCGGATACAGCATACATGCCCCTCAGCGGATCATTGATGAGAGTAGTCAATATCCAACGCTCTTTTATAGTTCGGATCAGTTTGAAAGTATTGAAGGTGCGGATCGGTGGCTTTCAAGAACGCCGCTCGTTCATCGAAGTAGCGATTGGAACAGTACCTTTCCGCGGATGATGAGCTGGGGAAGAATCATCAGGCGCCATGATCAACGGGATCTCTGGGTAGCCGTAACTCATCTTGACCATGCCAATCCTGATGCTCGGTTGCAGCAGGCTTCTCTTTTAGCGGATTTTGTAAAGCAGTGGAATGGCCCCAGCATTGTCATGGGTGACTTCAATGATCATCCTGGTTCGCCGGTTCATCAGCTTCTCACCAGCCGGGGTACGGGCCTGCACGATACCTGGCAGGCTCTCGGAAGACCAGAAAACGAGGAGAGTATGACTCATCATGGATTCCAAGGAGTCCCTCAGAAAACCCGGATGGACTGGATTCTTGTGAGCAGACATTTTGAAATCCGGGACGCGATGATCATTCGGGATCACTGGCAGGGGTCGTACCCGTCAGATCATTACCCGTATGTGGTAGAGGCTGAATGCGCCTGACCGGCATGAGGAGATAGGGTAGATGAGTTCAGCGAGAGTAATCTCGTTGTGGGTGGGTAAATGAAATCCCCATCAGATCTTCGATGGAATCTGATGGGGATAGGTTGGTTGTGGAGTTGTGATGCTTACGTGTTACTTGACGGAATCCTTGAGGGCCTTGCCCGGTCTGAACGCCGGAATCGATTTTGCTTTAATCTTGATTTTCTCCCCTGTCTGAGGATTTCTGCCCGCCCGTGCTTTTCGCTTTTTGACCGTGAAGGTTCCAAAACCAACAAGTGTGACATCCTCTTTCTTCTTCAACGCCTTCGTGATGGAGTCCAATACGCAATCAAGAGCAGCGGCGGCTTCTTTTCTAGAGCGCGTTACCTCGGCAACGGCATCGATCAAATCAGCCTTGTTCATATTATTCCTCCTTTTTACGTGAATGATCACCCCAAAGGCGCATTAGCTGGGAGTTGTTCGTTTTGGGGCTCGTTTCTTTGGTGCAGCTTTCTTAGGTGCCTTCTTCTTCTCGGCTGCCTGCGCTTTCTTTAACTCGGCATCGAGCTTCTTCGTTTTTGCTTTGGCGGCATCAAGTTTTTTGGTGAGGGTCTTGATCGCCGCTTTTGCATACTTCAATCGCAGTGCTAATTGATTCACGGTAGCCATAGGATCCCCTTCTGTTGATGGTTAAACATTGGCCGATGTCACAAAGCCTTCCTCCCCGGCACTAATTTTGTTTCAAAGTACCAGATAAAACAAGGCTTGTAAAGCAGTTTTTTGCGATTCGAGCCCGAAAGTGGCCGCTATCTTCCATGGTTCCAGTAGTGCTGACATAGAAGAAGTCACAAGCGATACCATCCGATATACATACCATGTCCGGTAGATCATAAGGTAGTGGAGGGTACTATAGTATTCGGCTCGGAAACTGTTCACCGTTGTCCGTTCACCGACAGCTGGAAAAATGGTGAATTGGGAAATTGGTTAAATGGAAAAATGAAAAGGGTGAAGCACGAGCGTGGCATACTGGATCATCTGCTTCCCTGTATGCACACCAAGCCACTTTTCCAGTCCTCCATTGTTTCCATATCCCAGTATTCCGTCGGTCAACGGACAACAGTGAACGGTCAACGCGAAGCCTGCGGCGACCTGCCTAGGTGGTTTCGATGCGCAGATCTTTGATTGTGAGCTGAATCCGCTTTATGCCTTGCCAGACATTTATTTCGGGTGAGAACACTGCGCGGAGAGGGGAAGCGGTGTCCGGCATCAGTTCGGCCATTCCAAACCCAATTATGTCGAGGTTTGTTCTCTTGCCCGCAGTGCGCATCTTCAAATGTCCATTGCCGACAATACGAGGATCAGAGGCGGAAAATACTCCGGAGAGGAATAGTGGGGCCGGATTGTGAGTTCCAAAGGGAGCCAGACATCGGATCTCTTCGACGAATGCTTCATCTATCTGGCTCAGGTCTATAGCTGCATCAATACAAAGCTTAGGAACAAGGTCATCAGGGTTGATTGCTTGCACTACGAGTGCATTCAGACGTTCTCTAAAGGTGTCAATATTATGTTTCGCAATAGTAAGGCCAGCAGCGAACTCATGGCCTCCGAACTTCTCGAGGAGATCCTCACACTCCTTTAGTCCATTATAAATATGAAATGCCTCGATGCTGCGAGCTGATCCATGGCCGATGTCTCCTTCGAAAGCGATGAGAATGGCTGGCCGATAATACCGTTCTACCAGCCGGGCTGCTCCGATGCCGATTACGCCAGGGTGCCATTCCGATGAACCGAGGACAATGATATTCTGGTGAGCCGCGGTTTCCGATTCTTCGATAAGGCGACAGGCTTGCTTGAAAATAGTGCTTTCAATGTACTGGCGTTCAGCATTAGCATCATCAAGTTCCCGGGCCAGATGATAAGCTTCCGAAGGACTTTCAGTGGTGAGCAGCAGAGCAGCCTTGCTTGCTTTGCCAAGCCTTCCGGCAGCGTTAATACGAGGCGCAATTCGGAAGGAGACAATATCAGGGGTGATGGACCCGCTTTCAACCCGGCTTACTTTCTTGAGGGCTATGATTCCCGGCCGGGTGCTCTGGCTCATGACATCTATCCCATGCTTTACGAAAATACGGTTTTCTTCGATCAACGGGACAATATCCGCTAGCGTTCCTAGAGCGACCAGGTCAAGATAGTCTCTCAGATTGGGGGGCTGCCGGTCGGCCCAGTACCCTTCCTCACGAAGCACTTTTCGTAAGGCGATAACGAGATAGAAAGCCACGCCCACGCCAGCGAGATGCTTAAAAGAGAACGGACAGTCTTTCTGCATCGGATTGAGAATCGCGAAAGCGTCAGGCAGGTGTTCCGGAACCTCGTGATGGTCGGTAATGATAATATCCATTCCATGTTCTCGGGCGAAGCGGACTGCCTCATTATCAGAGCTGCCGCAATCTACGGTAATAACGAGAGACACGCCGTCAGCCCGGATCTGCTCCAGTGATGAGATGTGGAGGCCATACCCTTCGGTGAGCCGGTCAGGAATGTAGAAGGTGACTTCCGCACCCACTGATTGCAGGAAATGTTTAAGCACCGCAGTTCCTGTAACCCCGTCTGCATCATAGTCGCCATACACACAGATCTTTTCTTTGCGGTAAATCGCCTCTACGATTCGCCGACAGGCTTTCTTCATTCCTTTCATCAGGAACGGAGAGGTAAGGTCACTCAGAGTGGAAAAGAGAAATTTGCTGGCGTCCTCAGGGGAAGTGATATTCCGATTTACCAGGAGCCGCGAAAGCAGGGGTGAAATGCCAAGCTCTTTCTGCAGGATTTCCTGGAGTTCAGGCTTTTCTGGGAGCACGGTCCAGCGATTTTCGGGGTGAGCCATTGTTCTGTTACCTATGCCGTGGGGCTGTTGTCGAAGAACTTGCGGTAGACTGGCACGCTTTGTACGCGGAAGAGCGATGTCGATACTTCAGCGAGAAGTGCTCAGGCAGTGCGTTTACGTTGGTATCCTAATACTCTTAAGAGATTAAGTCAATAATTCATATCCCTTGACAATCGGCCAGAAATGGTTAGGATAGAGCCTAGAAAACGGATATTCTTTTTCGAAAGGGATCATACTGTTGTGATCGATTGCTTGGAGGTCTGAAGTATGCCGATCTATGAATATAAGTGTAAGCATTGCGGGTCTATTTGTGAATGTATGCAGAAGTTTTCTGATGCGCCGCTTACCGATTGTAAAGAATGCGGTTCGGTAGGTGCGATGGAAAAGATGATTTCATTAAGTTCTTTCCATCTCAAAGGATCCGGTTGGTACGTTACGGATTATGGACGCAAGGACACTGGCGGTCAGAAGAAGAAAACGACTGGTGCCGAGAAAGCAGCGAGCGAGAATAAACCTTCAGGCAGCACGGGGAATAACTCCGGCGCTTCCGAGTAAGAATTCGGTTGTGCATTCGGAGACAGTAGTATGCCGGACGACACGACTATCTTCGAGCCTTACTTTAATCACACGGAAAAAAAGCTGATATATGCTGCTGCAGAAGAAGCAGCCGAATATCTTAAAGAATTTTACTGCATTGCTCCTCGCGAATGGTTCAATCACTGTTATGATGTAAGAACAGAACGGGAGGATGCCTCCGGCAGCTCCCAAGGAAACGCATTCGCTGAAGTCCGGCAGTATGCCCCTTTTCTCCACAAAACTTCTGTTTTCCCACAGGATCGATATCACATTTTTCTTTTTGACCGGAACATCCTCCAGACCCTCTGGCAGAAGTCGGAACTAGAGTTTTATCCATTCATGCTGTACATCCTCACTCACGAGCTTATTCACATTGTGCGCTTCTGCCAGAACATGCACCCATTCGAATGTGATCCGGTGTCGCTGCAAAGAGAAGAGGAGCGGGTTGATCGGCTCACCCGTCAGGTGCTCCAAACGCGCCAGAAAAAGACCTTTAGCATAATCAGCTAGGATTGTGATCAGTACGTATCTGCCTGCCTACTCGCATGTGCAAAAGACAACCTCCTTGTACCACGGTGTTACACCTATTCACCGCACGTATTATCCGGGCGAACGGCTCTCGGCGGATAGTCTCTCTGTGAGACGTCCGAGTGATCCCTTTTTGTTCCACTGGTGCCGCGCTACGGAAGCTGATTGACGAAGACGGCGTTTTCCCTGGGATGACCATGATGAAAATAAGCTGGAACTACGACACCAAGCAGACTTTCTGCTGGCTAACTCTCCTGATGATTCTGGTAATAACTGGTTGCGAACCGCACCGGATTGCACCTCCGAGAGGAGTTGAGCGGGAAAACCGGGACCTTTCTTCGCTGGTTGGACGTAAGATTGTAATTGACCCGGGACATGGGGGACGGTTCCCTGGAGCTGTCGGCCCCAGAGGCCTGCGGGAATGTGACGTAAATCTGGCGGTCGCGCTTCATCTCTGGGGGTTGCTCACTCAAGCCCGGGCGCAGGTATGGCTTACCAGGACAGCTGATATGGACCTGAGCGGCCCTGGCGGAGGTTTGAAGGAGGATTTGAATGCACGTGCTCGTTTGAGCACTGATGTTCAAGCTGACATCTTTATCAGCATCCATCACAACTCAAATATTTATGACCGCAAGAAGAACAATCTGCAGGTCTACTATCGGCTTGCCGACGTTGGCCCTTCAGAAGACCTGGCTTCCAGTTTAGCTGGGGAACTGGGTAAGGAGCTGCCTGAAGGAGAGATCTTTGTGCTTCCGGGAAACTATCGGGTCCTGCGTAATGCCCAATGCACAGCTGTGCTCGGTGAAGCTTCCTTTATCTCTCATAAGAAAAATGAAGATCGTCTTTCGCTCTCCAACCAGGTGCGCCGGGAAGCGGAAGATTATTTTATGGGTATTCTTGCGTACTTTCAGAGAGGCATTCCAACGATTGTGAATGTCCGGCCTACCGATGCGATACTTGATACTGCTTTCCCGACCCTTGAGGCAACCCTGATAGGGGGAGAAGCCGGATGTGCAATCGATCCGGAAGCAGTTCTTATTCTTCTGGATGGTGCGCCAGTGACCGCCCACTTTGTTCCTCAGACCGGCGTCATTCAGTACCAACCGTCAGCACCGTTGACGAACGGTCCGCACTCTTTTAGAGTACTGGCAGCGAACCGCAACGGTAATTCTGCTCGACCCGCAACTGGCTCCTTCATCATCAATCGCCCGGTTGCACAGGTTTCTATTTCTTCTATTTTCTCCGAGCTTCCTCTCGGAGATCAGGTCTGCTCTCGGATAACCGTCAGTGCAGCCGACGCCCACGGCTTGCCGATCATTGATGGGACTTTACTCGCCCTGCATGCGTCGGCCGGTCGTTTGGAAGATACTACGATTACAACTAAGGGTGGATGCGGCACTACTTACTTCTTTCCGCCTGATACGGCGACCGCAGTAGATCTGAGCGCGGCCAGCGGAACGGTTACAGGAACGACCCGGGTATACTGCGGTGCTTCTGCTGCCAATTTTGTGAAGCTGGTGATCCAAGACACGAATTCAAAGCCGGTTGCTGCAGTTCGAGTGGCGACAGCAGCAGCACTTCAGGACGTTAGTGATCTGTGTGGTTTCGCTTTCCTTCGTACCGAGTCCGACGCGGCATTAAAACTGAGATTCGAGAAGCGGGGGTACGAGCCCCAGAATGAGACAGTAGCTGTTGAGCCGGGCCGATTCCGGCAGCAGCCGATAGTCATGATCCCTTGTGCAGGGGGTGCTTTTTTAGATCAGCGTTTTACGCTCGATCCTGAGCCATGGGACGGCCAAACAGCGGCGGAATCAGATATGACGCCAGCTGCAGAAGAAGCTAATCATGCAGTTGCGTTGCACTTGCAGCAGCTGCTTGCTGATGCCGGTGCGGAATCTACAACAACGGCCTCATGTCGTGATCACACTTCTTCCTTGCGTGAGCGCATTCTTACAGGAGAGAGTTTCGATGGCGATTTCTTTATAACTCTCGCTCATCGGGATCGAAACCCATCGGTCAGCTACTATTTCGCAAGTCCGATAGGCGCTCGGGCTGCTAAGGCTATCGGCAAGGCTCTTGAAGAGTATGGAGGAGTGCGCGACGTCAGTGTGATGGAAGGAACCGAATTTACCATCATTCAGCCGAGCGCTCCAGCTGTGGTCGTAAATCTCGGAGATTCTTCCTTGCCTGCAGATCATCAGGCATGGAAACGGGAGGCTGAAGCGGTGTACGCCGGACTCCGGGCATTTCTGTCGCAACGCTAGTGCCTTCCGGGCTTGACAAGTGGTGCCTAATCCGGATATGCATAAGCTTACCGGTAGCCATTCACCGTTAACCGAAGAGAATGAAGACATAACCAAGGAATTCCTGAGATTCTTTCATGTCCTCGCCTCGTCCAAGCCCTGATTCCGATGAAAGTATGCGTATGTCGCGACGGAAACATATTCTTACGATGAAGATTCCTTTTTGTGACGTAGACATGGCTGGTATAGTCTACACACCCCGTTTTGCCGACTATATTGTTCGCGGATGGGAGGAGTACTTTCGCAGCATCGGGACTCCCTGGGAACAGTTCGCCGGCGGTGATGTGATCAAAGGACTCCCGGTCATCAGTATGAGCATTCGATTTAAGTCGCCAGCACGGTGCGGTGATATTCTTGATATTACCACCAAGGTCAGCAAGCTTACTAAGCGAAGAATCTATTTTCGGTTTACTCTTTTCAATAACGTGGAGAATCGTATGGTAGCTGTTGGTACGCTGGTTGTCACCGCCTTTGATGGAGCATACAAGCCGACACCAATTCCCGACTTCATTGTATCGGCAATTACCGGCAAGACGCAGTGATCTGAGGACCGGAATTTGCGGCGTGACCACTCACGCTGATTGAAACCACGGATATTTTCAAACGAACAAAAAAACCGTGCCACGACCTGAGACGTTCACAGATCTTATAGTGCGGTCGGTGTTTTCTTCACCCTCTGCAGGCATCACGGGCTTGCTGTTTTCCCCTTTGGCAGCAGCTTCATATCTGTATCAGGCGGCTGTGGCGTTACGACAGCGCGGTTATCAACGGGCGGTGTTTTCTTCCCGCAAGCTTCCAGTCCCGGTTATCAGTGTCGGCAACCTTACCGTCGGAGGAACCGGCAAGACGCCGACGACACTTTTTCTTGCCCGTGCCTTGCACGCGCAGGGAATGAAAGTGGCAGTATTGAGCCGCGGATACAAGGGCAGCGCTTCTGCGACAGTCAATGTGGTTTCCGACGGAAGCCAGGTTATTCTCCGGCCTGAACAGTCTGGCGACGAGCCGTTTCTCCTGGCTCAGCATCTTCCGGGCATTCCAGTCCTGACCGGAAAAGACCGGGGACGGGCAGGGGCCTATGCCATTGATCGTTTCTCTGCAGATATGCTTATTCTCGACGACGGCTTTCAGCATCTTTCGCTTCATCGAGAGGTGGATATTGTCTGCCTTGATGGTCAAAGGCCTTTTGGGAATGGCTGGATGCTTCCTCGCGGGCCGTTACGGGAAGGACCGTGGGCGCTCAGCCGGGCGCATCTGGCTTTGATTACCGAAGCACCGCTTGGTGCAAAGCAGAACAGGTCTGAACTGGCTTCTCAGGTGCATATCTACCATCCCTCTCTCCCTCTCTTCTACGGTTACTATGTTCCTGACACGCTGATCACGCTATCAGGTCAGAAAACATGTGCTCCAGCCGATCTGGAAGGCAAGCGGGTGATCGCTCTGGCCGGCGTAGCACGTCCGCGTTCGTTCCTGCGGCTGTTACTGTTACTGGGAGCCGAGGTAGTGGAAACAGTGTTCTATTCTGACCACTATCAGTATCGTTGCGAGGATTTGACCTGGCGCTCAAAGAATGCGCTTGTGGTGACTACTGAAAAGGATGCGGTGAAGCTGCGAGCTCTCGGTGTCAGCGAACCTGAAATCTGGGTG
>Ga0116142_10006558_pt1 | contig 9980 bp, 5 predicted proteins | sample AD_UKC033_MetaG_FD_89785 | JGI IMG/M metagenome (GOLD analysis project Ga0116142, IMG submission 89785) | Active sludge microbial communities of municipal wastewater-treating anaerobic digesters from USA - AD_UKC033_MetaG | ecosystem: Engineered > Bioreactor > Anaerobic > Digestate | place: USA... | reverse complement strand
GCTTCTTCCGAAGCTGCTCCGAGGCGCTTGAGAAACTCTTCATTGATCTCCGCCATTTTCATCTGGCGCATCCCCTTTATGGTGACGCGGTATTCTGCCTTCTGTCCGGCGATCGCTTTTTCCGGAAAATCAGGGCCAAATTCCACCGGGACACTGACCGCATCACCAACCGCTGACCCGATCACCGCCTCGCCAAGGCCCGGAATAAAGGCATGTTCATCGGCATACAGCCAGGCGCCTTCCGCGCGGCCGAGGCGCAGCGCACCCGGAGCGACTTCCTCGATCTTTTTTCCGCCGAAGGATGCCTCATAATCCATCTGGACCAGATCTCCCCGGGCAATGGTTCCCTCTGATTTCTCCTCAAGAGTGCCAAACCGCTGGCGCAGTTCCGTCAGCGCCTGCTGCACCTCATCGTCCGTCACGCTCACTTCCTTTGCCTGGAGCTTGATCTTCCGGTATTCCGGGAGATCGAACACGGGGGGAATATCCAGCATCACTGTGAAAGCCATGTCCTGATTACGCCCGAAGCTCACATCACGCACTTCCAGAACGGAAACGACATCCATCTTCTCCTGCTGAATGGCTTCGTGATAACCGACACCAATGAGCCGCTCTTTCAGCTCTTCCAGAATATCCTTTGCAAAACGCTTTTCGACCAGATTGACAGGAGCCTTGCCGGGCCGGAATCCGGGAATCTTGGCCTGGTTCTTGTATGCGGCGAGCATTTTGCCGTACTCGCTCTCAACCCGGTCCGCCGGGAAGGAAATACGCAATTCCCTGCGGCAGGGGCCGGCTTCTTTCACTTCAACTTGCATCTGCTGTGTCTCCTTCATCTGTAAATTGCTGGTGAATACGATAATTCATAGCAGTAGAGACAGTCAACGACGGAAATGCCCCGACGGGCAGCAGAGACCCGCAGTCATATGCGGCCGGGCCATTTTTGGCTGGCGGCACCCCGCCGCGCCTGTTAGCTTCACGTTCAACGATTATGAATTATATGCCCGCAGACCACCAATTTTGACCATGCCGAATTTTCACATTAGACCAGAGCTGCAACCCCTGTTCCCGCTCGGCAGGCAGATGGATCACTGGCTGAACAGCGATTCTGCAGGAATACTCCTCGCCAGAGGCCCCGCTGGGAGGGAATTGCGAATAATTGAAGCCGGAGAACAGGTCTTTTTCCTGAAACGAACCGGGCGCGAAACCCTGTGGAGGCACCTGGTCATGCTCTTTCGCGGGCACCGGCCAAAATCCGGAGCTTTGCGCGAAGTGCAAATGCTGCACCTTCTAAAGTCCTCCGGATTTGAAACCATGGAGCCCGTGGCATGGGGAGAACAGAGACTGGGACTTCTCACCGTCCGTGGATTTGTGCTTGTGCGGAAGGTGCCTGGAAAAGAACTGGCCGGTCTCTTTGATGAATCCGAGGGCCACATGCAGTTTAGGCTCGTCAGGGAAATGGGACACCTGGTGGGACGTCTTCATGCACGGGGTTTCTTCCACCCGGTTCGCCTTAAAGATTTGATAGCAACAAATGACGGGCTGGTTCTTATCGACCGTGAAACCTCCAAACCCTGGAAATCACGGTTCTTTGAGTGGCGGTGCCGCAGTTCGCTTATCCGCGCCCTGCGCCGGATGCTTCGCGACGGTCACCCGATCGGACCGGGGAGTGTCTGCGCCTTCCTTCTGGGATATCGGGACGGCATGTCCGAATTCAGGCAGGTTAGGCCCCGTGAACTGGCCTCGAAAATCTGCGCCGACCTCAGAAAGACAAAACGAAAGCCCTTTAATCAAGCGGTTTCATACCGATGACTTTCCGGCATGAATATTTCGGGCACCGCCCGGCTTTTTTAAAACCAATCATCAAACCCGGCCCTGCATTCCTTTTTTTCTCCTGATGAACGCCGGAAAATGCTTATGATGCCGGCATGAACTGCAAATGGAGAGTTTTCAGTCTGGCGCTCGTTCTCTGTGCGGCCTGCGCCGTGCAGGGCGGATGGATTGAAGACCGCGACGGCAAGACCGTCATCCATGTGAAGCTGTTCGACCTCCCCGACCCCAGCCGCACCGACACATCCACGCGCGCAGACGCCGCCGCAGTGAAGGAGTTTGTGCGTCGTTTCCCAGAAATCTTTGCGGAACGCTGCCGCGAAAAATATCAGGCGAATCCGGAGAAATACGGACGGCACAACTGGGACCATGTCGAAATCGAACTGCACCGTTTTTCCGGCATCCAGGTCGAGGGTGTCGGGAGCGAACTGCTGGCCGTGGCCGGCGGTGTCGCGCCGGATGTGATGTATGTGAACTTCCGAATGTCGGACACCTACATTCAGCAGGGATTCCTCTATCCAATGGACAAGCCCGAGGACGGCTATCTCTCCGCCATGACGCAGGAAGAACTGGATTTCCGCGTGCATCCGAAAATCTGGCCCGTGATCCGGCGGCAGGGCCCCGGCAGAAACACGCAGGTCTGGGCCATGCCCTACGGCGGCGCGCTCGGCAAGGTGGTGATCTACCGCAAGGATCTGTTCGACGCGGCGGGCGTCCCCTATCCTCACCATAACTGGACCTGGGACGATTTCTACAGCGCCTGCACAAACATCGCCGATCCGGGGCGCGGCATCTACGGCATTCATTTCAGCAAGGGCAAGCACGAGTCGTGGTGGTGGATCACTTTCCTGTGGTCGGCCGGCGGAGAAATCATGACGTGGGATGAATCATCCGGTGCATGGACCATTGATTTTGATTCGCCCGAAGCCGCCGTCGCGCTGGATTTCTACAACCGGCTCTGCACGGAGGAATGGACCGATGCGGAAAACCGCAGGCGGTACGGCTATGCGCACCGCGACGCCGACTGGGGTTCCACCGCCGCCAAGTGGGACCGCGGCGAAATCGCCATGATGATCGCCTACATTGACGAGAAGGTTTTTCAGCGTATCAATCCCGACATCACCGGCATGGCCCCGGTACCCATCGGGCCGGGCGGCGAGCGCGGCGCGGAACTGAACTCCATGATGATGGGGCTCTTTGCAGGCATCAGGGATGCGGCCGTGCGCGATGCGGCATGGGAATATATCCGGTTCTACGACAGCAAGGATGCCGCGCGGATCAAAACGCGGATCATGGTCGAAGGCGGCCTGGGCCGGTTTATCAATCCGCGCTATCTCGAAATGTTCGGTTACCCCGAACTCGTGCGCCTCGCCCCCAGGGGCTGGAAGGAGTGCTTTGACATCGCGCTTGAAACCGGAAGGCCCGAACCCTACGGGAAGAACAGCAACGCGATCTATGACCTGATGACCCGGCCGATCGAAACGGCCGAGGAGCTTGCGCTGCAGGGCCGGCTTCCCGCCGGCCGCGACGAGCGACTGGCGCTTTTTCAGAAACTACTGAGGCAGTCGGCGCAGAAAGCCCGCGAGGAAATGCTGGGGACCCTGCCGCCCGCCACGCTGCGCATCCACCGGCTCACGGCCCTGCTCGCGCTGGCCGGGATATGCACTGCATTCGTTTGGGGTTTCATACGGATCGGCCGGGCCTTCACGCCGCCAAAGGCCGAACGGCAGCACGGCGAGAGCTGGAACCCGAGACGCACGGTCTGGGCATGGCTGCTGCTGATGCCCGCCCTCCTCACCATTTTCCTCTGGCAGTATCTGCCGCTGGTTCGCGGTTCGGTGATGGCGTTTCAGGACTACCAGATCATGGGGCGGTCGAGCTGGGTTGGGCTGGACAATTTCGGAAGTGTCCTCTGGGACACTCAATGGTGGGCCGCGGTGTGGAACTCTGTGCGCTACTGTCTGCTGGTGATCGGCCTCACCTTCCTGCCGCCAGTGATTCTCGCGATTCTCCTCCAGGAGATTCCGCGCGGCAAACTGCTGTTTCGCACAATCTACTATCTGCCGGCCGTGATGTCGGGACTCGTGGTGATCCTGCTCTGGAAAACTTTTTATGATCCGACCGAACGCGGCCTTCTGAACGCCCTGATGATGCGCATTCCGGCGGCCGGATATCTGGCCATTGGCCTGTTCCTTTTCATTCTGGCGTGTTCATTCACGCGGCGGCTTCTTTATCACGGGCGGCGGACGTGGGCGCTGCTGTTCGCGGGAGCGGGTCTTTTTGCCATGTATCTTTCCTTCCGGATCGCTTCGCCTGTGCTTGCGCTCGAAGTTCCGTGGCACGCCAAACTCTTCATGACCATCTCCGAGCCCTTCCGCTGGCTGGGCGATTCGCATGTGGCCATGCTGTCGTGCGTGATCCCGCTGATCTGGGCCGGCATGGGGCCGGGATGCCTGATTTATCTGGCCGCGCTGAAGAGTGTCCCCGACGAACTTTACGAGGCCGCCGACATGGACGGGGCAACCTTCATTGATAAAATCATCTTCATCGTCTTCCCCATTCTGAAGCCGCTGCTGATCATCAATCTGGTCGGCGCATTCATCGGATCATGGCTGCATGCCACCGCGAACATTCTTGCGATGACCGGCGGCGCCGCGCGCACCGAAGTGGCGGGCCTCCACATTTTCTACAAGGCGTTCATTTACCTGAAATTCGGCCCGGCCACGGCCATGGCATGGATTCTGGCGCTGATTCTGATCGGATTCACGGTCTATCAGCTCCGCATTCTTTCACGGCTTGAATTCCGAACCACAGGGGACAAGGACTAACCGTGCCCATTATCTCACAGATCGGCAGAAAGGCATGGAAGACCAGGACGCTGTACGCCCTGATCTATGCCCTGCTCGCGCTGGGCGCCGCGACCATGCTGTATCCGTTCCTCGTGATGCTGTCCGGCAGCACCAAGAGTGCGGTGGATCTGGGAGACCTCGACATCATCCCCCGCTTCCTCCGCGACGACACCATGCTCTACCGAAAATATATCGAGGGGCTCTTCAACGAGTCGCTGGACACAATGAACATGGTGTACGGCACTTCTTACCGGAGTTTTGAGGAAGTTGAGCCGCCTGAAAACATTGATTTCGGACAAATTGAACTGTGGACAGGGTTCCTGTCTGAAAATCCGCCGCCGGCCTATGCGTCGGCCTGCGGCTTTGTCCAGGCTCGAATTTCCAAGACCATTCCGATGAACCTGCGGAACTTCAAAAAGCACCTGGCAGGCAAATACGGGAAATCGGCCGGGGACGTAAACCGCGCGCTGGGCACCGACTTCATCGGATGGAACGCCTTCTTCCTGATTCCGGAGAACTTCATGCTCCGCCGCGACATGCCGCGCACCGACCCCTTCAGCGCTGAGTTGCAGGAGTTTAAAAAATCACTGGATCCCGCGCTGTTTTATTATTTCTCCGCTGACGGATTTTACAGGAATCTTTTCCTGAAAACGCAGTATTCCGGAGACATTGCCGCCTATAACAAGGCACATGGCACCGCCTTTGACTCGTATGATGAAATCACACTCAGCCGCACGCTGCCGGATGGAACAGCGGCGGAAAAGGCAGACTGGGAGAACTTCGTACGTCACACGCTGAATCTCCTGTGGGTGCGGGCTGATCCGGCGGCGGTAGAACTTTATCACGATTTTCTTGAGGCAAAATACGGGAAAATCAAAACCCTGAACCGCATCTGCGGCACCGCACACCGTTCGTTCAATGACATCCCGCTCGTTGAAGAACCTCCGTTCGAGGGCATTGTCCTCAGCGACTGGGAATCGTTCATCACCGGATGGGAGGATCCCGACACGGGACGGCTCCATATTATTCCCGCGGAATTCCTGCGCGTGGACACACTGGAATTCCGCTTCCGTGACTGGCTGAAAGCGGAAACGATGGAGGGTTTCGTTCCGTCGAAACCGTTCTTCGATAAAACACCCATTCCCCAAAGGGAGCTGCACTGCGCCGCGTTCCTGAACATGAAAAAAGACATGGCATGGGAATTCGCCACGCGCAACTTCAAGACGGTCCTTGAATACATCGTGCTGCACGGGCGAGGCATCCTGAACACGGCTATCTACTGCGCGCTGGCGGTTCTCTGTGCCCTGATTGTCAATCCCCTGGCCGCCTATGCCATGAGCCGCAACCGCATGCCCTCCACCTACAAAATCCTGCTCTTCCTGATGGCGACGATGGCCTTCCCGCCGATGGTCACGCAGATCCCGGTGTTTTTGATGCTGCGGAAAATGCAGCTGCTGAACACATTCGCGGCGCTGGTGCTCCCGGGCCTCGCCAACGGCTATGCCATCTTTCTGCTGAAGGGATTTTTCGATTCGCTTCCGCGCGAACTCTATGAATGCGCCGAACTGGACGGCGCCAATGAATGGACGATGTTCTGGCACATCACCATGAGCCTTTCGAAGCCGATCCTGTCGGTCATCGCGCTGCAGGCGTTCACCATGGCCTATTCCAATTTCATGTTCGCGCTGCTGATCTGCCAGGACGAGAAAATGTGGACGCTGATGGTGTGGCTCTATCAGCTGCAGCAGCGGAGCGGCCAGCCCGTCATCTACGCCTCGCTCATCATAGCGGCCGTCCCGACCTTCATCATCTTCGCCGTCTGCCAGAAAATCATCATCCGCGGCATCGTCGTGCCGGTGGAAAAGTGAACATACGGCCGACACAGAGGTCGGCCCTCCAATTAAAAAACGGTCATGAAGGAATATAGTACTAATTTAGTACTATATCGTCCGTTTACGGTTTTTGCCCGTATTTTAACGTTTTTTGAGCCTTTTTAAGCCTTTTGGGGCCGTTTTGGGCTGTTTTTGGCTGTTTTTGAGCCATTTTGGGCAGTTTTTGGGCTTTTGGGGCCTCAAAATCAGTGTTTTTCGGTTCTCGGATGTTTGCGCGCTTTCCTGCAGGATTTGGAGGAGTGACGCCGGCAGGAAGTGTTTTTGCGGTTCAGGCACACTTTGCAGCGCTCGTCGCTGCACCACTGGCAGGAAAAACAGTCGCGGCAGTTGTGCTTTTTCCCGGAGGCGCTCTGCTCCTCCGGCACAAACACCAGCATTTTGCAGCCCCTCATGCGGACAAAAGACATAACACCTCGATGGATTTTCATTCAATATATCCCGTGGCGGCCGGAAATCAATGAATGAACGTCGGAGCTTTACAGCATCCGGCACAGCAACTATCTTATCGGCTCAAATGAAAGGCTCAACCAGATGAAAAGATGCTTATTGACTCTGACTGCGGCACTGCTTCCTCTCTGTGCAAATGCAGAAGATTCCCCCGGAAATACGCCGCTCAATCTTGGGTCCATCACCGTAACCGCATCGAAATTCGACGAGAATCCGCAGACACTCCCCCTATCCCTGTCCGTTTTCACGCAAGACAGTCTTTCCCGGAATCATCTGCATTCGATGCAGGACATTTCCAGTCTGACTCCGGGATTCAGCTTCTATTCATCGGGAAGCCGGCGCACCGCGCTTTACTACCTGCGGGGCATCGGCTCCTCCGGCCCCACCCCGCCCGCCGTCGGTGTTTTTCTGGACGATGTCTATCTGCACAAGACCGGGTTTTCGGACCTTGAACTGCATGATGTGGAGCAGATTGAAATCCTGCGCGGCCCGCAAAGCACACTTTACGGGAAGAACACACAGGCCGGTGCGGTGAAAATCCAAACGGTGGCGCCGGGAGATGTTTTGAACGGGCGCATCGAGCAGACCGCCGGCAGCGACAGCTATTTCCAGACCCGCGCATCGTCAGGCGCCGCGACGGATGACGGGAAGTTTTCATTTCGCTCAAGCATGTATTACCGCGAACGGGACGGCTATGTGGAAAATGATTTTCTGGACACCAGGGCCGACAACATCACACAGAAAGGCGGAATGCTCTCGCTGCGCGCCGTACCGAACGACACGCTGGATATGCGTCTCACGCTGCTGGGCGACCGCGACTCCGACGGCGGCTACGCGCTGGCCCCGCTCGCAGACGTTGAACGCAATCCGCATCATGTGAACATGAACATTCCCGGTTCCCACGAGCGCGACTTGAGCCTGATTGCGCTGAACGTGAAAGTGACGGGCGAAAGGCTCGCGCTCCAGTCCATCACGAGTTTCACGGACTGGGAAAACCACGATGTTTATGATTCAGACTTCAGCCCGGCTGACATCATGTCCATGAACGACAAGGACTGGCTGGAAGCTTTCACACAGGAGCTGCGGCTTTCGTCAGGAAGCCGCCGCGATGAACTGCGCTGGATGGCCGGAGGCTATTTCTCGACAAGCCGCGGGGAGGATGAGAACACCAGCTCTTTCGGGAGTGACGGGGCCATGTATGGCGCCGTTCCGGGATTTGCTGAACATGCCATGCAGGACCTGGACGCCTATACACTCGCGGCTTTTGGACACATTATTCAGCCCGTCGGCGAAAAAGCGTCTGTACGCGCGGGATTGCGCTACGACCACGACCGGCTGGAGCAGAATAAACAGATTACAAGGCGGATGGGCGGGGTTCCCATCCCCGGCATGAGCATGGCTTCGGACGATGCGCGGACCGAGAAGGAATGGTCGCCGGAAATCGCATTGGATTACATGTGGGCCGGCAATCTGCTGAGTTATGCCAGAATCGCCAGGGGCTGGCGCGCGGGCGGATTCAACAGCCCCATTCCCGGCGCCGATCCCGACTATGATCCGGAAATTTCATGGAACTACGAGGCGGGCATCAAGGCCGGCGGGCCGGCAGACCGGTTCATGCTCAATCTTTCCGTATTCTATATTCGCATTGAGGACCAGCAGCTCATGCAGTTTGCGCCCAACAGCGTCAGTTATTATTTCCGCAATGCCGGCGAAGCCGAAAGCCGCGGCCTGGAGGCCGAGTTCACAGCGCGCGCAACAGATTGGCTGGACATCTTTGCCTCGGCGGGATATGCCGACATGGAATACACGGAATCGCCCGAAGTTGACGGGAACAAACTGCCCTTTGCCCCGGCATTCAATTATGCTGTGGCTGCCCGATGCCATTTCCCTGTCGGCGGGCCGTGGCAGTTTGTTTCGCAGGCGGGTGTGCACGGGCAGTCCAGCACCTACTGGGACGAGGCCAATGAAGTCAAGACAGACGGGTATTCACTGGTTGACGTGCAGGCCGGATTCGAAAACGGGAACTGGTCCCTGCGGCTCTTTGCAAAAAACCTGCTGGATGAGGAATATGCCGGCGTTGTACATGCATTTCCAGGATCAACCGCTCTGGCCCAGGCAGGTGATCCAGTCACATACGGGATCACCGTTTCCTGCTCATTCTGATCAGGACCGCTTCTTTTCGAGTTCCTGCAGGCGCTTTTCGATGTCGGCAATCTTCTGCTTCATCTCCGGAAGTTTGCGCGTGAGGGCCTGAAGTCTTTGTTCTTCCTTATGAGGACCGGCGGGATTTCCGCTGACAAAGGTGCGCGGGGGTATGTCTTTGGTAACAACCGACTTCCCTCCCACAATGGCCCCATCGCCAATGTGAACGTGACCAACCACACCCACCTGTCCGGCCAGCACCGCATGACGCCCGACTGATGAACTGCCGGAAATACCCACCTGGGCCACCACCACCGCATGATCACCAATTTCAACGTTGTGGGCGACCTGCACCAGGTTGTCTATCTTCACGCCGCTGCCGATACGGGTCACGCCGAAACGCGCGCGATCAATGGCGGTGTTGGCGCCGATTTCAACATCATCGCCGATCGTTACAATTCCGGTCTGAGGGATTTTTGTGCGGACTCCATTTCTATCCACGTTATAGCCAAAACCATCACTCCCAATAACCACTCCGTTGTGGATGATGGCCCGATGGCCGATCACACAGCGCTCGCGAACAGAGACGTGCGGGTACATCCGCAGGTCATCCCCGATTTTCACATCGTGGCCGATATAGCAGCCGCCGAAAATCACCGCGCGCGCGCCGATCCGCGCACCCGGCTCCACAATGCAGTGCGGGCCGATGCTGGCACCCGCCCCAATCACGGCATCGGGAGCAACCACGGCTGTCGGATGGATGCCCGGAGGGGGCGCGACAGGCGGCGGGGCAAAAAACTCCGCGGTCAGGGTGAAAGCCTTG
>Ga0116142_10006553_pt1 | contig 9987 bp, 7 predicted proteins | sample AD_UKC033_MetaG_FD_89785 | JGI IMG/M metagenome (GOLD analysis project Ga0116142, IMG submission 89785) | Active sludge microbial communities of municipal wastewater-treating anaerobic digesters from USA - AD_UKC033_MetaG | ecosystem: Engineered > Bioreactor > Anaerobic > Digestate | place: USA... | reverse complement strand
TTTACCGGCAAGGAGGCTGAAAGGCTGCCGGCCGCTCGTCACATTACACTGGAGGAGCCGAAAGTGCGCAGTCTGGCCATGCGGCTGCCCCGTTTTGTGCCGGGTCAGCCAGTTCCCGTAGGATCGATCCCCGGTGTGGCTGATGAGTTGGCAGGCATCTGGTCTCTCTGGCAGGTCGCCATCGCGACGACGGGGTGGAATCGACGGCGGATTATGCCGCTTTTCCTGGCGGACAATGGCATGGTCTACATGCAAACGGCAAGGCACATCTGGGATCAGCTTCTCGCTGCGAGTCCGTTGATCCGTTCCGTCCTTGAAACCGCATCCTCGCAGGAGGCCTTGAAAAAAGTACAGAACGCTGCGGAGGAACAGGGGCGACCTATTTATGAGTCATTGGTACAGGAACATCATACCTGCATCGCCCGTGAACGTGAAAAGGCCAATTATGCCTTTGCCGCGCGCCGCAGGACCATCGAACAGATCGGCCTGCCGCAGGTCCGCAACTATCGGTTGAACCACTTGGCCCAGGAGGAGCGCAACTTCCAGGAGCAGCTTGAGCAAAAAGCCTATGTCTATCCAGAAATGGTGCCGTTGCTTGTGATTAGAGTCGAAGGAAACCACAAGACACACCAAAAATAACACGAATACAAGCTTGAAATGTTAAGAGCGATGGAGATAGAATACAAAGAAGAGAGCTTTCGAATTGTTAGAGCGTGTTTTGAGGCCTATAATGACAAAGGGTGTGGATTCCTTGAATCCGTCTATCAGGAATGTCTTGAAATCGAGCTCAGTTTACAGAACATTCCATTCCAGGCGCAAAAAGAGCTGGTCCTGGCATACAAAGGCAAAACGCTCCGTCAAGTTTACAAACCAGATTTCATATGCTTTGATAGTATCATTGTTGAGTTGAAAGCAGTATCAATACTGACTGATGAACACCGGGCACAGATTCACAATTATCTCAAGGCTACAGGGATGCGACTTGGTTTGTTGGTAAACTTTGGACACTATCCGAAATTAGAGTACGAAAGAATAGTCAGGTGAATAAAGCTCCCAAATCTAATTCGTGTAATTCGTGTCATTCGTGGTCTATTTCATGGCGCGATCAAATCCTGAAGGAATTCACCCCCAAGGTTGCCCGGCTCACCCTGGTGGCTGATCCGGATGGGCTCCTGCTTGAAGAAGAAATTCTTGCCGATATCCGCGAACGCGGATTTGAGTTGATCCCGTTTGACGATCCTGTCGCATTCCGATATGCCTATGAATCCCGGTTTCGCTCCCGCTGGGATAAGGGCGAGGATACAGATCTCGTCGTCGTATTGCGCTCGCAAACAAGTGATCTCAATGGCTTGCCATATGATTTCCTTCAGGCCGGCCGCAGGCTCTCCTTCAACCTTGGAGATATCTTCCCGAATCTAAGTTACCCGGTTGTGGCCGATTTGGATCGCGGGGACCTCGATGCTTTGTATGAGGCGCAGAAAAGACATGCCCCTGGCCACTTGGGTGACAACGGCACCAAAGAGTTCGTACTCCGCCACGTCTTTGAAATCGCCCCCGAGTTGATCAAAAAGCAATCAGACTTGCTGCGCGTACTTATCCGCCTCCACTATCGCGGACAGCGAATACCTTCGGAGCTTGCTGAGCGATTCATCGCCATCATGCGGCAGAACCCTCAATTCGATGAATGGCCGCTTGAGATTTTGGTCTCGGACCGTGAGGTTTTCTTTACCTTTCTTCAGGAGCGATGGACGATTTTTCTTGACCGTGCGGCCATCAATCAGACGTCCAGTCCGCTTGGAGAGACGATTGAACAGACAAAAATTCGTGAGACTGAAAAGTCCTTCCTGCATCCGCAACCAGGTTTGTTATTGGCCAGCTCTCTGTCTGTCCCAGGACCTGTGGATCTGCCCTTCGACCACCACGATATCCGGATTTATATCGACAACTTTTTCACCGAAGGCATGCTGCAAGCGGTTCAGCATGAGCATGCGGATACCTTGTCCAAAACCTGGGCAGGTATTGGCGTTCGTACCGCTCCCCTGGAGGACAAATCTCGTCGTCTGAACAAGCTTATCGATAGCCTGAAGTCTACCATTCCGTCCGAAGACGCAAAATACACCCAGTGGTTACACTTTGCCCGAGGATGGGCCGAGATGATCTTTCTGGTGAGCGATCAAACAGATACGATTTCTGAGGCTTTGAGTGAACGCATCAAGAACATGCAGAAAGAAATGGATGTAAGTTTCGCTGATTGGCTGTCCAGGCGTTACGCCAGCCTGGTATATCTGCCACCTGAACCTCCGGTTATGCTGCATCATTTGCCGCGATTTCTCGCCCGCCAGCTTGAGGATGGATGTTCCAAAGTTGCGCTGATCGTTGTGGATGGTCTTGCCATGGACCAGTGGTTGGTGGTCCGGAAAGAACTGATGACAAGAAAAGCCAACCTTTGCTTCCGCGAAGAAGCTGTCTTTGCCTGGATGCCAACCATCACTTCCGTCTCTCGGCAGGCGACCTTTGCTGGCAGAGCGCCTGTCTATTTCCCCAACAGTATTCAATCCACTGAGAAAGAATCTGCACTTTGGACGCACTTCTGGGAGGATCAGGGCTTTAAGCCGAACGAGGTCCTTTATATCAAGGGGCTGGGCGACGACGATAGTCTGGAAACCGTTTCAGAAGCGCTTTCTCATCCCAAGGCAAGGGTCGCCGGGCTGGTTGTGGACAAGGTCGACAAGATCATGCACGGGATGGAGTTGGGGACTGCCGGCATGCACAATCAGGTGTGTCAATGGGTTAGACAGGGTTATCTGAATGGCCTTTTGACTCTTTTGCTGGATCAGGGATTTAAAATCTATTTGACTTCTGATCATGGCAATGTCGAAGCAATCGGTTGTGGACGGCCTGGCGAAGGTGCTGTTGCTGATCTGCGCGGCGAAAGGGTGCGCATATATGCGGATACGCTGTTGCGCCTGCGTATTCGCGATAGTTATCCAGACGCCACAGAGTGGCCAGTAATAGGTTTACCACAACATTATTATCCACTTATAGCCCCGCATCGCAAAGCTTTTATTGGAATAAAGGAACGGATCGTCAGCCACGGCGGCTGCAGCCTGGAAGAACTCATCGTACCGTTTGTTCACATCGAAAGGAAAAAGTGATGGTCGCTGCGCGATCGGATCGGTTCGGAAAGATCGGAATCGACCGGCTGGTCAAGTTGGCTTGGCTGGAGAAAACCGCCAACCTGGTCCTCGCGGGAAACCCTGCCAAGGCCATTCAGGAATATCTATACGAGGATCTATCGCCGTTCTTTAAAACTGAAGAAACGACCATACGCGGTTCTTTGAGCAAGACACTGACCATCCTTCTAAAAGTGTGGGTACGTCCTGCAGCAGAACTGTTGCCACTTCATCGCACGGCTATCGAGCTTTACGCTAATATGCCAAGTAAGGAACAGATTCTGGTGCACTGGGGATTGACCATGGCTGCATATCCGTTTTGGAGTACTGTTGCCGTCAGTGTTGGCCGGCTGTTGAATCTGCAAGGGACATCATCAGCCAATCAAGTACAGCGGCGCCTCCGCGAACAATATGGCGAACGTGAAACCGTAGCTCGTCGCGCACGATATGTACTGCGCAGCTTTGTTGATTGGGGAGTTCTGCAGGAGAGCAGCACCAAAGGTACTTATAGAAAGGGCATCAAGTTGGTCGTTTCGCAGCCAGAGTCGATAGCCTGGCTCCTTCAGGCTGCACTGCATGCGCGTCCACAAAAATCCGCGCCGTTCCAAGAATTAATGACCAGCCCAAGCTTTTTCCCATTTACTTTTCAGAGCGTTTCGGCCGCACAGCTATCGCCACTCGCACCAGGCTTGGACTTTGTGCGCCATGGGTTGGATGAGTATTTAGTGGTTAAAAAGGCGGGGCCTGCATGATGCGCCGGGTTGTAGGGCGACGAGACTCGTCGCCCTACAGTGAAACCCGTGTTGAGCAAATTCCACGAGGTTTTGCATCCCGAATTCATCTATAACCAGCAAATCGGACTTGACCAGATGATGGATCATCTCTTTTCGTTTTCCAAAAGCGGCTGCTGCAGCCAGTTTGTCGAACTACTCTATTTGCTTGTTCTGATGATTTTCACGAAAAATTTATGCAAATTCACTGGTATTCCGTCTGACGACGGAATACCTCGAATTAAATACAGAAGTTGACTAATCTCTATTTTTATCATTAGAGCTAAAGGGGGCAGTGTCCCTCATCGGGACACCAGTGATGCAAAGTATGCAATAATTTTGTTAACAAATGCCGAAGTGATTCGAACAAGGGTTGCATAGTTTAGCTTGGTATATTATATAAATTATTAGTTACATAAAACATCTAATTTAAACTGGATTCGCATGCAATCCGTATCCCTGACTGCAGGTTATATCCTCTCCTCAGTGCATAAGCTGCTCTCCTCCAATTGGGCAAGCCAGGCCTTGCACAGTCTGTGCCATTTTGAGGTGCAATGGTCAGGGGAAAATGTTTATAATTTGCCGAATCCAAAGATAAAACAACTTTTGGCGCTGGTCGACAACTATGTGAGTCGAGGGTATCCGACTCTGGCTTCTCTCTATGTAGAACGGACACTTTCGAATCTTTTGGGGAAGAAGTTTTCAATCCAGGATGATTCGACTGATGCGGAATTGTTTTGGTCGATTGCATCAGAGCACAACGAGCTGTTTCAGCGCTGCATCGCTATTGTTGATCCGAGACTTTCCATTGAAAGACCAGAAGCGGATTTCAGCCATTCCTCTCAAGCCTGCTCTCTTTACCACAAATTCCCAGCCTATCTGCAGCAACTCGTTCAACCCGAGCGGTTTTTTTCAGATGGACTGGTAGCCGAAGGAGAAAGCGATTTTTATCGACAACGCGTAGATTTCGCTGTTGAAATCCCGGGCGGCGACAAATGGGTCGTTGAAGTCGACGGCAAACAACACGAGAATCTCGATCAAAAAACACTCGACCAATTGCGCGATGATGCTTTATTTGAAAGCGGCTGGCGGGTGGCGCGCATCAAAACCTCAGAGATCCGTTCGTGGAAAAAACGGCTGGCTGATTTACTTCACAGTCTGGATCAGACCGAATATGTAAAGCGAGTTAAAAGCAATATCCAATCTCCTCTCTGGGAGGAGATCAATGGGAAAGAGGCGATGCTCCTGTCTCTACTGCCTTTCGCGGTGGCGAGAATTCATAAAACCTTGGTCTATCTCTTACAACAAGACGTGATTTCTCTGGAACAGGAGTGCTGGAACATCGCTGTCATCGAACGGGATGTGCCGGCGGCCTATCTCGCTGTGGATGATTTCTTTCAGCTCCTTCAACAGTTTTTGGCACTGATGAACCGTTCATTTACCTTGCCCAAGGTGAATCTGGCGATTTATTCGTATCCGCATCTTCAATCCCATGTTAAGTGTCCTCAGATTTCTGAAAATATCACGGTGGTGCAGCGCGGAGCTATAGATGATCGGAGGCAAGGAAAATTCGATTTGGTGCTGGACCTGTCGGTATTAAGGCGCGACGGGCTCGGAGAGATTGTGAACCGCAATGCATTGATTGCAAAGAAGGGAGTGCATGTATTAATTCGTTCGGGTTATCGGTTGAATTCAAAATCACTGATCAGCACATCCGATCCAATAACCTATAATATATCAAGTCCATCGCAAGAAGATGCATTGCTGTTTTTTCTGCAAAATGGATTTCGTAAAAGGCAATTTCGCGATGGTCAGCTAAAAATCATCCGCAGAGCGCTTTCCCGGCGCAATACCATAGGTTTGCTTCCGACCGGCGGTGGAAAATCACTGTGCTATCAACTGGTAACCTTCTTGCAGCCGGGACTGACTTTGATCATCGATCCACTTCGTTCGCTGATGATTGATCAACATGAAAACCTGCGCAAATTCGCCATCCACCGCTCAGCCTATATCAGCTCGGACCTGACACCCAAGGAACGCCACCAGGTGGAAAAGCGCTTTGCGCGCGGTGAAGTTCAATTTTTGTTCATCGCGCCCGAAAGGCTGCAGATTGAGGAATTCAGGCATGAATTAAGTGTATTTACTGCCTCTCATCCGATCGCTTACGCGGTCATCGATGAAGCGCATTGTGTGTCGGAATGGGGACATGATTTTCGCACTTCGTACCTGCTTCTTTCCCGCACCTTGAAACGCTATTGTCGCCATAATAGCCAGGTGCCACCGATTTACGCCTTGACAGGTACGGCTTCGGCTGTCGTGCTGCAGGATGTCAAGTTGGATTTGGGAATAGGAGATAGTCAAGAGGACCGCAACGCAATCATCACACCGGCCACCTTTGATCGTCCCGAGCTTGGATTTCATCTCTACCAATGCCCGTCGGCTGAGAAATTTGAAAAACTTGAACAAATAATTGATGATATCTGTAGTAGATTTGGCGTAAGCCAACAAGATCTGTTTCAGAGGAATGAAAACAATACTTATAGCGGTTTGATTTTTGCGCCTCATGTCAGCACAACAAATTTTTCTATCGAACATTTGGAAAAGCGCTTTGGTGAGACGTTTGGTTTTCATTTGATCTCATGTGATAAACCTTGCCCGAAGTGTGGAGCCAAGTTGGAACTAAAATTTAACCCTCGATACTCTTCCTTTTTTTGGGGATGTTCAAGATATCCAGATTGCCAATTCACACAGAGTATAAAAAAAGATGATGAGCCTGAACATTATGAAGGGATTCATATTTTTGCCGGCAAAACCCCGAAAAGATTTGGATCCGAGGCATGGGAAAAATATAAAATCCACGCCCAGAATGAGTATATCAATAATCAGGCTGCTTTGATGATTACCAACAAGGCTTTTGGAATGGGTATTGACAAACCCAATATTCGCTATACTATTCATTATAACATACCACAATCGATTGAAGCCTATTACCAGGAAGCCGGGCGGGCTGGTCGAGATCGTCGGGAGGCTTTTTGTGCCATAGTGTTCTCCGACGATGAGCCAAAGGACGCCGATAAGCGTCTCGATCCCAAATTGTCGATTGAGCAGGTCTGTGAATTATCGAAAGTTAGCCGAAACCGCGAAGGTGACATCCATCGCAATCTATTTTTTCAGACCAAGAGCTTTAAAGGCAAGGATGTTGAGCTCAAGGCTCTGTATCAGATATTACAGGGATCTCTAGGACGACGGCTGGGTGGGTTACAATCTGGGCAAAGAGACAGTGTTACCGTGGAAGCTGTGTCGCTAAAAAATGAAAAGGGGAAATTCTATCCAGATGAAGAAGCGACAGAAAAGGCTCTTTATAGATTGATTGTTATAGGTTTGATTGAAGACTATACCATCAATTTTAGAGAAAAACCGCGTACGTATAATATTATTCTTAAAAAGAAAGAGCCTCAAGAGTACATTGACCATTTATACGATTATTTGGCCTTGCATCGGGCAGATTTTTTCAGCAACTACCCAACAAGAGAGGCATTCCGGGAGTATATCCTACAAAGATCAGAGAAGCATCCTGTAATTCAATGCTTGGGAGAATTGTTGGAATTTGTCTATTCGGTGATTGAACCGCAGCGGCGGCAGGCACTGGCGACTTTGGTCGAGGCAGTGCGCACCGGCGATAATGCAAAATTTCGCGCGCGCATTCTCCGTTATCTCGAACCGGATGAGAAATTCAATCAACTTTTTTGGATCTTTCCCCAGAGCACAAATCTGGCTGAATGGATACAGATACTGGAAAAAGCAGATTCTGAATCATCGGCGAACAAGATTTTGGGAATCTGTCTGCGAAACCTGGAGAGCTACCCGAACAGTGTGGGATTGCGTTTTTTGGCCGCCAGTTTGCGTTTGTGTTTACCGGATGAACGAGAAGATTATGCTCTTGATGATTTTCGGGTAGGTCATAAATTTTTGAAGGAGAATTATCCGGCAGAAAAACATGAACAAATTTTGAGCTATTTTGTTTTTTACATTCTCGAACACTCTTTTTATGATAAAGCAAAATTAACTGTTGCTAAAATTTTTATAAATGAATATTATAAAGTTGAAACTGCATTGCGATTTCTCCAGACCAATTGTAGTCATGAAATCAAAGCACTCGGGGCAACCTATTTTTTTCAACAACTGCTCGAGCCGGTTAATCTCTTGATTGCGCATCTGAAGAGGTGATATGGAAGGCAGCGGATTACCCGAATTCGACCACGCTCTACAACAGCTCACACAGGATTTGGCCGAGTTGGAGACGGTTTCGCAGCACCTGGAAAACATCAAGGGTTATGCGGCCGACCTAAAGAAATTTGATGTTAAATTTGAGACCAGTCTTCAAGAATTAAAAACTCAGGCCAATTCCCTCCTGCAAGTGCTCAACAAGACTATTGCTGGCTCAAAAGAGGGACTGGAGAAAAACATCTCCTCCCTTTCGGTTGAGATTGGCAAGTTATCCAGCCTTAATGAAGCCTCCAATTTGAATATCGATACCTTGTCAAAAGCCGCGGCGGATTTGAGCACAGTTACACAGGAATTGGCCTTATTCAACCAGGAAAACCAAAGCTCAAAAACTGAATTAGCCAATCTGCTTGAAAAATATCATACCATTCGTTCGACTTTTGAGCAGAATCTCAGTCAATTTTTACAGAACAATAAAAAACTGGATGACCTTGTAAAGGAATCCGTCAGGTCTTCAAAGTCATCTTCTCAGTCAATCCTTGAATCTGCCGAAAAAATCGATTCTTTGGTGAGCAATACAAAGACTCTGGTGGATGATTTTTTTAAAGTGGATCAGCAGATCACCCAATCTGTCAAAACGATCTCGGATACTCTGTCCAGAATAAGCCATATCGATTTTCCAATGCAATTCGGTCGAGTTGAAAGTGCATTACGGGTGATTTATCAGCAACAACAGGCACAGTCAGTTTCACTGCAATCGATACAACAGGTTCGACAAGATCTGCAAGATCATGGTGCTGTTCTGCAAAAGATAATAACCACTGACCAAGAATTTGAAAAAATAATAGCCCATCTTGAAGAATCGATCCATCATTCTCAAGAAGATACGACGAAGCACACTCAACAAGTTCTAGATCAGTTGGAGAAGAAACTTTTACAGACTTTGATCAATCACCGTACAGAGATGGAAGAACGGTTTCGCACATCGCTGAGTCATATTGAAGATCGTTTAATTCAATCTTTGCAGAAACAGCGTTCGGAATATATCAGTGTTGTGTTGAGAGAGAATGAAGCTCTGAGAAAACGCCTGTTTGTCTCAGAGATTATTATCTTTTGCGCAGCCTTGTTAATAACGCTGGTGTTTTTTATGTTGATTCGTTGAAAACTGAATCAGGAGAAATCGATTCTCAATCCTAACCTGTTTCTATGGTGAACGCAGGGTATCAATCTGTGCAGCTATGCCGCAGGTCAGCAGAACGATGGCTACAGTGCGCGCACTGCTGGCTGCTGGAGCGGAACATCCGCGCGCATCGCTGCATCTCATCACCCTGAACCCCGACCAGGTTGTTGTCCCCGAAAACATACAGCTTCACCCGGCATGGCAATGGTTTCTTGATCCTGAAATAGAAGAATCCCGCTGATGGCGATTTTCGAACTTGGTGATGATCCGGATACGTTTGATCGCACCATTGCCATTCCGCACCCCTTGTGCAGGATTCCGCCCGCGGATTCCGATCCCCGGGCGGAATCCTTAACAGAGGCATCTTGCCCCGTAGAATGATCTGCGCAGATGGGGAGACGCCCCGGTGGGGTATAGCTCGAGCCGTCTCTGTGGGTGCTCACAAACGACAGAAATACCTGTTTTTCCTATTTACTCCGAAAAGTATGAGCATATCATACTTTTCGGAGCAATAAATGCTGAAATACTCAGCCAACCCCAAGTACACTTCAAGCGATGATATTCACCCTTCACATAAAAATCGCCACCCAACAAACAAAATTTATCATATTTTCTCACTGGTGTCCCAACAAGGGACACC
>Ga0116142_10006548_pt1 | contig 9990 bp, 8 predicted proteins | sample AD_UKC033_MetaG_FD_89785 | JGI IMG/M metagenome (GOLD analysis project Ga0116142, IMG submission 89785) | Active sludge microbial communities of municipal wastewater-treating anaerobic digesters from USA - AD_UKC033_MetaG | ecosystem: Engineered > Bioreactor > Anaerobic > Digestate | place: USA... | reverse complement strand
TGGATGGCGAACAGGACCACACCGAGCACATTGAACGGTCCGGCGAAGGTCTCCTGCTCGCTGAAGATGGTCTCCACCAGGGGGGCGAGGCGGTCGGCCACCACCATCTTCTTGAAGGCGCCGGTGAGCATGAGGCGACAGCCCTCCACCGCATTGGCGTAGGAGAAGGGGCGTTTCGCCACGATCTGCGGCAGGAACTGGGGCGCGCGCTCGATGGGGCCGGCCACCAGCTGGGGGAAGAAGGCGAGGAAGGCGAGGAAGGTGACCAGATCGTTGCTCGGTGCCAGCTCGCGCCGGTAGACGTCGGTGGTGTAGCTGAGCGCCTGGAAGGTGTAGAAGCTGATACCCACCGGGAGCAAGACCTTCAAGGTGTGCAGGTGCAGCTTCACGCCCATCGCGGCGCCCAGGTCCATGAGGCTGTACATGAAGAAGTCGTAGTACTTGAAGACCATGAGCACCGCGAGCGGCACCACGATGGAGAGGAAGAGGTAGGCCTTGCGGCGTCGTTCGTCGGTGCTGCGATGGATGGCGAGGCCGCAGTAGTAGGAGACGAGCGAGCAGAAGATGATGAGGCCGAGGTAGCGCCAATCCCACCAGCCGTAGAAGACGTAGCTGGCCAGCAGCAGGACCCCGTGCTTGTGCGCACCGGTGCGGCTCAGCGGCAGCCAGTAGATCCCGAACACGATGATCAGGAAGACGACGAAGACCGGTTCGTTGAAGATCATCAGCGGTGCGGGCGCCAAATGTAGCCGGAGGGATCGTGGTGGACGGCTTGGTGGGAGGGAGTGGCGTCAAGGCCAGGCCGATCGCTTCGCAGTTCGTTCCTCACCACCAGCGATGACCGTTGGTCAGTGACGGAACGATGAACAAGTACTTGCTCCTGCTCCTGACGTAGGTCCTCACCCCGAAGACGAGGCGCTGATCAACCACTTGCCCCTGCCAACTGCCAACTGCCAACTGCCCACTGCCAACTGCTCACTGCCAACTGCCTACTGCCAACTGCCTACTGCCAGCTGCCTACTGCCTGCTGCCAACTGCCAACTGCCAACTGCCTACTGCCCACTGCCTACTGCCAACTGCCCCTGCTGTCATTGCGAACGAAGTAGCAACTGCGCCTGTACCTGACCACTCACTTCAACCCACCCTCGACCCCCATCCCGAACAAGGCGATATCGAAGCGCACGGGATCCACCGGATCGAAGCGCCGAAGCGCCGCCGTCAGCTCCTCCACCGCCTTCCAATCGTCCTGCTTGCGCGTGAGCAGACCCAGTTCGCGGGCCACGCGACCGGTGTGGACGTCCAGCGGCACCATCAGGTCCGCGGGTGTGATCCGCTTCCACAGCCCCAGGTCCACACCGCGGTCGTTCGGTCGCACCATCCACCGCAGGTACATGTTGATGCGCTTGGCATTGCTGCCCTTGCCGGGGTCGGCCACGTGCTTGCGTGTGCGGGCTTCGTGCGGGATCTCGAAGAAGCGCTGCTTGAAACGTGCGATCCCCTGGGCCATGCTGCCGAGCTCGCCGCCGTTGAGGAATGCCTCCTCCAGGCCACCATAGGTCGTGTACAGATGCCGCAAGGCCCGGATGAAGTGCTGCAGGTCCGTGCCGTTGAAGGTGCGGTGGACGAACCGCTCCACGGTGGTGATCTCGTCCGCGCTCGCGTGCATCACGAACTGATGGGGGCGCTCATCGAACAGCGCCACGAGCCGTTCCGCATTGGCGATGATGGTCTTGCGCTGCCCCCAGGCGATGGTGGCCGTGAGGAAGCCGATGAGCTCCGCGTCGCGGCGGTCCGGGAAGGTGTGGGGGATGCGCAAGGGGTCCGCTTCGATGAAGCCGGGATGCGCGTGGTGTGCGTAGGCGTCTTCGAGGAGCTGGGCGAGCCGCTTACGGTTCACGCCCACAGCCCCATGATCAGGCCGTACAGGGTGAACTGCACGATGTGATAGCCGCCATCGATCAGCAGGAGCACGGTGGGCTTGTTCGCGAACTGGTAGTTGATGCCGAAGCTGGTGAAGGCGATGCCCAGTCCGCACAGGAAGCCGTGGTGCAGCCAATGACCGAAGTCGCGCACATCAGGCCCCACAAGGATCGCGAACGCATAGGCCGCCACCCAGGCCATGAGGAAGGCGATGCCGAAGACCTGCGCCGGATGTTTCGTCGTCTTCGGATCGCGCGGTGCATCCGGGTCGAGGCCATTGGCGCGCGCCCAGGGACGCAAGAACAGGGCCTTGGAATACCAGGGAGCACCGAGCAGGAAGATGCTGATGGCGCAGACGAGGATGGCGGGGTGGTTCATCGATGTGGGGTTCAGGCGTTGAGTCGTTCGCCCTTGGCAGCCTTGGCCACGACCTTGGCGATGCGGGCGTCACGCGTCGACTTCGTCTTCGCACTCGTGATGTGATGCAGGATGAACTTGCGCGCGCTGGGCGGGAAGGCATCGAAGTGCTTGCGCGCGGTCCTGTTCCGCTTGAAGGCGCGCTCCAGGTCCTCCGGTATGTGCAAGGCTTCCACGGCATCCAGGGCGTTCCATGACCCATTGGCCTTCGCGGTCTCAATGGCCCTGAGCCCGGCTCGTGCCATGCGCCTGCTCCTGATCAGTCGCTCCACGCGTTCCTTGTTCACCTTGCTCCACACGCTCTTGGGCTTGCGTGGACAGAGGTGCAGCATCGAGCGGTCGGCGTCCAAGGCGCGGGCGGTGCTGTCGATCCAGCCGAAACACAGCGCCTCTTCAACAAGTGCAGCGTACCCGACGTGCCTGCCAGCGTGTTCCTTCTTCCAATAGACCAACCAGACGCCCGTTGTCCGCGTGTGGTGCATCTTCAACCACGCTCGCCATTGAGCGCGCGTCGTCACCTCCATCTGTTCCAGGGAGTCCAGCTTGGATGGCATCGATCAGCGCCCCATTCCGGACGGCATCATGGGCATCTCCATCAGCTGGTAGCCCTTCAGGGAGAAGGCTCCCTCGTCCACGGTGCCGAGCTTCAGGTCGCGGATGGTGCAGGTCACGCGTTCCTTGCCGTCGTTGCTCACCCACTCATATTCCAGCGGGAAGCCATGCACACCGGTCAGGGCGTCGTCATGCATGTCGGCGCCTTTGCCACGCATGTCGCGCACCACGCTGTGGAAGGGCATCTCGATGTCCTGCGCCATCCATCCCGTCCACGTGCCATCCTCATCCTTGGCGATCATCTTCTTGCACAGGTGCCCGTCGATCGTCTTCGTCTCGTCCGTCACCTGGATGTCCGCTGCGTTCTTGTTCGACTCCTCCACACCGGTCACCTTCATCTTCTTTGTCTTCATGGCCATCTTGTTCCCCTTGCCATCGTCCATCAGCATGTACTGCCACTTCTCCTTCTGGTCGATGATCATGCGCATGCTCTCCTTCATGTCGGGCGCCTTGCTGTCGAAGGCGAGCATGCTCTCACTGCTGTGGATGGTGCTGCTCATCGGGCTGTGCTTGCTCTCCTTGCCATTCTCGAAGAAGTGCATGTCCATCGTGAAGCTGCCCACGAAGGCGTTCGGCACGAAGGGGTCGGTGTCCGGCTCCATGCGCATGTTCGATCCGCTCTGCTGCAGGGTCGCGTTCATGTCCACCTGGGCGGCGGTGGATGTGGTGATCAACAGGATCGCGGCGGTGAGGGGGAGGAAGTGGTTGCGCATGACGAGTGTTCTGTGGGACTAACTTACGGTTCTGTGGTGACCATGTAGGTCGATAGGTCGGGCAATGGCGCTGTGGATGGCCCCTTTTCGAAGCTGAGGATCTCCAGTTCCAGCAGGGGTTCCATCACGAACTTGAAGATCACGTGATCGCCGAACTTGAAGAGCAGCCGGAACGATTTCAACGGGCCTTCGTTCAGCGGGATCCAGGCGGGTCCATCGGCGAATGGAGATGGGGTGATGTCCGCCTTCCACAGCTCGAAGGTCGCTCCGCCCTCGACCAGTTCATGTCGCATGCAGTCCGCTCCGGCGATCGTTCCATGCTCACCAGTCGGCGTCAGCGTGACCGCCTGGAACTCGCGGATGGCCCCCGGTTCGCGCAACCGGTCCACCAACAGGACCTCCTTCAGGTCGCTCACGACCGCCTTGCGGCCGATCGCATTCGCCACTACGGCGATGTTGGCGTCGATATCGGCGAACCAGGTGGTATGCGGGATGCCGCGCACCAGCTCCAATCGCATGAGGCCGCGCGTACTGTCCTGCCAGGCGCTCAGGAACAAGTGCTGCGTGATGCCATCGGGCGTGCGGATCGTCAGGCGTGCGGTGTAGGAGCCGATGAAGGTGTTGTGCTTCGCCGGGCCGCGCACCACGGCGGGCAGGGTGGAGGTCGCCTCCGCGGCGAAGGAGGGCTGCATCCAGGCGGGAACAGCAGGCCCTTGCGCTTGCGCAGGGAACGCAACGCCGGCCACCACGATCATCAATAGGAACGCATGGACCTTCATCCCCATCTGTATATCTCTTTCGCCTCCCTCACCTCCCTCACCTCCGTCACCTCCCTCATCTCTTCCAACTCTCCCTGGTGATCTCGAACTCCTTCGGATCCACCGGGCCGGGCTTCAGCTCCAGCACCTTCATGGTCAGGGTCTCCTCGTTCTTGTACCTGTAGGTCACTTCCAGCGGCATGCCGGGCCGGGTGCTCGCGATCATGGGGCCACGCAGCAGGATCTCGATGCCGTTCCAACTGCGCCGCGCGCCCAGCACATCGTGGAAGAGGGAAGAGGTCTTGGTGTCCACCCACGACTCGCGGCGGCGATCGGCTTCCTCCAACAACCGGTGCTGCGCGGTGCGACCGACCAGCTTGCGCGAACCGGTGATGATGCTGTCCGTGGCTGCTGGTTGGAAGGTCAGTGCGGAGTGCGGCACCAAGGGTTGATCGTACGTGCGGAAGCCGGTTTCCACAGGCACCAGCAACTGTTCCGTTCGCGCGCTGCGGTCCAATAGGTAGGCCCTGGTGTGCTCCGTGTTCCCTGCCTGGTCGTCCTGCCCGATCAGCACCATCTTGTCCGCCGTGCTCGCATAGCGCACCGTCCACGAGGTGGTCTTGTCGCCGCGCGTGCTGGTGAACTGCAAGGTGGCCGTGCCGATGAAGCCGTTGGTGGTGGCTTTCATCACCGAATCGATCGCGGGGTGCAGCGTCACAGGGCGCGGTCCGATGGTCGGAGGCCTCATCTCTTCCATCGGTTCGGCTTCCACCATCACAGGGGCCTCCACAGTGTATTCACCGGACATGAGCTCTTCTGCGGTGATCTCCCGGACTTCGATCGGAGGCGGTTCATTTCGCTGCCTGCGCTGCTCCAGTCGTTCGTCGCGCACCCGGTAGTTGCGCAGGTCCACCACCGGTGGTTTCGCTCTGCCCTCCTTGTAGCTCGTGATCGTGGTGCCCTGCACGGCCATCGGCATCGGCTTATCGGCCACACCGAAGAACATCAGGTCCTTCATCTTCTGGCCCATGCGCTGCACCATCCAGTTCTTCATGTCGAAGACGGGGTTGCGCAAATCGGTCTTCGGGAACCAGAAGTAGGTAAGGAAGCGTTCGCTCGTGGTGTGCATCTCGCAGTCGTAGCCGTTGATCTTCCGCGTGGTGCCGTGCGGCGAGAAGTACAGTTCCAGCCCGCGCCCGAATTCTTTCAGGCCCACCTGTTCGAGGGTGTTGATGTAGAGCTTCGGGATCACGTGCCCGCTCATCTCGTTGTGGGTGGCCATCACCACGTCGGCATCGAGGTCAACGGCATAGAACAGGTAGCCCTCGTCATCCGGGTCGTCCATGATCAGCACCGCACGCCGTGCATCGGCCCAGTAGCTGTATTTGGCCAGCTGGTGGGTGGTGTCGCGACCGATCCTCTTGTCCTGCATCCCGATGATCATTGTCGGTGTTTCCGCGGTAAGCGTACCGATGAAGGCGTTGTCCGGAATGCCGCGGTCCACCGGATCAGGGGTGAACAGGGCGGGCAGCGTATCAGGCTTCAGGTCGCTCACGTAGGCACGCATCCATGCAGGCAGCCGACCGATGCCGCTGTTGTTGTTCCAGTGGAAGCGCTGCTCCACCACCAGGCCGCGTTCACCTTCCACCGTGGGCATCGGCGACTTTCCAGGGGTGATGCTCACGAATGCGATGCTGCCTGCCTCCGGTCCGAAGCGACGCTTGGGCCATTGCGCGCGCAGGCTGCCGCCGGCGGGCTTGGAGCATAGTGCCGTCAGGTATTCCAGTTGTCCTTCACGACAGAGCCAGGGTGCCCACAAACGCATGTCGGCGAAGAGCGAGGGATACCTGTCGGTTCGCCAGTAGTAGGTGGTGTCGTTGTTGCCATCGGTGCCCAGCAACTCCTGACAGGTGGCGTCAAGGATCTTTTCCTTACGTCCCGTGGCATGCACCGAATCACTCCAGATCTCGTGGAAATAGCCCACGTTCGGGAAGTGGAGATCCTCCACCGCGAAGTGGACCTTCCCCTTCTCCGCAGCGGATTTCATGCGCACGTTGGCCGTGAGGTCGAGGAACTGGACCTGCTTCCGATCGCCGTTCCGTCCGAACACCTCGAACACCACGCGCTCCCTGTCGCTCCAGAACCGGAAGCGATCACCGTTCGTCTTCTGGATCACCCATGTGCCTATGAAACCGTTGGTGTGCAGCGGCTCGCGCTTGGGTAGCACGTACGGCACGGGCTTCTTGTCACACGCGATGGCCTGCATCCATGTGGGCAGGTTGCCGGGTTCACACGTGGGCGGAAGCTGTGAGAAGGAGCTGGGAGGGAACGCGGATAGTGCGAGGGCGAGGAGCGGGATGCGCATGGGGACGGTGCCGGCAAAGGTCGCTGCGGAACGCAACTATTGGGCCGTGATAAACGTTGGACCTGCCCGTGGATCTGTGGTCACTACCTCAGATCACCCCGTCCTTCATCACCAGCCTACGGTCCGCCATCTCCGCCAATTCCTCGTTGTGCGTCACGATCACGAAGGTTTGGCCCAGTTCCTTCCGCAGTTCGAAGAAGAGCTGGTGCAACTCTTTCGCATGGGCCGAATCCAGGTTGCCGCTGGGCTCATCAGCCAATACCACGCTGGGATTGTTGAAGAGCGCACGTGCCACGGCCACGCGCTGCTGCTCACCGCCGCTCAGCTGGTTCGGCTTGTGCTCCTTCCGTGGCAGCACGTTCAGGCGGGCCAGCAGTTCCTCGGCGTGCGGCGTGCAGGCCTTCATGCTCTTCCCGGCGATCAGGCCCGGCATCATCACGTTCTCCAACGCGGTGAATTCCGGCAGCAGATGGTGGAACTGGAAGACGAAGCCGATGTGCCGGTTGCGGAAGGCGCTCAGGGCCTTGCTGCCCAACTTCGTCACCTCCTGTCCATTGATCGCCAGGCTGCCGCTATCCGCCTTCTCCAGTGTCCCGAGTATCTGCAACAAGGTGGTCTTGCCTGCCCCGCTGGCGCCCACGATGCTCACCACTTCACCTTTGCCTACGTGCAGGTCCACGCCCTTCAATACATCGAGGTCGCCGAAGCGTTTGCGAAGGCCGGTGGCACGGATCATGGGGTGCAAAGATGCCGAACGCTGGTCGCTCAACGGCTCTTTTCTGCGGTGACCATGCTACGCATGTCATCCGCTCCGGGCCGCTCGAACAGCACGATATGGAAATAGGGGTGCACGGCCAGCAGGTGATCGAAGATATCGGCCATGATGCCTTCGTAGGCCACCCATTCGGTCGTGTTCGTGAAGCAGTAGATCTCCAGCGGAAGGCCCATCTCATTGGGCGGCTGGTGCCTCACCATGCGGGTCATGCTCTGGCTGATGCGGGGATGTTGTGCGAGGTACAGGTCCACATATTCCGGTACACGCCAGCATTGGTGAGCCGTCGACCGTTAACGGCTATCGTTCCGTCCAGTCCACGCTCTTTATTGTGAGCAGCGATCTCGGCGGTCCTTTCGTCGAGGAAGGGGCGAAGCAGCCTGATCTCCCGCAACGCTTCGATCTCGTTCGGCTCCAAGAAACGGATGCTGTTCACCTTCAGCAGGATGCTCCGCTTGATGCGACGGCCACCGCTGTCCATCATGCCCCGCCAGTTCTGGAACGAGTCGGAGATCAAGGCGTAGGTCGGCACCGTGGTGATGGTCTTGTCGAAGTTCTCGATCTTCACGGTGGTCAGGTTGATCTCCGTCACATCCCCGTCCGCCCCGTATTTGGGCATTGTGATCCAGTCGCCGAGCCTCACCATGTCGTTCGTGCTGATCTGGATGCTCGCCACGAAGCCGAGTATGGAGTCCTTGAAGACCAGCAGAAGCACTGCGGAAGCGGCACCCATCGCCGTGAGGAAGGTGAGGGCTGACCGGCCCGTGAGTAGTGAGAAGAGCAGGATCGCTGCAATAAGATAGAGCACCAACGAGGCCACCTGCACATAGCTGTTCAGCGGCTTGTCCTCATAAGCCGGCACATCCACCAAGGTGTCGCGCACGGCCAGCATGAAGGCCCGGATGATCCGGACTACGAGGACGATGAAGAAGACCACAAAGACCTTCTCGATCACAGGGATCCATCCCGGCAGGTCCGCGAAGACGACCGGGATCAATTGATATCCGATCACCAACGGGATCACCCGCGCCACATAACGCGGGACCTTCAAGTCGAGCAGATGGTCATCGAAGCGGGTCTTCGTGTTGCCGGCCAGGCGCCGTGCGGCGCTGTTCAACACCCGATTCAGGGCTTTAGCCAGAAGGCCCAGGACAACGAAAAGAAGACCGACGGAGACCACGATCACGATAAGGCCGAGATAGGGCCCCTCAAGGCCCGTCCGCGCGAGCAGGTCCGTGACCACTCCTTTGAATGTCATTTCGTAGGCGGGTAGGGGGTCGACCATGGTTCCAAGGACCAGGTCCACGTGGCCCACGTCAAGTGGTTGGGACCCGGGGGCGGCGAAGGTAACCACCGCTGCAAGGAGGTCAGGTCAGGATCATGGCATGTACATTCGCGCCGCTACCGGCACCGTGCTGGTACGCGAACCTCGAACACGATGAACCTTCACGAATACCAAGGCAAGAGCATCCTCACCCAATACGGCGTCCGCGTGCAGCGCGGGCTGGTGGCTTACAACGCTGACGAAGCGGTGGACCAGGCCAAGCGCCTGAGCCAGGAGACCGGCACCAAATGGTGGGTGGTGAAGGCCCAGATCCATGCCGGTGGTCGTGGCAAGGGAGGTGGTGTGAAGCTGGCCAAGAGCATCGATGAGGTGCGCGAGAAGGCCGATGGCATCATCGGCATGATGCTGAAGACCCCGCAGACACCGCCACAGGGGAAGAAGGTGCACAAGGTCCTCATCGCCGAGGACATGTACTACCCCGGTGCCAGCGAGACCAAGGAATACTACATGAGCGTATTGCTGGATCGCGCCAGCGGACGCAACGTGATCGTGTACAGCACCGAAGGGGGCATGGACATCGAGGAGGTCGCCGAGCACCATCCGGACAAGATCCAGAAGGAGATCATCGATCCGCGCGTGGGCCTGCGCCCCTTCCAGTGCAACAAGATCGCCACCAACCTGGGCCTGTCCGGTGCTGCGAAGAAGGAGATGGTGAAGTTCATCGCCGCGCTATACAAGGCCTACGAGGGCTGCGACGCGGCCATGTTCGAGATCAACCCCGTGCTGAAGACCAGCGACGACAAGATCGCGGCTGTTGATGCCAAGGTGCGCCTGGATGGCAATGCCCTCTACCGCCACCCGGACTACGTGGAGATGCGGGACAAGACCGAGGAGGACCCCACGGAGGTGGAAGCAGGGGAGGCGGGCCTCAACTATGTGAAGCTCGACGGCAACGTGGGCTGCATGGTGAACGGCGCGGGCCTGGCCATGGCCACCATGGACATCATCAAGCTCAGCGGCGGTGAACCGGCCAACTTCCTGGATGTGGGTGGCACGGCCGATGCGGCCCGCGTGGAGAAGGCCTTCCGCATCATCCTGCAGGACGACCGCGTGAAGGCGATCCTCGTGAACATCTTCGGCGGCATCGT
>Ga0116142_10006547_pt1 | contig 9991 bp, 3 predicted proteins | sample AD_UKC033_MetaG_FD_89785 | JGI IMG/M metagenome (GOLD analysis project Ga0116142, IMG submission 89785) | Active sludge microbial communities of municipal wastewater-treating anaerobic digesters from USA - AD_UKC033_MetaG | ecosystem: Engineered > Bioreactor > Anaerobic > Digestate | place: USA... | reverse complement strand
GGGCACCAGCGCGAGCAGCGCCAGGCAGATGTGCAGTGATCGCAGCTTCATCCCGTCCTCCCCTTGCGCATCCCGGCGGCGTCGCGCCTAGGCCGGGAAGTACAGTCGCAGCGCACGGTCCGCCGCGCATTCGTTCTCCGCGGGGTGCAGGTGGACCACCAATGCGCCGGCGCGTAGCGCCTGCACCTGGAAATCCTCGATCTCCGCCGGAACCAGGCGCTGCAGATCCCCGCAGGGCAGCACTGCCCAGCGCTTCGCGGGCGCATCCACCAGGCGCAGCGCGATGGCCTCGACCCGCTCGGCGTCGCCGCCATCCGGTTCGCCGCAACGGTCCAGCCATGCGAAGACGTGCAGACTGCACCCGTCGCTCGCCAGCGCGGCGGCAAGCACCCGCCCGTCGATCAGGTCACCGAGCAGGAAGCTGCGCTCCCAGCGCTGGCCGTCGAACGACCACAGGTCGAAACACTCGCTGCGTTCCTGGTCGGACTCCCGCCCCGGTTCGCAGCCCTCCTCCGCGGCACGCTTCGATCCTGTCCTGCCGAACAGCCACACCCGCCCACCGTGAACCGCCGGCTGGGCGGCGCCGCGCGGACGCTCGCACGGCCCCCCCGCGGGCTGCTCCTTCCAGTCCAGGGCCGGCCCCGCGGCATTTTCGGCAGGCTTCTCGTCCTCGGCAGGCTTCTGCGTCGCCGCCCAGGCGTCGTCGAGCGGCGCGCCGGCGGAGTCGATGCCGCCGAACACCCACAGGCGATCCTCGAACACCGCCACGCCGTGTGCCCGCCGGGCGCACCAGGAGGCCTCGCCGTGATCCCGCCAGCGCGGTTCGCGGGCACCGACGTCGAGGCTCCACACCCGGTTTCCGCAGCGCCCCTCCGTGCCGGACATGCCGCCAAAGAGCCACAGGCGACCGCGGAACAAGGCCCCGGGCAAGCGCTCGCAGCCAGGCGGGAAGGCCACGAACGGGCCTGCCCCCTCAGTTGCCACCGCAGTTGCCCCCTCGGTCACCCCCTGCGCACCCACCGGCTCCCAGGGCCCCAACGCATGGTGCGTGCGACACAGCAGCACGCGCGAGCCGCCCACCCCGGGCAACGCGACGCTCGCGTACAACTTGCCGCCGGCAATTCCGAACAGGCGCAGCGGCACCGCTTGTGCGCTCGTATCGGCGAGGGCGGGCATGGCCAGCCTGCGGCCCTCCCGCGTCGCCAGCACGCAGGGCCAGCGCTGCCAGCCCGGCCGCAAGGCGCGCACGCGCAATCTCGCCTCGTGACGCTCGCCCGCTCCGTCCCAGCCCCGCAGCACGAACTCGGCATCCGCAACCCCCACCACGACGCGCCGCCCCCCTTCGTCCGGGACACCTTCGGCGATGCACAGGCCGTCACGCAGCAAGCTCAGGCCCGCCAGCCCGCAGGTGCGCCAGCGCAGCTCGACGACGTCGCCGGGCAGGTTCACCGCGGCCTGGTCCGGCACGCAGGCAAAGTCGAGCACGCCCGCGGCCGATGCACGCTTGGCGAGCCGCAGCGCAATCGCCGCCGTGGCGGCCGCATCGCCGCTCGCCTGCAGCCCGAGCGCGAGCGCCGCAAGGCCGGGCTCCGCGTCCGAGACCGCACCCGACAGGACCACCTCGAGGGCGTCGCCGGGCCGCAGCAGGACTTCGCCGCGGCGCAGCAACCATAGCTCGCAGCGCTCCGGCCGCTGCGGCGGCAGCCGCCACTGCGCCACCCAGCCCGCCGGCGCCTGGCAGGTCCAGCGCCGCAGTTGCGCCGCGCTCCGCACCAGGTCGCCCTCCCCGCCGCCGACCCCGCCACGCAGGACGAGCGCCGGCCAGCGCGTGCGCGCAAGCGCCGCGTCGCCGCGGTAGTCGATCCGCAGCGTCAGCCGATTGGCTGCCGAACGCGCGCCGACGACGAAGTCGCCCAGGCTGTCGAGGCGGGCCAGCAGCCCCATGGCGTCGTCCGTCATGCCCGCCTCCGCAGTCGCAGCGCCACCTCGGCGATGCGGCACGCCGGTGGCGAGTCGCGGTCCGAGGTGGCGAGCCGACGCCATGCGCGCAGGCGGTAGCGGCCGGCCTGCGGATGCGCCAGCACCCAGGTCGAGGGCAGGGGCGCCACCGCGGTGCACAGCAGGACGCGCCCGTCCGGTGCGCTCAGCTCGATGGCGTCGGCGCCGCTCACCGTCCACACGAGCGTGGCGGGCACGCCCCTGGGAAGCTCGAAGCCCTCCGCCGCATCCTGCGCGGCCCCGCCCGCCGACGCGGCGGTCGCAGCTTCGACCACCCCGAAGCCGTCGATCGCCAGCGCGACCGCTTCGAGCCGCAGCCAGCCCTCGGCCAGCGCGAGCCCGGACGGGAAGGCGACGCTGCCGCTCGCCGCGGTGTCGATGATCTCGCGCTCCTCGCGCACGCCCACGCGCGGGTGATGGTTCCACGACCACTGCCCATAGAGGTCCGACGGCCGCGGCATGCGCAGCTCGTCGCGCGCACCCAGCACCGGGCCGGTGAAGAACATCAGCGAACGCGCACGCACGCGCTCGCACGCGCCGGGCGGCCGGAAGCTCGCGCGCGGGAGGACCGCGCTGGTCACCGTGAAACCGCGCTCCGGGTCCATCAGGAGGATGAGCTCGAGCGGGCGCTCGATGCTGACCACGGGCTGGGCCCGGTCGCGCAGCTCGGGCCTTCCCCCGCCGGTGCGCAGGCCCCAGGCCGGGTGGAAATGCCCCGGCTCGTCGGCCAGGAAGAAGCCCGCGAGCCCGTCCCCCGCGCTACCGTCGAAGTCGCCCAGGCGCAGCGGAAACTCGATCGCCCCGACTCCGCCACAGTGGCCTCCACCCTGAACACTCGCCGGGTCGTGGGCAGGTGCGCCATCGAGCTCGAGCCGCAGGCGCGCGCGCAGCAGCGCCAGCGGCCGTCCGACGAGAAGCCCGACAGCGGGGTCGTCGGCGTCGGGCAGGAGTTCGCCCGCCGCCTGCTGCAAGGTGTCGAGCAGGTCGGCGAGACGCGCCCCGCTCGCCCCCTGCCAGCGCAGCAGCTCGCGCACGACTGCACGGACGACCGGATCGGCGCCGCTTTCGGCCAGAGGATCGGCCGGGTCGAGCATGGCCTCGCCCTGCGCCTCCGCTGCCGTGGCGGCGTGCGGACCGCGCGTCGTGACCCAGCGGAAGCCGTCGATCGGGCGGGCGCGTCCACCGACGCCGTGCGCGTCCGCCTTGCCGCGCATCGCCTGCAGGGCGCCGAGCAGATTGCCCGCGCCGTCGAGCACCACGAGCGTGCCACCGACCCGATCGGGAAGGATCCAGCCGCACGGCTCGCCCTCGCCGGGCTCCTCTGCGGCGTCGTCCTGCTCCCGCGCGCTTCCGCCGCGCTTGCTGCCCTCGTCGCACCCACTTGCAGGCCATTCCACCACCAGGCGGGCGGCCTGCACCAGACGCGGCTCGAACAGCGCAGCCCCGCCGGGCCCGCGCAGGCGTGGCGGCAGCAGCACCGGAAGGGCACCGCCGCCCTCGGGCCGCAGCTCCATGAACTGGCCGAAGGCGTCGATCACCCGCAGGCGCTCGATGCGCAGCAGGCCGGCGCGCAGCGGCAGCAGGCTCGCGTTGCGCAGCGGCGAAAGCCATTCTGCAGCCTCGAGCTGTGCGGCATGCGGCGCGGGACGCAGCGGCCCCGCCGGGCCGTCGGCCTCGAGCGGGGGAAGTTCAGGTCGTGCGCAGCGGGCGAGCAGGCCGTCCATCAGGCCGTCGAGGTTCTGCCCGAGGACGTCGATCGCGGCCACCTCCATTCCGGCCTCGACCAGGCGGCGCCGCAGCGCGTCGGCCACGCCGGGGGTCATCAGCGAGGTGCCGGTGAAGACGTGCTCGCGCCCGGGGACCGCGTCGACGCTGCGCTCGAACCCGTCGCCGCGCGCATCGAGCCGCCACCCCGCGAGCGCCTCGGCCCCCTCCCCGGCCCCGGCGAGCTCGCTCCACGACACCCGCCACTGCAGCAGCAGCGGCAGCCAGGGGTTGCCACACCAGCGCGTGCAGGCGATCGCCGCGGGGGCCAGGTCCGCGCTGCCGGGAGCACCGGTTCCGGACCCGCCGGCGGGTGGCGCGTTCGAGGGGCCGGCGTCGGTTGCATCTGCACGGGGAACGACTGTCCCGTCTGCACGCGCGATGCGCATCGCCTCGCGCAGCAGGCCCGCCGCGGGTGCCGGAATGCCACGGCGCTGCAGATCGAGACCCGCCATCGCGCCGATCACGGCCTCATCCTTGGCGGCGGCAGGGCCGCCCTCGGCGAGGCGGGTACTGGTCCGGCAGTGCAGCCGACCATCGGCGCGATGGCGACCGTCGGTGCCATGTCGCCCGGGGTCGGCAAAGGCCGCTCCGGCGAGCAGCAGGACCGGGTCGCGCGGGCGATGGAAGCGCACACCGTCGACCCGTCGCAACTCGTGGCCGGGCAGCAGGCACTCGACCAACGCGCGCACGCGCTCGAGCGGACGCCCGCGCGGCATGCCCTGCGCATCGACCCGCTCGGCGAGGCGCTCGCGTTGCAAGGCGATCCTCGCGCGCAGCACGGACTCCTCGGCGCGCCAGCGCTCGACCGCCTCGGCGTCGCAGTCGAAGCTGGCCAGGCCGCGCTGGTACCAGGCGAGGTAGAACGCCTGCCCGAGGCTGTCCAGCTCGCGCGCGACGGCGTCGGCCGCGCGCTGCTGTCGCTCCAGGGCGGCGAGCGCACGCCGCACGATGCCGGGGATGGCCTTGCGTGCAGGGCGCCCGGCACGCAGCGGGGCCGGCTCGCGCTCGGCGATCTCCCAGCCGGAGGCGCGCGACAGCGGCTGAAAGCGGCGCGCATGCAGTTCGTGGGCGAGGCGCTCGGCCCCGCCCGGATGCTCGAGCAGCGGATCCAGGTCGTGCTGCAATGCCTCGAAGTAGGCGGCGTGCTCGGCCGGCACGCCGGGCTGGGCGCCGAGCAGCGCCGCCATGGCCTCGGCGCCGTCCTCGCCCAGGGCCGCGCGGAAGGGGGCATCGCGCGGCGGGCCGCCGTACACCGCTGCCGGGCCGCGCCAGCGCAGCCCGGCGAGGAGGCCATGGCACAGGATCTGCCCCGGCAGGTGGTGCCAGGCCGTGTCGAGCTCGGCCTTGCGCGCCTGCGCCTGGCGCCGCGCCTCGACATACTCGCTCGCGAGCCAGCGCGCCGCGTCGCGCGGCACGGCACCGCGGCGACGCTGTGCGACGCGGCGGGCGTGCGCGCTGGCCTGCAGCGCCCGATCCTCTGCCTCGAGCCGCTCCTCGTGCTTGACCAGGAGTTCATCGAGCCCCGGATACACCCATGCGCAGCCCTCGAAGAAGGCTTTCCATGCCCCCCAGTCGCGCGCCGAGCGCGCCTTGTGCAGGCAGACGGCGAGCGGATCCTCGTCCTTGGCGGCGGAGTACCAGCCGAGCACGAGGTAATGGAGTTCGCCCTCGTGCAGGGCGCACACGTCCTCGTCGTGGAAGCCGAGCACCCCGCGCCCGTGCGGGAAGCTCGCCGCGAACACCGGATCGCCATAGCCGAGCGCGGTGATGCCGGGCTGGCGCGCGGGGAGGCGTTCGGACCAGGCCTCGAGCGGCACGCAGCGCCCCAGGTGCACGAGCAACTCGTCCGGCCCGAGTGGCGCCGACGCGTCGGCGACCCTGCGCGGCCACGCACGCCCCGCGCGCACATCGACCAGCGTGTCGCTCTCGACCACCCAGCCCCGGCACGCGGCATCGGCAGCCCCGAAACGCAACACGAGCCAGCGGTTGGGAATCGCCGGCATGCGCTGCCCGACGGCCTCGCCCTCGCCCGACTCCGGGGCGTGGGTGAGGCCGTCGGGCAGCGACCAGTGCAGATAGACCCCGGGTGCGAGCGCTTGCGGCGTCTCCTGGAAAGGCTCGCGGGCGAGCAGGCTGCCCAGGCAGGGCCCCCCCTCGGCGAGCGCGGAAAAATCGGCCGCGAGATCGATCGCCGCACTCGCCGCGCCCACCGCGAGCGCCTCGACGTTCATCGGCACGAGCAGGAAGGGACGGGAGGGGTCAGCCGACACGCGCACCTCCGGCAACGATCTGGAAACGGAAGGCCCCCGCCGCCTCGATCATCTGCATCGCGAAGGCGCCGGGGCCGAAGGGCTGCGCGGCGACGACTCCGTCGGGCACGGCGCCGCCAGCGGCGGCAGGTGCGGAGGCGGACGCGGTCGGCGCGACGCCAGGTGCAGACACCGGACGGAGCACACCGGCGAGCGCATCGATGTCGATCACCCCCGGGGCCCCGAGGACATTCGCGCCTGGCTCCGGCACGCCGCGCATCGGCACATCGATCGGGCGCCCGACGAGCGCCGCGCCGGTCTGCGGGTCGCGCCGCGTGCGCGTGAAGCCACTGCCACCGACCGTCGGGCTGAGCCCGAAGTGCAGGCCCTCGCGCGGCTGGCGGATCTCGACCGTGTCCGGCATGCCGTTGAAGAGCGCGAGCATGACGTCGTCGGCCAGCTGCTCGATGCGCAGCGCAGGCAGCTTGTTGCCCCGCTGCCACGCCTCGACCTCCAGGCCGCGCCAGCCTTCGACCACCGCCGAGCGCAGCAGGAAGCCACCGAGCGGCCAGGCCAGGCCGGCAGGCGACGCTGTCGAGGCCTTTTCCGAGGCTTTTGCCGAGGCCGTTGCGCGCCCCTCGCATTCGGCACGCAGGCGCGCGCGCACGCTCGCCGCGGCGCGTCCGGCCTCCCCCGCGGCGCCCACCTCGATGGGCAGGTCGGTCTCCGCGGCGGGATCGCCCACCGTGGGCGACAGGCAGAAGCGCATCACCCGGTTGACTAGAAGATCGCCGCAATCCGCGTTGCCCACGCTGCATGCCCCCTGCACCAGCGCCTGGATCCAGTTCGGGTCGAGGAAGAAGAAGCGCAGGGTCTCCGGCGGCAGCATGTCCTCGTCGGGCACCAGGTTGTGCAGCGGCACGCCGTAGAGCAGCACCAACCGTCCGAGCCAGGCGCTGGCCTCGGCGAGCATGGCCTCGAGTTCGGTCGCCCGCAGCACCGGCGCTGCCGTGGGCGCCGACGCCGCGGGCGCGATGGGGGTCGGCCCCGGCCCGAGGCCGGCACGTCCGGCCCCAACGCCAGCCTCGATCGCCTCTGCGCAAGCCAGCGCAAGCGCCTCGCGCAGCCGCCCGGGCCGCCCGCCATCGTCGGGCTCGCCGCGCACGCCCGCGCAGGGCACGAGGCTGGCCAGGCGGGCGGCGTGGCGCAGCTCGGCGAGCCGCCGCCGCAGGCCCAGCCGCACACGCTCGAGCGCGAGCACGAAGCCGCGGTTCTGCAGTGCGAGCAGGCGACCGAGCTGCCAGGCACCGGCGTAGGCGGTGTCGAACATGCCGCACTCCGGGTCGTAGCGCAGGAGCTCGTCGCTGCAGCGCACCAGCCGCTGCACCAGGCGCGGCTGCGGGTATTCCAGAGGCACGAGCGGACCGCGATACCAGGACACCGTCCGCTCGCCGTGGCGGAGCCGATGATCGAACGCAGCGTAGCCGCGGGCGAGCGCGCCATGCACCAGCGCGGCCGGCATCGGAGCCTCTCCGGGCAGGCGCGCCGGCGCCGATTCGGCCGCCAGGGCCGGCTCGGGCAGTGGCAGGTGGAGCCAGGCGTCGACCCCGGCTGCCGTCCTTTCGGTCCCCGCTCCTTCGCTCCCGGCGCGCTCGCCCGCGATCCGTGCGCGCTCGAAGGCCCCCGCATCGAGCCCGCGCATCCGTGCCTTGAAGTCGCCCTTGCCGACGCACTCGAAACGCCAGCTCGCGAGCACCGCGAGGCGCACGCTGGTGTAGCCGTCGAGGCGGCTGAAGTCGGCGAGCACATCCGCGAAGCCCTCCAGCGAGACCAGGAAGGCATGATGCGCGCCCCCCGCGGCCGGCATGCGATTGCCGATCGCCACCGCATACCAGCCCTGGTCGTGCCCGCGGAAGATCTCCTTGTCGCCGGTGTCGATCAGCCGGGCATGGGCCAGCCAGGGCAGGTCTGCATCCCGGGGTGCGATCGCGGCGAACAGATTCGCCGGCAGGTCCAGCGCCTGGCAGCGCTCGCCAGCGTGGCGGGCCAGCAGCCGCTCGTGGTCGGCCCCCTCCTGGCCGAGTGCGGGGACCCGGATCCGGGCAGGATTCCGGCCCTGCGGGTCGCGCGCGAAGAGCAGGCTGTCCTCCTTGCCGTCCGCACCGCCGCACACCGGCAGCGGACGAGGCGGGACACAGGCTGCCACCGCCCTGCCCTCGCCCTGTTCCACGCCGGCGAGCAACTCGTCCTCGCCGAGCAGCAGCACGGCGAGCCAGGGTCGTGGCGGATCGCCCTGCGGCCCCCCGTCGAGCGTGCGCTCCCAAGGCAGCGTGCGGCGGGTGAACACCACGTGTGGCAGCGCGTCGGCGAAGGCGCCGGCCGCACCCGGCGGTGGATAGGTGGCGTGGATGTCCGCCGGCTCGAGGCGGAAGCGCGGCCCATCGACGCTGAACAACAGTTCGGACGCATAGGGCACCGAGTGCATCGGCAAGGGAACGAGGGGCGCCGCGCGTACCTCCTGATTCATGCGCAGGCGGTAGTCGCCCGCCGCGAGCGCGGGCAGGCAGGCATCGGCGAAGCGGATCTGCCCGGGCCCGACACTTGACGACGGAACGGCGGCGGTCTCTTCCACGACCGCGGAATCTCCCATATCGAGGCGATCAGATCTCGGCGAACATGCGCGGCACGTCCTGGCCGATCCGCGCCATCAGGGGCTCGACGTCGAGGACGTGCTCGGGCGCCGCGGCGAGGATGGGCAGCTCGGCGTCGGCGCTCAGCTTGCGCACGCCGCGGCCGGCGTTGAGGCAGTCCACGATTGCCCTGCGGCGCTCGACCACGACGCCCGCCATGAGGGTGTCGCCCAGCCTCGCCGCGCTCCCGGGCAGGGCCGTCGCCGGGCGGAGCGCACCGACATCGCTGCAGGGATACTCGACCCGATCGTACGCGAAGGTCTCCAGCTCGAGCGCCGGGCCGACCCTTGTGTCCGGATCGACCCGGCCGCGCAGTTCGATGCCCACCGGCGCGCCGTCGATGAGGGCTTTCCCGGACAGGATATCGATGCCGGGCGGGCGCGGACTCCACAGCGCGCTGGGGACACTGACGGTGAGGGGCGCGAGGTCGAGTTCGGCCTGCGCGTCTCCCCGGACGCTGCCATCCGGGTGGAGCGCCTCGAGCGTGAGCTCGATCCGTGAATGAAAGCGCCCCAGGCCCATCGGTTGCACGCCCAGCTGCGGCCAGGTACCACCCCCGCGCGGGTGCAGCTCGCGGCCGTCGAAGCGCAGCTCGGTCGCCGGCACGCTGCTCTGGCAGCGCAGGTGCAGGCGATGCGCCTGCAGCACCGGGCGCCGGGGCGCGCTGCCCGGGGGCGCGGCGGGCGTATCGAGCAGGCCATCCACGACCGAGATGCGGGTGACGTCGGGGTTGCCGAGGAAGCTGTGCGCAAACGAGCGCTCGGGGTCGTCCGACTCCCAGACCATCGGCGGCGGCAGGCTCTTGGGCGGCCCGAAGCCGACCGTGAAGCTGACCACGTAGAGCGAGATACGCACGCTGCCGGCGAGCGGCGGACCATAGAGCGCGATCGCCGCGCCGAGCTCGATCGACAGGCGGATGCGCACGAACCAGATCTTGATGTTCAGCTGCACGCCCAGCGAGACCGCAACCGCGGCCTCGTAGTGGAGCGGCTTCCACTGCATCAGGAAATCCGCGCGCGCGACCAGCCAGGCGCGGATGCCGCCCGAAGCGTAGACGATCGACAGGCTGCCGCCGGCCATGATCGCCGCGGGACACAGGGCGAAGTAGCACTGCCCGCTGATCGTGACCTGACCGATCTGGCAGTTGAACTCGACCCGCTCCGGTCGCGGGTAATGCGCCGGAACCTGGAAGGATGGATGGTAGCCACCCACCGAGACGACGAAATCACCCGCATGCGGGCCCGCGTACCAGGCGAAGAAGGCGAAACCGCCGCGCAGGCGGAAATC
>Ga0116142_10006540_pt1 | contig 9998 bp, 7 predicted proteins | sample AD_UKC033_MetaG_FD_89785 | JGI IMG/M metagenome (GOLD analysis project Ga0116142, IMG submission 89785) | Active sludge microbial communities of municipal wastewater-treating anaerobic digesters from USA - AD_UKC033_MetaG | ecosystem: Engineered > Bioreactor > Anaerobic > Digestate | place: USA... | reverse complement strand
GCTTGATCGCGCGTTCCAACCGAAACGCGATGTCTTTCCAGATCAGAACGGCCAGGAGCCACCAGACGACGATCCACAGCGGCACGCCGCCTATCCACCCCAAGTGATACCGGTGAAGGCCCCCGACGTTGATGTAAAGGATTTCCACCAACGGCCCGACTATCAACACCACACCCAGAAGCCGCGCGTCGTGACGCTCCGGCGGGCACACGATCAGGTAGACGGCCAGCGCAAGCAGGAACGGCAGCCAGGACCAGACCGGGTCGAGATAGGCGCGGTAGATGGTGTATCGCGTGACGAACACCAGCACCAGGAGGAATCCGACCTTCACCGCGCCGCTTTCGACGCGCCAGCGTCCGATCCCCACCGTGCTTGCGGGGCGCGGCGGCGGGCCGAGCGCCCGCCAGCGCGCGAATCGGGCCATGAATCGCAGAATCATGCCCCAGTACAGCAGCATCCAGACAGGAAGCGTGGAAAAGGCGAACTCATGCGGCACGGTGTAATCGTAGACGCCCCGCACGCATACCGTGCTCCAGTCATTGTACGCGCCGAGCAGCGTACATACGGTGTAGAAGGCCGCCTCGGCCCGGAAGTTGACGCCTTCCGTCTTGCGCACGAGGTATAGCAGCAACAGACGGAGGATCAGCGTCAGCGGAACCAGAATGCTCATCAGGACCAATCGGTCGGCGGCCAGACAAATCGCAACGCTGATGAACAAAACGACGCCGGCGTCAAGGGCGGTGAGTCGGTTCGAGTCGGGTTTCACGACAGGTATGCTCCCCTATTGATCGCGGCTGCCCAGGGCGAACTCGCGCAATTCCTCGACGAACCCGCTGCGCAGCGGATGCACCAACCCCTCGATATAGCGCGAGGTCGTGTAATTCTGCATCCAGGCGCAATCGCCCCCGCACTGCCGATCACCGTTCCCATGAAAGCCGTCCGGGTTGATTTGGGCGCGCCCGGCTGCGTAGGCCTCGTCGAACGTCCGGTAATCCAGCAGATTGATGTCCACCGGCGGCACGTGTACGGACGCGCGACACGGCCAGCAGATCGCGCCGTTCGACCAGACATGCGGTTTGAGCGCGGTCAGGCACGCGTGCGGTTCCGCAAATAGTAGTCGGCGCAGCAGGGTTTCCGATCCGATGATCTTGCAGCCTTCCCGCTTGCGCGCGAGGATGAGCGCGGCGAAATCCCGGTAGTCCGCGCATTCGAGTAGCGCGGCCTCGGGCCGATGCTTGAAATTCACCGGCACCGGCACGAACCATAGGTCGAGATCGCATGCAAGATCGAACACGGCGCGCGCCTCCCCGATGGTCTCGGGTGTAATCACGGTGTTCACCGCAAGTTTGAACGTCACGTCGCGACGGAGTTCGCGCAACAGCAACAGATTCACGAGGACCTGCCGCGCCGCGTCGACGCCCCAGAGCCGCGCGAGGGTGGAGGCGTCAAGCGCGTCCAGGCTCACGATCACGACGTCCATCTGCACGAGGAACTTCCGCCACGCCGGGTCCCGCAGGCGACGATGAACCAGGCTGCCGTTGGTGTTGATCATGTTGGGAAAATACCCGAGATTCCAGGCGTAATCGAGCAAGTCCGGCAGATCGTTTCGCAACATCGGCTCGCCGCCGCACCAATAGAGGGCGGGCGTGCCGGTGATCATGACATCCAGCAGGCGTTTCCCCTGTTCCGTGTTCAGACGGTCTGAATCGGCGATGTCGTAGTAGTGCCGGCCCTGGTGATTGTCGCAATAGGCGCAGCGGAAATTGCAGCTATTGCACATGGTCCAGATTGCGTACAAGGGCCGCAGCGCGTGGTTGCCCGTCTTGTAGCGCCTTCGGTTGATCAGGTAATTTGCCGCCGTCTTGCACAGCGCCCGGAACTTGCGCCGCCGGTCCCGCAGGCGGTCCTGGAAGGTCAGGTCTTCATCCTTGAGAAGCCGCGGCCGGACCTCGTCCGCAAGACGGCGGGCGTCCGCCAGGCATTCCTTGATGTCCGGGTGTCCCATTGCAGGATGATAGTATCGAAATCTAACACCATTACCGGACACTGGCAACTCCTTGAACGTCTCGCAGGGGCGTCCCCTAAGAAACGGCCTGAGCGTACCATGCGTCGCGGGGACCGTCAAGCGGTGCGAGAAGGACGAAGCGGCGCGTTGACTTTGCGGGCGATTCCCGCAATACTGCCGACAGGCGCGGCGGAGAGGATTTTCCAGTCTTGCAAGGCGTACCCGGGCATAGCAGCGAACAGAAACGTCCTGGCAGACGCCGCATCGGGCGTTGCCGTATCGCCTTGTTTGCCGTTGTCGCGGTCGCGGCGGGATGGATTCTGTACTGCGGATACCGCTTCGAGATAGTGTTTCCCGCGCCCGTCGTCCGTCACGGCGGCGCCCCTGAAGACAGTGTCCGTTTCGAGGCTGTGGTGCGTCCGTCGCTCGCAATGGACTGGCTCGAAGACCGAGCGGGGCTCGACGGCGGGGCCCGTTTCCTGGCGTCATTCCTTCCGCCCCGGGAGATCGGCGTGCTGCTGAAACCTGCTCCCGATGCGATGGTGCTGGTGCTCTACGCGAATTCGCGGCGTTTGACGCCGCTCATCGCGCATGTGCTCAACCAAGGCCGCATACTTCCGGACCTGCCGTGTCTTAGTTGGGACGCGATGGGATTTCACGTCGCGCGACGCGGGCTTGTGGCCGCGCACGCGATCATCGAGTCAGACGAAGCGTTCCAGGCATCGTTTGAAGACTACCGCGAGGTAACACCCGTCCCCGCACCCACGGGAGAAGCGGCCCTCATAGAAGTCACCTTAGATAATCGCGATGGCCGCGCCCTCGCCGCGCTGATGACCCTGCACGCCGCTGTGGACGGACCGCCCTTCTATACCCCGCGCGAACTGGCCCGGAGCTTAGAGTCGATCGCGCGCATTGACGCCAAGGCAGACCTCGTAGAGGACGCTCTGGTCGGCCAAGGTCGGTTTGTTGCTGTCGGTGGTACGGGCGTCCCAGCCGTGTTTCAAGAACATGGGCAGGATGCCCATGCCACGCTCGACGCCGCGATGCGGGAATTGGCCTATCTCGTCGAGGTGGTCCGCGACGAGTTGCGGCCCGTTTTGCGCGACAACTGGGGACTCGCGCTGTTCGTGGACATCCGGCGCGAGGAGGCGGATATCATTTGCGAATTTCGCCTTGAAGGCATCACGCAAGCTCTCGAGCGCATGTGGGGGATTGAGCCATGAGCCAAGCCGCGCTTATTGCCCTCGCGCGGGCATCAGCCCTCGCCGCGGTGCTACTGCTGGCGGTCGCGGCGCGCGGCGGGGCCGCGCCGACCGAGGAAGAGGCGCTGATCGAGGAGGCGGCGCGCTACGTCCTGCCGGACGAAGCCACGCTGCCGCTGCCGCCGGACGGTTGGTGCGTTGTCGAGCTGGCTGGGGACCGCATCGAAGTGTTTCGCGACGAGTACGGCGCGCCGCACGTGTTCGCGCCGTCCGTCGCGGCGGCGTTCCGCGCCCAAGGGTACGTGGTCATGGAAGACCGCTGTATTCAGTTCCTGCGACAGCGCGATGCGGCGATGGGGCGGCTGGCCGCGCGCGAGGGCGCGGCGGCGCTCGAGTCGGATATCGAAGTGCGCGTGACCGGCTACACCGACAGCGAACTCAAGGGCATGGTCGATGCCCTGCGCCCAGACTTGCGGGGGCACATCGAGGCATTCCTCGTCGGCGTCAATGCGTATCTCGAACGGCATGCGCCCCACGTGCCGCCGGTCACGGCAGTCGATACGGCGGCGATGGCGGTATTCTTCGCAATGCGCGTGGGCGACGGCGGGGCGGATGAGCATCACGTTCGCAAACTGGTCTCGCTGGTCCGCTTTTTCAAGGGGGAGGACTTTCTGCGTCGATTCCTGGACGCGGCCCTGCCGGTGGACGTGCCGAACGCCCCGACAACGGACCACAGCCACCGCCGCGTGCGCGGCGAGAGTGCGCGGGCCGCCCCGGCGGAAGCCGAAATCCCGTTGTGGCCGGTCTCGCGCTTGCCACGCCGAAGCGCTTCGCGAAGGCCGGGACCGAGCCACGCCACAACAGAGAGGGCGCAACTCGTCACAACCGAGAGCGTTTCCTTCGAGCGGCTATGGCGCGCGCGCCGTTACCAGGCCGAGACCGGCCTCTTCTCCCGCTGGGGCAGTCAAGTCTGGGCCGTCAATGCGTCCCGCAGCGCCACGGGCAACGCGATGCTGTTCGCGAGTCCCATGATGGGATTCTCCGTCCCCGCGCAGGCGGCGCAGGTCCACCTTGTCGCTCCCGGCCTCGATGTGATGGGGGCAAGCCTCGTCGGGTTTCCCGGCGTTCTCATCGGCCACAACGAGCGCGTCGCCTGGGGCGTGACCTCGGGATTCATTGTCAACCAGTCCGACATGTTCCTCGAAGAGTTGCACCCCGAAGACCCGAATCAATACCGGCACAACGGCGCGTGGAAGATGATGGAGGCCCTTGAGCGGCCGATCGTGGTCAAGCGCGACGACGGCAGTTACGAGGTGCGGCCGTGCACGGTGTACCGGACCGTCCACGGCCCGGTGGTCCATCGCATGCCCTACAACCATCAGGCTTACGTGAGGAGTATCGCCCACGATCGACAGCAGGTTGCTTCGATGGCGGCGTTCCTCGGGCTCAACTTCGCGCAAAATGTGCACGACTTCGAGGAACCGATTCGGGACATCGCGACATCCCAAAACTTCATTGCGGCGGACGTGGACGGAAATATCGGATACTGGCTCTCGGGCCGCCTGCCCAAGCGCCACCCGAAGCAGGACCCGCGCCTGCCCACGACGGGCACGGGCGAGTACGACTGGCAGGGCATTACCGTCGCCACGGACCTGGTCCGCTCGGTGAATCCGCCCGAAGGCTGGTTTGGCTGCTTCAACAACAAACCCAGTGTGAATACGCCCGGGTGGTGGCCCGAATTCCTGTGGGGGCATCCCATTCACGCGATTCTTCAGGCTCATGACCCGATTGACTGGGACACCTTCGTCGGCATCAACCGCGAGAACGGGGAGCACCATTTCGCGGGGCCGTTCTTCCAGGACTATCTCGTGCGCGTCCTGCGCGCGCATGCTGGCGAGGACCCGCGCGTCGACCGCGCCGCCGAGATACTCGAAGCGTGGCCCAGCAAGGACCTGCCCGGCGCGACGGGCGCACTGCTCCTGTCCGAGTGGGCCATGGAGACTATGACCGAGTTGCTCCGCCCGGACTTCGGGCCGCTCGTACAACGTAACTTGAGCCGTGAGAATCTCCAGGTCTTCGGCATCCTCGCGTTTCGCGTCCTGCGCCCCGACCTGGCCGGGATGAAGGTGACGGATGATTACCTTCACGGGCGGGACGGAGAAGCACTCGCCTACGTGTGTTTTCGCCGGGTGATCGACGCACTCGCCATTCGCTACGGCGACGACATGGCCCAGTGGCCCTATGAACCCGAACCGCTGAAACTCGGCGACCTGACGGCGTTCCCGAACCGCAACTGCGGCACGTATTGGATGGCCGTCGAGTTGAAGCCGCCGATGCGCTCGCTGCACATGCTCGTGCCGGGCCAGTCCGAGCGGCGCGCGTCGTCCCACTTCCAGGATCAGTACCCGCTCTTCAGCGCGTGGCGCATGCGGGAGATGCCGTTTGGGCCTGAGGCATTCACGCCTCTTCGAGGCGACCCTCCGCAATAAGGAAGAGCTTGTCCGCGAGCCGTTCGGCCTCATGGCGGTCGTGGGTAACGTGCAGGACCGTGACGCCGAACCGGTCCTTGACCGAGGCGAGCAGCGCGTGCATTTCGTGGCGCGTGTCCTGGTCGAGCGCGCTGAGCGGTTCGTCGAGGCACAAGACGCGGGGCCGAAAAGACAACGCGCGCCCGAGGGCCACGCGCTGGGCTTCGCCGCCGCTGAGCCCCGCCGGTTTGCGTGGCAGCAGATGCGTAATCCCGAGCGCGTCCGCCAGTTCCGCGACGCGATCCGCGACGTCGCGTCGGGGCCAGCGACGAATATGCAACGCAAAGGCGAGATGATCGCGCACGGACAGCGTCGAGAAGAGGGCGGTGTCCTGCGGAACGTAGCCGATACCGCGTTCCGCGGGCCGAAGCCGCGTCACGTCGCGTCCGTGCAGTTCGATGCGCCCGGCAGCCACGGCGCGCAATCCGCAGACGGCCTCGACGAGCGTCGTCTTGCCGCAGCCGGTCTTGCCCATAAGCACCGCGTACTGGCCGGTGGGCACAGCCAAGCTGACCTCGGGCAGAACAAACGCCCCCGCGCGTACAGTGACTTTGTCAAGAACAATCACGCGACGCCCCCCACCGCGTGGCATGGGCATCTTGCCCATGTCTCTTCACGGGCGGGACGCCCGTGCCACAACCATGCCGTTGTTCAGCGCACATATTCCGCATATCCGAAAACTCTCACGATAACCAGCACAAACAGCGACGCGATGATCATCAGGAGCGAGACCGCGACGGCGGCCTCGACGTTGCCCACGCTCATTTCAAGAAAGACCGTGGTGGACAGCACCTCCGTCTTGAGGCGGGTCGCGCCCGCGAAGATCAGGATCGGCCCGAACTCGCCGAGCGAACGGGCCCAGGCGAGCGTGGCCGCGACGACGATTCCCTTGCGCGCCTCGGGCAGCGCGACGCTCCAGAACGCCTGGCCGCGCGAGCAGCCAAGCGTGAGTGCGACCTGCTCGCGGCGGGGGCTGATCCCGTCGAAAGTGGCGCGCATCGTGCGCACGGCAAACGCGCAGGCGACCATGAACTGCGCCAGCACGACGCCGGCGACGGCGTAGGTGATGCGCGCGCCGGTCGCGCGCTCGTACAGGGTCTCGAAGGCGATGCCGGGCGCGGTGCGGAACAGGATCAGCAGGCTCAATCCGACCACGAGAGGCGGCAACACAATCGGGATATCGAGCACGGAGTCGAGCAGCGCCTTACCGCGAAACTTGTAGCGCGAAAGTAAATAGCCGGTCGGCGCGGCGACCCACAGCGAGAAGATCGTGGTGATCGTGCACGAAACGAGGCTCAGCTTGATGGCGTAGCGCGTCTCGGGCGAGGTCAACGCGCGCAGCAACGCGCCGGGCGTGGTGTACGCGAGGTCCGCAAGCAACATGGCCGAGATCAGGAACACATACAGGCCGCTCAACACGAACAGGCCGATATAGAACGGGAGGTCGGATCGCACGGGCGGCTCGGGACCGGCTTGTGAGGGCGGCGGCGCGTTCATGGAGCGCTCGCGCCTTCCACAATCTCGAATCCGGCGGCGAGGAAGCGCTCGCGGCCCGCTTCCGAGCGAAGTCGATCGAGGAACCGCCCCATAAGCTGGGGATAGCGGCTGCTCTTCCCGATGGCGTAGGTTTGCGTGGCGACGGCGTTCGGGCGGTCGATGGCGACGACTTCGGCCTTATCGCGCACGGACTTGGTGTTTGCCTCGTAAACGATCGCGGCGTCGAGACCGCCCGCGACCAGTTGCGCTACGAGGAGATCCGCCGTAGGCGTATTCACCACGACGTTCGGCGTCACGCGCTCGTAGAGCCCTTCCTGCCGCAGCAGGCGCGCCGTCAGCCAACCAAGCGTGCTCTGCTCCTCGTGCGCAAGGCCGAGGCGAAGCCCCGCCGCGGCGAGGTCTTCGAGCGACGCGATGCCGCGCGGGTTGCCCTTCGGCGTGAGGACGACCATGTCCGTGCGGCTGAGTTCCAGCGGGGCCGTAAAACGGTCCTCGACGCCCTGCATGAACGCGCCGTCGCAAGTGTGATACACGTCGGGCTGTTCCCCAAGCTTCAACTGGCCCAGAAGGATGCCGCAGCCGTTGTACACCGTCGTGACCTTGCATCCCTCCCGCTGCTCGAAGTTACGGATAAGATCCTCGATCGCGACCCGGTTCACGCCACCGCTGAAGTAAAGGATTTCCGGGGTCCAGACCCAGGCATCGCCCGCGAGGGGCGTGAAACCGTTGCGCTCGAAGACCGGCAGGCCGCGGTCGCGGGCGGCGAGATACCGGGCGAAGCGCAGGGCGTCCGTGGGCCGCGCGCTGCACGTAAGCACGCCAACGCTGACTTCCTGCTCGTAGCGGTCGGCGGCCGCGATGGGCACGGCTTCAATGGGAGCGAATTGCGGCACGAGAACGTCCCAGATGATCGCCGCGTCCACCGTGCCCAACTTCACGTCGTTGGCCAAGTCGTTTACCGTGGGCTTGAACACGCCCCGGGCCGTGACCGCCGCGTGCGCCCCGTCCCATAGGCCGAGGTCCTGCAACATCCGGCGCGTCACCTGTCCCACGGAAGCCGCGTCCGGGTTCGCCAGGGCAACGCGCAAGTCGTCGCGCAAGAGGTCCTCGATCGCGCGCACGCCCTTGGGATTGCCCGGCGCGACGGCAATCACGGGGCGCATCCGCGCGACGGGTATCGTTTCCGCCACAAGGCCCTTCTCGCGGGCGAGCGTGGTGTAGGTGGCGTCCGCGGCCAGATACAGGTCCCCTTGCCGGGCGACTTCGAGGTTGCTCAGCAGCGTGCCCGATCCGCCGAACTGGAGGGCTACCTTGACGCCGTGTTCCCGTTCGTATTGGGCTGCAATCTGTTCGACGGGGGCGGTCATCCCGGCGGCGCAGTAGAGCAGCAACGCCGGCGCCTTCTGCTCCTCGCCCACCTCGACCACGAGGAGGCCAATCAACACGACGCATGCAATGAGGCTTATCGCTAAAGCTTTCCAGAGTCCGCGCATGCCATTCACTCCCCACGCGATCGTCGCGCGCCCCATGGCGCATGATCCAAGCTATTACTCTATCGTATTGCCTGCATCCTCCGCGACCTCGCGGCAAGCATCCCCTCTCCCTCGGGGAGAGGGTAAGGGTGAGGGCAAAATATCCCCTCTCCCCGAGGGAGAGAGTTGGTGTGGGGGTGCAAGACCACGGGCGGGACGCCCGTGCCACAGGCCGGATTAGAGCATAAACAGGGCCAACTGGCGGGCGGCGGCGCCGTCGCGTCGATACGAAAAGAAATCCGGGTCGCATATCGTGCATCGGCCCGCGACCGTGATGTTCTCGAGCGGCACCCCCGCCGTCATCAACAACATCCGGTTCGACTCCCACAAATCGAGCAGGAGGCCCCGGGTAAACAGGCACGCCGCCGTGAACGTATCCGCCAGTTCCTCCGATACCTCGTAGCAACACGGTCCCGCAGACGGCCCGATGACCGCATGGATGTCGCGCGGGTTCGCGTGCAGGTCCGTTTCAAGACGCCGGACCGCCGCGCCCGCCGCGTCGCGCAGGGTTCCCTCGCGGCCCGCATGCACCACCCCGCCCACGTTCCGGCGCGGGTCATACAGGTAAATGGGCGCGCAATCCGCGCAGGTCACCCCGAGCGGCAACGCCGTCGCCGCAGTAATCAATCCGTCCGCCTCCCCGACGGCGGTTTCGGGGGACAGCGCGCCCCGTCCGGCGTCGCCCTGTTCCACCAGCAGGATTTCCGCGCCATGCACCTGTATCGGGCAGACCAGGTCCTGCCACGCTGCGTCGCAGCGCCGCAGGACGCCTTGCCGCGCTTCCGCTTGCGGCGCGGACCACGCGCAGTCACCGTCCGCCTTGTCCGAGAAGGCCGCGACGGCTACACCCAGATTTTCCAGCACTTCAAAACGTATCATGGCTTGTTTCCCGATAGGCAACGGCCTCATAGGCCGTCCCGGGCCGCTCATTTCAATTCCTTATAGCATATACGGGGGAGGGCCTTCTCTGTGTAGCCTGTGGGGAGGATGCGGGTGAGCCGGTGGACGGGGTGGATGTTATGGGTGCGCCCATGCCAAGGAGTTTTTTGGGGTTTGAATACTGAATATTTATTCAGTATAATAATCGATTGGCGCCTGTCCCGGGTCCGTCAAGGCATGGGGCGTGGCGCGTGGATTCGACCGATGATAGGAGTGCGCTTTATGGGCGCTTTGCCGGGTTATGTTCTGGAGACGAGATCGATCCCTGCCGCGCCGCATCGGGTCTCGGACCAAG
>Ga0116142_10006530_pt1 | contig 10007 bp, 9 predicted proteins | sample AD_UKC033_MetaG_FD_89785 | JGI IMG/M metagenome (GOLD analysis project Ga0116142, IMG submission 89785) | Active sludge microbial communities of municipal wastewater-treating anaerobic digesters from USA - AD_UKC033_MetaG | ecosystem: Engineered > Bioreactor > Anaerobic > Digestate | place: USA... | reverse complement strand
GCGAAAGTCAGGGCGGCCATGACCATGTACCCGCCGTAAGAGCCACCGATGATCCCTATTTTATTGGTATCCACTTCAGGAAGGCTGGCCAGATAGGATTTGGCGGCGATGCAATCCCTGAGGTCGGCATCCCCGTGTTTCCGGTCATCCATTTTAAAAAAAGTTTTGCCATAGCCGCTGGATCCCCGGTTATTGATCCCAAGGACCAGATAACCCTGGTTGACCAGGTACTGGATGAGGGAAGAATAAGACTGGCGCGTCTGGCCTCCCGGGCCTCCATGAACAAATACCAGCGCAGGCACCTTATTGCCCTCGTGCGCCTGTTTAGGGATCCATTGTATGCATGGGATTTCAAGTCCGTCATAGGATTTGAATCTGATCACTGAGGCATCGACCAGGTTAGCCGGATCGACCTCCGGGGACAGGTTGCGGGTCAGTTGGGTGGTTTTGTTTTCTGCAAATTCGTGTACAAAAATATTGGTTGGGGAGCTCGAACTGCCGGCTCCAAAAGCCATCTTCCCATCGGATTTAGAAAAAAACACATTATTGATGCTTAGGGATCCCAGGTCAAGGTTTTTAAGTTCCGTGTTTTCAGGTTGTTGAAAAATATGGATGGCCGTCTTGCCATCTTCATTTACCCCGACCACCCGGTATTTCCCGGATTCCGATTCATAGGCATACATCACATCCCAGTTGGGCTTATAGACCGGTGTTTTTTCACCCGTAACCAGGTCATAACTCAAGAGGTATTGAAACTCAGAATCCTGGTCCGAAAGTAAAAACAAATATTTGCCTTCCTTGCCGAAAAACAGGGCTTGGTTGGCCTGATCACCCTCGTGTGGAGTGATATTGGTTGTTTTTCCGGAATTCAAATTAACCAGGTGAATATTGCTGTTGCTTGTGGTAATGCTTTCGGTCAGACTCAGGAAGTTTTTATCCTCGGAAACCGAACCAATGTTGTAGCCCAGGTCATTTTGGTAAAACAGTTTCGGCTTCCAGGTGGTGATATCCATTTCATAAACATCAAAATAGCGGGGGTCCCGTTCATTTGAAGTATAGAATAAACTTTTCCTGTCCCTGGCCCACTGAAGGAATCCGGCTTTGACTTTTTCACCAGGGGTGAGGTCCCTCACTTCTTCCCCGGGAACCTGCAAATAAATATGGTCGTTTTCATTTCCTCCCTTATCGGCAGAATAAAGGTATCCCGGGCTCCCGGGTACGTAACCGATCATAAAAATAGATTCGCTCGAAGAGGAGGTAAGGGCCCGTGCCGAATCTCCGTTGACCGGCAATTCATACCCGTTGAAAATGCCGGAAACATTGGAATGCACAAGGAGGGCGGACTCCTCTGCGTTAAATTCCACCGCTCCAACATTGGTGGTCTTATAGAACTGCTCAATCGAATATACTTTGGGCTGACGGGGCGTGGCGTGGTCACCGGCTTTTTTGCAGGACACCGCGAAGATGGCCGCAAAACACAGGATCACCTGTACTTCACTTTTCATGGTTTTTATTTTTGATGATGGTCTGGTTGATATATCCCTGCAGCACTTTAAGGGCGGGAGAGAAGGAGGTATTGTTGTTGATGATGAGATCCACATCGTCCTTATGGGGCAGGATAAACCGCTCAAAAGCCGGGAGGACATGCTTCTCATAACGGTATAATACGTCGTCCAGGGGGTAATTTCTTTCGACCTGGTCCCTTTTGATCCTGCGGATGACCTTCAGGTTTTCTTTGGCCTCGATATATATTTTCAGGTCCAGCATGGATTTGAGGGCGGGAATATGAAAGATAAACAGCCCTTCCACCACGATGACCGGAGCGGGAATAAACTGAAGGGTCCTGGGCTTTTTGGACTTATTGTTGAAATGGTATTCCTGGAGTGTGATGGTTTTGCCTTTCATGAGGGCCCGGATGCTTTCCGCGAATTTTTTGAGATCTACGGAGGAGGGCAGATCAAAATTGATCACTCCCTCCCGGTCTTTTTTTTGCTCCTGGCGGGGATGGTAAAAATCATCCTGTGAAATGATACAGACCTCCTCAGGAGTGTACATCGATCTCAATTCCCTGATAAAAGTCGTCTTGCCGGAACCGCTGCCTCCTGTAATCCCAATCAGTACTGGTCTTTTTTTCATGCCCCCCGAAGGTATTAAAAATGGGCAGGAGAACCCTCCGGAAAGCTGGAAATATATTTTCAACATTTCGGGGGCTGTCTTCCGGAGAATTCCGGTGAATCTGGCCTTATTTTCTATCTTTCAAGCTCAAAATGCAATCATGGATCTACTCTCCATATTAAGGGCCCTCTTCGGTATCAGCGTTTTGCTGGGTATTTGTTACGCCATGAGCGACCACCGCAAACGTATTGACTGGAAACTGGTGGCCAGCGGCCTGGTGCTCCAACTTGTAATAGCCATCGCGATGCTCAAAGTCCCCTTCTTGAGGGTGGTTTTCGAAGCGGTGGCCAATTTTTTTGTGCTGATGATCAACAGCGCCGGCCAGTCCGCGAAATTCCTTTTCGGGGATTTGGCCAACGGCTCGCCCTTCGGATTTGCCTTCCTCGTCCTTCCAACCATCATCTTTTTTTCGGCCTTGTCTTCGGTCCTGTATTATTACGGGATCCTTCAAAGAATCGTGTATGGCTTTGCCTGGGTAATGAACCGGACCATGCGGCTTTCAGGGGCCGAAAGTCTTGCAGCAGCCGCCAATGTTTTTATCGGCCAGACGGAAGCCCCCCTGGTCGTAAAACCCTACCTGGAAAAGATGACCCGTTCTGAAATCATGTGTTTGATGACCGGTGGTTTTGCTACCATCGCCGGCGGGGTATTTGGAGCATACGTGGCCATGCTGGGCGGGGACAGCCTGGAATCCCAGCGTTATTTTGGACTGCACCTGCTCACCGCTTCGGTCATTTCCGCCCCGGCGGCGATCGTAGCCGCCAAAATGATCATGCCGGAAACAGAGCCCGAGAAGGTGAGTTCAAAAATTCAGATCAGCCGGGACCAGGCAGGAGCCAATGCCCTGGACGCGATATCCAGGGGCACGACGGATGGTCTCAAGCTGGCAGTGAATGTCGGGGCGATGTTGCTGGCTTTTATGGCCTTTATTTACCTGTTCAATCATTTTTTTGATTGGATCGGGGCCATTACCCACCTCAATGAAACGATCAAAAATGCAACAAACGGCTCCTATTCCGGTCTCAGCATCCAATATATGCTCGGCATGATTTGCGCTCCGATCGCCTGGCTCATAGGAGTTCCTGCCCAGGACATGGTCGCCGTAGGCCAATTGATTGGAGAAAAAACCGCCTTAAACGAATTTGTAGCTTATTCCTCCCTTGCGCAGATGAAAGACACTTTGGCTCCCGCATCCGTAGTGATTGCAACTTACGCTCTCTGCGGCTTTTCAAATTTCGCGTCCATCGGCATCCAGATCGGCGGCGTGGGTTCCATTGCTCCGGGACAAAGACAAAATCTCATCAGCCTGGGATTGCGGGCCATGATCGGCGGTACTATTGCCTGCCTTCTGACCGCCGCCATCGCACGATTGCTCGTCTGATCAAGGAAATTTTCCTTTTAGCTCCTAAAAAAACTAGTGTATTGATTCACCCAACCACTGACTACTGATTACTGATTATTGACTACTGACTATTGACTATTGACTATTGACTATTGACTATTGACTACTGACTACTATTTCTTCAATCTGCTTCCAATGCCTTTTCATATGATTCTCAAAAAATATAAAGGTTCCTTTCCAACCCAGCCTGCCCAGGTTGGGCTGCCGGTAAACCTCTTTGTCCAGCTTATCTTCCGGTAGTTGCTCGATGAATTGTTTCCAATCCTTCCTCACTTTTTCCCATTCGGTGAATAAATCCTCCAGGCCGGTGTATTCCAGGTCCGGGGCCGGGGCAACCACTCTGGGGGCCTTGTATCGGTAAAGACGTTTTCCAACCAGCAGAGGCAGTAAAGATGCCCTCAGGGAAGTCATCGGGGAAACCCTCCTCAGGTCCGCTGCCTGGACTTTCTTCCTGCAATATTGAAGGACCACTTCTTCCGTTTTAACCAGGTGGGCCAGCACATGCAAAATGGACCACTTTCCCGGGGCGGCCTGGTACCTGAGTTGGAGGGCCGTAACGGGCTGCAGCTTTTCATACCAGACATTGATAGTTTTATCCAATTGATCCAGTTGCTGGAGGTATTGCCTTCGATGATCCATTTTACAAAATATACCTAATTTGGAAAAAAAATGAAATGATCCGTAAAATACCCGGCCTCTTCCTGGTTTTATTGTTTGTAAGTGCCCTGAAAGCCCAGGTAAAAAAGGCCCCGGAAATCCGCGAAGGGGAAGGCCCTTACACGCAACTCATCATCCGCGGAGTTACCTTGATCAATGGCAACGGGGCACCTCCCATAGGGCCCGTGGATGTCGTGGTGGAAAACAACCGGATCCGCCAGATTAAAACGGTTGGTTATCCCGGCGTGCCGATCGATCCCGCGGACCGGCCCAAACTGGGCCCTCAGGGGAGGGAGTTGGATGCCAGCGGCATGTACTTGTTGCCGGGTTTTATTGACATGCACGGACATATCGGCGGCAGAGCCCAGGGAGCCGATGCAGAATATGTTTTTAAGCTTTGGTTGGCCCACGGGATTACCACGGTGAGGGATCCCAGTGCAGGCAATGGACTCGATTGGGTCCTGGACCAAAAAACAAAATCAAATAAAAACCTGATCACCGCTCCCCGTATCCTCGCCTATACCGCTTTTGGCATGGGATCAAAGGAGCCCATCACCACCGCGGAACAGGCCCGGCAATGGGTCAGGGACAATGCCGCCAAAGGGGCAGACGGTATCAAATTTTTTGGAGCCAATCCGGAAATTATGCAGGCCGCTTTGGAGGAAAACAAAAAACTGGGTCTCCGCTCAGCCTGCCACCATGCTCAAATGGATGTGGCCAGATGGAACGTGGTTCAGTCCGCCCGGGCCGGCCTCACCACCATGGAACACTGGTATGGCCTTCCCGAAGCGCTTTTTGACGACCGTACCGTCCAGGATTACCCGCCCGATTACAATTATGCCAATGAACAGGACCGGTTCAGCCAGGCTGGCAATCTTTGGAAACAGGCCGCCCAGGCCGGAAGTAAAAAATGGGAAGAGGTGTTGGATGAACTGCTCCGGCTCGATTTTACCCTGGACCCAACTTTCAATATTTACGAAGCTAACCGGGACCTTGCCCGGGCCAGGCTGCAGGAATGGCACCAGGAATACACCATGCCGAGCCTTTGGCGCTTTTATACCCCAAGCCGCATCTCCCATGGCTCTTATTGGCACAATTGGGGTACCGAGCAGGAAACCCAATGGAAGGAGAATTACCGCATCTGGATGCAATTTGTCAACGCCTTCAAAAACCGGGGTGGCCGGGTGACCGTAGGCACGGACTCCGGTTTTATATACCAGTTGTACGGCTTTTCCTATCCCCGGGAACTAGAACTCCTTCGCGAAGCGGGCTTCCATCCTCTTGAGATCATTCGCAGCGCGACCTTAAATGGGGCGCAGGCCCTTGGCCTGGACAAGGAACTCGGAACTGTAGAAGTTGGCAAATTGGCCGATTTTGTAATCCTGGATCAGAATCCGCTAAAGAACTTCCAGGTTTTGTATGGTACCGGGGCAGTCTCCCTGAATGAAAAAAATGAAGTGGTCCGGATTGGGGGCGTGAAATACACCGTCAAGGACGGAATTATCTATGATGCAAAAAAACTGCTGGAAGATGTGCGGATCATGGTAGCCCGGGAGAAATCGGACAGCGGCCAAACCATTGTACAGCCCGGTGCATCCAAAAAGAGTTGAAGCGGCCTGATTTTTGTCTTTATTCCATTGATTCATGCAGTTTCATCCCCTTTCACCGGCTACCTACCAGGCCCATAGAAACGCGTTGGGCAAGGACCTGGATCCGGAAGGCATTGCCATCCTTCATTCCAATGACCGCATGCCCCGGACGGCGGACCAGTATTTCCCTTTCCGGCAAAACAGCGATTTGCTGAGACTCTGTGGGATATACCAGGGCGAAACCGTCCTGGTCTTGTTTCCTGACCACCCCGACCCTGAAAAAAGGGAATTGTTGTTCATCCAGCGTACCAGTGAACATATGCAGACCTGGGACGGGGAAGCACTGAGTAAAGTGGAAGCCATCCGCATCTCGGGAATCGAACAAGTACACTGGACGGATCAGTTTGAAAATTTGGTTTATCCACTGGTCGCCAGGGCAAGCCAGGTCTATCTCAACAGCAATGAAAAAGCGGACTACCCTCAAAACGTCCTAAACCGGAATGAAAGGTTGGGACTGGAACTGCTCCGTCAATTCCCTTTCCATACGGTCCGGCGTTTGCAGCCCTTGCTTAAAAAACTCAGCCTGGTGAAGTCACCGGAAGAAATCGAAGCGATCCGGGCCGCGGCCCGGCTGACCGGCCAGACCTGGAAAAAGATCTCCCGGCTGATCAAGCCCGGCATGTATGAATTTGAGCTGGCGGCTGAAATCACCTATCAGTTTGAAAAAAACGGCGCGGTCCACGCTTTTGATCCCATTGTTGCCTCGGGCCCTTCGGCCTGTACCCTGCATTACAAATCGAACCATCAAAAAATAAGGGCAGAGGATCTCATCCTGGTGGATTTTGGCGCCGAACTGAACGGTTACAGCGCGGATATGACCCGCTGCAAAGCGGTTGACGGCACTATGAACGCGCGCCAGTTTGCAGTCTACGACCAGGTCGTAAACCTGTTTCAGCAGGCAAGATTAATGTTGAAACCCGGCGCCCGGATCCAGGAGGTCAATGAAAAAATCCAGCTTTGGGCTTCGGATGCCCTTTTACAATTGGGTCTGGCCTCTCCAGTGGAAGCCCGGGATCATAAAATAATCCGGAAATACCTTCCACATGGGATATCCCATTTTCTCGGGCTCGATGTACACGATTATGGCGACCGCTACCTGGCCCTGGAACCGGGCATGGTCCTGACCTGCGAGCCCGGCCTGTATATCCGTGAAGAAGGCATCGGCATCCGACTGGAAAATGACCTCCTGATCACGGAAACCGGCAATGAAGACCTCATGGCAGATTACGAAATTTGAGATTGACTTTCTTGGTGCGTTATGGAAAAAGGGATTAAACTTGAAACGGAACGGTTGATTTTAATTCCACTTACCTATGATCAGGTTCAGAAATATCTCCGCAATGACCTCTCCCTGGAAATGGAGCTCGGGGTAGAAACCCAACCGCGGGAGATCAGCCCGGCATTGAAAGAGGCCCTGGAGGAAACCTTCCTGCCCATGCTTGCAGATCCGGCAAAAAATTATCTGTACTGCACCCTTTGGACTATCGTATTGAAATCCGAAAACCGGATGGTGGGTGATCTGTGCATCACCGGTGAACCGAAGGATGGCGAGATTGAAATCGGGTATGGCACCTATACCGCCCACCAAGGCCGAGGTTATATGGTTGAAGCCGTCGGTGGCCTGGTAAACTGGGCCCTCGGTCAGCAGGAAGTCAAGTCCGTATACGCCTCCACGGAAAAAACCAATTTAGCCTCCCGGCATATCCTTTTAAAAAATCGATTTAAGCTCATTAGGGAAAACGGGGATCTTTATGAATTTCGAATTGAAGCCCCAATTTAGGCAAAGGAATCCTCATATTTCCAGGAGCACTATCCGTATTTCATTACTCGCAGCTCATGTCTCGCAGCTCGTGGCTCGCAGCTCATTGCTCTATTACCAATTTCCCCGCCTCTTTCTGAGCCCTTAATGCAATTTCCGTGGCAAGGAAACAATGCTCCTGGCTCATTGCGGTTTCGGTGCGCTGGAGGACGTCCTGGATGAGTTGCGCTCCGTAAGGAAGTTCGACTTTGGAGCAATCCACATACTGGGTTTGTTTTTTATCCACCAGGAAAAGATGGCTGCCGCCGGGCTTTCCCCCGATATCGATGTTTTTACGGATATCAATATAACCCTCGGTCCCAAGGATGGTAAGCCTTCCATCGCCCCAGGTAGCCAGGCCGTCCGGCGTGAACCAGTCCACCCGAATATATCCCGTGCCTTTATTTCCCCTTACCGTCATATCCCCGAAATCCTCAAATTCAGGGTACTGGGTATAATGTACGTTCCCAACCTGGGACGAAACGATCTCCGCTTTCGTGGATCCGGTAAAATATAAAAACTGATCGCATTGATGGGACCCGATATCGCAGATGATTCCGCCATAATATTTTTTATCAAAGAACCAGGGGGGACGGCTGGCTATGTTCATCCGGTGAGGTCCCAGTCCAATGGTCTGCACCACTTGTCCGATAGCCCCTGCCTGGACCAGTTCCCCGGCTTTAACGGTTGCCCGGTTTTCAAACCGTTCACTGTACATGATGGAATAGATCCGGCCGGTTTTTTTCTGGACTTTTTTCACTTCAGCCAGTTGTTCCAGGGTGATGATCCCCGGCTTGTCGGCCATAAAATCCTTGCCATGTTCCATCACCCGGATACCCAGGGGTGCCCGTTCCAGCGGGATGGAGGCGCTTAAAACCAGTTTGATGTTTTGATCTTCCAGGATCTCGTCTTCCGACCGGGCCAATCGGGCTTGCGGGAACCGTTTGAGAAAAGCTTCGGCGAGGTCCGTTTCCTTTGTATAGAAGGAAACCAGCTCACCGCCCGCCCTCAACAGGGCATTGGTCTGCCCATAGATATGCCCGTGGTTGAGCCCGATGGCGGAAAAGCGGATGGTTTCTTTCAATTTGTGATTGATATAAAATTCTGGCTGGTTCAGCGTCGATGGAATCGGGTTTGCAGTACCCGATTTAACCAGGGCCATGCCGGTAAGGGCTCCAAGAGAGGACCGGAAAAAACTTCGCCGGTTTGATTTTTTATTCATGTTCAATGAGGTTGTGGCATTAAAGATATACCGGATTTCGAAAAAAGGGAGGGTCAAAGGATGGGGCGTGGGTGAAAGCCCCTTACTCAGTGGCAAAAGTATTATGCCTTTAGACATGTGGGAACCCGTCGAGGGTCAAATACCCAGCAATATTGCCCCCTTAGACTTAAAACACCTAAAGCGATTCATCCGGGCGGCCTCGCTTACGACCGGGCAAAAGACCGTTTTATTTATTCACGCCGTTGACCAGGATGACTACGCTGTTCTGGAGCACTTCAACATATCCGTTTTCAATGCTGAAAACGGATTTCGCCCCTTTGTCATCAATCACCCGGATCGATCCTTTTTCCAGGGCGGCTACGATGGGTGCGTGATTGGCGAGGATCTCGAATTGCCCGTTGATAGCGGGCACCTTAACGGATTTAATGGGTCCGTGGTACAATTCCTGTTCCGGTGTGAGGACAATCAGATTCATATGGTTGCGGCTTAACCTTTTGCTTCGGCGATCAGTCTTTTGCCTTTTTCAATGGCCTCATCAATGGTTCCGACCAGGTTGAAAGCCGCTTCGGGATATTCATCCACCTCTCCGTCCATGATCATATTAAACCCGCGGATGGTTTCTTCAATGGGGACCAGCACTCCTTTCATTCCGGTAAACTGCTCGGCAACAAAGAAAGGCTGGGACAGGAACCGCTGTACGCGCCGTGCGCGCAATACGATCAGTTTGTCTTCCTCCGACAATTCTTCCATACCCAGGATGGCGATGATGTCCTGCAACTCATTGTAACGCTGTAAAATATTTTTCACCCGTTGCGCGCATTGATAATGTTCCTCCCCGATGATCAGGGGGTCGAGGATCCTGGACGTGGAATCCAGCGGGTCCACCGCGGGGTAAATACCCAGCGCGGAGATTTTGCGGCTTAATACGGTGGTGGCATCGAGGTGGGCAAAAGTGGTGGCCGGCGCAGGGTCCGTAAGGTCATCAGCGGGTACATAGACCGCCTGGACGGAGGTAATGGAGCCCCGCTTGGTCGAGGTGATCCGCTCCTGCATCAAGCCCATCTCGGTGGCCAGCGTCGGTTGGTAACCTACCGCGGAAGGCAT
>Ga0116142_10006525_pt1 | contig 10013 bp, 7 predicted proteins | sample AD_UKC033_MetaG_FD_89785 | JGI IMG/M metagenome (GOLD analysis project Ga0116142, IMG submission 89785) | Active sludge microbial communities of municipal wastewater-treating anaerobic digesters from USA - AD_UKC033_MetaG | ecosystem: Engineered > Bioreactor > Anaerobic > Digestate | place: USA... | reverse complement strand
GGGCCGAACTTCATAGCCAGAGAACCGGTTTCGTCGTTACCGACAGAAACCAGCTGTTCGCGAAGATTGCTGACGACATGTTCAACAGCAATCGAGTAAGAATCATTTTTAACGGTGAAGCGCTTCACCAGCGAAAGCCCTGGGCTGGCCGAAGTTTCGGCCTCAGCAAGAGAAATATTGGCGGTGGCTCGAATGATTACGGAGTCTGCCGTGCGCTCTTCAAGCTCGACGGTATAGCCGGTGCCAAGCTCGGGAGCATTCACCAGCTCGCTGACAAAAGGTTTCAGGTTTTCAGGGGCAATTTTGTAGCCAAAATCCTGAATAACCGGCGGAAAAAGATTCTCTTCAAAGTTGGCACCCTTGAGATAATAGACACTGGGGCTGCCGCTGCGGCTCGAAAGAATCAGACGAAGAAGATCAGTCTCGATCGAAGCATCTTTGAGACCATCACCATCGATGTCTTCAATCTTTACGATGATATGCCCCTGAGCTGAGGAGGCGGCCGTCTGGGCACTGCCGGCAGCTGTAAAAAAACAACAGAAAAGAACGAGTAAAAGAAACGAGCAGAAAAGCCTGCCCGTTTTTGAATTACCATTATGTGAAAATCTTCTGATCAGGCTTGTTTTGCTCATTATATCTTATATTCTCCGGAACCGGGATAAATTTTCGGGGCCGTCTATTTGACCGGGTCATCGCCGCCCTGACAAAATGGATTACAGCGACATATGCGCCAGCACCCCATCAAAGACCCCTTGATCAACCCGTATCTTACAATCGCTTCATATGTATAACGCGAGCAGCTCGGGCTGAATCTGCAGGCAGCGCCAATCACAGGTGAAAGAAACCGCTGATACAGACGGATAAGCTGCAGGCCGACCTTCGCCGGCAGCGAACAATTGCTTTCATCCATTGGCTGGCCCACTGACGTCGGGAACTCTGGCCCGCGCAATCTTTGAAAAAGCCCAGTCACAGGTCTCTTTCAAAAGGGCAAAGGTTAGATCCCGACAGGGTTTACTGACACACAAAACCACCTCTGTGTCTCGCGGCAACGCTTCACAGACTCTGAAAATCTCTTTCAGACGACGACGCACTTTGTTACGCTCGACAGCTTTACCAAAACGCTTTGGAATCGAAATACCAAAGCGAAATTCAAGCTGAGAAGCCTTTCGATAACAAAAACCCAGCCCATTCCGAAAAAACCGGGTCTTTGCAGCAAAAACCCGCTGAAAATCGGAATGGGCGCGTAGCGTCAGGCGACTGCCGGTGTGCCGGGCATTCAATGACGTGGATCAGAGAGAAATGTTCTTGCGACCGTGGCGTCTGCGTCTTTTCAGAACGTTGCGACCGCTTACGGTAGACATTCTTTTTCTGAAGCCGTGGGTTTTGGCACGTTTTCTTTTGTTCGGATTATAGGTAAAGCTCATGGTTTATCTCCTGAGATTAAAATCTGAGTTGAGGAATCCAACTATATACCATCTTTTCGAGAATGTCAACAGTCTTCAGCCATTCAGTGTACACCTTTGCGGGGTTTTATTTTTTTCAGGAGTTCGCGCCCCCTGTCTCGGCAAAAAACCTGATCAGCACCGGCTTTAAAAGCAGCCTCATCGATCAGACGAACCACAGCAGCAAGCGCAGCACGGCTTTCAGAACCGATCACGCCATCCCGCAGCAGGCGTTCATGAAACTCAGCCGGAGTTTCAGCCGGGTTTCTGCTCACCGGCAACTCAATTTCCCATTCACTATACCATTGAGGAATCCAGTTCGAGGATCTGACCACGCCACAGGCGAAAAGTCGCAGACGACGTCTGAACGCCACTGCAACAACGAGACATAACAAAGCGTATTCTACTCTGAAAAAGTTTTGTATCAACCCGCGCAGATTATCCCCCATAGTGGTGATGATTCTGCGAAAACCGAGAACCTGCGAACGATTGTCGAAACTGTACACATAACTGAACCAGTAACCTTCATATGTCTCCCAGAGAGAAAGCAGAAAGCGGCTGATCTCAGACCCACCCCCGCCATCTTCGGCTACTGGCGTCGGATCAAACGGCACCCATCCAGAGTCGGGGAAATACACCTCGACCCAGGTGTGGGCATGCCCCTGACGCACCGTAAAAAACTTGCCAACATCGTTCCAGTCACCCATCGAGTAGCCGCTGACCGGTCTGGCCGGAACCTGCATCGCCCGCAGCAGCAGAGCCAAAGCCGTGGCAAAATGTTCGCAGCTGCCTTCTTTGCTTTCAAAAATAAAGAATTCTACCGGATCAGTCGTTCCAAAATCCGCTTGCGACAAAGAATAAACGCACTGTCGCTGCAAAAAAGCGATGGCTTTTTCCACCCTTACTGCGATATTTTCTGTGCCGGAAGCAAGAACCTGGGCAAGCTGCGCCAACCTGTCAGATATCCCTGCTGTAGAAAGGAATTCTCGCGTCGAACGATTTACCGGAATCGCTGCAACTGCTGAGTCACGAACTTCCAGAGGGTTTAAAACAACGCTGGCCAGATACCTGCGACTGCCCGAAACCCTGTTGATGAAATAGAGAGTCCGGTCATCTTCGACCCCAATGAAAGGTAAACCCAGCGCCAGCTCTGTCGCCTGATCCGGAACAAAAACCAGCGGCGGTTCGGTATTTTCGAGAATGATCTCTAAAACGTGAGTATCGCGTTGTGGCGACTTTTTATCGACGAGAGGGAAATTACCCATGTTTCTGCGCAGGTCGGTAAACCAGCGACGCGTTCGCCCCTTTTCCCAGCGTCCGCTTTTATAGGCAGAAAAAGTCGTGCCGCGCAGATACCTTGCCCCAAGTCTTCTGATGATCGACGGCGACATCGTTCTTTCTTCGACAGGCTTCACCCTCATGACAACTGCCGGATTATCTTCGAGCAAACCGATTTCACTGAGGCTGAGCGTATCGCTGAACCCCTGCAGACGACGTTTTGAAGCCTCAGAAGCCAAGCCGAGACTCTCAGTTCTCGGTATAAAATAAAACAAGGCCAGCCACACAAAAACGAACAGGGCCAACGAAACAAGAAATCCAGCCAGCTGACGCCGCAGGCTCCCCATGCCTGGCCAGACAGAAACGTTTGCCGAAGCCACGCCACGATGTCTGAAGCCAGATATCCAGCGCAGAACCAGAAAAAGGTTCAATATGTATGGCATCAACACCAGTGGAAAAATGAAATTCACGTTCATCGCCGCGACCGCCAGAACGATCATCAAAGAGAGAATCATGGCGCCATTCACGTCGCGCAGCGTCCGTAATTTGAAAAGCTGCAGCAACAGTATCACAGAAGTGAATTCTATCAGCAGAACAACGCCTGGCACCGGGCCAGAGCGGTGATACAAAGCAGATCCCAGTGCAACCACACTCGCAATGCCAGCCAGCGGGTCAAAAATGCCAGGCTTCAGCCCCTGCCCTCGCCAGAAAAGATAAACAATCGGCGGCATCAATGCCAGCAGCATGCCTCTGAGAAAACCGGTAGAGTATACAGCCAGAAATGCCAGCGCCGCCAGACAGAGAGCAAGTCTGAAAATAATTCTGTCAAGCGGCTTGCCAGTGGGAGCACCACGAATTTCAGCCCGACTTTTGCCGGTTATCAGAAAATTTTTGTTATCTACCACAAAGCCCACTTGTCATACCATCAACTTTTGCAGATCGACGTTTTCGACGTCGTCACCAGGCGGCGTAATAAACGAACCACCTTCGTAACAAGCTAACCAGAACACGATCTGCGCCATATCGCTTTTAACAGACAACCACGAATAACTCTTCTCTGGCCCTGCGGCCCAGACATAAACTTCCGTGTGCAGATTTCTCAGGTGCAGCAGCAGCCCCATGATGCGCCGCAGGCAGAGCTCGAGCTGCTCAGAACTCAGAGGGGCAAGATCAAAATAAAGACGACGGCTGCTCCCGGCATTGATGGACTTCACCAGCACCCACTCCTGCGTCGAGCGAGCCGAAATTTTCCAGTTGATCAGCGAAGAATCATCACCCTCCCGATAATGGCTTTGCATCCAGTAATCGCCTTCTTTGCCGCTCACCTGTTTCTGCACAGCTCCTTCCGTGTCGGCAGAATCGGCCCGGGCCCTGCTGAAATCAGGCGTCGGCCCAACCGCCACCCAGGCATCAGGAATCTCGACACGGGTAAAGAACAGATCCACCGGGTAACACGAAAAAAGCTTCAACTGGCTGGTGTGATATCTGCCACGTTGCGCGGTGGTGAAAGCGGCTTTCAAGACTACCATGGCACCAGCCGGAAGCGTCGCGGAGTAATCATCGCCGAATGCGAGAGAATACCTGGCTCTGCCTGATCTGTCGATGACCCTGCACCTCAGAAAGCTGCGTTGCCCGGCAAAGCAGAAGTCGGGAGGCAACAGCTCAACCGTCAGCTCTGAAAGATTGCGCCAGGAAAAAAACAGCGACAGAAGCAGACCGGCGAAAAAACAGCTGCTCACCAGGTAGAGAAGATTGTTTCCGGTATTCTGCGCCGCGAAAAGCAAAAAAACCGCCAGAAAGAGAAGAATTTTTCCTGATGCCGAAAGGCTGATTCTCTGTCGGGGTTTAATCAACATCTACCCTCTGTAGAATTTCGCTGAGCAGCCAGTCATTGCGTGCTCCCTCGCCGGCATGCAGCGAAATACCACGCAATCCCACACGATGCGCCAAAACCTCGGGAGCAATTTCTTTGATAGTGTCGATGCTTACCCATTCCTGGCCGCGGTAAAAGGCAAAAGCCTGAGCAGCATGCATCAGGGCGATACTGCCTCTGGGGCTGACCGGCAACTCAACCTCTTCGTGTTTTCGAATGGCGGTCATCAGACGGCCAATATAGCGCAGAACAGCTTCAGCAACCGGAATTTTGCGAACATGCGCCTGTGCAGCCATCACTTCTTCGAGGGTCAGATAATTTTTTACTGGTGCCTCAACCGTTGCCGCCAGATGTTTCTTAAGAATCGCGACTTCGGCCTCTTCGTCGGGGTAACCCAGAGAAATACGCATCATAAAACGATCCCGTTGTGATTAGGCAATGGGTAGGTGCCATGAAAACCTTTCGGGTTCTGCGTTGCAATAACCATAAACGGTCGACTCAGCTCGATGTGCTGTTTCTCGACACTCACGGCAAATTCACTCATAACCTGAAGCAGAGCACTCTGAGTCTTCGGAGGAGCGCGATTCAGTTCATCGGCAAGTACCACATTGGCAAAAATCGCCCCTCTGATAAACTCAAAATCTTCAGTCTGGCGTCTGTATATACGGGTGCCCAAAACATCAGAGGGCAGAAGATCGGCGGTAAACTGAATACGACTGAACAAACCACCGATTGCGTTCGCCAGCGCCGAAGCCAGGGTGGTTTTGCCGACTCCCGGCATGTCTTCAAGAAGCAAATGACCTTCGGCGAGCAGGCATACGACAGTTTTATCGATCTGGCTGTCTTTGCCGACTATAACCCGCCGCAGCTCGCCAGCAAGTTCCTGAAATGATTTTCTGATTTTTTCTATATCCATGGCTCTCTTGGTATTTACATTACCATCTGTTATACGATTTGTGATAGTATATTGCATCTTGGTCAGAGAGACAACATGTGAAAGGAAGGAATAGATGGCAAAAAAAACCGTATCTGCCGCCAAAAGCGGCGCCAAAACATTCAAAGTCGAATGTGCCTGGGACAAAATCAAAGGCACCGAACTCAAACTCCTGGAAAAACGCTGTCAGGAGTATCTGAAGTTCATCTCAGCCTGTAAAACTGAACGTGGCACTATAGAATATATCGAAACACGCGCTCAAAAAGCCGGTTTCAAAATGCTGCCGGCTCTTGGCAGCGGCAAAAAGCTGAAACCAGGCAGCAAGGTAATGTTCATCAACAAAAACCGCGCACTGGGAATGGCTGTCATCGGCAAAAGGCCGGCCAGCGAAGGTTTTCGTCTCATTGCTGCCCATCACGACGTTCCCCGTATCGATATCAAAGCCCAGCCTCTTTACGAAAAGCACGGGCTGGCATTGTTCAAAACCCATTATTACGGCGGCATCAAAAAGTTTCAGTGGGCTGCCATCCCGCTGTCCCTGCACATTTTTGCCATAGGCAAAAACGGCAAACACATGAACTTCAGCATTGGCGAAAAGCCAGGCGACCCGGTTTTCACCATTACTGACGTCGCTCCGCACCTTGGCAAAAAAATTCAGTATGAACGCAAAACCGCCGATGTCATCAGCGGCGAAGAACTGAACATCGTGGTCGGGCACCAACCCACCGCTGCCGCCGACGAAAAAGAAGCCGAAACCCCCAATCGCGTTAAAAACGCCGTATTACTGCACATCGAAAAAGAATTCGGCCTCAGCGAAGAAGACCTCGCCTGGGCTGAAATCAGAGCTGTCCCGGCTATGCCGGCCGCCGAAGTAGGCTTCGACCGCTCGATGATCGGCGCCTACGGCCATGACGACCGCGCCTGTGTTGGTGCCGCTTTTGCCGCTATCAACGAGCTCGGCACCCCTGAACACACCGCTGCCATACTTCTTCTCGACAAAGAAGAAATTGGTTCAGCCGGTCCCAACGGTGCCCAGTCACAGATGGTCACCGACTTTCTCGGCATGCTGACCGAGGCAACCTCTGGCGAGAGCAGCTTTGCAGCCATTCGCAACGCTATCGGAGCCACACAGGTTCTTTCCGCCGACACCAATGCCCCCATCGACCCGACTTTTGAAGGAGCTTACGATCCGATGAACTCAGGCGTTGTCGGCAAAGGCGTCTGGATCACCAAGCATTCAGGTTCTGGCGGCAAATCTGGCAGCAGCGAAGCCGATATCGAATATCTGGCCTGCATCCGCAGTATGCTCACCAGTGAAAACATCCCCTACCAGTTCGGCGAAATGGGCAAGGTCGATGAAGGCGGCGGTGGCACCGTTGCTTACCTGCTCGCCAACCTCAACATGAGCGTTGTCGATATCTCTCTGGGCACTCTCAGCCTGCACTCACCTTTCGAACTGATTTCTAAAGTAGATTATCATTATTCTGTCAGCGCTTACAAAGCGTTCATGCAGAATCACTACTGAGTAAACCACTGACCGGAACGAAACGCTCCTTATAACCGGGCGTTTCGTTCCGGATTTTTATAAAAAAAAACATGGATCAGGCAACACTCGAAAAACAGATCAGAAGCGGCAAACTTTCGACACCTCTGCTGGTATTCGGTGGCCCGGAAGTCTTCCTCAAAGAAAAAGCTTTCGCGCTGATGGCCAAAAGCATGGTCGCAGCCGAAGATCAGCACGAAAACGTCACGAGAGTCGTCTGCAGCGGCAAAGATCTGCCCGACACCCTCAACCTGATCTTCAGTTTTTCGTTCAACCCCAGCCCGAGACTTTTTTACCTGCAAAATATCGACGACGTACCCGCCAAGCAAAGGCGCGAATTTCTCGACAGACTTCATCAGGGCGGAATCCCCGCCGATACCTGCCTGATTTTTGCAGTTTCTGACGGCAAAACTGCCGGCGAAATCATAACAAAATTTAAACAACAGGCCGACAAAATCGACTTCTGGGCACCCTTCGCCAATCAGCTCGGGGCCTGGGTTAAACGTGAAGCCAGCGAACTCGGCAGCGAAATTTCTGCGGAAGCAGCTGATCTATTGATAGAGCTCGCCGGTTCCGATCTGGCACTTCTGCACCAGGAGCTTGCAAAACTGGCACTTGGCGCAGCTGGCGGCAGAATAGGCCTCGATGCTGTAAAAGCAGGCGTCGCCTACCTGCGTCAGGATACGGTTTTTGATTTTCTCGAACTTTTTGGCCGCCGCCAGCTGATTAAAGCGATGCGCTGCCTCGAAAGCCTTATCAACCGTGGTGAAGCTGCGCAAAAACTATGGTTCATGCTCTGCCGGCAATTGCGCGACTTCAGACTTTTTCATGAAGTTCTCGCCGACCGGCACGATCTGTTCGGCCCGATGGCGGATCTGCTGCGAAAATACCGGCAACTGGCCGATAAATCAGACTTCAGAGCCAATCAGGAAAAAAAGAACATTATCGCCGAAATACAAAACCTCGCTGACTCAGTACCAGAATCTCTCGCTAAAACCCTCGGGCTGAAAAATCAGGCCAAACTCCGCAACATGCACCTGGCACTGAATTTTTCTTATTCTGAGCTTATCAGAGCCTGGCCACAGATGCTGAACCTCGATCTGCACCTCAAATCAGGTGCCCCAGACCCGCGTGCCGCGCTGCAGAACTTTATCGCCGGCATCCTCTGCGAAAGAGCCGCTGATGAACGCGGATTTTGTCGCGGATAAAAAATGTGTCCTGGCCACGGATGAACACGGATTGACGCGGATGAAAAATATGCTCTGGCCACGGATGAACGCGGATTGACGCAGATGAAAAATATGCTCTGGCCACGGATGAACGCGGATTGACGCGGATGAAAAATATACCCTGGCCATTGACGAACGCGGATGAACGACAGCCTCGGGCGCAGGGCGTGTTTTAAATTTAATAAATGCCCTAAAGCCATAAACCGGAAGCACGCTCTGGGCATGCTCCCGGGTAAATGGCTAACAGTCGATCAGTTAATCAATAAAACAGTCAGTAGAAAAATTATTTCTGCAGTCTGTTAACGGCCTTCATCAGGCGGCTGATTTTTCTGGAAGCGGTTTTAGGATGAATAACTTTGTTAGAGGCAGCTTTAGCAAATTTCTTGATAGCTGTTTTGGTTGCATCGGCCACTTCTGCTGCCGGCTGTTTAGTTTCGGCGGCAACAATGGCCTTTTTGCGGAGGGTCTTGAGTTCAGACTTTACAGATACCCGCAGAGTGTGGCGGCGGGCTGCTTTGCGAGCGTTTTTAGCTGCTGATTTAGTATTAGCCATGATAATCACCTTTCATAATTCAATATTGGAACTTCAATGTTATCACCAATTCAAATAAATTTCAACAGTTTTTTATGGCAGAATCGTACACAGACAGAGAAAGCGGCAAAATCGACAGTAACACCCATCGCCTGCCGTTGACGAACAAAGGCCGCCCGCAGGCGGCCTTTGTTGCGACATCATTGATGAACAGAAACGAAATCAGGGTATCGTGTAAGTACACAGAACGAAGTTGTCCTCGGTCGGGTAGAAACCCATGACACGTCCATCGGGGCAGACGACTCGTTTCCTGGGAAGATCCGGAGCAAGATGCGGAATTGTCAGAATGTCCAGCTCTCCGAGGAGTTTGCCTTCTGGCGAAAAGCGATAGAGTCTTTCTCTGAAAATATGGCCTTCTTCATGGCAGGCCACAAGGCAAAGATAGACATTACCGGCCGCATCCAGGCCAAGAACTTCACCGCCGGCCCACGAGACGCCGGGCTGCTTTGCTTCATAAGGCAGCTTGTGCAGCACAACCGTTTCTGTGGGCGAAGCGACAGTGCGCAGATAAAAATCAGCTTCGAGCTCTCCGATTTCGAGGCCGAACAGACGCTCGTTTGCATCGGCATAGAGACTCAAGCCCTGATCGCCAACAAGCTGCTCTTTAAGTTCACCGTCAGCACCAAAGCGCAGAACAGCCTGCATAACGGGGTGACTGACGAGCAGATCGCCATTTTTGCTGAACTCGATGGCGCGAGCGCCATTGAAGCCTTCGATCATCTGCTTAACTTCGCCATCGGCACCGACAACATTGATATAGCCGGCGACATTGTCGAGAAACGCGAATGAGCCATCTGCAGAAACTGCAAAGTCGACAACCATCTGACCATAGCTGGCTATAGACACAGACTTTTCAAGGCTGCCGTCAGCTTTAAAAAGTTTCAGCTCATGATTCAAAGAATCAAGAACCCAGACAGAGCCGCCGTCTATCATACGAAAAGCCCAGGGAACGCCATAGGTAGAGGGTTCTTCAAGAGAATCCTGATCCTGGCCGCCAACTTGAGCGGGAGCCGTTCCGAAGGGGATTTTCAGATAATCTACCGATGGTATGGCATCGAACATGCTGCGGTGATAGCTGAGATTGTTGATGAATTTGAATTCGGTTTCGGAGGCAACGCCAGG
>Ga0116142_10006518_pt1 | contig 10020 bp, 9 predicted proteins | sample AD_UKC033_MetaG_FD_89785 | JGI IMG/M metagenome (GOLD analysis project Ga0116142, IMG submission 89785) | Active sludge microbial communities of municipal wastewater-treating anaerobic digesters from USA - AD_UKC033_MetaG | ecosystem: Engineered > Bioreactor > Anaerobic > Digestate | place: USA... | reverse complement strand
GTCCTCCGGGAGACGCCATTCGACAACCTCTGGATCCAGCCGGCGGCGGGCGACGCCGGCGGCGCGTTGGGTGCGGCGCTGTTCGTGTGGTATCAACTCTTGGGCAACGAGCGATCCGTGGACGGGCGGGACAGGCAGCAGGCGTCGCTGCTCGGGCCGATTCACCGGCTGCGCCTGGCGCGCGCGCACCGCGATACGATGGCCGCCTCGGGTGAATCGCAGCCGTCGTGGACGGTCAAGCGGATCACGTGGGCGGTCGCCGGCCTGGGCGTCTTCTTCCTGGCGCACTTGGCGTGGCTTTGGCTATGGGCGCGCTCGAACGGGAGCGCGGTCCCGCCCGAGGACTGGATCATCTACGGTGTGGTTACGATGGCGCTGTTGTTCGTGGCGGGGGTCATGTGGCTGCGTGGCTATCGGTCCTATGTCGAGGCGAAGCTGGCGGCGCAGTTCGCCTTGATGCTGATCGTGTTCTACGTCGCCGGGCTCGCCACCATGCTGCTTTCCGAGTCTCGAACGCTGGGACCGGAGGTCCTGCGGGTGGGATTCCTCGCGTGGGCGAACGTGTACGTGTGGGCGCCGCTGATCGTGCTGGTGGTGGCGTTCAACCGGTGGCTTGCGGGGAAGGTCGACCAGGAACTGGAGGAGAACCGGGGCTGAGTCGCGGCGCGGGTGCACGGTCCGCCGCCGGCGGTTCTTCGCCGCACTTGGCATGGCCGCGCGCGCGCCCTATAATAGCGTTCAAGTTTTTCAACCCTTTTCGTTGTTAAGGAGGGAGAGCCATGGCGAAGAAAACGGTGAATGTGGCAATGATCGGCGGTTCGTTCATGGGCAAGGCGCACAGCAACGGCTGGCGTCAGGTCGGCATGTTCTTCGACCCGCCCGTCAAGCCGGTCATGAAGGTCATGTGTGACAAGGACCCGAACGTGCTGAAGAACGCGGCGCGTTACGGCTGGCAGGAGGCCTCGACGGACTGGCAGGAGGTCGTGAACCGGGCGGACATCGATATCATCGATATCTGTACGCCGAACTTCCTGCACCCGCAGATCGCGGTCGCGGCGGCCAAGGCCGGCAAGGCGATTGTTTGCGAGAAGCCGCTCGCGAACACGCTGAAGGAGGCGAAGGACATGCTCGCCGCCGCGCAGAAGGGGCGGGTCAAGCATATGTGCGGCTTCTCGTATCGCTTCGCGCCCGCGGTGCAGACCATCAAGGGCATGATGGATCGGAAGCAGCTCGGCGACATCTTCCATTTCCGCGCCGCGTACCAGCAGGACTGGATCGTGGACCCGGATTTTCCGATGGTGTGGCGGCTCAAGAAGGCGAGCACGGGTTCGGGCGCGCTGGGCGACATCGGCGCGCACATTACCGACCTGTGCCACTTCCTGGTCGGCGAGGTGAGCGAGGTCGCCGCGGCGATGGAGACGTTCATCAAGCAGCGCGTCGTGCCCGACAGCGATACGGGCGCGTGGGGCGCGAAGGGCAGCCAGAAGAAGAAGCGCTACGACACGGTCGACGTGGACGACGCGGCCGTCTTCCTCGGGCGGATCAAGGGCGCGAACACGCTGGCCACGTTCGAGGCGACCCGCTTCGCGCCGGGCCGGCGCAATTACAATGCCATCGAAATCTACGGGAGCAAGGGCGCGGTGTTGTGGAACCAGGAAGAGATGGACGTGTTCCACTATTTCGACCGCGGGGACCCGGCGACGCTCCAGGGCTTCCGCAAGGTGCAGGCCTGCGATATGGGCCATCCCTACGTGCATGCGTGGTGGCCGCCGGGCCACATCATCGGCTACGAACACCTGTTCGTCCATGAGTTGTACGAGTTTCTCTGCGGCCTGAATAAGGCGAAGGGCAATTTCCCGACCTTCGCGGACGCCGTGGCGTGCCAGAAGGTGCTCGACGCGGTCGAGCGGGCCGCCAAGAACAGGAAATGGGTCAAGGTGCAGTAACGCGGGAGCGGCGCATGCCAGTCAACGCGCCGTGAAGAAGGAGAATGGACCATGAAACTGGGTTTGCTTACCGTCATGTTCAGCCAGAAGCCGCTCAAGGACGTGCTCGAACTGGTCCGGCCGCTCGGGCTGGATTGCGTCGAACTGGGCACGGGCAACTATCCCGGCGACGCGCACGCGCCGCTGGAGGAACTGCTCGCGTCGAAGTCGAAACGCGACGCCTTGCTGGCGTTGCTCAAGGGCGAGGGTCTCACGATCAGCGCGCTGAGCTGCCACGGCAATTGCCTGCATCCCGACGCGGCCTTCGCGAAACGCAGCCAGGAAGTGCAGACGAAGACGGTCCGGCTCGCGGAGATGATGGGCGTGAAGACGGTCATCGATTTTTCGGGCTGCCCCGGGGAAAGCGACAAGGCGACGAAGCCGAACTGGGTGACGTGCGCGTGGCCGCCGGATTACCTCGAGGTGCTCGAGTGGCAGTGGGCGAAGAAGGTGATTCCGTACTGGAAGAAGCAGGCGAAGTTCGCCAAGGACCACGGCGTCAACGTGGCCTTCGAGATGCACCCCGGCTTCGTTGTGTACAACCCCGAGACGCTGCTCAAGCTGCGCAAGGAGTGCGGGAGCAACCTCGGCGCGAATTTCGACCCGAGCCACCTGTTCTGGCAGGGGATGGACCCGTGCGAGGCGGTGAAACTGATCGGCGGCAAGGCCATCTTCCACGTGCACGCGAAGGACTCGCGCGTCGACCCGGTGAACGCTTCGCGCAACGGCGTCCTCGACACCAAGCACTACGGCGATGAGGCGAACCGGTCCTGGATATTCCGGACCGTCGGTTACGGCCACAGCCTCGAGTGGTGGAAGGACTTCTTCTCGACGCTGCGTCTTGTCGGTTACGACGGCGCCATCAGCATCGAGCACGAAGACAGCCTGATGTCGAGTTGGGAGGGCCTGACCAAGGCCGTCGCGTTCCTCAAGCAGACGATGATCTTCGAGAAGCCCAGTGCGATGACGTGGGCGTAAGCGGTTTCTTCGTGTGATTCGGAGGGGTCCGGCCCTGCGGTCGGGCCCCTTCTTGCTACTCGCGCAGGCGGGATTGCAGCGCGCCGGCCTGTACCTGGCAGATGGCGAGGCCGAGCGCGTCCGCGGCGTCGTCCGGCTTCGGCGGCGCGTCGAGGTTGAGCAGTATCTTGATCATTTCCTGGACCTGCCGCTTTTCCGCGCGGCCATAGCCGACGATGGCGGTCTTGACCTCGGTGGGGCTGTATTCGGCGACGGGCAATCCGGCCTCGACGGCGGCCAGGGCGAGCACGCCGCGCGCCTGCGCCACCGCGATGCCCGTGGTCACGTTCTGCTTGAAATAGATGCGCTCGACCACGACGACATTTGGGCGATGAACGCGTATGAGTTCGCGGGCTTCGTCGTGAATGCGTTTCAGGCGCAGGGCGAAATGTTCGTCGGCGGGGGTGGCGATTATCCCGTGCGCCACGTGCCGCAGGCGGCTGGCGTCTCCGTCCACGACGCCGTAGCCCGTGGTCGCCGTGCCGGGATCGAAGCCGAGCGCGCGCATCTACTCCGCCATGACGGCGGCCATGGCCTCATCCGTGATGTCGATGTTCGAGTAGACGTTCTGGACGTCGTCGTGGTCCTCGACGGCCTCCATGAGCCGCAGCACCGTGGTGGCCGCCTTGGTGTCCAGGGTGACGGTGGTCTTCGGGAGCATGGTCAATTTCGCCTCGGCCACTTCGACGCCGAGTTTGCCGAGCGCGGTCACCACAGCGTGGAGGTCGCCCGGGGCGGTGGTCAGTTCGTACTGGTCGCCTTCCGTGTCCACGTCTTCTGCGCCCGCCTCGATGGCCTTCTCGAAGATGGCCTCTTCATCCAGCCCTTCCTTCGCTACGTTGATCAGTCCCTTCTGCTCGAAGTTCCACGCGACGGCGTTTGACTCGGCCATGCTGCCGTTGTGGCGCGTGAGGATGTGCCGTATTTCGGCGACGGTGCGGTTCTTGTTGTCCGTGAGCACGTCGATGATCAACGCCGCGCCTCCGCCGGCGTAGGCTTCGTAGCGCACCTCTTCATACGTCGTGCCTTCGAGTTCGCCCGTGCCCTTCTTGACGGCGCGATCAATGTTGTCGCTGGGCATGTTCGCGGCGCGCGCCGCGAGCAACACGGTTCGTAATCGCGGATTGAAGCCGGGATCGCCGCCGCCCAGCCGCGCGGCGACGGAGATTTCCTTCGCCAGTTTCGAGAAGATCTTCCCGCGCTTCGCGTCCAGCGCGCCCTTCTTGTGCTTGATGGTGCTCCACTTGGAATGACCGGACATGAGGTGCGTGCTCCTGGCGTGACGTTCCTAAACGTATGGATGACAGTAGCTTCCGCGCATTATAGCAATTGGCGGCTGAACCGCGCAACGCCGCTGCCGCGCGCATGACCGGGAATCGCGCCGGATAAGAAGAAAGACACGGGCCGGCGCACCGGAGTCCCCTCTCCCTCGCGCGCCGGCCCGGCCTGCCCTGATACGGCTAAAGGCTACCGCCGCCTGGTGGAACGTTGTCAGGAGACCGGAAACTGGAGGACGAAGCGTGCACCGATGCCGGGCGCGGAATCTTGTAGCGTCACGGCGCCGCCCTGGTGCTCCATGACGTGTTTGACCACGGCTAGCCCGAGGCCCGTGCCCCGCTCGGCCTTGGTCGTGAAGAGGGCGTCAAACACTCGGGACCGAATCTCCTGGGGAATTCCCGGTCCGTTGTCCTCGATTGACAGATACACCGAGTCCGATTCGCGCCAAGTGCGCACGCGAATCCACGTAGGCGTGGGCGAACCTTGCAGTGCCTGGCATGCGTTCGTGATGAGGTTGAGCACCGCCTGGCGCACCAGGACGACTTCGCCCGTCAACGCGGGCAGGTTCGGGTCAAGGGATAGCTCCGTCAGAATGCCTTGTTTGCTTAGAATGGGACGGGCGACGTCGAGGCAGGCCGTGACGACGGTATTCAGTGAATAGGGCGCGCGCTTACTGGGCGCTTGGCGCAGGTAATTCATGGCCGTGCGCACGATGTCGGTGCAGTGGTCGACCTGTGCCCGCATGGTCTTCAGGCGCGTCTCGATATCCGACTTGACGGGGTCCATCAAGAGCATTTCGAGGTGGGTGCCGATGACCGAGAGCGGCGTGCCGAGATCGTGCATGGTCCCCGTGACCAACCGGCCAAGCGTCTCGAAGCGATTGGCCTGGAAGGCCAGTTCCTCGAGCGCGCGATGCTCGATCCGTTCCCGCCGTCTCGCAAGACACGCCCGCACACGCGCCAGCATGAGGTTGTTGTCGAAAGGTTTTTCCATGTACGCGAACGCGCCGCAGTCCATGGCCTGCACCGCCGTGTCGAGCTGGCCGTAGCCCGTGAGGATGATCACCTCGCACTCCGGGAACCGCGCGCGCGTCTGCCGCAGCAACTCGATCCCGGACCGATCGGGCATGCGGATATCCGTAATGATGAGGTCCACCGACTCCCGATCCAGGATTTCAAGGGCGGCGGCCACCCCGTCCGCCGTCAATACGCGGTATTCCTCTTTGAGCAGCATACGCAGGGCTTGCCGCGGACCGTTTTCGTCGTCCACGACAAGAATGGTCGTGCGGTCTCCCTCCATGACAAATTCCCCATTCAGCGCCCCCTCGAAGTTGCGTGCCGCGGATTCTGCGAGCATGGCCATCTTGGTTCCTTCCGATACTTCCATGGCTTCTGATGAGGGCCGAGAGAGGGAAAAGCAACCGTCGTGCCAGACGATGATATATACGCAAGTTACTGTCGTGGAATGACTTATGCGATATCAGCAGATGGTCGGTAGTGTTCATTTTTGTGCATGGGTGCCCGATGGCCGGGATGGGCGTTCATAAATGTACAGCCCTCCGCCTCACGCTCCTTCTCTCCCCGACCCTCACCCTAACCCTCTCCCTCGGGGAGAGGGAATGAAGGTGGGCGTCTCGACAGAAGTATGCATAGCGGCGCGTAAGCTCGTGAGGATGTTTTTGCATTGATGCGGAACTCCTGATAGAATACGGTCGCCTTTGGACGGATAGAAGGAAGATCAATGGCCCCGCAATACAACCGAAAGCGCATGACGACGTGGCGCACCCGCTTTACGTGCCGGGTGGCCACGCACGCCATTACGGCGCGGGGCGCTCTTCCTGAGGTGCAAGCCGTGAACTAAGGCAAGTTTGATACGCAACGGTTCATCGCCGCAGGTAAGGCCCAGCCAAGCCTGCGGCGATGTGTTTTCCGGGCCCTTCCGATTGCAGCGGGCCCGCAGAGGATTCGGACAGCGCGGCGTCCGTTACGTTAGCCGCGCGGAAGACAAGGATTACGAATGATGGCTGCCTTCAACCCCGAGTACTGGGAAGTGTCACTCGATGCATCGCGCCTGGACCGGTTTGCTTCGCACGCGGCGCTCTGGTTCGAGACGGAGACGGACCGGGAACGGCGTTACGCGATGCAGGACTTCTATCGCGCGGTCTCGCCGGTGGTCCGGGGCCTCATCGACACGAAATTGACGGGCCGCCAGCGGGAGATACTGCGGTTGTACTTTATCGACGGCAAGACGCAGGAAGACATCGCGGACCAGTTGTCCGTCAGTCAATCCACGGTGAGCCGGCACCTTTTCGGGACGGTGCGCTCCGGGAAGAAGGTCGGCGGCGCGATTCCGAAGCTGCGCAAGGCGATAGATGGCGCGCCGCCCCCGGAGATCGCGCGGGCGCTGGGCGACCTGCGCCGGCGGTTGGCGAGCGCCTCTTGAGCCGGCTGGAAGGGCCGTTTTTGGCCCGTATTGGAGACTTGCACCAAGGGCGAGCTTGTGATAGACTTAGACAGTGCCAAATGGAGCGCGCCACTCCCCCGGCTCTTTGGGGGAGGGGATAAGGGTGAAGAAACTCTTGACATGAGCGTGTAAGTTTGGTTAAATGAGTTTATAGACGCTTGGTCGGAGCAGGCGTCGTGCCTGAGTGGGTGCATAACCAGTTACGTGCAGAAGGAGAGACAGCAAATGAAAAAGGTAGTCATGTTGGCGTTGATGGCTGCTCTGGTCGCCGGCACGGCGCAGGCCGCGAAGGTGTGGGACGACATGTCCTGGTGGGGCAATACAGGCGCCACGCCGGAGCCGTACAAGTGCGACGTCCATCCCGGTTACTGGTGGTGGCCGACGGTCCCCGCCTCGAACGCGGATGACGGCGAACTCTGGGGCAACCGCGGTATCGTCTACAGCATGTGGACGCCACCCGCGCCCGCGGCCGAGGTTGTGCCGCCGCCGGCCGCGCCCGAGCCTGCGCCTGTACGCACCGCTATCCTCATGAACAACGTGTTGTTTGACTTCGACAGCAACGTGTTGAAGGCGGAAGGCAAGGCCGAGATCAACAGGCTGGTTGAGGCGATGAAGCAGTATCCGGGCGACACGGTGGTCGTGCTCGGGCACTGCTGCAACATCGGCACGGACGCCTACAACATGGGTCTGGGCCAGCGTCGTGCGGACGCGGTGAAGAACTACATGGTACAGCAGGGCATCGACGCGGGCCGCATCCAGTCGGTCAGCAAGGGCGAATCCGAGCCGCTGAACGACAACAGCACGCCGGCCCTGCGCGCGTCGAACCGGCGCGCCGAATTCCAGATCACGGTCGTAAACTGAGCCTTGGCGGCGTCGCAAAGCCGCTGCATACGCGAGTAGCGTTCAAGCCCCGGTGCTTTGTGCGCCGGGGCTTGTTGTTCTCTTCGCGCGGAAAATCGCGGAGGCGCAGAGATGGCGGACAAGAAGCCTAAGGCGCTACGCGCCCTGTCGGACCGCTTTCTCGAAATGATTGTCTTCGAGGCCGGCTTGGCCGACCGGACCCTCGCCGCCTATGCCGGCGACTTGCGGCAGTATGTCGACCACCTCGAAGAACTGGGCATCGAGACGCATGAGGACGTGCTGCGGGAGGACATCCTCGATCACTTGACCGGCCTGCGCCTCGGGGGCATGGCCGCGCGGTCCGTCACGCGCCACCTCAGCGCCATTCGCCGCTTCCACCGATTCCTGAAGGACGAGGGCATCGCGCGTCTCGATCCCGCCGCGGACCTCGAAACGCCCCGGCTGCGGCGCGCCCTCCCGCACGTGTTGAACGGCGACGAAGTCGAGCGCCTGCTCGACGCGCCGGATACGACGCTGCCCGACGGCGTGCGCGACGCGGCTTTGCTGGAACTGTTCTATTCGTGCGGCCTGCGCATCTCGGAACTGGCGCATCTGGCGGTGCGCGACATCGCGCTCGACGAGGCGCAGGTCCGCGTGCGCGGCAAAGGCGCGAAGGTCCGCCTCGTTCCGCTCGGGGGGCGCGCGATCGATCGCGTGCGTGCGTGGTTTGCGGTGCGTAACGCGGGTCCCGTCCACGACGACGCCTTGTTTCTCTCGTCGCGCGGGCGACGCATGGGCCGCACGACGGTCTGGAAGATCGTGAAACGCCACGCGCGCGCCGCCAATATCACGCAGAACGTCACGCCGCACATGCTGCGCCATTCCTTCGCCACCCACCTGCTCGATCACGGGGCGGATTTACGCGCCGTGCAGGAGATGCTCGGTCACGCCGACATCAGCACCACGCAGGTCTATACCCACGTCAGTGTCGAGCGGCTCACCGAGGCCCACAAGCGGTTTCATCCCCGCGCGTGAAACGTCCGTTACGGGCTACATCCCGAGGCCGCCGTCGATGGGAAGGACCGCGCCGGTGATGTAGGCGGCGTCTTCGGACGCGAGGAAGAGGACGGCGCTGGCGACATCCTCGGGCGCGCCGAGGCGTTGGAGGGGAATCTGCTCCAGGATGCCATTGACCGCGTCGGGCGCGAGGTGCGCGGTCATCTCCGTCTGGATGAAGCCGGGTGCAACGGCGTTGACGGTGATATTGCGGGAAGCCACTTCGCGGGCGTAAGCCTTCGTGAAGCCGATGAGGCCGGCCTTGGCGGCGCAGTAGTTGGTTTGTCCGGCTTGGCCGTGGATCGCGACGACGGACGCGACATTGATGATGCGGCCGTATCGTTGTTTCAGCATGTCGCGCGCTACGGCGCGGCAAAGGTAAAACGCGCCGGTGAGGTCCGCGCGGAGCACGGCGTCCCAATCGTCGTCCTTCATGCGGGCGAGGAGCCCGTCGCGGGTAAGTCCCGCGTTGTTCACAAGGATCGCTACGGGACCGAGGTCGGCGCGCACGGCGGCGACAAGCCGGTCCACAGCGGCGGGATCGGCCACGTCGCAGGCGTAGCCGCGGGCGCCGTCGCCGATGTCGGCGGCGGCCTGCGCGGCGCGTTCGGGGTCGCGGCCACACAGGGCGACCCTGGCGCCTTCCGCGGCGAAGCGTTGGGCGCAGGCAAGCCCGATGCCGCGCGTGCCGCCGGTGATCAGGGTGACTTTTCCGTCGAAGCGGTTCATGATGGGGGCTCCTGGGGAAGCGAGGGACCTAAGGGATAACCGCGACACAAGGGACGCGCCGCGCGAAGCGGGTAGCCGACGGCGAGGCGTGCGGCGCGGCCCTGGGAACCGGCGTCGTCTTGGCCGCTCGTGCCCTCCCGGTCTCTTGGCTGTGTCCTCGTCCTCTGCGTCCCTTTGGTCCTTTACGTCCTTTCGGCGGTTCTCGGGATGGCCCGGCGCCCCGATAAGCGCGCTATATCCCGTCCGCTTCCTCGAGGGTGCTCGCGGCGGCTACCTCGGGCGCGCCGTTCATGCGCTTGGCCAGTCCCTTGAGCACGCCGCCGGGGCCAATCTCGATGGCGCGTATCGGGCCGATACACCGCATAACGTCGGTCCAGCGTACCGGGCAGGCCACTTGATCCGCAAGCAGGCGGCGGATGCGCTCGGGGTCGGTTTCGTCGCGGCCGCTGACGGAACTGACGAAGCGTAGCCGCGGCGGCGCGATTGGCATATCGGCGAGTACGGCGCGCAGGCGCGCGACGGCGGCTTGCATGAGCGCCGAATGAAACGGTCCGGACACCGGAAGCGGCATCACGCGTTTCGCGCCGGCCTCCTTCAGTCGGGCGGCTGCCGCTTCGAGGGCGACTCTCGCCCCCGTAATTATGGTTTGCGC
>Ga0116142_10006515_pt1 | contig 10022 bp, 8 predicted proteins | sample AD_UKC033_MetaG_FD_89785 | JGI IMG/M metagenome (GOLD analysis project Ga0116142, IMG submission 89785) | Active sludge microbial communities of municipal wastewater-treating anaerobic digesters from USA - AD_UKC033_MetaG | ecosystem: Engineered > Bioreactor > Anaerobic > Digestate | place: USA... | reverse complement strand
TTCAAAAGTTGCAACCTATCAAAAAGTGAGAGCTGTCTTGGTGGCAAAACAACAAGAAATTGCTCAGTCACAAAATGTAGTGATGGAGGGCAGAGATATTACCTATCGGGTTTTGCCGGACGCTCAGTTAAAAATCTACTTGACTGCTAACGAAATTGTACGAGCCAAACGACGCCAGTTTCAGTTGCAGACCAGGGGAATGCTGGCTGAGTTTGAGGAGGTTTACCAAGAACTAATTGAGAGAGATAAGCGGGATAGTCAACGCACAACAGATCCTCTAACCATTTTGCCTGAAGCATGGGTAATCGATAGTTCGGATTTAAGTATTGATCAAGTTGTGGACATCATTGTTGGTAAGGCCAAAATGATGTATCACCGATTTCAACAAACTGGGTAGCGTATGTTTACATCCACTGAAACTTCTTTGGAAAAAAAAGCTGGAGATCTTGAAGAATTGAGTCGAATTCGAGAAGCGGAAAAAGAATCTAAGTTGCGGGAAGCGCGTCTTAAAAGTCAGGCAAAAGCTGCGGCGTATCGGCGCATGCTTCTCTCAAAAATCATTGCGCCAGTTATTTTGTTATTGACGGTGATTATTGGATCACTGCTTTGGATTACGGCTCGATAAGAGTATCAATTTGTTCGCTCAGCTGCTTGTTGCAGGGTGGGGGTAATGGTTGGCCGACAACGATGACTTCTTCTTGGTTGGTAAAACAACTTTTCATAGAAATGATAGAGTCTGGGCGCTGAAAAACATGCGGTTTTTCAGCGCTAAGCTGGGTTCTTATGATTTTATTCCAAATGGGTGAGGCTCCAGTAATTCCCGATGCAACGTAGCTCATTGATGTATTGTCATTATTGCCTACCCAGGTTGCTACAACACGCTCACTCGTATAGCCAATAGTCCAATTATCTCGTAGATTATTAGTAGTTCCCGTTTTCACTGCCACTTCTTGTCCTGGGATGGTGAGAACGGAAAATGGACCAAACGCAGGTATGCGAGCAACTGGGTCTTTGAGTATGTGGGTAACTTGGTAGGCAATTCCCGAAGGAATAACTTGAGGAAAATGGCAGGTTGTGGGATTTTGAGCGCAGATATTGTTGTAGAGGATTTTGCCATCCAAATCAGTTACTTCAAGAATTGGATTAATTTCTACTCTCTGTCCATTATTCGCAAGCGTGCCGTAAGCGGTCACCATATCTAACATCGTTACTTCACCACCTCCAAGGGTTAATGACAGACCAAACCTTGAACGATCTTGCCAAGTTGTTATCCCCATTTGTTCAGCAAGTGAAATTAAGTTATTTACACCAAGTACAGAGAGCAATTTAACTGCGGGCACATTGTATGAAGATGCCAGCGCTTGTCTGAGAGTCACCGGTCCATGATAGGTACCATCATAATTTTTTGGACTATATGGTTCGCTTCCAAGTATAGTAAACGAAATTGGGGCATCAACAATGGTCGAAGCGGGGGTAAAACCACTCTCAAAAGCCAGGGTATAGGTAATTGGTTTAATTGAACTCCCTGGCTGTCTTGGTCTTAGCGTCACATTGACTTGACCATCATTAGCAAAATCAAAGTAATTTTTACTACCCACCATTGCAAGTATTTCTCCAGTTTGGGGATTCGTGACAAGTGCTGCGCCATTAGACACTTTGAGTTTGGCAAGCTTCGTCAGTTCTTCCTCGATGACTTTTTCACTTATCATTTGAGTTGGAATATCCAGAGTAGTTTTGATAGTCAGACCTCCACGATTGAGAATGTTTTCTCCATAGGTTTTTGCTAACTCGTTTTTGACATACATGACGAAATGCGGAGCGATAATATCGATAGAATCTTGACGAAACGCTAATTGTTGTTGCGCAGCAGTTGCAGCTTCATCTTGAGTTATGTACTGAGCCTCAACCATATTTCTCAATACTTCACGTTGGCGCGCAAATGCTCTCTCTGGTGAATTACCATACGGAGTATAGGCAGTGGGCGCTGCTGGCAATCCTGCCAGCAGCGCACTTTCAGCCAGATCTAACTTTGATGCAGATTTACCAAAATATCGTTGGGCGGCTTCCTCAATACCATAGGTTGATCCTCCATAGGGAACTTGATTTAAATACATGGTGAGAATAGTTTCTTTGCTATAGCGTTGTTCTGTCATTACCGATAAAAGTAATTCTTTTATTTTGCGCTGAATTGTTCTTTCTGGACTCAAGAGTCGGTTCTTTACTAGTTGTTGCGTAATCGTAGAACCTCCTTGAGTCAGTTCCGATTGAGAATTAGAGAGCGCAGCTCGAATAATTGCTCTCAGCGAGAAGCCATGATGGTGCCAAAAATCTTTATCTTCGATTGCAATCGTTGCCTCAATGGCGCTGTTTGAAATTTCCCGCAAGGGAATCAGGGTGCGATTTTCTTCATCATAGAGCCGATACAATACCGAACCATGACGGTCAGTTATTTTACTTGAGACATAAGGAAGTTGTTCAGATAGTAAATTCGGGTCTGGTAAATCGACAAAAATAGCTATGTTCACTTTATAAAATAAACCCCAAATAATACCGAAGATAGTAAGTAAGATAATTGTATGAAGCGGGTAGTAGCGTAAAGGAAATACGAACGGTCGCGTGAAAAAAAGAATCGTGTTTATTAAAATTTGATTACACTGTTGAATCGATAAAAATAATCGTTTGGTTGGAGAAAGGAGTGATTGGGATGAAAAAATAATCCCGTCGCTTGCATTGTTAACTGAGAAAGTTCTATATCTGCCTCTAAGAGCGAGTCTTTTTTGATAGAGGTGCAGGGCTAGTACTCGCCTGACTCTTTGGTATTCTGATTGAGATAATTTGTGGTAGTCCATGTGGGTCGGATACTATCATAGCCAAGCCTGATGAACAAGAAAAAAAATCAAGGAAGTGCTAATTTATCATTGATAACCGACCAGAGTTCGTTTGCGTCACCTTCATACCCAAGTGCCCAGACTGCAATGCCAGCTAAGTTGAGTTGATTGACGTAATCTAACTTATAAGAGAGCGATCGCGTGTTTTCATAGTAAATGACAAATGTTTGACCGCTTTTTTCATAAGACAAATAGGGACTGAGCGCAATTTCATTCCAACGCTCCTGTACTTTTAATTCCTCTTTTTGGGCCAGGATATCTAAAACTCGCTGATAGCTGGCGGTGGAACCAGAGTCGGGATAGGTGAGTGCTTGTTCGTCTCTACTGGTAGTTTGCCACTCATAGCCATAGAAGGGAACGCCCAAGAGAATTTTTTTTGCTGGCACTAGCTCCAGTATCTCTTTTAAATGCTGATTGATATTTTGATACACGTCTCCTCCCAAAAGAGGAGACACTGGGCCCGCTTGAGCAGATTGTCTGCGATGGAAATCGTACGCCATCACAATTACATAATCTACGTGAGGTGCCAGCTCACTCAAATTCCAGATATTTCCCCCTTGTGCTGCGCTGGGATAGACATCAATCGAAACAGTGGTATTTGGCGCCACAGAGTCTAAATGTCGATTTAGATCTGTCACAAACTCAGTTAATTTTGATTGCAGTTGTTGGCCATCACTAAGTTCAATATCTAAATTAATGCCCCGAAAAGGATACGCGAGCATCACCGAATCTAACTGATCATAGAACTTTGCCTGTGCCTGCTTGGATAGTAAAAACGCAGTCGTTTCTTGAGGGCTAAATTGCTTTAAGACTAACTCTAATTGAATTGCGTCTTTTTGAGTTTTTTCAATTATGTCTAAAAAGCTTTCTGATTGCAGTTTTCGGTAGCCAGTCAAACTTTCTTCATCACCTTGAGTTCTTAAAGTACCGTCTCCCCCTATGGTCAAGGCAAAATAGGCAACGTGAGTTAGGCTGTTGTTCAGTGTGGTTTTTTCCAAATTCCAGTAGGGGAGAAAACCATAGATGAGTTTTGGTTGCGTGATGCTACCCATGACAGAATCATACGGAAGAAATGAAAAGGTTGTTGTGGATGAGATGGGAGCGGTGAGTGGTGGTTGCCAAGTCTGCCAAAGAAAAATTGATACACCCATAAAAATAGTCACGCAGAGAAATAGTATAATTTTGAGCCCACGCCATTTTTTTTTGGCATAGACCAACGGTTTCTGAACCTTCAGAAATTGTTTTTGAATTTGATAACTCATAGTGGTAATTCAAGTTGCGATCGTTCATCAACAGGCACACAATCAGCGCATTGGAGTGGAGAACCGGGATCTTGATAGTAGATATGCTCCTCAAGTTTTAGTTCGCCTTCAAATATACCTGGAGGGGGTGGTTGACCAGTGGCGGGATCTACCCAGACTTGTTGTTTGACCAACTTGACCTCTGATGGTTGACTTTTTTGCCAGTACAATTCGGTATACCGTGGCACACAGCCATCACCCGCAGTTGGAGGAAAGCCAGTGGCGCAGATTTTTGCAGAAGCAATGTCGCTCGGTTTTTCTTGCCACATGGGCTCTCGGTTTTTGAGGACATACGACATAATATCGTTCCAAATGGGTGCAGCGCCGGTAATACCAGAAACTAAATATGGATTCATTGGTTTGCCACTATTATTTCCTACCCAAGTGATGACCAGAAATTCTGGTGTAAATCCGACTGTCCAGTTATCCTTAAGATTATTTGTGGTGCCGGTTTTTGCTGAGACAACTTGATTTTTAATCACTAGTTGAGAGTTGCTACCAAAAGCCCATTGGCGAGCAGTGTTGTCCTGCATGATGTGACTAGCCAAATACGCTGGCGCTCGATTCATCACTCTTTGGAGATCGTTTTTTTCTGTTTCTTCTTCAAAGATATTGAGATGATCGAGCGCTTCTTTTCTAGCCGCAGGATCCAGTTCAAACAGTACATTGCCTCGATAATCTTCAACCTTTAGTATTGGGCTAAATGGTACCTTGACTCCCTCGTTTGCTAGCACAGCAAATGCCTGTGCTAAATCTATCATGCGGATTTCTCCACCACCCAAAGTTAGTGACAAGCCATACCGCGAAGGATCTGTCCAAGAAGTAATACCCATTTTGGTTGCTTGGGAAATAAACGTTTCTATACCAATGGCATTCAAAGCTTTAACGGCGGGTATGTTTAAAGAGTTACCAAGTGCTTGCCGGACGGTAACAGGTCCACGGAAACTACCATCATAATTTTTCGGGCAATAGTCTTTTTGTCCTGGAACTGTAAAGCAGGTTTTGACATCAACTAATAATGTACCCGGGTTTAAGACCCGATTTTGAAATGCCGTGGCATACATAATTGGCTTGATGGAACTTCCTGGTTGACGTTCAGCTAAGGTCACATTGACCTTGCCATCAGCGTTTGGATCAAAATAATCTTTAGAACCAATCATGGCTAGAATCTCACCGGTATTTGGAGTTACGACTAAGGCGGCACCATTGCTGACTTGGTATTTAACCAACTGGTCTAGCTCAGCAGACAGACTAGCTTGCGCGGTTTGTTGTAGATCGTAATCAAGCGTAGTGGTGACGCGCAGACCACCTTTTTCTACTGTTTCTACACCATATTTTTCTACTAGTTGATCCCGAACAAAAAAGACAAAATGTGGGGCAAGAATATCTGTTTTGGATAGGGCAAAGTTGAGCGTATCGGTTCGGGCAATCTCCGCTTCAGCTTCCGAAATGTAGTCATCTTCCGCCATGCGTCTGAGCACTTCAGATTGGCGGTTTTTGGCTGCAGATTGATCGGACTGGAAAGGTGAATATCGGCTCGGAGCTTGTGGTAAGCCAGCGAGGATGGCTGCTTCCGCAAGTGATAACTGAGAGGCTGGTTTGCCAAAGTATTGTTGCGATGCTGCCTCAATTCCTACTGCAGTGCCACCATATGAAATGTAGTTTAAATACATTTCTAGAATTTGATCTTTGGTGTAGAGTGTTTCGGTCATCACTGAAAGTAACACCTCTTTAATTTTTCGTTGGAGCGTCCTGTCGCGGTTGAGTAGGGCATTTTTCACTAGCTGCTGAGTAATTGTTGAGCCTCCCTCAAGTCGATTTCCTCGTAGATTAGTAATCACTGCACGAAAAATCCCCGATATATCAAATCCAAAGTGGCGATAAAAATGTTGATCCTCAATGGCAATAGTGGCATTAATCACATTCTTGGGTAACGATTCCAATTTAATCGGAATTCTATTTTCACCGGCAAAGATTTCGTAGAGTTTTACGCCGTTTCTATCAAAAATTTGAGTACTGACGGGATAGTTTTCTTGACTGGTCAAATTGCGTGGTGATGGCAAGTCTTGGAGTAAAAACCAGAATCCGCCAATCATTGTAGCAATACCGAGCAGCACAACTGCTTGAAACCATCTTTGTTTTATGATTCTTGTTGGTAGTTTCAGCAATCGTGTAAGTGGCCGTTGTTTGTGGGGGAGAGTTTTAATTGTTTTCTTTAAAGATGAACGAACAGCCGGGCTACCACCGAGTAAATAGAACCGAACTAGAGATACAAATAAATTACCTTTATTCTTTTTTTTGAATCTTTTAAATTGTTTAAAGTATTTTTTCTCTAAGAGGCGAAGTGACTGCATGACAATTGATGGTTAATTGTTTACACTATACTAGAAGTATTGTAGTGTATCAAAAAAGTAAGAGATATCGTAATTTTGTATGCATCCAGATATTGCCTCAAGTACTTGGTTTACTTACCTTGATTTAGATTTGCAGAGAATGGTGATGCTTTCTTTGCGTTTATATGAACGCCAAGAGCTTTCACTTGAGCAGTATGACGATTATACCTTTGTAGTTTTCCCAATGTCCAAAGCCTATGAGGGCTTTTTGAAGCATTTTTTACTGAATACGCAGCTAATTTCGCAAGAAACGTTCAATGATAGAAAGTTTCGGATTGGTCGAGCGCTTAATCCCGATGTTTCTCCGAGACATCGAGATGAACACTGGCTGTATGAAGACGTGGTGAGGTATTGCTCAGCCGAGTTGGCTCGCGAGTTGTGGGAAACTTGGCTGCGCTGTCGGAACCGAATCTTTCATTATTTTCCCAAAGATAGCCAGGTATTGACACTTCCTCAAGCCGGGGAGTATCTTAAGCGAATGCAAGATACCATGCATGAAGCAGTAACCTGCCAAATTTCATTAGAGAAGGAATAAATACCTATGTATCAAAACATTACTATCTCTGGTTTACCCGGAGCAGGCTCAACGACTCTATTACAACATCTTAAGTTAGTGTTAAAAGATGAGGGCTGGCAGGGTTTTAGTGGGGGAGAATTTATGCGCGCATATGCCACCGAAAAAGGGTACTTTGACCCTTCGTCTGGTGGTCATCACGATGCCACTGTGTATAGTGATGAATTTGATCGTGAAGTTGACATGGATATGCGTAGTAAGCTGATGTCAGAAAAAAAATGGGTATTGGAGTCTTGGTTATCTGGATTCTTAGCCCAGCAAGTTCCTGGAGTACTAAAAGTATTAATGGTGTGTAGCAATAAGGCAGTGCGAATCGATAGAATTGTCAATAGAGATGCCATTTCTCCAGATCTCGCTCTCGCCAATATGAATAATCGCTACGAAAAGAACTTAAAAAAATGGCAGCGTGTCTATGCCCAAGAGTGGCAAGATTGGGTTGTGGCGCCAAATCGCGTAAAATCATCGGACCCGATTGATTTTTGGCGTCAAGACCTTTACGATGTAGTTATAGATACATATTCAGTCAGTCAATTGGAAGCTACAAACATTGTACTTAATGCCATCAAATCAACCCAATAACTCCAATCTTGCCACTACACCAGAGAAACTACTGAACGAGCATGTATTGTTTTACCCCTTGTTACTTGTTGCCGTAATAGCCTGGTATGCCTATCGCTGGCTGTTTAGTTTTCCAGTCTGGTTTGATGAGACGCTCGGAAAAGCCTTCTTTTTTGGGTTACCAGTTTGGTTTTATACGGTAGTTTCCAAACGAAAAGATGTATTAGAACCACTTCGTTTTTCTATTTTTCAACAAGGTTTATTACTCGGAGTCGCTTTGGGTGGGTTGTATGGCTTTATTACCTCCACTATGAGTTTGCTCCAATCTGGGGGAGTCGTGGAATCTGCTCAGTTATTTCAGTCTACCCAATTTTGGTATGAATTTGCTCTAGCTCTGTTTACTGGTTTTTGGGAAACGTTATTTTTCTATTGTTTCGTGGCCATGGTAGTTTTTGACAAATACAAAAAAGTATCGCTTGTTTGGCAGATGGCACTGATTGTGATTATTTTTCTAGTTTTCCATCTGCCCAATGCGTTTTTACGATTTAGCCCCGCATTAGTCATGAGCCAAGTTTTATTATTATTCCTGTTTTCACTTGGTCAAGCTCTGGTGTTTTATCGATGGCGTAATGCCTATGCCCTGATGCTGTCACACGCCATTTGGGGTTTAGTGTTGCTTTTCCATGGAACGTAAAAAACACGAATACAGCGAATTAAAATACTAAAATAGAATCAGATTGACATAGTATGTATTGGTTGACAGTATCTCCCTAAGTGTGGCATTCTTATAGCCCAAAAATAGCTTAACTACAACATCTTGTGTTTTGTATGTAACAAAAACACAATGGGTAGTTTTTCACTATGAAATGTCCATATTGCGCTACTACCGAAACCAATGTGATCGATTCGAGGGTGGTTGAAGAACAAACAGCGATTCGCCGTCGGCGAGTGTGCGCCAAGTGTGACAAACGATTCACATCGTATGAGCGGGTTGAAGGTATTGAGCTCAAAGTGGTTAAAAAAGATGGGACAAAAGAAGATTTTACTCGTGAAAAACTCAAACGAGGGATAGTAAAAGCTACCTGGAAGCGACCGGTGTCTATGTCAGACATCGATGAGCTGATAGAAGACGTAGAACGACGATTGCGTCGCAAAGATTCAAAAGAAGTGAAGTCGTGGGAAATTGGCAATATGGTGCTCAATCGATTGAAGAAACTCGATCCGTTGGCATATTTACTGTTTGCCAGTGTCTATAGGGATTTCAATGATATTGAGGATTTTAAACAGGAAATTTCAAAAATTGTTTAGTAACTAGAAAGGTATTAATTCATTATGATGACTGCAGCCGCCAACACACTACCAAAAAAGAAAATGAAGTTTATAGATCGAAAGCTTGACAGTGGGATGGGTCAAGCGGTTGCTCGGCGAACCTATTTGAGGAAGATCACAGATAAGGATTCAAAAAGAGAGCGATGGGAACGATGGGATGAGGTTGCAAGTCGGGTTGCCACTGGCAACACTCTGTTGATTCCTGCTGGCCAGAAAAAACATCGCCAAACCGAATATGAACTATTACAGAAACATATTACGAATGGTTCTATTTTGATGTCTGGGCGTCACTTACAACATGGTGATGAAACGCAACCATCGCGCAACATGGAGGTGTTTACTAATTGTTCAACGGCAGCTGCTTCATATATTTTGTTTTATTTGCTGATGAATGGCTCGGGTGTTGGTAGGTCATACGATGACGATATGAGCGTGGTGGATTGGGACAACATGCCAAATGTTCGCTGTGTGATCTCACAGGATCACCCAGATTTTGAGTGGGGAAACGACGAAAGTGTCAGGGATGCGGTCCACAAATATGGCAAAGAAAATGGCATCAAATGGTTTGAAGTGCCTGATAGTCGCGAAGGATGGGCGCAAGCGATTGAAATGCTTGAGGTAATGGCCTATGAAAAAAAGTGGAAAAATGAAATGTTGGTACTCGATTTTTCAAAGGTAAGAGCCAAGGGTGAACCGATTAGAGGTATGCAAAACAGACCTTCCTCGGGTCCGAAGCCGCTGATGAATGCGATTCGTCGACTCAGTACGATTAAAGGTGCTCATATGTCACCCTGGAAGCAAGCCATGTTTGTGGATCATTACCTTGCGGAGTGTGTGTTGGTGGGTGGCGCGCGCCGGAGCGCGCGCATCGCAACAAAGGTTTGGACAGACCCTGAAATTTTTGATTTCATTAAAATCAAACGAGGTGGCTTCTTGTGGAGTGCCAATAATTCAGTTGCTGTTGATGAAAAATTTTGGA
>Ga0116142_10006512_pt1 | contig 10028 bp, 9 predicted proteins | sample AD_UKC033_MetaG_FD_89785 | JGI IMG/M metagenome (GOLD analysis project Ga0116142, IMG submission 89785) | Active sludge microbial communities of municipal wastewater-treating anaerobic digesters from USA - AD_UKC033_MetaG | ecosystem: Engineered > Bioreactor > Anaerobic > Digestate | place: USA... | reverse complement strand
TCGCGGTGGTGCGCTCACACCCGGCAACGGACTCGATGGCATGCGTGAACGCATCGAGGCGGTCGGCGGCAGTCTGCGCGTCGATTCGATGCCGGGTCGAGGCACGCACATCGAAGCGCGGGTCGCGCTGTCGCCGGAGGCACGGACCGTGCGTGCGGATGGCATCGTGGGTGCGACGTAGGAACCCGTTCGCGGGCGCTGCTTCTGCGGACCCTTGTCGAAGAGCATCGCCCGTGAACGGGCTCCTACGGGTGATTTTGATTTGTTACCGTGCATGGCATGAACACGCCACAGGCAACCCGCCGATGATCCGCATCCTTCTGGCCGAGGACCAGGCGATGGTGCGTGGTGCGCTGTCGGCGCTGCTGGGTCTCGAACCCGACATCGAAGTCCTCGCTGCGGTTGCCGACGGCGAAAGCGCGTGGCGGGAACTGCAACGGCTGAAACCCGATGTGCTCGTCACCGACATCGAGATGCCGGGTTTGACCGGCCTCGACCTCGCCCAGCGCATCCAGCGCCACGAATTGCCGGTCAAGGTCGTCATCGTGACGACGTTTGCGCGCGCCGGCTTCCTGCGTCGCGCGCTCGACAGTGGCGTGTCCGGTTACCTGCTCAAGGACGCGCCAGCCGAGAACCTGGCCGAGGCCTTGCGCAAGGTCCAGCGTGGCGGCCGCGCGATCGATCCCGAGCTTGCCGTCGAGGCCTGGTCCGAGGCCGATCCGCTCAATGACCGTGAACGTCAGGTGTTGCGCCTCGCCGGTGAGGGCCAGTCGGCGGGCGACATCGCCGCACGACTCAATCTTTCGCACGGCACCGTGCGCAACTACCTGTCCGAGGCGATCAGCAAGCTCGGCGTGGGCAATCGCATCGAGGCCTACCGCATGGCGCGGCAGAAGGGGTGGCTTTGAGGCGATCGTTGCGCTCCGTCGTGCAGGAGCGCGTTCACGGGCGAGCATTTCGACGCATTGGCAAGGAGCATCGCCCCTGAAGGGGCTCCTGCAGCAAGGTGTGATGGCGTCAATCGCCTGTCCACGCCACGCGCAACGGCGCGATCACCGCATCGGCGCCTGCGGATGCGGCGGAGGCGAGCCTGGCGATGCGTTCGGCATCGGCCGGATGTGTCGACAGCAGGGTCGGTGGCGTGGCGGTCGCTGCCGCCTCGCGCGCATCGGCCAGCGCGCGGATTGCCGCATCGGCATCCGCCGCATGGCCGTAGACTGCTTTGAGCGCCGCCAGGGCGAGGCCGTCGGCGCGGGTCTCCACGGCGCGCGAGTAGCCGAGGGTGACCAGGTGCGCGACCTGCGGCAGCAGGCGGCTGGCGTCGCCGCCGAGCAGGGCGAAGGCGAGGGCGATGCTGGCGCCGCCGCCGACTGCGGCGATCGGGTCGCGTTCGCGCACGTGGGCGATCTCGTGGGCGATGACGAAGGCCAGTGCGTTCTCGCTCGGCATGCGCGAATACAGTTCGCGCGTGATGACGATGTGCCCGCCGAGCGTGGCGAAGGCGTTGGCGACGCCGCTGTCGACCACGTGCATGCGCACCTGCATGCCGTCCGGCAGGTCCATGGCGGCGGCGAGGCGTGTGGTCAGGTCGTCGACGTAGGCCACGATCGCAGCCGGCACGGCGGTGCCTTCATCGGCGGCGACGAGTTCCAGGCCCGGCACGCTCTCGCCGACCAGGGCGGCCTCGCTGGCGAATGGCAGATGGCGTGCGAGCCAGCCGCCACCGGCCCAGAGCGTGGCGGCGGCGAACGCCGTGACCAGGCCGAGGCCGATGAGCAGGCGCAGGAACTCGCCAAGCGGGTTCTCGCGGGTGACGTTGACCTCGTGCGGGACCGGTGGATTCTCGTAGCTCATGGTGGCGAACGGCGCCCCCCTGGGAAAGGACTCGCGGCCGCGAGCGGTCGGTCGTGTTGCCTCCGCCGCTCAATGCGCAAGCCGCATCTCGCTGGTATCCGCCGCAGGGGCCTCGGTGCGCGGCGGGATCAGGGCCGTGCCGTAGGCGTGGAATTCTGCCGAGAACAGCGCCTGCGGCCGCGTCGGGTCGCTCATCGAGGTCGTTTCGAAGCGGACGTTGAAGACCATCGTCGCGCCGAGCCGCGCAGCCTGTTCCTTGAGGCGCACGATCGCCTCGCGGCGACCGCGGTCCATGATCGACTCGTACACGGTCAAGCGCCCGCCGACCAGGCTCTTGAGCGCAGCGGCGATGCGCTTGAAATAGTCCTCGCCGAGCACCACGGCACCACCGACCAGGGTGCTGCGCATGCGCGCCGCATCGGGCGGTGGCGTGCGCTCGCTGAACACGAGGATGCGCGCGAGGCGCTTCTCGGCCTGTTCGAGGCGGCGGAAATGCCCGCGTTCGGCCACGCGCCCGAACACGTAGCCGATCACGAGCAGGGCGACGAAGACGCCGACCTGGAGCACGAATTCCATGGCTACTGCACCACGACCGCCGTGCCGTAGGCCATGACCTCGGCGGCGCCGGAGGTGATGTTCGCCGTCGAGAAGCGCACATTGACGACCGCGTTCCCACCGATCGCCCGGGCTTGCTGGAGCATGCGGTCGATCGCTTCCTGGCGCGATTCGTTGAGCAGGTCGGTATAGCCCTTGAGTTCGCCGCCGACGATATTCTTGAGGCCGGCCATGAAGTCGCGGCCGGCGTGCTTGGCACGCACGGTCGAGCCCTGCACCAGACCGAGGTGGCGCACGATGGTGCGGCCGGGGATCGATTCCAGGTTGCTGATGTCCATGATGTCCTTGCGTTGACCTGACCGGTCGGCGTGCCGGCGTGCACAGGGTAGCGGGCTTGTCCGCTGCGGCACAGGGGCGCGACGGCGCAGCGCCTGGCGCCTACAATGCGCGCCCGCATGAAGCCGCTTGCCGTGTGAAGAAGTCCGACTTCCGTTTCGACCTGCCGGTCGAACTGATTGCCCAGGAACCGCTGGCCGAGCGCTCGGCGAGTCGCTTGCTCGTGCTCGACGCGCAGGCACGGACGCGTGCCGACCGTCGCCTGAACGAGCTTCCCGATCTGCTCGCGCCGGGCGACCTGCTCGTGTTCAACGACACGCGCGTGCTGCCGGCACGCCTGCACGGGCGCAAGGCCAGCGGCGGGATGGTCGAGATCCTGCTCGAGCGCGTGACCGGCGCCCACGAGGCGATCGCGCAGATGCGCGCGAGCAAGAAGCCGAAGCAAGGCGCCACGATCGAACTGGCCGACGGTTCGACGATCGAGGTGCTCGGTCGCGAGGGCGAGTTCTTCCGCCTGCGTTTCGCCGCCGACGAGCCGCTCGAGAAGCGCTTGCTGCAGCTCGGCCGCATGCCGTTGCCGCCTTACATCGAACGCGAGGCCGGTCCTGCCGACGAGGCGCGCTACCAGACCGTGTTTGCGCGCGAGCCGGGTGCCGTGGCCGCACCGACCGCGGGCCTGCATTTCGATGCGCCGCTGCTCGACCGCCTCGTCGCGCACGGCATCGAGGTTGGCCATATCACCTTGCATGTCGGTGCCGGCACCTTCCAGCCGATGCGCGCCGAACGCCTCGACCAGCATGTCATGCACCGCGAATGGCTCAACGTGGGCGCCGAGCTGGTCGAAAAGGTCCGGCGCACCCGCGCACGCGGCGGTCGCGTCATTGCGGTCGGCACGACCGTGGTGCGCGCACTGGAAAGTGCCACGCGCAACGGTGCGCTCGAACCGTTCGCGGGTGAGACGCAGATCTTCATCTTCCCCGGCTACCGCTTCTCCAGCGTCGACGGCCTGCTCACCAACTTCCATCTGTCGGAGTCGACCCTGCTCATGCTTGTCTGCGCCTTCGCTGGCCGGGAGTTCGTCCTGGCTGCCTATCGCCACGCGGTCGAACAGCGCTACCGCTTTTTCTCCTACGGCGATGCCATGCTCGTCCTGCCGCGGGTGACATCGCCGTGAGTGCGTTCGAGTTTGCCGTGTCCGCACGCGACGGCCGCGCCCGACGTGGCCGTTTGACGTTCGCGCGCGGCACGATCGAGACGCCGGCGTTCATGCCGGTCGGCACCTATGGCTCGGTCAAGGCGATGACGCCGCGCGATCTCGTGGAGACCGGGGCCGAAATCATCCTTGGCAACACCTTCCACCTGTTCCTGCGTCCGGGCCTCGACGTCGTCGGCGACTTCGGCGGCCTGCACCGCTTCATCGGCTGGGACAGGCCGATCCTGACCGACTCGGGTGGCTTCCAGGTGTTCTCGCTCGCGCACAAGCGCAAGATCACCGAGGACGGGGTGACCTTCGCCTCGCCGGTCGATGGCTCGAAGGTGTTCCTCAGCCCGGAGGAGTCGATGCGCATCCAGCGCACGCTCGATTCCGACATCGCCATGATCTTCGACGAATGCACGCCGTATCCGGCCACGGACAAGGTCGCGCGCGAGTCGATGGAACTGAGCCTGCGCTGGGCACTGCGTTCGCGCCGGGCTTTCGACGCGCTCGAGAACCCGAATGCGCTGTTCGGCATCGTGCAGGGATCGGTGTTTCCCGACCTGCGCCAGCGCTCGGCGGATGCGCTGATCGGGATCGGCTTCGACGGTTACGCCATTGGCGGCCTTGCCGTTGGCGAGACCGAGGAAGAGCGCAACGCGATGCTCGACATCGTTGGACCGATGCTGCCCGACGCGCGCCCGCGTTATCTGATGGGAGTCGGCCGGCCCGAGGACATCGTCGAAGCCGTGCGCCGTGGCGTCGACATGTTCGACTGCGTGATGCCGACGCGCAACGCGCGCAACGGATTTCTGTTCACGCGCAACGGCACGCTGCGCATCCGCAACGCGAAGTACGCGCGCGACACGCGGGTGATCGAGGAAGGCTGCACCTGCTACACCTGCCGCTCGGGCTTCAGCCGTGCCTACTTGCGGCATCTGGACCGCTGCGGCGAGATTCTCGCCAGTCAGCTCGCGACGATGCACAACCTGCACCACTACCAGCAGCTCATGCACGGCCTGCGCGCCGCGATCGCCGAAGGCCGGCTCGACGCCTTCGTCGCCGCGTTCTACGCCGATCGCGACTGAAGTGCTCCCACGGGGTTCTGTTCCGTGTCGCCCGACGCTCGTGGGAGCGGCTCCAGCCGCGATGTTTTACCATCGCCACTCCGCGGCGCGCGTTCCGCACGCCGCATCGATTGCGGACCGTCAGGCCCATGAAAACCCTGCTCGTCACCGGCGGCGCCGGTTTCATCGGCGGCAACTTCGTGCTCGATGTGCTCGCCCTCGGTGGCTACCACATCATCAATCTCGATGCGCTGACCTACGCCGGCAACCTCCATACCCTGGCTTCGCTGCGTGACGACGGGCGCCATCGCTTCGTGCACGGTGATATCGGTGACCGCGCATGCGTGCGTGCCCTGCTCGACGAGCACGCGCCGACGGCCATCATCAATTTCGCTGCCGAGTCGCACGTCGATCGCTCGATCGACGGCCCGGCTGCATTCGTGCAGACCAACGTGGTCGGCACCCTGAACCTGCTCGAATGTGCGCTGGCCTACTGGCGCGCGCTGCCGCTCGACCGCCAGGACGCGTTCCGCTTCCTGCATGTGTCCACCGACGAGGTGTACGGTTCGCTCGGTCCGGTCGGGCGCTTCACCGAGGAATCGCCGTACCAGCCGAACTCCCCGTACTCGGCCTCGAAGGCGGCTTCGGACCATCTCGTGCGCGCGTTCCACCATACCTATGGCATGCCGGTGCTGACCACCAATTGCTCGAACAACTACGGGCCGTTCCAGTTCCCGGAAAAGCTGATCCCGCTGATGATCCAGAAGGCGCTGGCCGGCGAGCCGCTGCCGGTATACGGCGACGGCCGCAACATCCGCGACTGGCTGTACGTGAAGGATCATTGTGCGGCGATCCTGCGCGTGCTCGAGATCGGCCGCGTCGGCGAGGTCTACAACGTCGGTGGCGACGCCGAGCGCGAGAACATCCACGTCGTCAAGACGATCTGCGCGTTGCTGGACGAACGCCGCCCGCTCGCGGATGGGCGGCGCCGGGAAACGCTGATCACCCACGTCAGGGATCGCCCCGGACACGACCGCCGCTACGCGATCGACGCTTCAAAGCTCAAGCGTGAACTCGGCTGGCGCCAGACCGAAAGCTTTGAATCCGGCATCGCGCGCACGCTCGACTGGTACCTCGACAACCAGGCTTGGGTGCAACGCGTGCTCGACGGCAGCTACCGCATGGAACGCCTCGGCGATGTGCAGGCCGGCGCACAGGATCACCCGTAGAAGCCCGTTCGCAGGCGATGCTCTTCGTCACCCCGATTGCCCGTAAACCGGCTCCCACAAAGAATCGGTCGTCGCGGGAGCCCGGCAGGAGCCCCGGAGTCCCTTCAGCGGCGATGCATTGACGTCGTTCCATTTCCAGTAGAGGCGGACCAAACCATCGACACGGTCCATGCGCGGCGTCCCGTGCGAGCATGCGCGCTTCGCCGCATGGGGAGCGTCCATGAACCGTCTGTCCGTCGCCGTAGTCCTTGCCGCCATCGCCGTTGCCGCCCGGGCGGCAGAACCTGCGCCATACCTGACCCAGCCGGCACCGTCGCCGGACGGGCGCGAGATCGCCTTCGTCTCGGGCGGCGACATCTGGGTCGTGCCGGCGAAGGGGGGTGACGCCCACCTGCTCGTACCCGGTCCCGCGGTCGAGTCGCGGCCGTTGTATTCGCCGGACGGCAGGCATCTCGCCTTCATCTCGACACGCAGCGGCAACGGCGACATCTACACGCTCGAGTTCGCCAGCGGCCGCGTCGAGCGCATCACTTTCGACGACGCCTACGACAACCTGAGCGCGTGGTCGCGCGACGGCGAGTGGCTGTATTTCAGTTCGCCGCGTGACAACGTCGGCAACATGGCCGGTGTGTTCCGCGTGCGCGTCGACGGTGGCACACCGATGCCGGTCTCGCGCGAGGACTACCGCAACCACGAGGGCGCGGCCCCATCGCCGGATGGCCGCGATCTCGTGCTGACCGGCAACGGCACGGGGGAGCGCCAGTGGTGGCGGAACGGCCACAGCAACCTCGAAACCGGCGCGCTGTGGCTGTTCAACGACGACGGGCATGGGCGCTACCGGCGCATCACGCCGGACGATGCGCGCGCGTTGTGGCCTATGTGGAGCGTCGATGGTTCGTCGATCTTCTATATGAGCGATCGCGGCGGCGCCGAAAACCTGTGGCGCACGAACCGAGACGGCCGCGCCGAGGCGATGACGCGCTTCAGCAATGGCCGCGTGCTGTGGCCGGCGATCTCGGCGGACGGCCGCATGATCGCCTTCGCGCGCGACTTCGGCCTGTGGACCTTCGACGTCGCCAGCGGCGCGGTCGCGCCGGTGCCGGTCACCCTGCGCGGTGCGGCCAGCGCACCGGCGACCGAGCGGCAATCATTCAACGGCGACTTTGCCGAACTTGCCGTATCACCGGACGGAAAGAAGCTCGCCTTCATCGTGCGTGGCGAGGTCTTTGCCGCCTCCAGCGAGAAGGGCGGCCGGGCCGAGCGCGTCACGCGCTCGCGCGAGGCAGAGTTCCATCTCGCCTGGGCGCCCGACAGTCGTCGTCTCGTCTACGCCTCCGAGCGGGATGGTGGTGGTCGGCTCTATCTGTTCGACTTCGCCGATGGCAGCGAACGCGCGCTGACCACCGGCGCAGGCATCGACATGCGACCGCAGTTCTCGCCGGACGGCAAGCGCATCGCCTTCGTGCGCGACGCGAAGGAATTGCGCGTGCTCGATCTCGCCGGCGGCAATGAAAGCCGCGTTGCTGCCGGCCGCATCGACCTCATGCGACCGCTCGAATCCGACCGCCCGTTCGCGTGGTCGCCGGACGGCCGCTGGATCGCCTGGCAGGGTTATGCTGAACGCATGTTCCGCCATGCCTTCGTTTCGCCGGTCGATGGCGGCAACGCGGTGCAGGCCAGTTTCCTCGCCAACGTCGGCGCCGATTCGATCGCCTGGTCGGCGGACGGCAAGGCGCTGTATTTCTCGACCGGCCAGCGCACCGAGCAGGCCCAGGTTGCACGCGTGGACCTCGTGCCGCGCGTGCCGCGCGTCCGCGAGGCCGAGTTCCGTTCGCTGTTCGAGCAGGAATCGCCGCCGGGCGTGGCGAAGTCGGACAAGCCCGGCGTCAAGAGCACGGCAGCGGCCACTGCGACGGCGAAGCCGGAAAAACGCGACGAGCCTGTGCGTATCGAGCCTGCGGGCATGCGCGATCGCCTGAGCCTGCTGCCGATCGGCCTCGATGTCGCTGCGCTTGCCATCAGTCCTGACGGCAAGTCGCTGTTGCTGACAGCCGAAGCGGCCGGGCGCACGAACCTGTACCTTTTTTCGATCGATGAGCTCGCCGACGAAGCACCGGTGGCGCGCCAGCTCACTTCCAGCGCGGCACCGAAATCGCATGCGCAATTCGGTGCCGACGGCAAGAGCGTGTACTACCTCGAAGGCGGCCGCATCGCGGCGCTCGGTGTCGACGACGGCAAGGCGCGTGCACTCACCGTCAGCGCCGACCTCGATGTCGATTTCCACGCCGACAAGCTGACCCTGTTCGAGCAGGGCTGGTGCTGGCTGCGCGATGCCTTCCACGACCCGGCCATGAACGGCGTGGACTGGAGCGCACTGCGCGCGACCTATGCGCCGCGCATCGCCGCGGCATCGTCGCCCGATGTGTTGCGCGAATTGCTCAACCTGATGATCGGCGAACTCGATGCCTCGCATCTCGGCGTGCGCGCGCCGGGCCAGCCGAAGTGGACCAGTGGACGCACCGGCCTGCGTTTCGAGCGCACGACCGCCGAGCGCGAAGGCCGCCTGCGCGTCGCCACGATCCTGCCGCGCTCGCCAGCCGACGTGGCGGCGACGATCGCCGTCGGCGATGTCCTCGTCGCCGTCGACGGCCGCACGCTCGGGCCGCGCGACAACCTCGATCGCCTGCTCGACAACACGGTCGGCCGCGAAACCGCGTTGCGCTTCAGCCGCGACGGCAAGGTCTTCGACGTGCGCCTCAAGCCGGTCGACACGCGCGCCGACGGTGAGCTGGCCTATCGCGCCTGGGTTGCGGCGAATCGGGCCTACGTCGAAAGCGCGAGCAAGGGCCGGCTCGGCTACGTGCACATGGTCGACATGTCGATGCGCTCGCTGCAGCAGCTCTACCTCGACCTCGACGCCGGCAATGCCACGCGCGAAGGCGTCGTTGTCGACGTACGCAACAACTTCGGCGGATTCGTCAACGCCTACGCGCTCGACGTGCTCGCGCGTCGGCCCTACCTCGGCATGGCCTTCCGCGGCCAGCCGACCGCGTCAGCGCGCGCGGTACTCGGCCAACGCTCGCTCGAACGCCCGACCGTGCTCCTCACCAACCGTACGACCCTGTCCGACGGCGAGGACTTCAGCGAGGGTTACCGCCGCCTCGGCCTGGGAAAAATCGTCGGCGAACCGACCGCCGGTTGGATCATCTACACCTCGAATGCACGCATGCTCGATGGTTCGGCCGTACGCCTGCCGTTCATCACCGTCACCACCGTCGACGGTCAACCGATGGAAATGGCCCCACGCCCGGTCGACGTGCCGGTCGATCGTCCGCTCGGCGAAGCGCAACGCGGCATCGACAGCGAACTCGACGCGGCGGTGAGGGTGTTGCTGGGTGGGTGAACGTTCCAGGGATCGATCGGAGTATCCCCAGGTGTCCGGGGAGGCGCATTCCTGCTCATGCTTGCCAGCCCGCACAATGAGATATGTCTTTGGCATATCTCATTGCAGCGGGCGCCACCATGCCTTGCGCCAGGATCTTCCGGTCCGGTCGTTCGCAGGCCGTGCGGCTGCCCAAGGAGTTTCGTTTCGACGTGGACGAGGTGCGCATCCGCCGCGAGGGCGGGGCGCTGGTGCTCGAACCCATCGGCACGGACCGGGACTGGCTGGATGCGCTGCCGGGTGGCGTCGATGCGGGCATGGCTGATGTTGTGAATGAGCGCGCGCCGCCACAAATGCGCAAGCGCCGCATCGCATTCCCACAGGAGCCCCTTCAGGGGCGATGCTCCTTG
>Ga0116142_10006508_pt1 | contig 10035 bp, 9 predicted proteins | sample AD_UKC033_MetaG_FD_89785 | JGI IMG/M metagenome (GOLD analysis project Ga0116142, IMG submission 89785) | Active sludge microbial communities of municipal wastewater-treating anaerobic digesters from USA - AD_UKC033_MetaG | ecosystem: Engineered > Bioreactor > Anaerobic > Digestate | place: USA... | reverse complement strand
TCTTGCACAAAGATGGTCTTTATCGATAATCGAGCCGTGTCCGAGCTGCCACCCCTGCCCTCCACCGCCGATCTGCGCCGCCAGGTGGAGTTCTCGTCGTCCGATGGCCGGATCTGGCTGGCCGGCCAGCGCATGCTGCTGATGCATGCGGCCTCGCTGGGGACCTTGCGGCGCGAGCTGATTCAGTCGATCGGCCCGGCCGCCGCGCGGCGCCTGCTGCTGCGCGTCGGTTACGCCTCGGGCGAGCGCGACGCGGCGCTGGCGCGCCAGCTGCGCGCCGACGCCGACATGTTTTCACTGTTTGCCGTCGGCCCTCAGCTGCACATGCTGGAGGGCGCGGTGCAGGTCACGCCGGAACAGCTGGAGCTGGACGTCGCGGCCGGCCAGTTCCACGGCGTGTTCCGCTGGGACCATTCGTGGGAGGTGGAAACCCACTTGCGCGACTTCGGCCCCCAGCACGAGCCCGTCTGCTGGACCCTGCTGGGCTACGCCTCGGGCTACACCAGCGCCTTCATGGGCCGCCCGGTGCTGTACAAGGAAGTGGCCTGCGCCGCCTGCGGCCACGCGCACTGCCGCATCGAGGGTCGGCCGGTGACCGACTGGCCCGACGGCGAGCAGCTGGCCAGCGACTACGCCGCGCAGTCGCTCACGCTCGATCCGCCGGACGGCGCCATCGGCGCCTGGCCCGCCGAAGTGCCGGCCGACGACCAGCCCGAAACCCCGGTGGACGCCCTGGGCCCGCTGATCGGCCAGGCGCCCGGTTTTAGCGCCGCCACGCAGTTGCTGCGCAAGGCGGCGGGCACCCAGGTGACGGTGCTGCTGACGGGCGAGACCGGCACCGGCAAGGAGCGCTTTGCGCGCGCCCTGCATGCGCTCAGCCCGCGCGCGGCCAAGCCGTTTGTCGCCGTCAACTGCGCGGCGCTGCCGGGCGAGCTGATCGAATCGGAGCTGTTCGGCACCGAGAAAGGCGCCTACACCGGCGCCGACGCCGCCCGCGCCGGCCGCTTCGAGCGCGCCCACGGCGGCACCCTGTTCCTCGATGAGCTGGGCGAGTTGCCGCTGCCGGCCCAGGCCAAGCTGCTGCGCGTGCTGCAGGACGGACAGGTCGAACGTCTGGGCTCGTCGCAGCCGCGGCATGTGGACGTGCGGCTGGTCGCGGCCACCCACGTGGACCTGATGCAGGCGGTGCGTGCCGGGCGCTTCCGGCAGGATCTCTACTACCGCATCAACGTCTACCCGATCCGCATCCCGCCGCTGCGCGAGCGCGAGGGCGACATCGAACCGCTGGCGCGCTACCTGCTGCAGCGCTTCACGCTCCTGCACGACAAGCATGTCAAGGGGTTCGCCGACCGCGCCCTGCACGCACTGCGCACCTACCACTGGCCCGGCAACGTGCGCGAGCTGGAAAACCTGATCGAACGCGGCGTGATCCTGGCCACGGCCGGCCAGACCATGCAGGTCGAACACCTGTTCCCCGAGGCCGGCGCACCGCCCGGCGCCGCTCCGACCCACACGCTCGCAGCCTCCGGGCGCCTGCGCGAAGTGCCTCCGCCCGCCGCGCCCGACGCCCACCCATGGATCGATCAGCTGCTGACGCACCAGATCGGCCTGACGGCACTGGAGCAGGCACTGATCGAGCAGGCCGTGCAGCGCAGCCGCGGCAACCTGGCGGCGGCCGCGCGCCTGCTGGGGCTGACCCGGCCGCAGCTCAGCTACCGACTGAGCAAGCTGCGCGGCGAACGGCCTTCCACCTGACCCCGGCAGTGGAGACTCGATGGCCAAACGCTCTGCCCTGCCCTCTGGCGACCAGCCCCTGTCGGCGTCACGCACGCTGATCGAGCGCGCCTACGAGCAACTGCGCGACGACATCGTGGACGGTCACCTGCCGCCCGACGAGAAGCTGCGCGTCGAACACCTGAAGGCGCGCTATGGCGTGAGCGCCGGCACACTGCGCGAGGCCATCACCCGGCTGGTCAGCGATGCGCTGGTGATCACCGAGGGCCAGCGCGGTTTTCGCGTGGCCCCGATCGCCGTCGCCGATCTGCAGGATCTGACCAACCTGCGCGTGCACATCGAGATCGACGCCCTGCGCCAGTCGATGCGGCAAGGCGGCGCCGACTGGCGCCAGCGGGTGCAGGCGGCGTACCTGGACATGTCCCAGCTCGAGCAACCGCTGCGCCCCGGCCACGCCAAGTCATGGGAAGCGCTGAACATCGCCTTTCACGAGGCGCTGCTGGCCGGCCACGATTCGCCCTGGACGCTGCGCCTGCTGCGCACCCTGGCACGGCAGAGCGAACGCTACCGCCGCTACGCCATCAGCCTGCCGGAGAGCCGACGTGACGTGCATGCCGAGCACCGCGAGATCTACGACAGCGCGATGAACGGCAACGAGCTGCGCGCCGCACTGGCGCTGGAAGCGCACATCCGCACCACGGCCGAGCTGGTGGCGCGGGCGCTGCATGGCAACGGCCACGCGCCATCGACGGTCCGATCAACTGGCCCGAACGGCGCCGGCGCCGTCGCGCCAGGCTCCAACGGTTTCGCCGCCGACCGCTGACCCCTGCCCCTCGCGTCATCGAAGCGCAGCGAGGTCATTCGCCATTCGTCATCCTAGAAACGGCAGTTGGACGCGCCCGCCCGTGCCGTGATCGGCGTGCCAGGCAAGACGCGACGCCGCCGCGGGCTCCTGCCCGCAAGCAGGAGCAACGCCGCATGGCGCGGCGAGCGCGGTGCGGGTGGGTGCGTAGCGTGCTCACCCATGAGGTGATGGCGATCGCAGCCGCGAGACCCCGCATCGATGCGGCCCGCCCGAAGATGACCAGCGGTCAACTGCCGTTTCTAGGGTCATCGGTGGTCGCAGGCGCAAGCCCGCATCAACGCGCCGCGTTGCCCGCGCGGATGCCCCAGCGCGCCAGCGCCGCGTCGTCGGCGACGCGCGCATCGACCCAGTGCGCGCCCTCGGGCGTGGACTCTTTTTTCCAGAACGGCGCCTGGGTCTTGAGGTAGTCCATGATGAATTCGCAGGCGGCAAAGCTTTCGTGCCGGTGCATGGACGTGACGGCCACCAGCACGATCTGATCGAGCGGCTGCAGCAGCCCCACGCGGTGCACCACGCGCGCGCCCAGGATGTCGAAGCGCTGCTGCGCGGCGTCGATCATGGCTTCGATGGCCTTTTCGGTCATGCCGGGGTAGTGTTCCAGCTCGAGCGCCGACACCGGCGACGCGCCGCCGTCAGCGTGCGGCGCCGCCGCCAGCGCGGGGGCATGGCGATCGCGCACCGTGCCGACGAAGGCGCAGACGGCGCCCACGCGGGCGTCGCCGGCACGCAGTGCAGCCACCTCGGCCGCGAGGTCGAAATCTTCGGTCTGGATGCGGACGCGCACGGCGGGCATGGCGCTCACCCGCCGGTCACTGGCGGAAAGAAGGCCACCTCGGCGCCGTCGGCCAGCGGCGCCGCTTCGTCGCTCACCATCAGCTGGTCGAGCGCCATGCGCACGGCCTTGCCGCGCGCCAGCGTCTCGGCATGGGCGCCGCCGCGCGCGATCAGCTCGTCGCGCAGCGCGCTCAGCGTGGCGGCTGGGGTGGTCAGGCGTTCGCTGCCGGTCCCCAGCGCCTCGCGGATGGCGGCGAAATAGCGCACGGTGACGGTGCGCAGCGGTTGCTGCGCCTGGGCGCGGTCCGGTGCGTTCATGCCAGCAGCTCCCGCACCGGGATGAAGCGCACCATGTCGCCGGCGGCGATGGTCTGGCCGGCCGGCAGATCGATCAGGCCGTCGGCCCAGTGGGCCGAGGTCAGCACGCCCGAGCTCTGGTTGCCGAACAGCTCCAGCCCGCCCTGAGCGTTGCGCCGCGCACGCAGGAATTCGCGCCGCCGGTCGGCCTTGTCCAGCGTGAAGTCGGCGCGCAGCGCAAGCGACGGCAGCGCCACCTCGCGCGCGCCCTGCAGCCGCAGCAGGAACGGCCGCACCAGCAGCAGAAAGGTGACGTAGCTGGACACCGGGTTGCCCGGCAGGCCCAAGAAATGCGCCTGGCCGCCGCCCGCGCGCCGGACGTGGCCATAGGCGAACGGCTTGCCGGGCTTCATGGCGATCTGCCACAGATCCAGTGCGCCCAGCTGTTCGACGGCGGGTTTGATGTGGTCTTCCTCGCCGACGCTGACGCCGCCGCTGGTGAGGATCAGGTCGTGCCCATCGGCGGCCTGGCGCAGCGCCTCCAGGGTGGCGGCACGATCGTCGGGCACGATGCCCAGGTCGGTCACGGTGCAACCCAGGCGCTGCAGCAGCGCGCGCAGAAAGAAGCGGTTGCTGTTGTAGATGGCGCCCGGCTTCATGGCCTCGGGCGGCACCGCACCGGGCATGACCAGCTCGTCGCCGGTGGAAAACAGCGCCACCCGCGGGCGCGCCGCCACCTGCAGCGACGCCATGCCGATACCGGCCGCCAGCCCAATGCTGGCAGGCGCCAGACGCTCCCCTTGTTGTAGCACGGCGCGGCCGCGTGTGACGTCCTCGCCGGCCGCGCGCACCCATTGGCCGGGCGCGGGCACGGCGTTCAGGCGCACCCGCGCACCATCGTCCAGCGACTCGGCGTCTTCCTGCATCACCACCGCGTCGGCGCCGGCCGGCATGGGCGCGCCGGTGAAGATGCGCGCCGCACTGCCCGGTGCCAGCGGCGCGCCCGCATGGCCGGCCGCGATGCGCTGGCTGACCGGCAGCTCCACCCCGGCTGCCGTCACGTCTGCTGAGCGCACCGCGTAGCCGTCCATCGAGCTGTTGTCCTGCGGCGGCACCTGCAGCGCCGACACCAGGTCCTGCGCCAGCACGCGGCCATCGGCGTCGAAGGTGTCGACCCGTTCGGTGCGCCCCAGCGGCGCGGCCGCCGCCAGCAGGCGGGCCAGCGCGTCGTCCAGCGGCATCAGGGGCGGTCGGCGCGGGGTGTCAGACATGGGGCAGGTACCGTTCGGGGTCGTAGTCGAAACGCTCGCCATTGTCGATCAGCCATTGGGCAATGGCCTCGACATCGTTCAGATCCAGCACCGGGCGCAGGGTCGGCACGGGCAGCGCGGCCGGCGCGTCGGTGGCGATGGCGACGACGAAGTCATCGTCCGGATAGCGCGCAGGGTGGCCGGTGGCGGGACGCCAGACCTCGACCTTGAGCAGGTCGCTGCCGCGAAAACCCTCCACCAGCACCCAGTCCACGCCGTCCCACAGCTCGGCGATCAGGTGGTGCACCGACAGCTCGGTCGGGCGCTCGAACTCGCGCATCAGCGCCAGCCGCCGGCTGGAGGCGATCGCCACCTCGAAGGCGCCGGCCTCGCGGTGGCGGAAGGTGTCCTTGCCCGGGTGGTCGATGTCGAAGCGGTGATGCGCATGCTTGACCACCGACACGCGCAGACCGCGCGCGCGCAGCCGCGCAATCAGCTGCTCGACCAGTGTGGTCTTGCCCGAGCCGGAGTAGCCGGCAAAGCCCACGACCTTCATCGCTTGGTCACCCGAATACTATCAATATGATAGCTGCTGGCGCTTGTCAGTTGTGCGCCAGAGGCCGATTTCATTCACATTCTGCGGTGATCAGCGCCTTCACCTGCGCGGCGTCGGCGGGCAACACGCGCACGCGCCGGGGCAGCTGCTCGATGCCGTCGAACCGGGCGGGCCGCGCGGGCGGCTGGCCCAGCGCCTCTTCGATGGTGGCGGCAAACTTGATCGGCAGCGCGGTCTCCAGCACGATCATCGGCACGCCGGGCTGCAGGTGCTCGCGCGCCACCTTCACGCCGTCGGCGGTGTGGGTATCGATGGTCACGCCGTGCTCGGCAAACACGCGGCGGATGGTGGCCAGGCGATCGGCGTGGGTGCTGCGGCCACTGACAAAACCGTAGCGCGCGGCGGCGTCGGCAAAGCGGGCGTCGCCGCTCAGGTCGAACTGGCCGTGCTGGCGCAGCGCGTCGTCGAACAGCGCCTTGCAGCGCGCGCCGTCGCGCCCCAGCAGGTCGAACACGAAGCGCTCGAAGTTGCTGGCCTTGCTGATGTCCATGCTGGGGCTGCTGGTCTCGTGGGTGTCGGCGGCGCCGCGCACTCGGTAGACGCCGGTGCGGAAGAACTCGTCGAGCACATCGTTTTCATTGGTGGCCACCACCAGCTGCGCGATCGGCAGCCCCATCTGGCGCGCCACGTGGCCGGCGCAGACATTGCCGAAGTTGCCGCTGGGCACTGTGAAGCTGACGCGCTCGCCGTCCGAGCGCGTAGCTTGGAAGTAACCGGCGAAGTAGTACACCACCTGCGCCAGCAGCCGCGCCCAGTTGATGGAATTGACGGTGCCGATGCGGTACTTGCGCTTGAACTCCAGATCGTTGCTGACCGCCTTGACGATGTCCTGGCAGTCATCGAACACGCCTTCGATGGCGATGTTGTGGATGTTCGGGTCCTGCAGGCTGAACATCTGCGCCTGCTGAAACGCGCTCATGCGACCGTGCGGGCTGAGCATGAACACGCGGATGCCGCGCTTGCCGCGCATGGCGTATTCGGCGGCGCTGCCGGTGTCGCCACTGGTGGCACCCAGAATGTTGAGCGTCTGGCCGCGCCGGCCCAGCTCGTACTCGAACAGCTGGCCCAGCAGCTGCATCGCCATGTCCTTGAAGGCCAGCGTGGGGCCGTTGGACAGCGCCTCCAGGTAAAAGCCCTGGTGCAGCGGCTTCAGCGGCACGATCTCGGGCGTGCCGAACACTTCGGCGGTGTAGGTGCGCTGGCAGATCGCGCGCAGGTCGTCGGCCGGGATGTCGTCGATGTAGAGCGACAGGATCTCGAAGGCCAGCGCCGCGTAGCCGCCTTCGGCATGGGTGCGGCGCAGCGCCGCCAGCCGGGCAGCGTCGATCTGCGGGTAGTGCTCGGGCAGGTACAGGCCGCCATCGGGCGCCAAGCCTTCCAGCAGGATGTCGCAGAAGCGGCGCGGCGTGCTGTCGCCGCGGGTAGACAGATAAAGCATGGTTCGCTCGGGCGGTGTCACGCGGCACGGGCCGCGGCGTTCAGTTCAGCTCTTCCTTGCGGATGCGCACGATCGGTGCCAGCACGCTGGGCAGGGCCTGCAGCCGCTCCAGTGCCTGGTTCATGGCGCCCTCGCGCGCATCGTGGGTGAGGATGATCAGGTCGGTCTGGGTGCTGCCTTCGCCGCCCACCTCGTCGGCCTCGCGCTGCAGCAGCGCGTCGATGCTGATGCCGGCCTCGGCCAGGATGGTGGCCACGCGCGCCAGCACGCCGGTTTCGTCGGCCACACGCAGGCGCAGGTAGTAGCCGGTCACCACCTGCTCCATCGACAGCACGCCGACGTCGCGCATCTGCCCCGGCTGGAAGGCCAGGTGCGGCACGCGGTGCTGCGGGTCGCTGGTGGCCAGGCGGGTGACGTCCACCAGGTCGGCGATCACGGCACTGGCGGTGGGCTCGCTGCCCGCCCCCTTGCCGTAGTACAGCGTGGTGCCGACGGCGTCGCCGTTGACCACCACCGCGTTCATGGCACCCTCGACGTTGGCGATCAAGCGCTTGGCCGGCACCAGGGTGGGGTGCACGCGCAGCTCCACGCCCTGGCCTTCGCGCCGCTTGGTGATGCCCAGCAGCTTGATGCGGTAGCCCAGCTGCTCGGCGTAGCGGATGTCGGTGGCCGACAGCTTGGTGATGCCCTCGACATGGGCCTTGTCGAACTGCACCGGGATGCCGAAGGCGATGGCGCTCATCAGCGTGGCCTTGTGCGCCGCGTCCACGCCCTCGATGTCGAAGGTGGGGTCGGCTTCGGCGTAGCCCAGTCGCTGCGCCTCCTTGAGCACCACGTCGAAGTCCAGCCCCTTGTCGCGCATCTCCGACAGGATGAAATTGGTGGTGCCGTTGATGATGCCGGCGATCCACTGGATGCGGTTGGCCGTCAGGCCCTCGCGCAGCGCCTTGATGATGGGGATGCCGCCGGCCACGGCGGCCTCGAAGGCCACCATCACCCCGCGGTCGTGGGCGGCCTGGAAGATCTCGCTGCCGTGCACCGCCAGCAGCGCCTTGTTGGCGGTGACCACGTGCTTGCCGGCGGCGATGGCTTCCATCATCAGCGTGCGGGCGATGCCGTAGCCGCCGATGAGCTCGATCACGATCTCGATCTCCGGGTTGGCGATCACCTCGCGCGCGTCGCTGACCACCTTCACGCCCGGGCCGACGAGTTGCCGCGCGCGCTCGGTGTTCAGGTCGGCCACCATGGTGATCTCGATGCCACGACCGGCGCGGCGCCGGATTTCTTCCTGGTTGCGCGCCAGCACCTGATACGTGCCGCTGCCGACGGTGCCGATACCGAGCAGGCCTACCTGAATGGGTTTCATGTCTGATTTGTGAATGAAAATGGCTTCAAAGCCCGTGCATCATGCGCGGGCAGCTTCTTTTTTTGTAGCAATGTCGAGCACCGGGGCAGCCCTTGCGTGGCGCGCCCGGTACTGCTCCAGGAACTTCGCCAGCCGGCCGATGGCCTCGCGCAGGTCGTCTTCGTGCGGCAGAAACACGATGCGGAAATGCTGCTGGTCCGGAAAGTTGAAGCCCGAGCCCTGCACCAGCATCACGCGCGTGGCGCGCAGCACCTCCATAAAGAACTGGCGATCGTCGTCGATCGGGTAGATGTGCGGATCCAGCCGCGGGAACATGTACAGCGCCGCCTGCGGCTTGACGCAGCTGACCCCGGGGATTTGCGTGATCAGCTCGTAGGCCAGGTCGCGCTGGCGGCGCAGGCGCCCGCCTTCCTTCACCAGATCCCGGATGCTCTGGTAGCCGCCCAGCGCGGTCTGGATCGCATACTGCCCCGGCACGTTGCTGCCCAGCTTGATGTTGGCCAGCATGTTGATGCCCTCGATGTAGTCGCGCGCTGCGTCCTTGGGGCCGGACACCACCATCCAGCCGGCGCGAAAGCCGCAGGAGCGGTAGGCCTTGGACAGCGAGTTGAAGGTCAGCGTCAGCACATCGGTCGACAGGCTGGCCAGCGCCGTGTGGCGCACGCCGTCGTACAGCACCTTGTCGTACACCTCGTCGGCCATGATGACCAGGCCGTGCTCGCGCGCGATCTGCACGATGCCGCGCAGCAGCTCGTCGGAATACAGCGCCCCGGTCGGGTTGTTGGGGTTGATGACGACGATGGCGCGGGTGGCCGGCGTGATCCTGGCGCGGATGTCGGCCAGGTTCGGCATCCAGCCGTTGTCCTCGTCGCAGCGGTAGTGCACCGGCTTGCCGCCCGAGAGGCTGGCCACCGCCGTCCACAGCGGGTAGTCGGGCGCCGGCACCAGCATTTCATCGCCCTCGGACAGCAGGGCGTTGGTGGCCATGCCGATCAGGTCGCTGGCGCCGTTGCCCAGGTAGATGTCGTCGATGGTGACGCCTTCGATGCCCTGCTCCTGCGTGTAGTGCATCACCGCCTTGCGCGCGGAAAAAATGCCCTTGCTGTCGGAGTAACCGGCCGAGTCCGGCAGATTGCGGATCATGTCGCGCACGATCTCTTCGGGCGGCTCGAAGCCGAACGGCGCCAGGTTGCCGATGTTCAGCTTGATGATCTTCTGACCCTCGTCCTCCATCTGGCGGGCGGCGTCCACGATCGGCCCGCGCACGTCGTACAGCACGTTGGCCAGCTTGGTCGACTTGTGGATCGTCTTCATGAAACCCTCTCGCGCGGCAGTCATCCCGGGGGAAACCTAGAATTGGAACACATTCGCTCCACCGCCCACGCCGCCCGCCATGAAATTCCAGCCCGACCAGTTCGGCTCCGCCATCACCAGCTATGGCCCCGGCTGGATCGCCATCGGCGGCCAGCGTCTGGAACACAGCCTGGTGCTGCGCAGCGATGGCGAACACGCGCTCTGGAACTGCAGCCGTTTTGACGAACTGACGGAGGCGCATTTCACCCTCCTGGTCGCGCTGCAGCCGCAACTGGTGCTGTTCGGCAGTGGTGCCCGCCTGCGCTTTCCGCGCCCGGCCTGGGTGCGGGGCCTGATCGAAGCGGGCATCGGGGTGGAAACCATGGACACCGGCGCCGCCTG
>Ga0116142_10006507_pt1 | contig 10036 bp, 11 predicted proteins | sample AD_UKC033_MetaG_FD_89785 | JGI IMG/M metagenome (GOLD analysis project Ga0116142, IMG submission 89785) | Active sludge microbial communities of municipal wastewater-treating anaerobic digesters from USA - AD_UKC033_MetaG | ecosystem: Engineered > Bioreactor > Anaerobic > Digestate | place: USA... | reverse complement strand
CCTTGATGTTCTCACCAACACCCTGAGGCGCTGAACCTCCACTTCCGAGCGACATGATTAGCAGGTACTGATCGGCTCGTGGAACAATTCGCCCGGTTTCATAAGAAGCAACAGTAGGCCGTGCCACCCTTAGCCTCTCAGCCACTTGCGCTTGTGTCATACCAGCTTTCTGCCGAGCTTCGCGTATGTCAGTAATTATGGTTTTGCAAAGACTTTCGTTTCTCATTGAGGCGATTTTACGAATAGCGCATTGTCCGTGTCAACAACTTTTTACCAACTTTTTTTAATCACTGGAGATAATTATGGTAGCACATGGGTTATCCGTAACAATCAATAACGGCAAACTGCGAGAGGAAATCAAGCGGCGCGATTACCGGCATCATCAGATTGGCAAGCTTATCAAAAAGGATCGGGTTACTGTCACACAGAAACTCGGTGGACGTATTCCATGGACTCTTGAGGAGGTCTCGACCATTGCGGAAGAGTTCGGGGTGCCAGCCGGTTTATTCCTCCAAAGTGATGGCGATAGTCTCGCCTTTTGCAACGGCGCCCTCACTGCTTCCACCGCAGCACTGAAGAAATATCCGCATCTCAAGCACATCATCATGGCGGCCAATGATGACGATGCCACACTTCTGCGCATTCTTACCCGAGCATTCCTCGATGCTCTCGAAGATGAATCTGAAGAGATAGACACCTCTGGTACTACAAAACAAGAGAGTCCTCTGACTGCACGATGAAAAAAGAGCGGTACTTAACAAGGAGATACACGCCCTAACAACCTCTATCTTCTCTCTCGCAAAAAGTTCTTGACACCAACATTTAGTTGGTGCTACGGTAGGCCTACAAATTCTTCCCACATTCTCTTAATTGCTTTTTCACTCTGCCTCTGGTCCCGTCCTGACACACATTTCTACCCAGGGCGGGACCGCTATGAGGCACAACAATTGAAAATCGTAACGAGGTCACGCATGGGGGATGCGTTTCCACTATCCTCCCGACCACTCTGGCATCAATGTCCGGGTGCCAGATCCCTTATGCTAACCGGAGAAAGGGACCTTCCTCCTTGTGTGGCCGTTATTTGAAACCAGCTGCAAATCTTTGTAACTGGTGAGAGTGGCAATATGCTACGGGTATACCGAGTAACCGAATTGGCCAGCATTCTAACCAGGTACTGGTCTGTTCCTGATGAGACGCTTAAGGACGCTCAACAGCGTGGCACCTTGGTGCATAGTCTCTGTGCCGCCTATGCTCGATCCCGTACTTTCCATGAAACCTCTGACAAGGATATACGTGGCGGCCAGGGGTATTTTCTCAGTTTTAAACGGTGGTTCGACGACTATGTTGCTGAAGTCGTCTCTGTTGAGACATCCTACACCAATATTGTCGGAATAATTGGCCATCCCGATCTGGTCGCAGTTATCCGTGGCGATCAGGCCCCATCCATTATTGACCTCAAGACCGCTGCGGCACATGACAAGATCTGGCGATTACAGATGGCAGGATACAAGCACATCGTGCGTAACCATGCCATATCGAACGGCGCAACTCCACCGGAGAGGATCTTCAGTCTTAGACTCGATCCCAATGGTGGCCCCGCTAAGCTACGCGAGTACACCGACACCTACCTTGACGATCTCGCCGTTCTTTTCTCCCTTGTAAACATTCAACGCTTTATAGACTCAGCAGAATGAAGAAGACTCAACCTGCAAAGAACCGCAAAGCATTGGTCATACGTGTTTCCCGCGCAAAGAAAAGTTGCGTTCCTCCTGACATTCCCGTGTTTATCATCGTCGATGAAAAACTCGATGCCGGTGGTAAAGACTTCCCCTGCGAAGAGCAAGGCGAGGCCTTGGCCGAGGTCCTCCACCGGGTTTTGCCGCCGGAAACGCTCTCCTCGCTGCGCCGAGAGATCTACCGGCGAATGGCCGATGAAGGTCAGGGAACCCTTGATCATCTTATCGAGACCGTGACCCACAATGACAACTGACATCGATTGGAACCTACCGCCCATAGATTCTGCGCACACGGTCGAGCAGCATGGTTTGCCGACAGTCATTCTGCCTACGGCCTCCAGCCTCGACCTCGACATGGCAAAACGGCACCTCGCACCTATTATCGAGTCCGTTGAATCCTTAGTTGAGGAAGCCAAGGCCCTCGCCGTTCGGGACGAAACCTCCTGTAGCCTGGCTGTTCAGCTTGGAACCACGATGCAGAAGCTGCTCAAGATCATAGACCGCAAGCGTAAGGAGATCCTCCTGGGCCCCATGGACTTTGTCGATAGCGTGAACGCCTTTTCCAAGATGTTCACTGCGAGACTCCAGGATGGCGTTGCCATAGCAAAACAGAAGGTCGATGATTACCAGGCCATTGCGGAGCAGAAAAGACGCGAGGATGAGATGGCAGCTCGCGCCGAGGCCGAACGGTTGCAGCACCTGCTGAATCAGGAGGCCGCTGCAAGAGGGATTGAACCCGTTCTGGTCCCCACCCCTGTGATCCCTACGACACCGGCACCGATCCGCACCGAGTCTGGTAGTGCGTCAATGCGGAAGGTGTGGACCTTTGAAATTGAGGATCTCGCGCAAGTCCCTCCGGAATACCTTACGCTGAATGAGAAACTGGTACGGCAAGCGATAAGCGGCGGCATCCGGCAGATTCGCGGCTTAAGGATATTCCAAATGAAGAAGGCCGTATTTCGCACGTAGTGTTAGGGCGACAAATAAACCTTTTCCGCATGAAGAAGGAGTAAATGAATTATGGCAGAGCAGGCATTGGCACGGCAAGGCGGCAAAGAGATCACCTACAAAGCGGTTGATGGTCAGGCGATCACGCTCACCGTCGATATTGTGAAGAAGTTCCTCGTCAGAGGCAGACCCGAGTGCGTGACCCTACAAGAGTTCACGTTCTTCATGGCCCTGTGCCAAAGCCGCAAGATGAATCCTTACATTGGCGACTGCTACCTGATTAAGTACACCGAAAATGATCCTGCTGCTGTAGTCACGAGCATCGAGTACTTTCGTAAACGCGCCAGGGCGCAGCCTGATTGCCAGGGATGGACCAAGGGCATTATCGTCCGAAACGAGACCGGGACTACCTCAGATACATACGGTCTCTACATGCCCGAACACGGTGAAGTCCTTGTCGGAGGATGGTTTGAAGCACAGCCGAGGGGATGGACAACGAAATGTCGGCTTGAGGTCAATCTGAAAGCCTATATCAAGAAAACGAAAGAAGGCCGACCAACAAAATTTTGGTCCGAAGAAAACCAGCCGACAATGATCGCCAAGGTGGCTGAATCACAAGGACTACGGCACCTGTGGCCAGATGAATTCTCGAAGCTCTACACGGCTGAGGAAATATCTCCAGAGAGCATCCCTGCACCGAACGACAATCTGAACCACTTTAACAACTCAGCCGCATCGTTTTTCGATGCCCTGGTAACTGAGCAGCAGCCTACCGCGTTTCAGACCCAAATGCTTTCCCGCTATCTGGAATTGGCGGCACAAAAGCACAACCTCTCCATCGCTGATACAAAACAGAGGGCCGCGGAGGACTTTGCGAGCTTCTGGTCAGGTTTTGCTCGCTGGTGCGTGACCACTGCGGATCAGTCAGCAAAAATCATCGAAGGGGGGGCGCAGGAATCATGATGCAAATGTTCAAACGCTGCTCTTTATCTTGTAGTTGCCTTGTGCTCTGGCCGTAATGTTCCGGTTCATTCGAGCTGCTTGAGGAGATATAAGGTATGGAGTCACTAGATACCGTCACAACAGAGGCAGGAACATATTCCATTGAGGAATATGTAGCAATGGAAGAGGCAGCCGAAGTCCAAGCAGACTTGGCCGCTGATCTTCATGGTCTCAAACGGTCGTTGTATACTCGGCCTCACCTCCGAGTCCCAGCGCCAACGGGCAATAGAAATGGCCCTGTGAAAATCTATTCGTATTTTGGGAGAATGAAGCTCATGGAAGAAAACAGATTCAATAAAATGGAATCAACCCACCACGCTATGATCGCCTACTTGGCCGAACAAAAGACTCTGTGTACTTACGCAGAGCTTTACAAAGGGATTAATCGTGGCACCTATGGAAGTCTCACTACGTGCGCATCTCAACTGTTGCGCGTCTTGGGCAATCAATTCATTGACCTAAGACACATTAAAGGTATCGCCCATATTGGCTTGACACAGGAAGCACAGGAGATGGGGATCGAGGCGCTATGGCAGAAGTGGGAAGCCGGAAAAGGCACGCTGAATGAGATATGGAATAGGAAGCAGAAGAGAGCTGCGGTGAGGGATCAAGCGGGCAAAGCATTAACCGCGTCTTCTGCGAACGGTGGTCGGCAATCTGTCCCGAGCAGTAATGGCAATGGACAGGTGACTATTGATATCCCCGGCAAAGACGTATCGGTGAAAGTGTATGGCAAGATCGATAAGTATACCATTGAGTACACCGTTAACGTGGGAGCACAAGAGTTATGAAGGCGGCACCTCCTCAATTAGTCACCATGAAGGAAGCGGGAAAGATTCTTGGCCGAACGGCGGAGACGGTACGCGATATGTGCAAAGCGGGCAAACTTCCCTACGTCCAGGATGGCCCGAGTGCCCGGATCTACGTTGACGTGCGGGATCTTCAAGCATACGTGGATCGAGTGAAAAACTGCGCCGCATAGGTTCGCCCGGAGGAGACTGGAAAGCTCGAAAAATGTGCGGCACAATTGATTTCCATCGCATTTCTGCAACGGGAAAGAGCAGGTTTTAGCAGCTTTTTCCCGTTTTTTTCTATCGCACCGCATGCGGATTTTTGCTACAATCGGTTTTTAATCGGCTTTACAGATCCAGCATAAGGGAGAATGAACATGGGAAGCATCTATACTCGCCCCAAATCAGCGGTTTTGTGGATCAGCTACTATAAGAATGGGAAGAAGATCAGGGAGAGCACACACACTACAAAGCGGAAGGAGGCCGAAAAGCTCCTGAAGCAAAGAGAGGGAGAAATAGCCTCTGGTAAGCGGCCCTCCCTGGAATTCGAGAAGATAAAATTCTCAAACCTTCTTGACCTCATCCGCACTGACTATCGGCGCAACGAGAAAGATTCAGCCCGACTGGAAGTTTCTTTGACTCACCTGATTGGTTTCTTTGGCGATTACACCGTTCCGCAGATTACCACCGTCGTTATCGACAAATACATCGATCAAAGACTGGAAGAAGGAGCCGCAAAGGCCTCGGTGAACCGCGAATTGGCAGCCTTAAAGCGGATGCTGAACTTAGGCCATTGGACCACCCCTCCCCTCGTGCGGGAAGTTCCGGCCATCACCTTGATGCCCGAGAAGAACATCCGGAAGGGATTCTTCACTGTAGCTGAGTACAAGCGGGTTCTTGAAAAGATCCCAGATCGCCTTCGTGGAGTCGTTACGATGGGATTCCTTACCGGGTGGCGCAAGGACGAAATCGTTTGCTTGACGTGGGACCGCGTCGATCTGGAAAATGGCATCGTCTGGCTTGAAACCGGTATGACAAAGAATGATGAAGCCCGATCCGTTGCTATGGATAGGGAGCTGCGGCAGATGTTTTTGCATCAGAAGGAGATCTGCAAGAAACAGCGCAACAAGACTGGGAAGCTCCTCCCCTGGGTTTTCCTGAACAGGGGTGGAAAGGACAGAGTCAAGCAGTTTGACACCGCCTGGAAGGCTGCGTGTGAGGCAGCAGGGGTGCCTGGCAGACTGTTCCACGATCTGCGCCGATCCGCAGTTCGCAACCTTGTTCGCAGTGGCGTATCCGAGACAGTGGCTATGAAAATATCCGGCCACAAGACGAGGTCGGTTTTTGATCGCTATAACATAGTCGATGATACGGATCTCAAGGAGGCCGCCGAGCGACAGCGCCAGTGGTTGGACCAGCAGACAACCGATGAAGGTCGTTCAGTGATCCCTATTGCAGAGGATCGAAACAGCGCACTGCGGGAACCATTTTAGGAATCTGCGGTAACGGCCCGGAAGGTGACGGGCACAATCCGGGCACAATAACCGTTTTTCCCAAAGAAAAAGGCCTTGCCGTTTGCTCCCGGTAAGGCCTTAAATCATAAGGTATTTTTGGTGAATGCCGAGGGTCAGAATCGAACTGACCACACACGGATTTTCAGTCCGTTGCTCTACCGACTGAGCTACCTCGGCGGCCAAAAATTAATTGTATCACAGGAACTGCTTTTTTCTAATTCTTTTTTTTCAGAAATGCAACAGAAAAATGAAAAAATGACAGGTGGGCAATGAGTTAAGTCGCAGGATTAAAGGTTGCGGGTTATAAGTTGCAGGTTCAATGAAGGGAAATTTGAAACGAGACTCAAAATCCACCTCGGCCTTCCCTATGCTGAAAACGAATATGCCTTATGATACTGTTACTCATATCTCCGAACAATTGTTACCTATCTCCCCGGTCTATACATTTACAAAAGGAGGGAGCAGAAGTGAGCGGCTCCTCTGCTAAGCAGGAGAACGAACGAATAATCGGGCGAGCGCTCGATAAGCTCAGCTCTGTTTCACGGGGTCCGGCCCGCTCTCTTGCCCAGGCTCAACCCATGCGCTCTTTGACGATGCCGTGAAAAATAATCATGTTTGCCTTTGACGAATGTCGCATATTTGATTACAGTACGTGCTTTAAGAGCCTTATCCCATAGCGTCATTCTGAGGCACAAATCGAATCGTCCCGACTTCTACAAACGTGAATGCATGAGATCCTTCGTCCCGCCTGGCCGGGACTCAGGCTGACAGATTCCGAGTTTTACGAGGTATCGACAGGATCTTAAGCTATTCACACCATCGCATGATTCGCGGCTTCACCTATGATCAGGCATGTCATTAAACGACTTCTCCTGGCTATTCCCACGCTGCTGGGAGTTACGTTCATCACCTTCCTGCTGATTAAGTCCGTACCGGGAGATCCAGCTCTCAGTCTGGTCGGCGAGCGGGCCAACCCGGAAACGATTGCCGCCATTCGACAGGAACTCGGTGTCGACCAGCCTACGATCGTTCAATACGCTGGATATCTGCGCCTCATCCTTAAGGGAGAACTGGGCCGTTCCTATTATACCAACCGTATCGTTGCCGACGACATTCGCGAAAAATTTCCGAACACCTTCCGCCTGGCGATGGCAGCAATGTTTTTTGCTTCCACTATCGGAATCGGCCTCGGTGTCATCATGGGAGTAACCCGCAGCAGCATCTGGGATCGCATCGGCTCGATCATTGCCATGGCCGGCGTATCACTGCCGGTATTCTGGATCGGTCTCCTGCTCATGTTCTTCTTTTCTTTTGTGCTGCGGCTTTTACCTCCCTCAGGCATGGGCGATGGAAATCTGCTCTACCTCATCCTTCCGGCCAGCACCCTGGGAATCAACTCAGCCGCCTACATCGCCCGCATCACCCGCTCCAGCATTCTCGATGTCATCTCCCAGCCGTTCCTGGTAACTGCAGCTGCAAAGGGACTGTCGCGGGCAAGGGTGATTTTCAAACATGCGCTCAGAAATGCCATGATCCCCATCATCACCCTGATCGGTCTTGACTTCGGAAGTTATCTCAACGGCGCAGTGCTGACCGAAACCATTTTCGGCTGGGATGGTATCGGCCTGTACGCTTTGGATGGAATCATCAAGCGGGACTACCCGGTCGTGATGGGGACAGTGCTGGTCGGGGCGGCTGTTTTTGTCCTCATCAATATCGCAGTCGATATCTGCTACGTGTTCTTGAATCCTCAGATCCGTATTCGGACAACCGGCCGTGAGCCGGGTTGAGAACATCCATGCGCAATTCTTTTTTCACATACATTGCTCGAAACAACACCATGGCTCTCCTCGGGCTTGCTGCCCTGGTCATCATCGTTCTGGCCGGCCTGCTCGGGCCTCATCTCTACCCTTATGACCCGCTCGCTATTGACCTCGATCACATCAAAAGTCCGCCCAGCCTGGAACATCCCTGCGGTACCGATAGTACCGGACGCGACATCCTCAGCCGCATTCTGTTCGGAGCGCGGATTTCCCTGTTCATCAGCATCACTGCCGCCTTCGGGGCGATGCTCATCGGCCTTTTGTTTGGGTTGCTGGCCGGGTATTTCAGTGGTCCCATCGACACCGGCTTGTCAATGGTCACTGACATTGCCCTCGCTTTTCCGAGCCTGCTGCTCGCAATCGGCATAACCGTCATCTTTCCGCCCGGTATCACGACAGTAGTCATTGCCCTTTCGCTCGTCGGATGGGCGAGTTTTGCCCGACTCGTACGGGGCCTGACGCTCTCGTACAAAGAGTCGCTCTTTGTTGAAGCAAGCCGGGCAATCGGCTGTCCCACCGGCCGCATTCTCTTCCGTCACATTCTGCCCAACTGCGTATCGACGATTCTTGTCGCCCTGTCACTTAAAATGGGAACCTTTATCCTCGCCGAATCAGCACTCAGTTTTCTGGGCTTGGGAGTCCAACCGCCCATCCCTACCTGGGGCTCCATGGTAGGACTCAACCGTATGTATATTCATTCCGCACCCTGGATGGTCTTCTTCCCCGGCCTGGCCATTGCCGTCAGCACCCTTGCCTTCAATCTGCTCGGAGATGCCTTGCGCGATTACTTCGACCCTCACGTCAATGTGTGACGAGCAGATCTTCACGCCAGAGTATACGATTCCCGCCTCCGTCACGATGCACGGTCAGGAAAACGTCATCTCTCGGGAAATTCTTGCCGGCATTTTTGACGCAGCACCCCGCTCAGACCGGCCATAAAAAGCGTAAGATCCTGTTAATCAGAGCCATTTCTCGCCTTATGCGACCTAGCACACTTCTTGCATTTAGCTATCGTGAGAAAGGTCTCGGTGTTTGCACCACGCCATTACATCAGTAAAGGAATGAACGATGCGTTCTGGATCCGTCAGCCCAGCCGCACTGCTCAACCAGCGGCTCCTGCGCTCACTCGAAGAGAGAAACCACCGGTTGGAAACAAGCAGCCTTGGCTCTCTTGCAGGTACACTCTTTACACAAGTGCTTTCCACAGCTCTAGCGAAGGACTCGAATGCCGCGGTAACGCCGCAGACAGGATTACGAATTGCTGACTACCGAGCACATGCCCTTCCCGCACTTGCTTCAGCTCTTCACAAGGCTCTCAGTACCAGAAAGGCAAATGCGGAAGGTGCAATCCCCTGCGATCTCCCGGTCTTACCCGGCGCCGAGAAGCAATCCGGTTCCTCGCCCGCCGACCTTCATTCCTCGATTTCAGTCATGAAACAGAATGCTGGTGCGGACGATCCATCCAACCTTTCGCTGCTTGAACGAATCGATCAGGCCATCACCAGGGCAGCAGAAGCGTACAATCTGCCGGCAGCTCTGATCAGAGGCGTTATTAAAGCCGAGTCAGACTTTCAGACCGCAGCGGTTTCACCGGCCGGAGCGCAAGGATTAATGCAGCTCATGCCTGGCACCGCAAAAGACCTTGGCGTGAAAAATCCTTTCGACATTCAACAAAATATTGACGGCGGGGCTCGTTATCTGCGCAAGATGCTCGATATGTTCAAAGGAAACGTGCGGCTTGCTCTCGCAGCCTACAATGCCGGTCCCGGAGCAGTCATCCAGCATCGCGGTATCCCACCCTACCAGGAAACGCAGCAGTATGTGACGAAGGTACTCAATTATCAGTGCTAACGCAGTATGCACTGGCGTTCACCGTTGTCCGTTGACCGTTCACCGACTGAGGAGCGGAATGGTGGGAGATGGGGAAAAAGGGAAAATGGATAATGGGAGAGTTCGTTTGGTTTAGCTCTGCCAAAGAAGAATTGCAGGTACACTGTGTGAACCAATTGATGAGATCTAGTGATGAATGGTGATCACGGCGCACCCTACACTTGTCCCGCGCGGCGCGGGATTACAGGCTACGATTTCTGCATTAGAGACAAAGCCCATATTCTGCAACTCGTACCAGCCCCTTCACGCTTCACTTCTTACTCTTAACTTCTTACTTCTCGCATGAAACTTGATCTCGCGCGGAAACGCAGAGGACGCGGAGAAAAGGGTTT
>Ga0116142_10006506_pt1 | contig 10038 bp, 9 predicted proteins | sample AD_UKC033_MetaG_FD_89785 | JGI IMG/M metagenome (GOLD analysis project Ga0116142, IMG submission 89785) | Active sludge microbial communities of municipal wastewater-treating anaerobic digesters from USA - AD_UKC033_MetaG | ecosystem: Engineered > Bioreactor > Anaerobic > Digestate | place: USA... | reverse complement strand
TCGGTGGAAACGGTAAAGGCGGACGTGCGGGTCATCACCGCGACGAACCGGAACATGGACAAGCTGGTCCGGGAGGGTAAATTCCGGGAGGACCTCTACTACAGGATCAACGTCATCCGGCTTGAAGCCCCGCCGCTGCGGGAGAGGAAGGAGGACATCCCCCTTCTCATCGATTATTTCATTCGTACCTTCAACGCCGTTCAGAACAAGGAAATCTCGGGGGTCACCGATGATGCCATGGCCTGCCTCATGTCCTATGATTTCCCCGGAAATATCAGGGAACTGAAAAACATCGTCGAACGTTCTTTTGTCCTGTGCAAATCCCCCATGATCGGCCTGGAGGAACTTCCCTCGAAAACCAGGGATATCGCGGCGCCCGCCATCAACCCCGGAGAGGGTGTCCGAACCTTTCAGGACCTGGAGGCGTCTTTCCTCTTCGGCGTTCTCCGAAAAAACAATTGGAATCGTTCCCGAACAGCGCAGGAACTGGGAATTCACAAAAGTACACTCTTCCGGAAGATCAAGGCCCTGGGCCTGGAATTACCCCCCGGGAGGGGAAAATCGAAAGAGGGAAAAAGCTCCCGGGGGTGAAGGGGTTTTTTAAAGCTCCGCCCTTCGTCATTCAGACATGGAACCGATTTTCACCCGCCACCCGAAAGGATCCTCTTTCTCCCCGTACTGGATCTGCAGGATTTCTTCATAGAGCCGCCGGGTGAGGTCGCCCGTTTGCCCGCCGTTGATGAGATACTCCTTCCCCTTGTAGTGAAGATGTCCCACGGGGGAAACGATGGCCGCCGTTCCCGACGCGAAAGCGTCTTTCAACCGGCCCTTTTCATTGGCCTCGAGAATCTCGTCAATGGAAAGAGGTCTCTCCTCCACGGGGATTCCCCAGCGTTTCGCCAGCGTGATCACCGAATCCCGGGTCACTCCGGGCAGGATGGTGCCGGTGAGATTCGGGGTGATGAGGGTATCCCCGATTTGGAAAAAGATGTTGCTTGTCCCGACTTCCTCCACGTTTTTCATTTCCACGGCGTCAAGCCACAGGACCTGGGTGTACCCCATGGCCTGGGCTTTTTGACTGGCGAACAGGCTCGCCGCGTAATTGCCCGCCGCCTTGCAGCTTCCAATGCCCCCCCGGACGGACCGCACGTATTCCTCGCTCACATAGATTTTTGTCGGGCTGAACCCCTGGGGGTAGTAGGCTCCCACGGGGCAGAGGATGATGTAAAAGAGATATTCCGAAGAGGGATGAACCCCCAGGGCCTTCTCCGTGGCGATCATGGTCGGGCGGATGTAAAGAGAAGTCCCCGGGCTTCGGGGGACCCACTCCTTTTCCAGGAGCACCAGCTTCTTCAGGGCTTCAAGAAAAAGCTCCCCGTCCACCTCGGCCATGCACAACCGCTTTGCCGAGGCGTTCATCCTCCGGATGTTCTCGGTGGGCCGGAAAAGGTAGATGGAACCGTCCTTCCCGCGGTAGGCCTTCAATCCCTCGAAGATCTCCTGGCCGTAGTGAAAACACAGGCAGGCCGGGTCCATGACGAGGGGACGGTAGGGCTCGATGGAAGGATCATGCCAGCCCTTCTCCTCATTGTACTTCATGATGAAGAAGTGATCGGTGAAGATTTTCCCGAAACCGAGTTTCGATTCGTCCGCCGGCCGGGGTTTGCGTTTTTCCGGTGAAACCGTTGTAACCCTGATCTCCATGGCCTTCATCCCCTCCTTGCTTGGTTGTCAGTTGCCCCTGAACTGGAGCAGGCTGTTCCTGTCGATTTCAGAGATCTCCAGTCCCGCCATGGCATCTCCCAGGGCCTGGGAAACTTTCGCCAGGATCTCCGGATTCTCGAAATGGGTGACAGACTGGACAATGGCGTGGGCCCGCTTCGCCGGCTCCGCCGACTTGAAAATCCCCGAACCGACGAAGACGCCGTCGGCGCCGAGCTGCATCATCATGGCCGCGTCTGCGGGTGTCGCGATCCCGCCTGCCGAAAAATTCACCACCGGGAGTTTCTTCTCCCGGGCCACCCGTCCCACCAGTTCAAAGGGCGCCCCGAGGTTTTTAGCCTCCGTCATGAGTTCTTCTTCCGGAAGGGCCGCGAGACGGGCTATCCCGTCGCTGATGGCCCGCATGTGCCGTACCGCCTCCACGACGTTCCCCGTACCCGCTTCCCCCTTGGTCCGGATCATGGCGGCCCCTTCACCGATTCTCCTGAGAGCCTCTCCCAGGTCGGTGGCACCGCACACGAAGGGAACCTTGAACTTCCACTTGTTGATGTGATATTTTTCGTCCGCCGGTGTCAGGACTTCGCTTTCGTCGACGAAATCGACCCCGAGGAATTCCAGGATCTGTGCCTCCACGAAATGACCGATGCGGACCTTGGCCATTACGGGAATCGAAACCGTTTCCATGATCTTTTCAATGATCGCCGGGTCCGTCATCCGGGCGACGCCGCCCTGGGCCCGGATATCCGCGGGCACCCTCTCCAGGGCCATGACCGCCACGGCACCGGCCTCTTCGGCTATTTTGGCCTGCTCGGGGGACGTCACGTCCATGATGACGCCTCCCTTCAGCATTTCCGCAAGTCCCGCTTTTACCGGGAATGTCCCAAACTTCTCCACTTTCTAATACCTCCTGATTCAAACAACCTTTTACATCGAAACGTAATTATGAATGATAGCACTAAACAACGCTTCTATCAAGGCTTCTGTACTGAACGGCCTCTGAAACATGATGGGGTCGGATAGCCGGCTCTCCATCGAGGTCCGCGATCGTCCGGGCCACCTTGAGAATCCGTGAAAAGGCCCGGGCGCTGAGGCCGAGCTTTTCGAAAGCCATGTCGATGAAACGGTGGGATTCGACGTCAAGTACGCAGTGTCGGCGTATATCCTCGCCGGACATTCGGGCATTCAGGCCGCCGGCCCGACCGTTGAGGCGTTTTTCCTGGAGAATCCTTGCTATCATCACGCGCTCCCGGATCACCGCCGATGATTCCCCTTCCCGGCTGCCCCTGAGTTCCCTGAACCGCACCGGCGGAACCTCCACGTGAAGATCGATGCGGTCCAGGAGGGGTCCTGAAATCCGGGACCGGTAATTCCGGACCTGGAGGGCCGAACAGGAACAGGGCCGATGGCTGTCGCCGAAATGGCCGCAGGGGCAGGGGTTCATGGCCGCGACCAGCATGAACGCCGCGGGATAGGTCACCGACGCGGCGGACCGGCTGATGGTGATAACCCCGTCTTCCAGGGGCTGCCTGAGGGCCTCGAGAACGTTTCTCCGGAACTCGGGAAGCTCGTCCAGGAAAAGAACCCCCCGGTGGGCGAGGCTGATCTCCCCGGGCCGGGGATGGTGCCCTCCCCCGACCAGGCCGGCGTCGGAGATCGTGTGGTGGGGATGCCGGAAAGGCCGGAGGCGGACCAGGGGGTTTTTCCGGTCCAATCCTCCCGCAACGGAGTATATTTTAGCTATTTCAATAGCTTCAGAAGTCGACAGGGGGGGAAGAATGGTGGGGCATCTCTGGGCGAGCATGGTTTTCCCCGACCCGGGAGGACCGATGAAGAGGACATGATGACCTCCCGCCGCTGCGACCTCCAGGGCCCTCTTGGCCTGTTCCTGACCCCGGACTTCCCTGAAATCAAGTGTCGTTCCAGGATTTTCCGGCGAAAACGTCTCGGGAGAAAGGGAAAGAGGGGTCGCTTCGCTTCGGCCGTTGAGAAATTCCACCACCTGGGACAGCGTATTCACGGAAAAAACGGAAACGACACCGGCCGCCGCCGCTTCCGGGCCGTTCTCACCGGGAACGATGATTCCCGCAAGGCCCTTGTCCTTTGCTGCCAGCGCGGCGGGAAGAACCCCGGAAACCCCCTTCACCCGGCCGTCCAGAGAGAGTTCGCCGAGGATCATGAATCGACCGAGCCCGGCACTGTCCACCATCCCTCCCGCTGACAGGACGGCCACGGCAATGGGCAGATCGAAGGAGGTGCCCTCCTTCTTCACATCCGCCGGTGCCAGGTTCACCGTCACCCGGCCTTCGGGCAGGGAATATCCCGAATTGCGGATGGCGGAACGAATCCGGTCCTTGCTTTCCCGTATGGCCGTATCGGGCAGCCCGACGGTGGAAAAACAGGGAAGACCCCGGGAAACGTCCACCTCCACGTCCACGGGAATGGCGTCGATGCCGATGACGGCGCTGCTGATGGCCCTGACTATCAAAGAACCCCCCTGAAAACCGTGTTTTCATGGTCGACAGCTTCGCGAAAGGCCCCTGCGATTCGGCCCCTTTCGTCTTTGAGCGTTGCGGCCCGACGCCGGGTCCGTCTCTTTTCCCGGGCTCGGAACACCTTTTCTCCAGGGTTTTTTCCGGAGCCTTCAGAAACGGTTTTTTTTTAATTCTACGCGTTTTCGTCACGAAGAACGGAATCAATCGGAGTATCGGGAATTTCCCTTTTTTTGGCAAGTTTTTTTCTTATGACTTTTTCTCTTTACACCATCTTTTTTTTCCGGTTATGGTGAGTCCAGGCTGTCCGGGAAATCATCCCTCCGGGATTCGGAAAGATGGGGGATGGGAAAGACGGCACGACCGACGGGAAGGGGTGTTTTTTCATGATCGGATTTTTCGACTCCGGATTCGGGGGACTGACGGTCCTGAAAAGCGTGGCCGGTCTCCTGCCGGGATACGATTATCTCTACCTGGGAGATAACGCCCGGGTCCCCTATGGCAGCCGGTCTCAAAAAATCGTCTACGAATTCACCCGGCAGGCCGTCAATTATCTTTTCCACCGGGGGTGCCCGCTCATCATCATTGCCTGCAACACCGCTTCGGCCCGCGCTCTTCGCCGGATCCAGCAGGAGTTCCTTCCCGAGTCCTTCCCGGAGCGGCGGGTCCTGGGGGTCATCCGGCCGTCGGCGGAGGAAATCACCGAGAAAGGTTACCGCCGCGTGGGAATCCTCGCCACGGAGGGTGTGGTGAACTCGAAAATCTACATCGAGGAAATCAGGGACCTCGATCCGGCCATCCAGGTCCACCAGGAGCCCTGCCCCCTTCTTGTCCCCATCATCGAAGCAGGGGAGCGGGACTGGGAGGGCACGGATCTCATTGTGAGAAAATATATCGAAGGCCTTTTCTCCCAGGACAGAGACATCGAAACGGTTCTCCTGGGGTGTACCCACTATCCCATCCTCCACGACCACATCCAGCGGGCGGTTCCCCCTGGGGTGTCCGTTCTCGATCAGGGCCCCATCGTCGCCCGAAAGCTCACGGACTACCTTCACCGTCACCCTGAAATCGACGAAAAACTCTCCCGGAAAGGCCTGCGATCCTTTCTCACCACGGACCAGTCCGACAGGTTCGACGATATGGCCCGGATCTTTTATGGGGAAACGATTCGTGCCGATTTCGTCTCCCTCGAATCCCTCTGCTTCTGAAGGGTCTGATTTTTGCGACCTTGACGGGTTTTGGTTTTCTGTGTTAATCGAATCCTCACGGCTTACCGAAAAGACCGCAGGCCGTTTTACCCCTCATCACCAAAGAGAATCCTGGAACGGGCGGAGAAGATGGAATTCACCCATATCGATAGCACCGGGGACCCGAGAATGGTCGATGTGACCGCCAAGGAGCCTTCTCACCGGGAAGCCGTAGCCCGGGGCCGGGTGATCATGAAGACCGAAACGGTCCGGGCCATCGAGGAAAAAAACATGGCCAAGGGCGATGTTCTCGCCGCGGCGAAAATCGCCGGCGTCATGGGCGCAAAGCGAACCCACGATCTCATTCCTCTGTGTCATCCCCTCGAAATAACCGGCGTCGATCTCCGGTTTCATGCCCGGCCCGAAAAAGGAGAAATTGAAATCGAGGCGACCGTCAGAACGGTGGGGCGGACGGGCGTGGAAATGGAAGCCCTCACCGCCGTCGCCATCGCCGCCCTCACCATTTACGACATGTGCAAATCGGCGGATCGGGAAATCATCCTCTCGGGCATCCGCCTCATGGAAAAAAGGGGCGGCAAAAGCGGAACCTTTGTTCGGGAAGGGGAATGAGGGCCTCCATGACCGAAAAAATTTACCGGATCAGGAAGAGCTTTACCCTGCCGCTCCTTCTGGACACAATCCTTCTGGCCCTGCTTATCCTGATTTCCTTCTTCGTTCCCGGTCACCCGGCGGAGAAAATCGTTTTCTTTATACTTTTTCTGCCCCTGTCGTACCTGCTCCTGGAGATGCTTTCCAGGAGGACAGTCGTCCATGACGACGGGATAGAAATGAAAAAGCTCTTGCGACGAAAGAACATCGCCTGGAACGATATCACCAACGTGGACACGGTCATTCTAGGCAGGAAAGCCTATGTGACCCTTTCCACGAAGAAGGGGTTTTACGCCCTTTCCAACGCCCACGGCGACTTCGATAATTTGATCCGGGACATTACGGAACATACGGACGGGGAAAAGATCGAGAAGCGGGTCCATGACCTGATCGGGCGGGACATACGCCGCAGATCCGATATCCTGGGCGCCTGGATAGCCGCCGTTCTTCTCGGACTGATCCTCTTCATAAAGATCTTTCCAGTCAATTGAGAGCTTTTTACCCGAGGGAGGGGAAAACCGAAGGGTAAATAAATACCGCAGAGGGATCGGGTATGAATCATCGGGGGAATCTCATCATGGCAGAAGAGTTTCAAAAGCATCCGTCTTCCGCGGACATCGCGGAGCAGGTTCTCCAGCAGCGGCTGGAAGAAATCATCACTCTTCTCTCCCTTGAAAACAACGGGAGAAACAGGATTTTCGAGGACGTCATGTCTCTCGTCGAAAAAATCCTCATACGGAATGCCTTGAACCGCTCCAACCAGATCAAGTCGACGGCGGCCAGCTTTCTCGGAATCAACCGGAACACGCTCCACAACAAGATGGAAAAACTCGGTATCGCCATCGACAAATCATCGGTCTGAAAAAACTCGAAAAAAGAAATATCCCGGCAGCCCTGGAAAAAGCTCCGGTAGGGCCACGATCGGATCGCAAGGCCCTAAGGCTGAAAAACCCCGCGCCGGCGAGGCGGGGATGGCGGGCAACGTGACTTACGGGGCGCTGCTAATGGGGAAAGCGAAGAGGTTTGTCCAGCCTTGTCAGTCCCGCCCGGAGGGCGAGGCGGACCGCTTCGCCGTATTCCCTGCCGGTCACTCTCCGGTTGATGTCGGGTTCCGCAAAGGCATTCCCGCAGGGCCGATACTGGTCCATGATGTTCACGTAGGTGTTCCGGGAAATCTCCCTCGAGAGAAACGTCGCGATTTTTTCCGTGTCCTCCGTGCCTTCCGGCATGACGAGATGACGAACCAGGAGCCCCTTTTCCGCAATGCCCTCCGGGGAAATGACGAGGTCCCCCACCTGGCGGTGCATTTCCCGGACGGCCGCGACGGCCCTCTCTCGGTAGTCCCCGGCATCGCACAGGCGTTTCGACCGCCCGGCATCCCAGAATTTGAAATCGGGCATGTAAATATCAAACACGCCGTCGAGAATTTTAAGGGTCTCCGGCAGGTCATAGCCTCCCGAATTGTAGACCAGGGGAACGGCAAGCCCCTTTTCGGCGGCTGGGACAAGGGCCTCGAGAATCTGGGGAACCACGTGGGAAGGGCTGACGAAATTGATGTTGTGGCATCCCGCCTCCTGCAGCCGGAGCATCATGTCCGCCAGTCGCTCCGGTCCCGTCGGAATGCCTTCCCCGCCATGGCTTATCTCGAAATTCTGGCAGAAGGAACAACGGAGGTTGCAGTGGGTGATGAAGATGGTTCCCGAACCGCCCCTTCCCACCAGGGGGGATTCCTCCCCGAAATGGGCGTGAAAGGCCGCCACGACGGCATGTCTTCCTGTGCGGCAAAAGCCTGTCTCGCCGGCCAGCCGGTTGACGGCGCACTTCCGCGGGCAGAGTCGGCAGGACTCGAGAAGGCTCAGCGCGAGATCCACCCTTTCCCGGAGAACCCCCGAGTCCAGAAGATTACGATAGGACGGTCTTTTCACGTCGGCGATCGGCTCACCGCCTATAGCGGCCCATGAGGGCCGCCTCTTCCAGGACATGGGAACGCATGGCCCGGAAAAGCTGCTCCTTCGTCGCGCCGGGCTCCAGGTCCAGTTCCCGGTCCAGGGCGTAGAGTCTGAAAAAGTACCGGTGCGTTCCCGAGGGGGGACAGGGCCCCCCGTAGCCCGTGCGGTAGAAATCGTTCGTTCCCTGCCTGCCGCCGTTCACGAGAACCGCCTCGGAAGGAACCTGCTCGGGCAGTTTCGCGATGGAGGGGGGGATGTCGTAGACAACCCAGTGAACCCAGCTTCCCATGGGAGCGTCGGGGTCTTCACAAAGGAGAGCGTAACTCTTCACACCCTCGGGCACTCCCTCCCATTCCAGGGGGGGTGAGATGTTTTCCCCGTCGCAGGTGTGGCGGTCCGGGATCATCCCTCCTTCTTCAAAGGCCGGACTTTTCAATATCATCAAAACCTCCCTCTTTCCGTTGCCTTTTTCTCCCGTTCATACACCGCCACTTTCCGGTACCGCGCCGTGATTCCGATGCTGCGGGCCTGCCGGGCCCGATTGGCACGCCGGGGGAGATCTCCGCCGTCAAAGAATTTCCCCGGTAATTTTCTCCAGGCTCTCGACAGGGTTCTTTCCCAGATGAATGGACAGGACCGGTCTTCCGAGATCCCTGAGGGCCTCCCGATCCCCCAGGGCCTGGGCGGCCTTGAGGACGCCGAAGGTGACGGAACTGCGGTTCAGGTCGTCTTCGTCGGGAATGGCCGCCTCTTCCGCCGCATCGGCGGTCAGTTGAAGGAACACGCCTTTTCCCCCGTCCCCCTTGAAGAGCTGTCCCGTGGAGTGAAGATAGCGGGGGCCGTAACCCACCGACGTGGCCCTTCCGAATCGCTCGAAGATGCGGTTTCTCAATCCCCCCAAGGCCCTCTCCGTTTCCCCGCAGGGATCCAGGTAGGCCTGGACGGCTATGTAACCGTCTTTTTTCGTCCTTTCGAAAAATGACGTGAGAATCTCGCCGGGGGACCCGCCGCCGCGTTCTCCGTAAATGCGAATCGAACCCTCTTCAAAAACGGGGGCTTCCAGGGGAAGGGTCCTTGTTTCCAGGTACCGGGCGACCATGGCCCGGGCCCTCTTCTTGGCCGATTCCACATCGGGCTGGTCGAAAGGGTTGATCCCGAGGACGTGCCCCGCCACCGCCGTCGCCATCTCCCAGAGATAAAACTGCCAGCCCAGCTGCCTGAGATCACCGATTTCCATGGAAACGACCGGGTGCCCCCGGGCGGCCAGGCGCGTCAGCGCCGGACCGTGGGCGCCTTCCCACTTGAGGCGTATGGCAATGAAAAGACGATCCCGCCCGTAGGCCTCCGGGGGTCCCAGGGGTTCGCCTACGACGGGAAGGATCCCCCGGCCTTCCTTTCCCGTGCTTTCAGCGATGAGCTGTTCCAGCCACGCGCCGAAGGGGGCGATCTCGGGGGACAGGACAAAGGTCGCCTTGTCTTTCCCGGCGAGGGCAAAGGCGCCAAGGAGTCCGCCCAAAACAAGGGCGGGGTTTTCCCTTCCGCCGCCGCGGCAGGCGTCCATGGCCGTTATTCCTGAGTCGAGAAGGCCCCGAAGGTCTGCTCCGCCGAGGGCCGCTGGAAGAAGACCGAAAAAGGACAAGGCGGCGAAACGTCCTCCGATTTCGGGGTCGTTGAGAAAGAGGCCGCGGAAACGATGTTTTTCCGCCAGGTCCACAAGGGGCGAACGGGGATCGGTGACGGCGATGAAACGGCGTCCCGCCGATGCCTCTCCCACGTCCCGCACCGTTTCCCGAAAAAAGAACCGGAAAAGAGACAAGGTCTCCACGGTCGTCCCCGACTTTGTCGAGACGACGAAGCAGGTCTTTCGTGAAGTCAGCTTTTTTCGCTGGTAGTTGACGAAGTCAGGATCCGTACTGTCCACGACGGTGAGATCGAGAAACCCCGGGGCGACACCCAGGGTTTTACGGAGAACTTCCGGCGCCAGGCTCGAGCCCCCCATGCCGAGAAGAAGGGCATGGGTAT
>Ga0116142_10006505_pt1 | contig 10038 bp, 8 predicted proteins | sample AD_UKC033_MetaG_FD_89785 | JGI IMG/M metagenome (GOLD analysis project Ga0116142, IMG submission 89785) | Active sludge microbial communities of municipal wastewater-treating anaerobic digesters from USA - AD_UKC033_MetaG | ecosystem: Engineered > Bioreactor > Anaerobic > Digestate | place: USA... | reverse complement strand
GCTAGCTTACCGGACAAGAGCGCAAGCAAGCTTGCGCAGTCCACATGCGTCGCGCATTTTCATCCTCTGCGGGAGAAACCACTGGTTTCATGACAACTCGTAATCGTAATCGCAATCGTAATCGCAACCCAACGCCCCTCCCCCACCGCCCCTTTTCCTTCGCACGGGCCATCGCCCGCATAGCGCGCCTCGAACCCGCGCCGCGCGTCAATTCACTTCCCGCGCCGCGCCGTGCTACACTCCCTCGACGATGCGGGGATCGCGAACCGTGACATGAACTTGCCGCCGCCCATGTCCTGCCCGACGCCCCAAAGGAGCGCGCGGTTGCGACCATGCACAAGCGGGGTTGATACGTTGCGGCGGCGCGAATCAGCGCAACCCGAGGAAGGGAGGAGAACGATATGGCATACGAATTCGTGATGGTGGAACAGGCGGACCGCTGCGCTTGGATTACCTTGAATCGGCCCAAGGCGAACGCGCTTTCCCTGGAACTCGTCCGGGAAATCCGGGCCGCGGTGATGGCCGCGAACGCGGACCCCGAAGTCCGCGTCATCCTGATCACCGGCGGAGCGGGCAAGTTTTTTGCGGCCGGCGCGGATATCCCGACCATCGCCGGCTCGCTCGATAATCCCATGGCGGAGGGCGGCCTCCTCGCCGAGGGCCTCAAGATGGTCAATACCATCGAGGCGTGCAACAAGCCCGTGGTGGCCGTGATTAACGGCGTGGCGCTCGGCGGCGGGTGCGAACTGGCGCTGGCGTGCCATCTTCGCATCGCGGCGGAGACGGCGAGTTTCGGCCAGCCCGAGATCAATCTCGGCATCATCCCCGGGTGGGGAGGCACGCATCGCTTGCCCCAAACCATCGGCGACGGCCGCGCGCGCGACTGGCTCATGACGGGGCGCACCGTCACGGCGCGGGAAGCGCTCGAAGCGGGCCTAGTGTCGCGTGTGGTTCCCGCGGAGCAGTTGCGCCAAGCGGCGCAGGAACTGGCGGACGCGCTCAAGGGCAAGCCGGTGGTCGCCATGCAGCAGACGCTCATGATCCTGCGCGGCAGGGCGTTGCGCCCGGACCGAGGCCAGGACCTCGAGGGCGCCGGGTTCGAGATCGCCGCGCACAGCCGCGACGCGGCCGAGGGACTCGCCGCCTTTCTCGAAAAGCGCGCCCCGAACTTCACGGGCAACTGACGGAATGCGCGAATACCGGCAATCGGCGACCCTCTTCTGCGCGGCGGTGCTCGGCCTGCTGATCGCGGCTGCGGCCCACGGGCTCGAAGCGGGCGCGGCCAAGGTCGACATTACGCCGCCCGTCGGCACGCCGCTCAACGGTTACGGCGACCGCATCGGCCGCGACTCGGTCGGCGTGCACGATCCCCTTTGGGCGCGGTGCGTGTATCTCAACGACGGAACCACGGCGGTCTTCCTCGTGACGACCGACCTCTGCTATATCCCCCGGGCATTGCGACGGCGCGTGCTCGAACTGGCCCCCGAGACCGCGCCGCGCGAGCACATCATCCTTACCGCCACGCACACGCACAACGGGCCCGGCGCCATGGAGGACCGGCTGCTCTACCGTTTCGTCAGCGGCCGCTACGTGCCGGAAGTGCTCGAGGCGACCGCGCGCGCCATTGTGCAGGCCATGAACGAAGCCTATAACGCGCGACGGCGCGCCGGCATCGCCTATGGCACGGCCAAACAGACGGCGCTCTCCGAAAACCGCCGCATCCCGAAGGGGCCCATAGACGAACAGGTCGGCGTCATCCGCGTGGACGACTCGGATGGCAACCCGTTGGCGATCATCGCCAACTTCGCCGCACACCCCACCATCGTCCCGGAAACGGACCACTACTCGTTTTCCTGCGACTACCCGGGCTATTTCTATACGGAACTCGAGTCCCTGACGAGCCCCGGCTGTGTCGCCATGTTCATGAACGGCGCGGAGGGCGACCAGCGCCCCGCAAGCCCCGAAGGCCGCGCCGGCTGGGACCGCGTCGAGGCCGTCGGGCGCCTCCTGGCGGCCCGCGTGAAAGAGGTCGTGAACGGCCTCATCTGCGGCGAGGGCGCGCTGCACGTGGGCTATACCGTCGCGACGCTGCCGCCGACGTTGGCGGACGCCGTGCAGCCCGGCGACGTGTTCCTACAAACGCTCGAAATCAACGATCTGCTGCTGACCTTCTTTCCCGGCGAGCCGTGCGTCGAGATTGGCCTCGAAATGCGGCGGCGCGCGCTCGCGCGCGGCTACAAGGCGCAATTCACCGTCGGCCTCGCGAACGACTACGTGAATTACTTCGTGCCGCGAAAGACGTACCACCGATTTGACTACGAATGCGGAATGAATTTCTACGGCCCCGGCATCGAGGACTGGTTCTACCGTGAGTTCTCGAAACTGATGACCCGCGGCGAACCCGAACCGGACCAACCGCCCATCGAGGCCGCCGAACTGCGCGATTTCGCCGGCGTGCGCCATATCGTGCTCGAAGGAACCGGTTTCGAAATGGGCGCGCGGCGCGGCGCGGCCTTGAAGGCGTCCTACGCCGAGGATTTCCGGCGTCGCGTGCTCGCGCCGGTCGCGTCGCGCGCCGTGCTGCCGGATACGAGTTTCTGGGGCTGGGCGCCGCCGTTCCTCGATGTGACGCCCATTGCGTTGACGGTGCTCGGCGTCCGGGCGCGCACGCTCCTGGCCGGGCTGTCCGAGGAGACGTTCGCGGAAATCGAGGGCACTGCCCACGGCGCCGCCTTGCCGTTCGATGCGGTTTGGCTACTGCAACACGCGCATTACCTCGATGGATGGCGCAAGCAAGACGCATTCTTCGCGACGCCGTTCTGCACCATGTTCGCCGCCACCGGCGACCGCGCGGGGGCGGACGACCTGCTCATCGGACGCAACCTGGACTGGCCGGACAACGAACCTCCGATGATCATCGAGATGCAATCCGCGCAAGGGCGGCGCTTCGTCAGCGTCGGCTTCTCCTGGAGCGCGGGCGCGTACACCGGTATGAACGACGCAGGCATCGTTGTCGCCGTCGAGCGCATGCCGCTGCTCGGCGATCCTCCCTACGAAGGCGTCTCCGTCGAGATGCTTGCGCGCGATGTGCTCGCGGCGGCGACCGACTTCGAAAGCGCGCTCGAGCGCCTGCGGGACGCAAAGCATATCCGCGGTTTCCACGTCCTGATAGCGGGTCCGGCGACATCCGCGCCCGCCGCCGCCATCATCGAATACGGCTCCGAGATGCACGTGCGCGGGCCGGAAGACGGCTTGCTCCTGGGCGCGCTTCCTCAGTCGGTAACCCTCGATGACGACGGGAACGCGCGGTACGCGCGCGTGCGCGAGTTGCTCGAAGCCGAGCGCATAATAGACCGCGCGGAAATCGAGGCCGCCTTGGGCGACGCCGCCGTCACGCAGACGGGGCGCGCCCGCATCTGGAACGAGACCACACGGCATAGCGTGGTGTTCGAACCGCTGCAACGACGCCTGCACGTCGCTTTCCCGGGACCGGACGGACGGCCCGGCAACTACACGACGCTGACGCTGCGCCGGAGCGAACAGCCATGAGCGACGTCGAACGCATCTACGTACCCCCGACGCGGCCCGGGAGTTTTCGATTCCGTCGTTTCCGACGCGGCGGATTTCGGAGAAAGGGCGGTTGTTTCGGGTCACTGCTGCTCGGAACCTTGGCGGTACTGCTGGTGTGGGCGCTGTGGGCAACGCGCGATTCCTATTCGATGCACGAACTCATCCCCGACGGCCAGCACTATCAAGTCTTCGTCGGCGGCCTGCTGAACAAGCGCGAGAGCATCGCGGCCTCGCCCGCTTGGGCGCTGGCGCCCCGGGGGTCGGCAATCGCCGAGCTGCCCGAACTGCTGCGCCGCAATTTCGGCATGCCGGATTGGCTGCTGAATAATCTCGTCTATGACGGGTGCCACGTATCGGGGCACGACGCGGCGCGCTTCGACGACGTGTTGTTCGTGACGCGCATGAGTCGGGTTGGCTGTCTCGCGGAGAAGTTCCACCGTTTCGTCGGCGTCGCGGGCGATTTCACCGGGGGCCTGCGATTGCGCTTTTTCGCGCCCGCGAATCTGTATTACGCCGTGCGAGGCCGCGTACTGGTGGCGAGTCCGTCCCGCAACGCGGTGATCCGTGCAGTCACACTGCGGCGGGAGGACGCCTTGCCCCAAGACGTCTTGGCGAAGGGGCTCGAGGAGGCGGGCGGCGCGGACGTGTACGGGCGCTTCGCGTTCGAGGAAACGGAGGCCGCAGGCGAGGTGTTTGCGGACGCGCGGGTCATGCTGCGGTTCGAAGAGACCGGCATGAGCGCGATGCTGCACGGCGCATTGCGCCCCCCTTGGCGGGAGCGTCTCGCGGGTGTGCTCGACAAGGCCGAGCCCGCGGCGTTGAGAACGCCGCTCGGGGGCAGCATCGAGATCTCCGGCAATTTTGGAATACCGATCGGCGAACTCATCCGCGGCGGGTTGCGTGCGGCGGACACCACGGGCCGCGCGGAGGAAATCTGGAGCGCCTGGCTCGCGGGTGAAATGAACGAGGATACGCGCGCGATTGCCCAGATTCTCGGCGGCGCCCTCATGATGACCGGACCGGGCTGGAGGCTCTCCTGGCGCGGCATGGACCTGAACGAGATGCTGCCCGCGCCTGAACTGGTCGCAACATTCGATCTGCCGCCCGAAATCGACGACGAGGTCCTGGCGCTCCTGCCCGAGCCCCCACCGGACGCCCGGCCTTGGGCCCCCTACCCCCGCCGCGATCCCGATCGCGACCTGGTCGTCATACCGCTCATCGGGGGACCGTCGTTGACACCGGCCTTGTCAGTCTACCCCGGTGGATTGTTCATCAGCTCGAGCCGCACCGTCGCAGACGCGCTGCTGGCCTCGGGTGTTACCGAACCCGAACTGGCGGAGCGCGCAAACCTGTTCATCCGGGTTCGCCCGCGTCCGCTTGCGCGGTCGATTGTCGATACGGGGCAATTGCTGGCGCGTAATCGCCTCTTGCGCGACTTCACCGAGGAGACTTTCGCCGAGTGGTCGGCGGCCTGGCTTGACAAGGCGTCCCGGGTTGATGAGGCAATTCTCCAGGCCGCGCACGACGACGGAAATGTCTCCATCATGGTGCGGATTCGCATGGCCGTTTCCTCCGCGCAGCCCGCCACGGAGTAAGCGGAGCGCGGCCCGCGCCTGCACGACACGGCTGCCTCCGCGAATTCATGGCTCACGCCGCGCCGCGAGCCGAGGTCGAGACAAGAAGCAACGTCGCGATATCGATCTCGCCCTGGCGCGCCGCAAGCGCGGGCCCCGTCGCCAGCGGCAGGCGACAAAGCGGTAAGCCCGCGTGCTGACGAAGCACTTCGTCCGGCCTATAGGTGTATTGATGCAATCTCTCGGACGTGGCTGCCGGTTCCGAGGCGCGTTCTGTTGTCTCTCGTTCATACATGGCTGCAATCTCCCAGGTCGCTTCGCTGCGTCGCAAACAAAGAAGCAACTTCAATGCCAAGAGTTCGATTTCGCGTAAGTAGCTGAACACTAAATATTTACACAAATCAGACAGTGAATGACGCTGCGGGAATTCAATGACGGCACTGTAGGGTACGCTTCGCGATCCGACGAAATTGTAGTCTGCCAAGATCAACGGCGGGCCAACGCAACGGGAACAGGCACTCTCACACGATGATGTCATCCGGCTCGATAAGGCGGTGCCCCTGGGCGCACAACGGGCAGTCCTCGGGCGGCCAACTCTCCATCGTCAACGACGCCAGCGGCTCGAAGCGACAATCGAACGCGGCCTCGCCGCCGCTGCGGTCGATTAGCACACCGACCCCGACGACGTGCGTGCCCCGTGCGCGAAGGTGGGCGATGCTCTTCTTGACGGACCCGCCGGTGGTGGTGATGTCCTCGACAACAAGCACGCGCGTGCCCGGCTTCAGCGAGAATCCCCGCTTCAGGGCCATGCCCCCCTCCTCATCTTTTTCCGTGTAGGCGGCCCGCGCCCCGAGACACCGCGCCGTCGCGTAGGCCAGCACAATGCCGCCGGTGGCCGGGCCCACCACCAACTCAACGCCGTCCGCCTTGAACCGGTCGGCCAGCGCGGCGCACAGCCGGTCGGTATGCTCGGGATACTGGAGCACGCGCGCGGCCTGCAGGAACCTGCGTCCATGCCGACCGCTGGTGTAGAGAAAGTGCCCTTCGAGCAACGCGCCCGCGGCGCGGAAAGCTTCTATCACGGACTCAGGCGTCATTCCGCTAACTCCTCGCGTATCAGGCGAATCGCTTCCGCCGGGTTCGGGTGCTTCAGTATCGGGCGGCCCACGACAATCATATCGGCCCCCGCGTCCGCGGCCTCGCGCGGCGTCATCACGCGCGCCTGATCGTCTTGACCCGCCCACGCGGGCCGAATGCCCGGCGTGACCACCAGCGGCTCCGGTCCCACCGCCGCGCGCACAAGCGCAATCTCCCGAGGCGAACAGACAATCCCGTGCGCGCCAGCCTCGACCGCAGACTTCGCCCAGCGCGCAACCGTTTCCGCGGCGGTCCCGGGCACGCCGAGTTCCTCCTCGAGCATTGCGTCGGTGAGGCTGGTGAGCACCGTCACCGCGAGCAACCGCGTCGAGGTTTCCTCGACGGCCTTACGCGCCGCCTCGATCATCTTGCGCCCGCCCGAGGCATGCAACGTGCACAGCCCCGCGCCAAGGTCCGCCGCCGCCTTTGCGGCATGCGCCACCGTATTCGGGATGTCGTGGAACTTGAGGTCGAGAAATACCCGGTTACCCCGGTCCCGCACGGACCGCACCACCCCAGGCCCGCATCGCGTGAACAACTGCGACCCAATCTTGAACCAGCCGCCGTCCCCGCAGACGCCCACAATATCGAGGGCCTCCTCCTGCGTATCGACATCGAGCACTACAACGACTTCGCACGGCATGAGCGACGTTCTCCCCGTCTTCCGCCGCCGAGTATAGCAGCCCGCGCCGTCCCCCCGCGATCCGAAACCCGAAACCCAAAATCCGAATTCCGAAATCCGAACTCCAAATTCCGAAATCCGAAATCTCACATTTCAGAGGCGTCAAGCTACATGGTCTGTTCAAGAATCCCGGTGCCGCCGAAGGACTCACCCCGGCGTCCGCAATGCGTGCTCGCGGGCGAGCACGAGCCGCGTGAGCATGCTGTTGACCGGACACGAGACCCCGTGCAGGTCGCCATACCGGACAATCGCGCCGTTGAGCGCGTCGATCTCGGTCCGGCGCCGCTTGCGGAAATCCTCGCGCATGCTGGCGTAATGGGCCGCAGTCGGCGGAATCAACACGTTGAACAACAAGTCGATGTACTCTTCGGCGGCGGCCGGCTTTAATCGGACGCCGAGCGCGTGGCCCACGGCGTAAACTTCCCGCACGACCTCGCGGAGAATGCTACGCGTGTGCTCGGTCTCGAGCAATGCGCCGTAAGGCACATCGAGCAGCCCGGACAACGGGTTCAGTGCACAGTTATAGGTCACCTTCGACCAGAGCACCGTCGCGATCTCGTCGGTGTAGACCGTCGGAATGCCCGCGTCGTCCATGGCGACGGCGATGGCGCGCACGCGGTCCGCGGGCGTTGCCGCGTCGTAGACACCCAACGCCGTCGGGTTCGCGATAACCGTGACTTCGACCCAACCCGGCTCGCGCAGCCACGCGCCGAAGATAACCCGCGCGCCAAAGGTCCGGCGCCAGCCAATGTGCTCCGCGATGGTCTCCGCGTTGCCCAGCCCGTTCTGGTACGAGCAGACCAGCGTTTCCTCGCCAAGCACCGGAGCGACTGCGGCGATCGCCGCGCCCGTGTCATACGATTTCACGGTGATAAGAACCAAATCGAACGCCCCCGGCGTCAGGTCCCTTGTGTCGCTGCACGCATGCGCGTCGGTGACATGATGTTCGCCCCAGATGCCCGTGATCCGCAGCCCGCCCGCGCGGACGGCGTTCATATTCTCCGGCCTGCCCACGAGCGTCACGTCGTGTCCGGACTTCGCCATCAACCCGCCCACGACCGTGCCCATGGCCCCCGCGCCCATGACCAATATCCGCATAGGTGTCTCCCGGCGTCGAATCGCTTGCTTCTCCCGCTCCCCCGATCTCGCTGATAGCGTACCGATTGCGCGGAGTTTCTTCCAGTGTCTTCCGGATACCGGACGTGGACCTGTTTGGAGCACAGCCTTCGGGCTGTCTTCAAGACACGCTAAGGCGTGTACTGCGAACCAGTGGCAGGCTCTGCAGCACGTGGCGCGCGAAGTCGCTGGACGGGATGGTAATATGGTAATCGGATGCAAGCCATTGATACCCCCCTTCTGGTCGAATGGTGTCTCCCGCCGCAACCCGTTCTTGTCTTACGCGCGGTTTGGAAGTTATACTCTGGGCATATTGGCTGCTAAGTGTAAGGGGACAGTGAACTTGCGTGCGCGGGGCTTGCCCGGAGTCGTTGGTTGCCAAAGGCATCGAACGCACAGGACGGGACAAGCCCTCTGTTTACGGTTTGGATGCTCGCGTGAGCGAGAGAGAGAAGCAAGGAGCAGGTTGGATGATTCGGGTAGGCATGGTCGGGGCGCTGGGCTACGGCGGCCGCGAGTTGATGCGGCTGCTCATGGCGCATCCGGAGGCGGAGTTAACGGCGGCGGTCGATATCGAAGGCGGTCAGCCGCTGTCGGATGTGTTGCCGGGCTTCCGCAAACTGACGGACCTCACGATAGAAACCTTTGACGCGCAGGCACTTGCGAAGCGCTGCGACGTCGTATTCATTGCGGTGCCGGGCACGAAATCCATGGTGATCGGGGCCGCCCTGCGCGCCGCCGGGGCTCGGGTGATGGACTTGGGGTCGGACTTCCGGCTCCAGGACCCCGCCGCGTATAAACAGTTCTATAAGGCCGACTACACCCACCCGGAATTGGTGGCCGAAGCCGTCTACGGGCTGGTCCCATGGTATCGGGACCGCATCCCCGGGGCGTCTCTGGTCGCCGTGCCGGGGTGCTTCCCGATTAGCGTAATCCTCCCGCTGCGCCCGCTCGTGGACGCAGCCGCCCCTCAGGTCCCTGTCGTGGTCAACGCGATCTCGGGCGTGTCGGGCGCGGGCCGGGCGCTGCACGAGGTTTTCCATTTCCCGGCGATGAACGAGAACGTGCGGGCCTACAAACTGGCGGTACATCAGCATATACCCGAGATCGAACAGGAAATCGGCGGGCGGGTCCAGGTGCAGTTCACGCCGCACGTGGCATCCCATTCGCGCGGCATCCTGTCCACCATCGTTGTGCGTCCGTCGCGCGCGGTGGACCTCGACGCTGTCTACGCCTGCTACGAGAACGAGCCCTTCGTCCGCGTCCTCGGCGCGGGAAAAATCCCCGACCTGAACCATGTGCGGGCCTCGAATTTCTGCGATTTCGGCTGGGTCATGGACGATCGGACCGGAAACCTGATCATCGTGAGTGTGATTGACAACCTCGTGGGCGGCACGGCGGGCATGGGCATCCAGTGCATGAATCTGGCCTTCGGACTCGACGAAAGGACCGGGCTGCGCCTGCCCGGCATGGCGCCATGAACCAGATTGACGGCGGTACTTGCGCGCCGAAGGGTTACCAGGCCGCCGGGGTCGCCGCGCGGATCAAGGGGCCGCAGTCGAAGAAACCGGACTGCGCGCTCCTGGTCAGCGACGCGCCCGCGGCGGTCGCCGGCACGTTCACGACGAACGTGGTCAAGGCCGCGCCGGTCCTGTGGTGTCGGGAAATCTGCGATAAGGGCCGCGCGCGGGCCGTGTTCGTGAACAGCGGCAACGCCAACGCCTGCACCGGCGGCCAAGGCATCGAGGACGTGCGGGAAACGGCGCGGGCGGTGGCGGCGGGCTTGCACGTGCCCGAGGACGAGGTGCTGATCGCGAGCACGGGCGTCATCGGCGTGCCGATGCCGATGCAGCGCATCCGGCAAGGCGTCGAGGGCTGTGTCGCGGCACTGTCGCCTGAAGGACACGGCGATGCCGCCCGGGCCATCATGACCACGGACACCACACCCAAGGAGACCGC
>Ga0116142_10006502_pt1 | contig 10039 bp, 6 predicted proteins | sample AD_UKC033_MetaG_FD_89785 | JGI IMG/M metagenome (GOLD analysis project Ga0116142, IMG submission 89785) | Active sludge microbial communities of municipal wastewater-treating anaerobic digesters from USA - AD_UKC033_MetaG | ecosystem: Engineered > Bioreactor > Anaerobic > Digestate | place: USA... | reverse complement strand
TCGGAGTCTTTGCCCATGGTCTCAGTAAATTTATGGCTGGATTTGGTGTTCCCGAACAGACTGGCTTTGTTTTTGGCTCTTTAACCGTTTCTGCCTTTTTGATTACCTCTTTAGATACAGCAACCCGTCTGGGAAGGTACTGTTTTGAAGAGTTAACTGCTGAGGCGATGCCCTCTATTTCTAACCGTTATATGGGAACTATCATAACTGTTGTTGCCGGTGGAGGATTGGCAATGAGTGGACAATGGTCAGCTATCTGGCCCATATTTGGTTCAGCAAATCAGTTACTGGCCGGATTAGCTCTTTTAAGTGCCACTGCCTGGTTGGCACATCTGGGTAAAAACTTCAAAATTACCTATTATCCAATGGCTTTTATGATGTTAGTTACCGTGGCGGCTTTGATAAATTTGGTATTTACCAATTTTGGTAAAAAGAATTACCTGTTAGGCTCAATTTCTATTCTACTTTTAATTCTGGCCAGTTTTGTGGTCTATAATGGGTTCAAGGCACTGGGTAAATTACAGGAAAAAATAGCAGCTGTTAAAGATTAGTAAAAAATTCTAAAAATAAAAAGAGAGTAAATTCACTCTAAGTTAAGAACAGATTAATGCCCTAACTTTATAATATAAAACAAGGCTGGCATAAGTCAGCCTCTTTTACCATTTTTGCTGTTCTGTTTTTAATTATTAATTATATGCTTACCATTATAATACCGATAATATTCGACACCCAATTAAAAAAAGAGATTTAACCTAAATGTATACATTTCAGAGCAAATATATTGCGGTTGAGGGAGCTATTGGTGCCGGGAAAACAAGTTTAGTGCTGAAATTGAGTAAAAGATATCATGCCCGGTCCATATTGGAAGTAGTAGAAGAAAATCCTTTTTTATCTCATTTCTATGATGATATAAGAGATTATGCTTTTCGAACTCAGATTTTCTTTTTATTAAGCCGTTATGACCAGCAGGTAAAAGCCACTCAACAAGACCTTTTCAAGCAATTATCATTTGCTGACTATATGTTTGCGAAGGACAGGATCTTTGCCCATCTAACGCTTTCTGGGAATGAGCTAACTATGTATGAACATTTATATCAAATAATGTGCCGCGACATACCTCCTCCCGATTTAATTGTCTATCTAAGAGCCAGCACCAGATTGCTTATGAAAAGAATAATGTTGAGAGACCGTCCTTTTGAACGAAAAATCACTGTTCAATATATGGAAAAACTGAACAACTGCTATGAGGATTATTTTAGTAATATAAACAACTTTCTTCATACCAGACTGGTTATCATTAATGCCGATGAGTTGGATTTTGTGGGAAATAGCCGGGATTTAGAATTGGTTTGCCAGAAGATAGTGCAGAAGGATCAAGAATAAAATAAAAGAGAAAAGAGATTGAAAAACAGTGATGAAAATGAAAAAATTCATTATTGTTTCTGGAAACATTGGAAGCGGAAAGTCCAGTCTGACTAAAATTTTGAGTGAACAGCTGGGATGGAAAGCTTTTTATGAGGTGGTTGAAAATAACCCTTATTTAGAAGATTTTTATAACGATATGAAGAAATGGAGTTTTCATTTACAGGTTTTTTTCTTATCCAAACGTTTCCAACATCACCAGCATATTGTTCAAGACCCTCATTCCGTGATACAGGACCGTAGTATTTATGAGGATGTTGACATATTTGCAAAGAATTTATTCGAGCAGGGCTTGATGGAGCCACGGGATTATAATAATTATTGTGAGTTATTTAATATTATGGTAGATTTTTTATCTCCTCCAAACCTGATAATTTATTTGCAGGCTTCTGTTGACACCTTAAAGCGAAGAATAGCTCTAAGGGGCAGGGATTATGAAAGAAGTATGTCCAGAGGCTATTTGGAGCAGCTGAATATTTTGTATGAGAGATGGGTAAAAAAATTTACCCTTTGCCCCATTCTGACTGTACCAACCGATGATCTTGATTTTGTACAGAATTCCAAACACCTGCAATTGATTACCAAAAATATTTTAACCAAATTAGAGGGAGTGGAGAAAACCTCTTGTGATAGAACAGATATCTGGGATTGAATAGCAAATTGATGGAAATAAATCATAAAAATCTGGATTTCCCCATACTATACTATCTTTCAGAAGAACATTCTATAAATAAAACAGAATTGAGCAACAAACTGTTGCTTACTAAAACGGATATTGAAAAACAGGTAGAACAATTAAGTCAACTTGGATACCATCTCTCTATTGATGCTAAAAAAGGTTATCGCATTGTTAAGCGTCCCGATATTTTATTGCCTTTTGAAATAAAGAAAAAATTAACTACCAGCTATATTGGACAAACCATCTACTATTTTCCTGAACTAATCTCAACCAATACTATGGCTAATCAGATGGCAGGAGAAATGAGCGGGAAAATGCCGGAAGGAACAATTATCATTGCTGAAAAACAGAGTGGAGGGAAGGGCAGGTCTGGGAAAAAATGGATTTCTCCTCCAGGGGGGATCTGGTCTTCTATAATATTTTATCCCTTAGATATTTCTACCCATATATCTCTCTTTACCCTGATGGCTGCTGCCGCTGTAGCACGAACTATTGATAAATTGTTTCCACAGATCAGAGTACATATTAAATGGCCTAATGATATTTTAACAGGTGGTAGAAAAATATGTGGTATACTGACCGAAATGAGCACAGAGAAAAAAAATGTTAAGTGGGTCATAGTGGGGATAGGTATAAATGTAAATAATGATTCTTCATGCCTGCCTGAGGAAATCAGAGAAAATTCCCTTTCCTTAAAGGAAATTACCGGACATCCCATAAACCGGATTAATTTAATCAGTCATCTTTGCAGTGAAATAGAGAGATTTTATGAAGCGTTTAAAAATAAAGATTATTCTCTGATTATAGAAGAATGGAAGACCTATAATAATGTAATTGGAAAAAAGATAAAAGTGAATTTGGGAGAAAAGATAATTATCGGTGAAGCTATTGGTATTGATGAAAAGGGTGCCTTAATCTTAAAAACCGATACTGCGGAAATTATAGAAATAATATCCGGAATTATTTTGCCTTAAAATAGAGGAAAGCAGAGGAGGATTTCAAACAAGAAAAGATGTCAATTTCTCAAAAAAATGATAAAGAAATAATAATGGGCAAGCTTCTATCTGATGAACAAAAGTGGCTCTTAGAAATATCTTCTAACCATTTTGGTATAAATCAACGAATAAAAAATCTCCTGGCTATGATTCATTATTCTCCGCATAAGTCAAAAATGATTCATGATGGATTGAGGGAGATCGCCTTAAATGATTTATGGTTTTATAAGACTCATCAGGAATCACAAAAGGCTTTCCAGGCCATCTTAACCTTATTCAATAATCTGTTAAACACTGTGCTAGATAAGCAGGACAAATGGCTAATTTTGAATACTTTAATGGAGTTTATTCTGGAGCTGTTTCAAAATAACGGAATTGAAGTTGGCACTCTCGTTGAAGAAATAGTTGTTATTTTGGAGAATACTTTATTCAACGATTTAAAAATTAAAATATATGCCTCCAGTTTGCTGAAGAAACTTCCTGTGCATATTATGAAGGAGAGGGATTATATACGGAGAATGGAAGATTTACTGAGGGGATCTCTCAATGAAAACATATCTATGTGGCGAAAACACCTGAATTTCCAGCATTGGTCTGAAAGGCATGATGAGCTTTTTTCTGAAAAATATTATGATGATATAGTATCTGTCACTAAAAAAGAAAAACAGCTCATAGAAGAGATTGAGAATAAGTTATCTCAAGCCGATAGCTGGAAGGAATTAGAAAATATTACCTGTTTTAAAGAATTCCTCAATGAGTTGACCTCTTTAATAGAAAAAGATACCACGGTTTTAGAAAATATTTATTTTCTTTATTACTTGCTGGGAATCCCGGCAATGTTCGGATTTAAGGATACTTTATTAATAGAGTTAGCTCACCTGTATACCAGATTTACAGGTGAAGACCTCAAAGAGCTACCTCTGGAGACCTTTTTAAACAATACCTTCTCTCTATTTAACAGTTTAAAGACTGAAAACACAGAAAAGATTCTGGAATGTTTATTGAAATTAGGTCAAAAGATTTATGAAACAGAAGAGCAGTCTTATATAGATATTTTTGTGGAATACCTTATCAGATTTGGTTTTATTTATCCTGGTGAAATTAGAATTAACGATGAGTGGCAAATTCAGACCGATAATAATCATCTTAAGATGATCAGATTATGGTTTCATTTAATCAAATGTTCCCCCTGCCATAGCAGTAAGCTGATAGCAGCTCTGATTGTAAATTTAAGAGAAGGTGGAGTACTTATAAATGATAACGACCTATTCCAGAGAGATATAAGTCAACTGCTCAATAGTGATATTAAACCAAATTATATCTTAATAAAACAGTTATTAAACCTTTTCCCGGTCTATTTTGACACCATCGGAGCAGAGGGAAAGATAAGGGAAATATCGACAGAGATAGATAAGATATCTTTTAGTGAAGATAAATTAATCCATTTTTTAAGGAAACAGGTTCATACTGAAAGCAATAATACCCAGATAGAACTGATTAGAAGGATTTTTAATTTCTGGTATGACAAAAATTATGAATCACTCTTATTGTATCTTCCACAGGATATCCAAAGAGAATTATCTTTATCAGATAAATGGTTTACTGAGGTGCATAATACCGTAAATGAGCTCTGTAATACACTGAAGTTAACCCCTGAGGGCATATTGGAGGAGAATATTGATGAAATTAAAAAATTGCTAATTCAGATTAATAAGTTTGAAGGTAGTGGTGGTAAAAGGGTTGTTGCTCTCATCGAACTCTATCAGCTCTTGAAACATAAATATACCCTCGATTATAAATATATCTTTCTTGATTTACGAAAGTCCCATTTTTTCACCGGTAAAGAAATAGAGAAGTTAGAAAGGAATATAAAAAATAATAGATATAGCACTGCCATTAAAGAACTTTTTAAAATGATCTCTGGCTTAAAGAGGATCATTCTGGAATCCCCCAGGACTGATGCCCAGGAAAGCATATATCTTAAGCGTCACATTGCCTCAGGGATACCCTCTATGTATGGACAATACTCTGAACAAAAGTTTGATGCGATAGGGTTGATTTTACGTTTGGAAAGATTTACCGACTACCTTATCAATAAATTTATTGCTCAACGGGATCTGGAATATATGACCATCGACGGTTTCCATAGTGCTGCCAGGATTCTGGATTTATTTAAAGAGGGATTAAGTTTAAATGGTATTTGCAGTGAGAACTTTAATTCCCATCTGGAAATGCTCAATTATAGTTTTAAAACCACAACTTTCTCTATGGATCAATTTGTAAATATTTTTTCTTTTATTACCCTGAATGTTAAAGAAATAATTGATACTTATTATATATTACCGTTCAGAGCCCCTCTGAGAACAATTATCAAGCAGAATATTAAAGACGTTAATATTGTTGATGAGACAATTCAGGAACATCAGATCTATCGAAAATCAGAAGAATTTTATCGTAAAATGATAGTATCAGCCTTTTTAGTACAGAGCCTGGATAACTATGTCTCCAAAATACTTAGTACCTTAAAAAATATGCTGGGGAGATTAAAACCGGAAGTAATACAGATGCTGCTCAACTATAACCCCAAACTGCTTACTACCAACTTGCATAAACCCAATCTCAGAGTTGATAACCAGATTTTTTTAGGTGCCAAAGCCTATTATCTGAAAAAATTATATTCTTATAAATTCCCTATTCCCCCGGGTTTTGTACTTACTACAGAATGGTTCAGGGACAGAGAGGCGATTGGACAATTTCCTGAAATGTATCAGGCAATATTGGGAAAGATAAAGGATAAACTAGCTGAATTGGAGAGAATGACTAAGAAGAGATTTGGAGATAAAAATAATCCTCTCTTACTCTCAGTCCGTTCAGGAACAGTAATTTCTATGCCCGGTGCTATGGATTCCATTTTAAATATTGGTATGAATGATGAGATTGTGGAAAGTTTAAGTAAAATTCCGGGCTATGGGTGGGCAGCCTGGGATTCTTATCGGAGATTGTTGCAAAATTGGGGCATGGCACATGGGATAACAAGAGATGAGTTTGATAAACTTATCTTAAAATATAAAGGAATATATCAAGTAAAAGAAAAAAGAGAATTTAGCAATGACCAGATTAAAGAGATCGCTTTTTCTTATAAAAAATTGCTGCTGGATTATGGGGTTAAATTAGAAGAAGAGCCTTTTAAACAGCTGATTCAAGCGATAATATTTGTATTTCAATCCTGGTACAATGATAGAGCCCAGATGTTTCGTAAAAAACTGCAGATTGCCGAGGAATGGGGTACAGCTGTAATAGTGCAGGAAATGATTTTAGGCAATATGAATGCTAAATCAGGCACCGGTGTATTCTTTACCAAGATACCATTTGAGAAGAGTTCTGAGGTTACTCTCTATGGTGATTTTACCTGTTGCAGTCAGGGGGAAGATATAGTATCAGGGTTGGTCTACACTCTGCCAATTTCTGAATTCCAAAATGAAAAATTTCCCCATCTTAAAGGTGAATCTCTGGAAGTGCAATTTCCAGAGATTTATCGGAGATTATTGAGTTTAGCTAAAGAATTGATTTATGAGAGAGGGTATGAACACCAAGAGATTGAATTTACTTTTAAATCAAAACGTAAAAAGGATTTATATATTCTACAAACCAGACCATATGTTTTGAAAGATATAGAAAAGATTCCTACTTTTACCAGTCCGGATATTCTCGACTATCTGGTGGGAACAGGGATTGGAATAGGAAGAGGAGCAATAAATGGTCGTATTGCCTTTAACTTAGAAGATATCCGGATGCTATTAAAGAAATACCCTCAAGACCACAAGATTTTAATTCGACCGGATACGGTGCCTGATGATATAGAGATGATTTTTGAATGCGATGGACTGTTAACTGCACGCGGCGGAGTAACCTCTCATGCTGCCGTTACAGCTGCTCAGCTGGGTAAAATTTGTGTGGTGAATTGTAAACATTTAATAGTATTGGAAAAAGAAAAGAAATGTTTTATTAATAATAATGAATTTAAAACAGGGGACAAAGTTGCCATAGATGCTAACCTGGGGAATATTTATAAAGGTCATCATGTCATTGATTTAGAACAGATATCCTATTTTGATGAAAGGGGAAATCAGTAAATTGGACTTTAAAAATAGAAAAAAATGTCTGGGTATCAACGGACTAGGCCGTATCGGCAAGCTAACTTTATGGTATCAGCTTCATGAAAATTATTTCGATAGCTTCATCATAAATGTAGGGCGTCCGGTGGGAAAGAGTCTGCAAAATATTGTGGATTTGATAACTGCTGATTCTACTTATGGTGCAATAGAAAAGTTTTTATTTGGAATAAAAGCAGAGAGAGATATTAAAATTATTGATGAAAAAGAGAATCTTTTAGAGATATTCGGGAAACCGGTGAAAATATTATGTGAGGCAAGAAATCCTAAAAATATTGGCTGGAGAGAATATGGAGTAAAATTAGTCGTTGATTCTACCGGGGTTTTTAATGATCCCACTGTCGCTGCTGAAGGCAATGAAAAAGGTAGCCTCAGAGGCCATTTATCTGCTGGAGCGGAAAAGGTTATCAACAGTGCGCCATTTAAAATAAAGGATAAATCTAAAAAAATTCCGGAAGATAGCACTACCCTTATTTACGGTATAAATCATATCTCCTATAACCAGAATAAACATAATATTATTTCTGCCGCCTCCTGTACCACTACCGCTTTAGCACATATGGTCAAACCTTTGCTGGAAAGGGAGGAGACCAAAAATATATTAACCGCATCATTATCTACCATCCATGCTGCAACCAATAGTCAGAGTGTGCTCGATTCACTGCCCGGAGCTGGTGATACAGATTTACGAAAAAATAGGATGGTCTTCAATAATATTATTCTCTCTACTACCGGGGCTGCCAGTACACTGGAAAAGGTTTTACCTGAAGTGAAAAGGGTTGGTTTTATGGCCGATTCTGTACGCATTCCTACTGACACCGTTTCTCTGATTATTTTGAATCTTACCTTTCATAGCACTCTGGATAAAAAAGGAGACTCTACTATTAATCGAGAGTTTATTAATCAAATATACCATGATGCATCACAGGGAGCACAAAGAGAACTATTGTGTTACAGTGATAATCAAAATGTATCATCAGATTTAAAGGGAAAACTTTCTGCAGTGACCATTGAGGGACATGCTACTCACACCCGTACCGGTTTTATTGGCTTAAACCCGCAGATGTTGCAAGATGTAGGAATAGTTACCGGTAGGATTATTGATATCCCAATAACTCATTTAACTGTATTTGGCTGGTATGATAATGAATATGGCAGCTATGTTCACTGTTTGGGAAAGCTGGCTACCTATATCCACCGGAATTTGTAGACCTTTTAATAATGGCTTATTATAGTAAGATTTTTTATGAAGGAGTTTAGAATTGTTAGTTTGCCAATGAAAAAAATAAATATTCACCAAATGATACTGGTCTCACTGTTTGCAGCACTGACTGCAGTTGGTGCTTTTATTTCAATTCCCATCGGGCTGGTGCCCATAAGCCTGCAAAATCTCTTTACTCTTTTATCTGGAATGGTTTTAGGAAGCAGAATGGGAACTTTTAGTCAGCTCATCTATATCTTACTGGGGGTAGCAGGGTTACCGGTTTTCTCCGGTTTTAGGGCAGGTTTAGGTGTCATATTGGGACCAACAGGCGGTTTTTTAACCGGTTTTGTTATTTCTACTTATATTGTAGGCAAAATATTAGAAAAAATAGCAGATGCCAGGGTATGGTCTTATTTTGTTGCGGGAATAGTGGGGATAATCATAATTTATACCTGTGGAATAATGCAATTGCTAATCGTTACTCAGATAGGGTTAAAAGAGGCTGTTCTGATAGGGATTGTTCCTTTTTTACCAGGTGATTTCATAAAATTAATCACCGCTTCTTTCCTGGCTATCAGAATCAAATCTGTAGTCTCCTTACCACAGGTATGATATAATCTGTTTTATAATGATTCGGGGCGTAGCGCAGCTTGGTTAGCGCGCTTGGTTCGGGACCAAGAGGTCGGAGGTTCAAATCCTCTCGCCCCGACCATCAATCTCCTAATAATTTTATCGTTTTTATTGCTTAATTTATGTTAATTTGTTATTATAGTTTATAAGAGAAAAACGTTACTTTGTATTAACATAGAAAATATAATAAATTTAATGATTTTTTGGATTTGAGAAAAATATGTATCAAACAAAAACTTTACTTACAATTAAAGAAGCAAGTCAATGGGCAAGTAATTTTCTAAAAAGAGAAATTAGTGAGTCCAATATATCTTATTTGGTTCAATATGGGAAAGTTAGAAAATATAATGGTGGTAATTGTGCACTAATAGATTTAAATGATTTAAAATATTACTACCAGTCTTTTCGAGGATGGCGTGAAATAAGTTGGAAGAGAAAACTGGGAGAAGATTTGAACTGGAATTTGTCTTTTGATTATTTAAAAGAAAAAGATACCACAAAGCATGTGCATCGTTTGCACCCTTATAAAGGAAAATTTATTCCCCAGCTCGTTCAATACTTTATTGATAATCATACAGATGATTTTAAGAAAGATGTTTATTTTAAACCAGGTGATATAATACTTGACCCTTTTTTGGGCTCTGGAACTACACTTGTACAGGCTAATGAAATGGGAATGCATTCTATAGGAGTCGATATATCACGTTTTAATTGCTTAATCGCAGAAACAAAACTACTTGATTATGATTTTATTTCTTTAGAAAAAGAAATTAAAAAAATACAAAAGGCTATTGTTGAATTTGAAACTGAAAGCAATATCGAAGGTTTTGAAGGAGAACTATTGTTTAAGTTAGCTGAATTCAATAAAAAGTATTTTCCCAGTCCAGAATTTAAGTACAAAGTAAATAGGAAACAAATAGAAGAGGGGAAATACGGT
>Ga0116142_10006498_pt1 | contig 10044 bp, 5 predicted proteins | sample AD_UKC033_MetaG_FD_89785 | JGI IMG/M metagenome (GOLD analysis project Ga0116142, IMG submission 89785) | Active sludge microbial communities of municipal wastewater-treating anaerobic digesters from USA - AD_UKC033_MetaG | ecosystem: Engineered > Bioreactor > Anaerobic > Digestate | place: USA... | reverse complement strand
TGGTCGATCTTATCGAGGCTGCGTTCGATGGGCCGCCAGTCAGGCGCGCGGCCCGCGGCCATGCGCACGAGTTGCGCAAACGTGCCGCCGCCTTCGCTTTCGGCGATATGGGAGACATACGCCGCGCGCCGCGCGGCGAACTCGGGCGCCGAGACCACCTCATGGAAATCCACGGCGTCTTCTTCCCGCGAAACGGCGGACAGCGCCGTTGCGCACACGAGCAACGCCAGTATGGGCAGGAACGGCGGCGCGCTTCGCCCGCCTTTCGACACGCGCCGTCCCGTCATTCGTCGCGCGGCCCCGCCTTGCGCGCCGCCTCGTGGGGGAAGGCGCGGTTCTCGGGCGTTACCCCGAAGACATTCTCGCGCAGGTTGAGGTTGTCGGGCCCCGTCTGATTGTAGCGGACGGATTCACCGGACGTGCCGTAAATGATGTTCTGTTCCACCAAGTAACCCTTGCTTCCCTGGTCGAAGAAGATGCCGTTGTTCGGCGCGCCGCCGTGGGCGAATGCGCTGCGGTGTACGTCGTACAACAGGTTCCCGCGCAGGACCGTGCCCGGCTGGAACCCGAGCGTGTAGATTGCGCCGCCGTCCGCCAGCATCTTCATCACGTCGTGGACCTTGTTGTATTCGACGAGGCAATTGCGCTGGCTGGTTTCGGATTCGTCCCAGCGGAAGCCGATCGAGATACCGGTGTACGGCATATCCGTCACGAGATTGTGCGCGATGCGCGTGCCGTCGCTGAAGGCGTCGAAAATACCGACGCACCCGTGGTTCACCGCGCCGCAACGCCGCAGCGTGCAGTCCGTCACCGCGTTATTGCGCGGCACGAAGCGCGGATCGGTCCAATCCGCGGAGAGCGAGTAGTCGCCGAGGAGTCCCTTGCGCCGGGGCAATTCGTCGCCGCGCCAACCCACCATGACGCCGTTGCCGCCTATGTCTTCGAGGATGCAGTGCGCGACGATGTTGTCGCGGCAGCCCGCGCCGAAAACCACGCCGCACGCGCCCACGTGCGCGACGCAGCACCGTTTCAGGCCGCAGCCCGTCGCGTGGCTGAATTCGAGCGCGCCGGGCAGCACGAAGGTCGGCGCGTCCATCGTCGTGCCGTGATGCCCCGCCTGGATGCCGACGTAGCCGAACTCGGGCAAGGGCCACTCCGCGTGAGCGAAGGTCAGGCCGGCGAAATACAGATTGCGCACCGGCGCGTCCGGTGCGCCGCGGACAATGAGCAGGCGCTCGAGCCGGGGCGCGATCATATCGGTCGCGTTCGGGTCTTCGCCTTCCGCCGCGTAATACGTCAGTACGCCGGTGCGCCGATCGAGATGCCATTCGCCCGGCGCATCGACGAATTCGAGGGCATTTTCGAGGTAGCAGGGCTTGCCGGGGCTTGTGGTGGTGGCGTCGCCGTGCCCGATCCAGCCCGCGGGATGACTGGTTCGGAGCGTCGGCCCCGCGCTCGACACGATCCGCGCCCGCGTGATTGACCAGTTCTGATACACGACCAGTTCCGCGTCGCGCCCCGCGAGATCAGCGACCGGCGGCGCGTCGCCCAGCGTGATTTCGGTGACTTCCGGGTTTACCGTCGTTACCCGCAGCAGCGCGTCCCCGTTCGGGAAGCGACCGCGCGGCAGGCGCGCGTCACCGCGGAACAACTGCCGGAAATACCAGGTTCCCGACGCGACATCCGGCAGCGTCACCGTCCAGCGCCCATCCGCGCCTTTTTCCCATCCGGTGATGCGGCGTCCGCCGCTGAACACGGGCGTCTCATCCTCATACGCGCGATAGGCGATGCGGTGCGCGTCTGTCCCGGAGTCCTGCGGCCCGAAGGCGACCGGCGCATCCAGCCAATACATGCCGCCGCGGATATACACCATGATGCCCGCTTCGAGCCCCTGGTAGACCCAATGGCGCACCGCGTCGCGCGCGCGGTGGAGCGTCGCGAACGGCGCTTCCTGTGTGCCGGGGTTATGGTCGCTGCCGTCGGGCGCGACGTAGAAGGCCGTGGGTTGGACGGTCAATGCGTGCGGGTCGTCGGCCGCGCCCGCCGCGCCCAGGATCAACGCGAAGAAGATCGCCGTATTCATCGGATATTGCCCTCGTGGTTGTTGTAAGGTGCGGATGGTAGCACAGCGGGCTTGTCAGCGGTACATCTTGAACCCGAGTTGGCGTTTCAGGGCCTCGAAACGCCGCAGGTAGTTTTCGACGGCGTCGATGCGCTGGTAGTACGTAAGCGCGTCGAACAGCAGCAGTTCGAAGGAGGCCGATTGCAGCCACTCGACGTCCTTCGTGTAACCGCACACGCACTTCGCCTTGGTCATCCTCTTGAAGCGCCGCACGTCGTTCGGCGACGCGCCCAGCGTCGAGCAACTGCCGAAATACACGACCTTTCCCGCGCATGCGCCGTTCAGCATTTCGCCGATATCCACCAAGTTCAAACGGTTCTTCCCGATGAATATGGCGTCGGGTTCGCCGTGAAAAGCGAAGTAGCCGATGTTGAAGGCCGCATAGGAACGTAATCGCCACCGGTTGACGTAGTACGTCAGTTCCTCGGGGGTTCCGATGTCGCGATAGATGAAATCGATACGCTCCTCCTGGCTGAGGAACTCGAGCAGGCGGCGCACCGAGGTGCGCGTGCGCAGGTCGGGCGACCAGTCGCCCTCGAAACAGAAAATACCCGGTTTCCGGCGTCGCGTCACGGCGTTTTTCTCCAGAATCGTGATCCAGAATACGACCCAAGACACGCCCCGGGCATTATCGCATAAACGCCCCGCGCGCCTCGCGCAGAGGAGCGGGGGCATCCTGCCCCCGGTAGTGTGGGGCGGGACGCCCCACCTCCTATGCGCCGCGTCCTATCCCTTGAGGCCGGTCAGCGTGATGCCCTGGATGAAGGTCCGTTGCGTGAAGAAGAACAGGGCGATCACGGGCAGGGTGATGACGGTGGACATGGCCATGAGCGGGCCCCAGGCGCTCTCGTGCTGGCTCTGGAACTGCTGGAGCGCCACGGCGAGGGTGTATTGGCGGTCGTCCTGGAGGTAGACGAGCGGGCTCAGGAAGTCGCCCCATTGCCAGAGGAACATGAAGAGCGCCGTCGTGGCAAGGGCGGGCTTGGCCAGCGGCAGAATGATGCGCGCGTATATGCCGAACTCGGTGCAGCCGTCGATGCGCGCGGCGGCGCTGAGGTCCTCGGGGATGCCCTTGAAGAACTGGCGCAAGAGGAAGATATAGAAGGGCACGCCGAAGAAATACGGCAGGATAAGCGGCTTGAACGTGCCTATCCAGCCGAGTTTGGCGTAAACCGCGAAAAGCGGGATAAGCGTCACCTGGTAAGGGACCATCATCGTGGCGAGCACAAGCCAGAAGACGAATTCGCGGCCCCGCCACGGGATGCGCGACAGACCATAGGCCGCCAACGACGAAGACAGCACGGTCCCCAGGACGGTGGTGAAGCACACGAAGAGCGTATTGCGGAGGTTGCGGGTGAAGCGCATCATCTCGAACGCGCGCGTGTAGTTGCGCCAGTGAAATCCGGGCCGGAGCCGCATCTCGACTTCGTCCTGGAACGCCAGCGCCTCCGTGTTGCCGACGAGCACGCGGTAGCGGCCATCTTCCGCGACGCCGAGCAGGGCCGCGTCCGCGCCGCGATACCGCACGATGGGGCGGTCCTCGGCGTCGCGCACGTCGGTCTCGGGCATCCACCGCCCCGAGAAGATGCGGGCCTCGTGCTTGAGCGAAGTCGACACCATCCACACGAACGGCATCAGAAAGAGCGCGGAAAGCGCCACCAGCGCCGCGAAAGCCGTCCACTTCGTTGTCGCGCGGGTTACCATGGCGTGTCTTGAAGTCCTCCCTAATCGTCGGACAGAAACCGGGAGCGAAGAGTACGGCCTACGGCGGCGTCCTTCTTCATCATCATCGTTTGGGAGAAGAGGACTCGCCGGATGGTCGGGCAGTCCCTTCATTCCGTCCCTGTCTCGAACCAGCGGAGCATAACCGACGCTTACTTGCGGGTCAAACCCGCGTCGCTTTTGCCGGAAGGGAGCCGGCCATAACAGGGCATCGAGCACGAATGACACGAATTTCACGAATGAAGAGGTGCAGGCAGGCGGCAGCGGCTGCGCATGACTGTGTGAATGGCTGACTTGAAAATGTGCCCACCTCAAGGCGATCATGGACTTGTAATGGAAAAACCGACGCTATACCTGGAAACAACAATCCCAAGCTATTTGTTGGCAACGCCATCGCGGGATGTCGTTTCTCTTGCGAGACAAGAGATAACCCGCGCTTGGTGGCGACGCGCTCGCGGGCATTTCGTGATGTTTGTTTCGGATGTGGTGCTGGAAGAGGCCAATCGAGGGGATAGCCAAGCAGCAGGCAGACGCTATGAATTTCTCGCGCAGTTCCCGGTCCTGGAGGCGACATCGGCGGTGGAACGCTTGACCGAACTATACGCTCGAGAGCGAATTGTGCCATCAGATAGGTCCGGTGACGCGGCGCACCTGGCTTTTGCCAGCGTCTACCGGATGCAGTTCCTCTGTACGTGGAATCTCAAACACCTTGCAAACGCATTTGCGCTCCGCCGCCTGAGGACGCTGAATGACAGGCGAGGATTGTTTACTCCACAAGTGTGTACGCCGGAAGAGCTACTGGGAGATTAAGGAATGAAGCCCGATCCGATTCTACGAGAAGTCTACCGAATGAAAGACCGATTGGCGCGCGACGTTGGCAACGACGTGGGAAAGCTCTTTCGTCATTTGCGCGAAGCCGCGAAGAAACATCCAGAGCGCATGGTCAGACCTCCCGTGCCTACAGGAGTCGCGCCGCGCGGTCACAAGAGGCGGCAGGACTGACTTGCCGAATGACGACGGAGATTCACAGCGTCGCCTCGATGCTCTCCGATGCCGTGAGGTGGCACGCTAAGCACCGTAGGAGCGTTCAGAATGATGACGGTCGAACGCAAATCTGAGGTCCGCAAAGCGTCGACGCCCGTACGGCAAGAGCGCGTTTCGGAGTCGGTCGAGTCGTTGCGGGAAACGGGTTCCGGATAGTTGCTGAAGCCCAGAGGCGGGGACATACCCGGCGCGGGCCGTTGACAGGAGAAGCCAAGCATGATAGTTTGGGTTGGATGAACAGAGAACGGAAGGGAGTGGTCGACACCTCCGGGTTCTGAGCGTCCGTTTCTGTCACAAAAGGCGAATGGATGGGTGTAACGGGTGGATATCACCAAGTAACGTCCCCAAGAGCGTGTCCAAGAGGTGGGGATCACTTGATGCTGCGGGCGTATGACATTCTGACATAGTTCCTTACTTGCGCAGGTGTGCTAACATGATCCGTGATCGTAATCAAGGGGAGAAAACCACGCGCGTGACCGCCACGAACATGCCGGACCACCTGGGGCGCTACCGGATCGTGCGCGAACTTGGCAGAGGCGAGATGGGCGTCGTCTATGAGGGACTCGACCCGAACATCGAGCGCCGCGTCGCGATCAAGACCGTCCGCCGTGACAAGATCGAGTCATCCCCGAACGCTGATGAAATGATGAAGCGGTTTCTGCGCGAGGCCCGCGCCGCAGGCGCGCTGAACCATCCCAACATTATCATCATCCACGACGCTGACGAAGCGAATGGCATCGGTTACATTGTCATGGAGTTTCTCGAAGGGGGCGATCTGCGCAAAGTCATCGAGGAAAAGCGCCACGTAGACCCCGAGACCGTCGCCGAGATGGGCGCGGCCATCTGCGAGGCCCTAGCCAGCGCGCATGACCGGGGTGTCATTCATCGCGACATCAAGCCGGCCAATATCATGACGCCGCCGGGCGGACCGATTAAGGTGGCGGATTTCGGGATCGCCCACATGTCCGACTCGACGCTGACGCAGGAGGGCGCCCTCATCGGCACGCCGTTTTACATGAGTCCCGAACAGTGCATGGGACAGGAGGTCGATGGGCGATCCGACCTCTTCTCCGTCGCCGTCATGCTGTACGAACTGCTCACGCGGGAGAAGCCTTTCACGGGCGAGGTCCTGACCACGGTCATGTATCATGTCATCAATGCGAACCCCGCGCCGCCTCACGAACTCAACGTCAACGTCCCGGAGGCGCTCAGCCGCGTCATCCTCAAGGCCCTGAGCAAGCGGCCCGTCGATCGCTATCTCGATGGCCGCGCCATGGCCGCCGCCCTCCGCGAAAGCCTCAAGCCCCAGCCGAACCCTCTCATGCTCGGCTTCGAGAAGCCCGCGCCGGTTCCAGGTGCCACGAAACCCGGCCCGCCCCCGCCCGGCGTGGAAGCCCCGCCGATGGCCGTCGCGCCCGGCAGGACACGCTTCACCGTTTCCGCAGAGGGCGTGATTTTCGATTCCGAGACCGGCCTTGAATGGCTGGTCGGGCCGGACCAGGACACCGATTACGACCAGGCTGAACAGTGGGTTGCCTCATGCAAGGTGGGGGGCGGCGGCTGGCGCATGCCTAACCTGCAGGAATTGCGTGGGTTATATCAGCCGGGTGCGGGCATGCGGAACATGGACCCTGTGTTCAAGACCGGGGGCTGGTGGGTATGGGCGGAACCGTGCGATTCGTCGTCGGCGAGTGACTTCCGCTTCCACAACGGTGACGAGTACTGGATCAACCGGGACGACTCGAGCGACAACCGGGTGTTCGCGGTGCGTTCGCGTCCGAAGCAGGCGCAGACCGTAGTGCCGGGCAACGGAGAGCAGTTGGCATTGGAGGAAAGGCCGCTGGCAGCGGATAAGAAGACACGCTTCACCGTTTCCGCGGAGGGCGTTATAGCTGATTCCCAGACCGACCTTGAATGGCTGGTCGGGCCGGACCAGGATACCGATTACAACCAGGCTGAACAGTGGGTTGCCTCATGCAAGGTGGCGGGCGGCGGCTGGCGCATGCCTAACCGGAAGGAGTTGCGCGGACTGTATCAGCCGGGTGTGGGCAGGCGGAACATGGACCCTGCATTCACGACCGAGGGATGGTGGGTATGGGCGGAATCGCGCGATCCGTCGTCGGCGTGGTACTTCCTCTTCAACAACGGCAACGAAGACTGGGACTACCGGAACGGCTTGCGCTACCACCGGGTATTCGCGGTGCGTTCGCGTTCGGAGCAGGCGCAGACCGTAGCGCCGGGCAACGGAGAGCAGTTGGCATTGGAGGAAAAGCCGCTGGCAGCGGATAAGAAAACACGCTTCACCGTTTCCGCGGAGGGCGTGATTTTCGATGCCCAGACCGGCCTCGAATGGCTGGTCGGGCCGGACCGGGATACCACTTACGAGGAGGCTGAACAGTGGGTCGCCTCATGCAAGATGGCGGGCGGCGGCTGGCGCATGCCTAACCGGGAGGAGTTGCGCGGACTGTATCAGCCGGGTGTGGGCAGGCGGAACATGGACCCCGTGTTTAATACCACGGGCTGGTGGGTATGGGCGGAATCGCGCGATTCGTCGTCGGCGTGGCGCTTCGGCTTCCGCAACGGCGGCGAGGACTGGGCCGACCGGGACTACTCGGGCAACGGCCGGGTGTTCGCGGTGCGTTCGCGTTCGCGAAGATGATGTAGGTCATTTGATTCTTTGGTTCTTTGATCCTTTGATGCGGCGCATCGATGCTTCTCGCCGCGTAAGCAAACGCAAGGCTGTGGTGCAGGGTATTCGTGACGTGGGGCATCGGCATGGCACCGCGGTGTTACGAGGTGAGGCCCGAGTACTCAGTGAGTATAAACAGGAGGTATCCAGGCCATGGCGTCCTATCTCGCACGGCTTTGCTGGAATTCACAAGGTTGGCGGCGACCAACGGGCGAGGCGCGTCAATTAGAAGGCAATGATGCCTATGTGGGTAAGACGGGCTTCGGACATGAGGAGTGGCTATTCGATTACTCGCGTCAACTGGACGGTTATCATTACGGTTTTGTGGAAGCCCTCAACCGGACCCGACAGATTGAGTCAGGGCAAGTCATAGACCTTCTACTTTATGCGATTTCCCCTGACCGGCAGCGGTACTACGTCGGGGAGATTCGTGAGTGCGAGTTACTTACGGAGGAAGATCGCCAGAGGGTGGTAGAGGAATATGAGCGGAGGGGTTGGTTGCAGCAAATGCGCCACGATGTGTGTGCAATCGGTGGAAATCCGAGCCGCATCACGACTGGACATTCCGACTACAATACGGGCATCTTCAACATCCGCTTTCGACCGGAGGATGCTGAATGCCATGTCTCCGGCCGTCTGGCGGACGAAGAGGACAGGGTTTGGAAACGAACGAGATACATGCTGTACAAGGTGGAATCAGCGGATATAGAGGCCTTTCGAAGATTGCCATCGGGACGACAGAAACCGCTTCCCGTGGAGCGTGTCCATCGTGCAGGGACGGCCTCGATATGCTATGACCCTACTCATCGTCGTCTCCAGAATCACCTCTTCCAACTGCTGGAAGGAGAATTTGGTCAACATGTCTTTCTCGAGAGGTCTTGTGTCGATGTGATGGTGACGCATCCTGAATTCCACGCATACATCGAGGTAAAGACTTGCGCAAATGCAGTGCAAGCGATCAGGGAAGGCGTCGGACAGCTACTCGAATATGTATACAGAGACTTTGCGGAGAGCACGAGCCTTCCCCGATGCGTTATTTGCTCCCCTGCTCCAGAGACTGACGACTCAAGGGGTTTTCTTCAGTTTCTAAGTCGGAAAGCGGGCTTCCCGATTGATTACTGGGAAGTTGGTCTAAGTACAAAGGAACTCAAGATCAAGCAAGACTAACTGAACGGTCGCCACCCTCCGAATTTCGCCGCGTGCCCGCGTGTTCTGTATGATGGAACACGAAGAGGGCATGCAATGAGCCTTAGCGCGAGATTGATAGACGATATCCTGCCTCGGGTCGAGAGGCCGTCGCGGTATCTCGGCACGGAGTGGAACGCGGTGCATAAGCGCGCGGCGGACGTGGACCTGCGGGTGTGTCTGTTTTTCCCGGACTTGTATGAGCTCGGGCTCGGGAATCTCGGGTTGCATATCCTGTACGCGATCCTGAATGATCTCGATTACGTATGGTGCGAGCGGGGCTATTCGCCCGCGCCGGACATGGAGGCGGCGCTGCGCGCGCGCGGGTTGCCGCTGTTTATGCAGGAGTCGAAGGACCCGCTGACGGCGGCGGACCTCATCGGCTTCACGCTGCAATCGGAACTGACGTACACGAACATTCTCAATGCGATTGACCTCGCGGGGCTGCCGGTGCGGAGCGCGGACCGGCCCGAGGACGCGCCGCTCCTGTTCGCGGGCGGGCCGACGGTGTTCAACCCGGAGCCGCTGGCGCCGTTCCTGGACTTCTTCGTCGTGGGCGACGGCGAGGACGCGGTGGTCGACCTCGTCGAGACGTTGCGCCCGCTGAAGCGCGCGCCGCGCGCCGAGAAACTCGAAGCGCTCGCGCAGTTGCCCGGGTTCTACGTGCCGGCGCTGTATCCCATGGAGACGCTCGATGACGGGCGCATCGTGCCGCGCGAGGACGGGCCGAAGATCGTGAAGCGCATCGCGCGCGACCTGAACGCGGCGAAGTTTCCGACGCGGTACATCGTGCCGTATGCGTCGCTCGTTCATGACGGCGTCGGGCTCGAAGTGCTCCGCGGCTGCACGCAAGGCTGCCGGTTCTGTCAGGCGGGCATGGTGACGCGGCCCGTCCGCGAGCGCACCCTGCCCGAGGTGGACCGGATCATGGCCGAGACCCTCGACAACACCGGCCTCGAACACGTCACGCTCGTCTCGTTGTCCACGTGCGACTTCTCGCGGCCACGCACGCTGGTGAAGCAGGCCGCGGATCGGGCGCACAAGGACAACGTGTCGGTGGCGTTGCCGTCGCTGCGGCTCGATTCGTTCGCCGTCGAGATGGCCGACATGGTGTCGGGCGTAAGGCGCAGCGGGCTCACCTTCGCGCCGGAGGCCGCCACGCCGCGGCTGCGCGCGGTCATCAACAAGTTCATCCCGGACGAGGAACTGCTCGATATGGCCGCCGAGGCGTTCCGGCGCGGCTGGACCCACGTGAAGACCTACTTCATGATCGGGCTGCCCA
>Ga0116142_10006497_pt1 | contig 10048 bp, 6 predicted proteins | sample AD_UKC033_MetaG_FD_89785 | JGI IMG/M metagenome (GOLD analysis project Ga0116142, IMG submission 89785) | Active sludge microbial communities of municipal wastewater-treating anaerobic digesters from USA - AD_UKC033_MetaG | ecosystem: Engineered > Bioreactor > Anaerobic > Digestate | place: USA... | reverse complement strand
CGCTGGGATGGAACCAACGAGGCTGAAACCTCTGTTACCAGTGGAGTTTACTTTATTAAGATGCAAGCCGACAGACAAATAAAAAACATCAAAGTTTTATTTTTAAAATAGTATTATATTTCGGGTGTGATTACCGGTGTTCAAGAGATAAATCTTAAGATTATTATTTTCAACCGTGCAGACATTATCTCAGTCTTTCAATCGATAGTCATGATAAAAATTGACGGTGTTGCTGCACCAGGGAGTTCAATATGAATAAAGTAATTGTATTGTTATCTTGGTTATTATTAATTTTTTCTTCCGCTGTAGCACAGTCTCCTGGATGGAGCAATTACACACCGGGTGCGTGGGTTGGCGCGCTCCTGGACGACGGGGAGGCGATGTGGGTGGGTAACATTGGCGGTCTGGTGCGCATCAACCGGATTACCGGCGAGCAGACGTTCTTCAACAAAGCCAATACCAGCCTGCCGGACAATTACATCACCTGCATGGCAAGCGATCAGCAGGGGCATATATGGGTCGGGACCTATTGGGGGGGTATTTTTGAATTCGACGGTACGACCCTCTGTGCAGTTTATAACACGGACAATTCGCCCTTGACCGATAACCACATCGCCGCGATAGCTGTAGACGATAGCAATCGAATTTGGATTTCCATGTATAAAGAGAACTTAGCGGTTTTAGATGGTGAAGATTGGACCGTTTACACCTGGGAAGATTTCAGGAGTCTTTACCTCGGCCCAAGAGATCTCACAATCGATGCTACGGGTGCTGTATGGGTTGTAATCATGAATACACCTGTTCGATTCGATGGTAAGGAGTGGGTGACGCATGAATTCGATACTGGTGTGAATACGATGGCAACCGACAAGCAGGGCCTTCTGTGGGCTTTTATCAACAAAGAAGGGCTGGGCGAGTACGACGGCAACGAGTGGACGATTTATCCGGTGCCGGATTCGCTGAGCGACAAGCAGGTTGTCTCCCTCGCAGTGGATTCATTCGGAACCAAATGGATGGCGAGCTGGGGAAATGCGTTGATCTCTTTCGATGGCAATACTTGGACGCAGTACTGCACGAAAAACTCTGATATTCCTTCAGACACGCTTCTGTCTGTTGCCGTGGATGCCGATGGATGTATCTGGGTCGGTACAACAGAAAAGGGCGTTGGTAGATTTGACGGAAAGGAATGGACACTTTTTTCTGCGTCCAATTCCAAACTGCCTAAAGAAGATATCACAGCCATTGCGTCGGATCAGTATCGCAATCACTGGATAGGTGCGAGGGGAGGCGGACTGATACGCTTTGATGAACAGGAGTGGGAAGTTTATACTCGTTCCAATTCAGGCCTACCAAGTGATAGCATCCAATCTCTTTATTCAGATTCTGATAATAATTTATGGATCGGCACATACACAAGCGGTGTTGCGATTTTCGATGGAAGTACTTGGGCGGTGTACGACACCAGCAATTCGGACCTTCCTTCAAACGAGATTCGCGATATTGCGGCGGACAGCGAAGGCAATATCTGGTTGATCACTCCGAACAGGCTGATGGAATTCGATGGTCAGGACTGGACTGAATATGAGCATCCTCCTGTTGAGCAGCGCAATATCAAGTTTTTCACTCTGGTCGTTGACGGGCAGGATTTCAAATGGGTCGGCAGTGATGACCCGAGTTATTATAAGGGTATTGGCTTGTCCTGTTTCGATGGCACAAACTGGACCAATTATAACGAAAACAATTCGGATTTGCCCAACAGCAATATCCGTGGCATTGCCATCGATTCTCAGGATCACAAGTGGATTACAACAGGTTACGGCCTTGCAGAATTCGACAACGATAACTGGACGGTTTATAAAAGCGCGGACTCTGGTCTGCCCTATAATAGTATAACTTATATCAAAATCGATCAATTTGATCGAAAATGGTTTGGAATATTTGGAGCCCGCGGAATCGGGCGTTTTGATGGAAGCGAGTGGATGCAATTTATCGGGCCGGAATCACCACTGTCCGGATATTTTGTTTATGCAATTGACATAGACGGCGAGAACCGGGTCTGGATCGGTGCTAAAGAGGTTTTTTCGGCAGGCTTGACCGTATACGACGGGGACCAAATTCAGGGTGTGCAACCGAGCATCGTTGCGCAGCCCGATCAACTGTATCTCGAGCAGAATTACCCCAATCCTTTCAACCCTCAAACAGAAATTCGCTATACTCTTGATCAATCCGGTCCGGTCTCATTAAAAGTCTTTGATGTAGCCGGCCGTGAGGTGCAGAACCTGGTGAAGGAGGTGCAAAGCGCTGGTTCGTATAATATCACTTTTGACGGAGCTGGGCTGCCCAGCGGGGTTTACTTCTATCAACTGCGATGTGGAACAGAGTGTCAGGTGAAGAAAATGCTGTTGTTGCAGTAATATCACAATCCACCGTTTTTGATACAAAACCAGGCCTGAGAAATCGGGCCTTTTTTATGCCTCGTTTTGTGTCTTATTACCCATCTCAAAATCAAAATCTTAATACCCCGCCGTTCTCACCTTTTTGAGACAATCTGAATCGCTGTTCATTTTGAAATATGTTTATCAAATATAAAAAGTATAAAAATGTATTTTACATACCAAATCGAACTGTTGTGGCATGTTTGGGGCAATATTGGATAGTATTTCGATACTTGAAGATAGTTTAATAGGAATGTAGTCACCCAGAGATAAAAACAAACATAATCAATAAGTTAGAGCGTCACACATCTTTGTGTTATTAATTTGTTGATAATCTAAAAGAAGTGGCACGGAAGTTGCGAAATTTATAGCGTCAACATAATAAACCATCACTTGGTTTTCAACAACGATCAGAATGTCCAAGTGACAAATCAAAAAGTCTGCTAATACCAACAGCCAGTTTTGTATGGCGTAGAGTGAAGGTGGACGTAAATAATACAAATAGGAATAATAATAAATGGAAAAGCAAGATTTTGATATACTATTTCGACTAGATTCAGAAGAAGGTAAAGAGCTATTAAGGCTTATTAAAGCCTGTGGGGGTAAGGTGCTCGACATGGTTGCTGAACAAGAGAACCTTTATATGAAGTGGATTGATTTGAGGAATAGACCCCTCCTGGTTCTGATACTGGGGTCTTCGAACTTGAATAAAGATCACTATCATCAGCTCACTAAGGTCATCGGCGAGCAGAAATTCAACTCGCTCGATTTTCTTGTTCAGGTTGTCACAGGTGATCCGCAGGTTGGCTACGAGATCGCCAAATTCGTGAGGGAAAGAGTGAGTGGGGAATTAAGCTGTATTGTTCCCCTGACTCTGTCGGGAGCAGGGACTGTTATCGCGTCGAGCTCCGATGAAATCATCGGTGGAGATATCACCTATGTGGGCCCAGCTGATGTTTCATCCATCCACCCGTCGATTGTTTCATGGAGTGAGTGCACTGGTCAACTAGCGCCGATGTACTTCGACAATGAAAAGGCGTACGATGCTCATCGGCCGGAGGCTGTTGATTTTGTGAAGGCTTTACTCGATGATAATCCATCTTTTACAAAGGGGCATACTGAGGAGATCGTAGAGTTCATGACTTTTTCCCCTAGCGTTGATCCAGATGAGTTCTATCGGTTTAAAAGTTTCATCGATCTAGGTGTAAATGCAAGTCCCGTAAACCATGAAGCCAAGAAAATATTCATCGAGTTTGAGGAAGTGATTCCCCAGACTTTCAGTGATCATATTCTGTTGCTTCAATAACACTAATAGTCCGGATCTTCCAATTGGAAGATCCGGGCAAAAAAAGGAAATAAAAATGTCAATAGTAAATGAAGCCCTCAATGTTAGCGTGAAATCAATAGACACATGCAATTCCGAAGAGTCTGCCGTTTTTGGCTCAGATATCGTGAGTCGCGATGGAGTCATTATAAAGTATGAAAAAAGTCTGCTAATTGAACAATTAAACCAAGATTTCAGTGTTTACCGTCGAGTTATATATTTGGAAAGCGAGGTAGATATTGGGATCCCAAGTTTTCTTCAGCAAAGGGTGGATGCAATATGTCAGATTTCGGGTGACTTTAATACTCCGATCACAATAGAAATCACATCATATGGCGGTGACGCTTATGCCGCATTAGCCATAGTTGACTTGATTGAGAGTCTGCCGATGAAAATCAATATGCATGGCAGAGGACCTGTCATGTCTGCGGCAGCCATTATTTTAGTAAACGCTACCGGAATCCGATCCATAGGCAAGCGTACTAAATTAATGCTTCATCCCGTTTCAGCATCTAGCGTAACTGGCAACACGGATGCATTTCTTATTGAGGCAAAGCAAATTCAAACACTCGACAGTACGTTTCTCAAAATGATCGCCGATCATAGCAAGAAATCGCTGGAATTTTGGAAGAATAAAATAACTAAAAATGTGTATATGGAACCGGAAGAGGCATTAGGCTATGGCCTCATTGACGAAATAAGATAAGTAATCGCCCTGACCAGTGACATCACTGGTCAGGGCATATTCTATAAGATTGATCGCCAGGAGGACTGGTGTTGTCATGGTTATAAAGGTATAAGGGACAAGAGGAATTATGAATACAGAAGTAAAGCGAAGACTATTTGACACAAAAGCAGCAGCAGAATACCTGTCATTCAGCAGAGCCAATCGATGCCGACTGGTGAGATAAAATCGTGGAAGGATGCAAAATCAAAAAGGCGTTCAATCGCCAAAAAGACGGGATAAACCGAAAGACACATTCGATGAGTGTATCGAAGGGTTGAAGAAGGGGGGGGCTTCCGGCTAGGATATAAAGAATATCCAAGCCTCGAAGTCCGGCCCCACTTCTGAAGTGAATTCTGAGGATGTTAAGGCCGCTTAACAACATTTAATTCATCCGGCAGGTCTGAGAAAGGCCTGCCGGCAGTCTATAACTCAATGGAAAGGAACGATGGAACAAAGACTGTTACAGATCATTGATGCTGCTGTCTATCTCGGAATGTCGAAGGGTGCTTTATACCAGCTCGTCCACCGCAAGCATATTCCTGTTGTTCGCATCGGCCGGGCGCTAAGATTTGACAAAGAGTCTTTAAACCGATGGATAGCCGAACATCAGAACTGACCAGGCCCCCTGTGAGTATCGCAGGGGGCTTTTTTGATTCGGTATAAGAATGATATAGAATTAACAATCGATAGAGGAGATCAACATGGCAAAGATTTACGAAAGAGACTACAAGAACCGGATCACCTATTACGCGCACTTTTCAGTACGTGGGAAACGATACCGGATTCGGCTGGATGCGCAGAATCGTGCTCAGGCCAAGAAATTAGCCGCTGACGCTGAGTATCAGATTCTTACCGAGCACTTTGAAATTCTCAAGAAAACCAAAAAAATGAAATTATGTGAGGTGGCGGATCAGTATATCGAGTTCGCAAAATCAAACAAACGATCCTGGGACCGTGACATCGTATCGCTTAGGAATATATTACACATGGAGATCGATGGCAGAAAACTTGGGCAATGTGACATCGATTCCATCAAAGTCAGCGATATACAAAAGTATCAGATTAGGCGAAAGAGAGAGCTTGATGAAAAATTCGATCGCAAAGGCATCGCTGAGGAAGATCGCAACTATGCCACAATCAACCGGGAGCTCGCTTGCCTGAAACACATTTATTACCTGGCCATCGAATGGGAGTTTACTCTCAAGAATCCGGTAGTCAGCAAAGCAATCAAGTTCTATAAAGAAAGGGAACGAAAGCGAACCTTGAGCGATGCTGAATATTCGATGCTGGTATCATCAGCTACGGGTCACCTGCGATTGATACTTCTTATTGCCTTGAATACAGGGATGCGCCTTGGCGAAATCCTGAGTCTTGGCTGGAATGACATTGATTTTACCGGACGAAAGTTTTATATTACACATACCAAGACTGACGAGGATCGGGAAGTGCCGATTAATAGCTTCTTATTTGATATTCTGATAAATGTCAATAAAGATTCAGAATTTCTTTTTATTAACCGGGATGGCAAGCCTATTAAATCCATAAAGACAACCTGGCACTCGCTGCTTCGTAGATTGGCAATTGAGAATTTACATTTTCATGATCTGCGGCATACGGCTGCTACCCGCATGGCCAGGGCAAAAGTAACCGAGTCGGTGATTGCGATGATATTAGGTCATAAACGCGCATCGATTACCAGTCGGTATATCAATCCTCATTGGGAAGAGATGGTTGATGCAGCTGAGATATTGGGAAGGATTTGTCACGAATTTGTCACGAAGGCTGAGTATGAGGGCATCGGACCTGGTCATAGTGCATTGTTTAATAATAAAATAAAGGATGTTATTTAAGCCGCAGACCTTTATGCTCATAATACTGCTGGCAGCAGACCCATACCAGGACTTCCCAAAAGCAAAATTTTCAAACATCTGTAATCAATGAACTAAGCCCGAAGCGGTGCGAAAGGATTTTGGTCCTTTTCGAAGCTTTTCGGGCTTTTTTATTTTAATTTGTCATAAATATGGCACAAATCTGGCACAGGCTATGAATAGGTAATTGAATAGTGTTGCCAATTTTCTCTTCCATATTTGCTCATCGCCAATCAGTGGCGATTTATTTTTATTGGTTATGAATTTCCAAGGTAATTTGTTCTTGTCATAGTTGAAATAACTTTGTAACTTCATTTAATTTAAGGATGATTTACTAAACTGCCATAATATTGTTATTCAAAAATCTATCTAAACGTTGAGTGGAGCTTTGCATAATGGGGCAAATCTGATGTCGAGTAATAATTTATTGGCTGTGCTATTTTCCAGCGAGTGGGATGTATTTATAATACCCGATAAATTCCATTATGAACTGAAATGGCAGTAGTAGAATGAAATTGACAGAGTCAGAACATACCGAGTTGAAAAAGTCAACCTCGGAGCTCAAAGAAGCGGTGGTTTCTATTGCAGCCATGCTCAATAAGCATGGCCATGGGAAATTATATTTCGGCGTCAAGAATGATGGCCAAATAATCGGATTGACGGCAAGCGAAAAGACACTGCGTGAGATTTCCCAAACCATTTCCGATAATCTTGAGCCGCGGATATATCCGGAAATCAAGAAGCTCGAATCAGAGGGAAAAAGCATCGTAGAGGTCAGTTTCACCGGCAAGGATGCTCCCTATTTTGCGCATGGACGAGCGTACAAGCGGGTCGGAGATGAAGACAGGCAAATGAGTGCAAGGGAGCTGGAATCCTTAATTCTCGTCAAAAACAAAGGCAAAATATGTTGGGATAATCAGCCGGCCAAGATTACAGTGACCGATATTGACGCCAAAGCCATCCGCTATTTTGTCCGTCGCTCAAACGAAGCCGGAAGGATGACCGTTCGTTCACGAGGCGTTGAAACATTGCTCAAGAAATTGGGACTCTTTCGCGATGGTATTTTACTCAATGCTGCGCAGGTTTTTTTTACCGATAAGAATCCGGCTAAAGTACAGGCAGCCGTTTTCGCAGGTAAGGATAAACTGAGTTTCCTCGACATCCGCCAATTTGAAGGAAATGCTTTTCTGTTAATAAAAAAGTCAGAAGAGTATCTTAAAGAAAAAATGAACTGGAAGGTCGGATTTGGGCGCATGGAAAGGGAGGAAATCCCTGAAGTACCTCTATCCGCCCTGCGAGAAGCCTTGATCAATTCTATCTGCCATAGGGACTATGCAGCTCCTGAAAGTAATTATATCGCGGTTTACAAGGACAGGATCGAGATTGACAATCCCGGCTCTTTCCCTGAAGGGATGGACCCAGAGGATTTTATCTTCAAGGATGAGCAGTCGGTATTGCGGAATCCGTTGATTGCGGATATTCTTTACAGAACCAAGGATATTGAAAAATGGGGTTCCGGCCTCAAGCGCATTTTTGAGGAGTGCCGGGAAAATGGAGTGAATGTAGAGTTCAAAAAGCTCAAGACGGGATTCAGGGTCATTTTTAATCGTAGGGAAGAATTTGCCAAACCCGATTCTAATGAAGTTCGTAATAAGTTCGTATTAAGTTCGGATAAAGTTCGTAATAAACTTGGAGAGAACGCTGCCCAAGTCTTTGTGATTATAATGGATAATCCCAGCATTACAGCTAAAGAATTGGCATCCAGGTTAGGCCTTTCACTTAGAGGGATTCAAAAAATTGTCGCAAAAATGCAAGAGGAGGGGATGGTCATACGAAGAGGAGCTCGCAAATCCGGCTATTGGGAGATTATTGCAAAAGAATGATGATATTTTGGTGTAATATAGCAGATGAAGAGGAGCTTCAGAAGATTTGATAACGACATACTGCAAAATTGGGATAATCCATGCTTTCAGGTCGTGAATCACGTATCTCTGAAATCAACGCTCGTCTGGCACAACTTGAATGTGAAAAACAATTACTATGGGAGGAACTGAAATCTCTCCAATGTGATGTTGTCGAACATAAGGTATATGGAACACCAGCCTCGGAAACCGTGCCATCAACAGTAGATTCAAGAATTGCCTTGTTCTGTAAGCTATTTCGTTGTCGTAAAGATGTTTTTCCCATTATGTGGGAAAATGCCGCTAAGGGCGCCAGGGGATATTCTCCCGCCTGTAAAAACGAATGGCGCCGCGGTGTCAGCAATAAGCCAAAAGTAAAATGCACAAACTGTCCCAATCGCGAATTCATTCATTTTGACGAATCAGTTATCCGGCACCACCTTGAGGGCAGAATAACTGTAGGAACCTATACAATTCGTGAAGATGATATGTGCATTTTTCTGGCTGCTGATTTTGATAAGGAAAACTGGCAACAAGATGTTCTCGCTTATAAAAAAGCCGGCAAAGAGTTTTGTATCAATGTAGCCGTAGAGCGCTCTCGATCCGGCAACGGTGCTCATGCCTGGATATTTTTTCAGGAACCCATTCAAGCACGAATGGCCCGGCAGCTTGGGTCGATCATTCTGACTCGGGCAATATCCGAACGCTGCAGTATCGCGCTGGAAAGCTATGATCGTTTTTTCCCAAGCCAGGATACGATTCCCAAAGGCGGTTTTGGCAATCTTATTGCTTTGCCTTTACAAAAATTGCCAAGAAAAAACGGCAATACCGTTTTTATCGATGATGACTTTTCACCTTATCCAGACCAATGGAGCTATCTCGCCGGCATCCATTTGTTATCCAGTGAAGAGGCTACTGAAATAATTGATAAGTATTTGGTAAAGGCAATTGTGCCTGATGAAACTATTGAGGCTGAAGTTGAGCACCAAGCAACTTTTCTCCATGATTCCACTTCTCGGTTAGAAAATATTTATCAAGGAAAAGTCACCGTTGAATTTTGTCAACATTTGGCCGTAAATATTTCTGATTTGCCATCAAAGTTGATTGCTGCCTTGAAGAGATTGGCGACATTTGCGAATCCCAAATTCTATGAAGCGCAAAGGCTTCGATTTTCAACCTGGAACATACCTCGCTACATTTGTTGCGCTGAATTAAATGGGAATTGTGTGACTCTCCCTCGCGGTTTATACGACGAATGTCTTGACTTACTGGAAATGGCCGGAGCAAAAGTAATTCTTGTTGATAAACGAAGTCAATACTCCAGAATTTCTGTGTCTTTTGCTGGACAGCTACTGCCGGATCAAGTTAAAGCATTTGAAACGTTGTCCAAGCAAGGGTCTGGAGTTTTCGTCGCTCCTCCCGGATCAGGCAAAACAGTTATTGCCTGTTCCTTGATTGCGGAGCGAAAGCTACCGACATTGATATTGGTGCATCGAAAACAGCTGCTTGAGCAATGGAAAAATCGACTTACTGAATTCCTTAGTTTTGACAAGAAATCAATTGGTATGTTCGGTGTTCATGAAAAAAAGAGAACCGGCATAATCGACATCGGTATGCTTCAAACAATCTCTCGGATGAAAGATAGCAGCATAATAGATATGTATGGACTGATCACTGCTGTCCAAAATAAAAACTAGTTGAATCAAAAAACAGAGATTTAGATGGGATTTTTCCCATTTTTAAATACCAGGTCCATTTTGCTGTCCAACATATCACAATGGCAGGCTTTGTTG
>Ga0116142_10006496_pt1 | contig 10049 bp, 8 predicted proteins | sample AD_UKC033_MetaG_FD_89785 | JGI IMG/M metagenome (GOLD analysis project Ga0116142, IMG submission 89785) | Active sludge microbial communities of municipal wastewater-treating anaerobic digesters from USA - AD_UKC033_MetaG | ecosystem: Engineered > Bioreactor > Anaerobic > Digestate | place: USA... | reverse complement strand
GCCAAGGCCCAAGGAAATGGCAAAGGACTTCATCCCGCTGTCGTCTGTCCCCCCTTGCGCCTTGGCGTCTCTGCGCCCTTGCGTTACTTCCTAGCCACTGGGACCTTCAGTCAGCAGCTCCGCTCCCCTGCGTTAGCGCCTTTGCGTTGACTGCCCCCGCCCGGAAGGGAAACGCAAAGGCTCAAAGACGCCAAGACGCCAAGGAAAGAGGAAAGGGGTTCATCCCGCTGTCGTCCGTCGTCTGACCTCTGACCTCTGACCTCTGTCCTCTGTCGTCGGTCATTCCCTTGTCCTGCCGCCGTGCCAATCTGTGAGCCGCCCCGAAGCTGTGAGGAATCCCTCTTTGCGGAGCCGGCCCACCGGGGCCCCAGGCGCTGCGCCGCGGGCCGCGGGCGAGGCCCCGCTCCGCTCCGGCCCGCAGCGGCGCTACCCCCAGTGGGCTCGCAACTGACGCGCTGACCTCTGTCGTCTGTCGTCTGTGGGCGACTTCCCTCTCGATCTTGCGGTTCCGCGGTCACCGACCGCGGCACCAGGCGCACTAATTGATGACGGCTCTTAGCACTCTGCTGTTGGCGGCGGTGGTGTCCAGCGCGGGGCTGGCGGCGGCGGCGGTGGTCTTCCGCCACGGCGCCCCGGGGCGCCGGCTTTTCGCCGCGGGCATGGCCGTGCTCGCCATCGACCTCGCGTTCGCCGGACTGAGCTTCGCCGCCGACACCCCGGTCGGGGTCCTGCGCTGGCAGTACCGGCGCCTGTGGGTGATGACCGTGCTGCCCGCCCTCTGGCTGTCGTTCAGCCTTTGTTATTCGAGGGGGAACTACCGGGAATTCCTCGACCGCTGGTGGATCGTGCTCTTCGCCAGCGTGGGCGTGCCGCTGACCGTGGCGGTCTGTTTCTCGGACGTCCTGATCGCCGGCGCTGCGCCGGCCGGGCCGGCCTTTCCCCGGGTGATCGAGTTTGGGTGGGCCGGCCGTTTGCTCCACGTCCTGGCGCTGTTGATCACCGTGCTGACCCTGGTGAACCTCGAGCGAACGTTCCGCACGGCGGTTGGCACGATGCGCTGGCGGATCAAGTTCGTGATCGTGGGGCTTGCGGTGCTGCTGGGGGCGCGGTTGTACGTGGGCAGCCAGGCCTTCCTCTACTCGGCCGTCGAACCGGCGCACGCGGCGGTCGAGGCCGGCGCGGTGGTGGTGGCCAGCCTGCTGATCGGGCTGTCGGTGGCGCGGACGGGCCTGTTCGAAATCGACGTCTACCCGTCGCACACGGTCCTGCACAACTCGCTGACGCTCGTCCTGGCCGGCGTGTACCTGCTGGTCGTCGGCGCGATGGCGAAGGCGGTCGAGTGGATGGGCGGCGACACCGCGTTTCCGCTGAAGGCGGGCCTGGTGCTGGTGGCGTTGGTGGGGCTTTTTATCCTGCTGCTGTCGGATCGCGTCCGGCAGCGGACCCGGCGGTTTGTGAGCCGCCACTTCCAGCGGCCCCAGTACGACTATCGCCGGCTCTGGGGCGCCTTCACCGAGCGGACGGCATCGATCCTGGACACGACCGCGCTCTGCGGGGTGTTCGTGAAGCTGGTGTCCGAGACGTTCGAGGTCCTCTCGGTCTCGCTCTGGCTGACGGACGAGCAGCGGGCCACGCTCTCCCTGGGCGCCTCGACCGTTGTGCCCGCCGGCAAGGCGGACGACTTCGTGCCGGCCGACGCCGCCGGCCTGCGGGCCGCGATCGAGGCGATCCGCGAGCGCCGGGCGCCCTTCAACCTCGAGCAGGTCCGGGACGGCTGGGTCGAGGCCCTGCGGCGGTGTCATCCGGATTACTTCGGGAAGGGCGGCGGCCGGCTTGGCGTGCCGCTGCACGCCGGCGGCAGCCTGCTGGGGATCCTCACCCTCGGCGACCGGGTCAGCGGCGTGCCGTTCTCGGTCGAGGACCTCGATCTGCTCCAGTGCATCGGCGATCAGGTGGCCGCTTCCCTGCTCACCCTCAGGCTGTCCGAGCGCTGCCTCCAGGCCAAGGAAATGGAGGCGTTCCAGACCATGTCCGCCTTCTTCGTCCACGACCTCAAGAACACCGCGTCGACTCTGTCCCTCATGCTGGGCAATCTGCCGGGGCACTTCGACGACCCGGCCTTCCGCGAGGACGCCTTCCGGGCCATCGCGAAGGCGGTCGAGCGGATCAACAGCCTGATCGATCGCCTGGGGCTCCTGCGGCAGGAGCTGAAGCTGAATCGGGCCGAGGCCGATTTGAACGAGCTGGTCCGACAAACCCTCGCCACGCTCGAACCGGCTCATCACTTGCCGCTGGACGTCGCGCTGGGCGCGCTTCCGAGATTCCTGCTGGACGCGGTCCAGGTGCAGAATGTCCTGACGAATCTCCTGCTCAATGCCAAAGAAGCCTTGGGCCCGGACGGCCGGATCCGGGTGCAAACGACCCGGGACAACGGCTGGGCCGTCCTCGAGGTCAGCGACAACGGTTGCGGGATGACGCCCGAGTTCGTCAGTCGCAGCCTGTTCCGCCCGTTCCAGACAACCAAGAAACGCGGGATCGGCATCGGGATGTACCACAGCCGGATGATCGTCGAAGCCCACCGCGGCCGGATCGACGTCGCGACCGCCGTCGGCCAAGGGACCACCTTCCGCATTCTCCTTCCGCTCGCTCCGGGCTGATTGCCCGCAACATCACCGGGGACACACAACGGCGACGCTTCCTGGCGGACGGCTCGAATCGCTGACCAGCGCCGAAGTCAGAAGACACCCCTCACCCTGTCCCTCTCCCCAACCCCTGGATGAGGACAAAGGATTAGGGCCCTGGGATTCCCTTGTCCTCCATTCCCTTGTCCTCCCGCCGCCCAACCTACGCTCCGCCCCGAATCGGTCAGGAACGTCCCCACTCTGTTGCCTGGAAATCTCGCCAGCCGTGCGCGATTCTCGCTCATTGCACTGAACCCCATTCTCCCAGCGCCGTCTGGGAAAAGGCTCTCGTTCAAACTCATCGTATTACTGTGCAGTTCGCAGGATACGTGACACTGACCCATCACCCCGGCCCTCGCCCCATCCGATGGGGAGAGGGTGCCCGGAGGGCGGGTGAGGGGCATCCCACGGACTCCTCTGTAACGCTCCACCAACCATGAAACCCCTGCTGCTGATCGTTGACGACGACGAAGAGCTCCGCTCGATGATGAAGTGGTCGTTGGCCGACGACTACGACCTGCTCCTGGCCGGGGACCGGCCCGGCGCGCTCGAGATCTTCCAGGCTCATCACCCGATGATCACCATGCTCGACCTGGGCCTACCCCCCTCGCCCAACGAGCCCGTCGAGGGCCTCGCCGCCCTCGGCGAGATCCTCGCCTGCGACAGCCTCGCCAAGGTGATCGTCGTCAGCGGCCAGGGCGAACGCGCCAATGCCATCCGCGCCGTCGGCGAAGGCGCCTACGACTTTGTCTGCAAGCCGGTCCAGATCGACGAGCTGAAGCTGATCCTCAAGCGCGGCGCCCACGTCGCCCAGCTCGAACGCGAGTACCGCCAGATGCGGCAGGTCTGCCAGGAGGGCCACTTCGAGGGCATGCTCGGCACCAGCCCGCGCATGGCCGAGGTCTTCAGCACCGTCCGCAAGGTCGCCACCAGCAACGCACCCGTCCTCATCCTCGGCGAGAGCGGCACCGGCAAGGAAATGGTCGCGCTCGCCATCCACCGGCGCAGCGCCCGCAGCCAGGGCCCCTTCGTCGCCATCAACTGCGGCGCGATCCCGGAAAACCTGCTCGAAAGCGAGCTCTTCGGCCACGAGAAAGGATCGTTCACGGGCGCTCATATGCAGCGCCAGGGCCGGGTCGAAATGGCCGCCGGCGGCACGCTCTTCCTGGATGAGATCGGCGAATTGCCGTCCTCGTTGCAGGTCAAGATCCTCCGGTTCCTCCAGGATGGCACCATCGAACGGGTCGGCGGCCGCAAGCTGATTCAGGGCGACGCCCGGATCATCGCGGCGACCAACCTCGATTTGAAGCAGATGCTTTCCCAGGGCAAGTTCCGCGAGGACCTCTACTACCGGCTGGCGGTCGTCGTGGTCCGCATGCCGCCGCTGCGGGAGCGACAGAACGACATCGCGCTGCTCGCCCAGGCGTTCCTGGCCCGCTTTGCCGACCAGGGACCCAGCCGCACCCGCGGTCTGCGGTTCCATCCGGAGGCGATGGGCGCCCTGCTCCGACACGAGTGGCCCGGCAACGTCCGCGAGCTCGAGAATTGTGTCAAACGGGCCGTCATCATGGCCGAAGGCCGCTGGATCACGCCCCAGGACCTCGAGCTCGCCACCAGCCCGCAGGAACCCCACCCCGTCAGCCTCAGGGAAGCCCGCGAATCGGTCGAGCGCGACGTCATCCAGCGCGCCCTGCTCAAGCACCGGGGCAAGATCGCGCCCGCCGCCGCCGAGCTCGGCATCAGCCGCCCGACCTTCTACGAGCTCATGGACAAGCTCGGCCTGAAACGCGAGGACCGGACGCCCGCCCCTGACTAAAACGCCTTTGCGCTGACTGCCCGGAAAGAAACGCAAAGGCTCGAAGACGCCAAGGCGCCAAGGAAAGAGGAAAGGCATCCCCGCCGTCCTTTGTCCTCTGTCGTCTGTCCTCTGTCCCCCCCCCATCTGCGGGGATCTGCGGAGATCTGTGGGCGACTCCCCTCGTTCCGGATTGCCCACAGATCTGCACAGATCGACACAGATCAGAGGCGGCGCGCAGTGTCATCGGTCCCTGCTTTGCGCCATTGCGCCCTTGCGCCTTTGCGTTGACTGTCCTCGCCCGGAAGGAAACGCAAAGGCTCAAAGACGCCAAGGCCTAGGGGAATCTGCTTTGCGTTAGCGCCTTTGCGTTGACTGCCTGGCCCGGAAGGGAAACGCAAAGGCTCGAAGACGCCAAGGCGCCAAGGAGAGGTGAAATGTGTTCCCTTCTCTTCCGCGTATTCCGCGTATTCCGCGGTTGACCCTCTGGGCAGTCACCGTTCCCGTGTCGCTGGACAGCTTCCGATACGAACCGCGGACCACGCGAACCACGCGGAAACCGAATCGGGCGGTCTGCCCACAGATCCGCACAGATCGACACAGATGGGAGACGGTCGTCTGTCCTCTGCCCTCTGTCGTCGGTCCTCGGTCGTCTGATCTCTGTCCTCTGACCTCTGACCTCTGGCTCCCCGCTCCCCGCTCCCTGCTCCCTGCTCCCTGCTCCCTGCCCTCTGCGGTGATCGGCGATGATCTGTGGGCGTGGGCAAACCTGTTTCCTGACCGGCGCTTGACTTCCCGTCAAGCGCCGGTTTGCGTTTTGGGGGCCGCTGTAAGACCTGGGATAAGCCGGTCGGCACGGGTTACACGCACCGGCGGTGGACACCATGGTCGCTGGCGTCCGCATCCCGCTTGGGGATTCTCGATGCAGCTCGAGCAGGCTCGCGTCTCGGGTTGTAGCCTGGAGTTACACAAGCGGCGAGGACCGAGCTTCTCCGGACCACGAACGCGATTTGTGACGACGCTTTACCCGTTGATTATCAGCACCCTGCGCATCACGGCGCCCAATGGCGCCGCGGCTGGCACCCTGCCTGCTACTAAAGTGTTAGTTAGGGTTGGGCAAACCGTTGGGGTCGCCATAGCCGGCGGCAAGAGAGGATATCTATCCCCGGTTTGCATGTAACACTTTGACCGGTCGGGTGCCTACGGCTCAATCGAGGCTGTACACCTTCGAAACCGCTGCCCGATCGGTCGGCCCGGCGCTTGATCCACCGTCGAGCGCCGGGCGCTTTTTGGGGGGCCGTGACTGAAGGCAACCGCGGATTGGGGGTCCCCATCGGAACCCTGCGATCGAGACGGGAAGGGTGACTGCCCAGAGGGTCAACCGCGGACGACGCGGATCACGCGGAAACCCGGATTGGTCCATCCGTGTCATCCGTGCCATCCGTGGTCTTGGAGCCTGTCCAGAGGGTTGAACCACGGATTACTCGGATACCACGGATACAGAGGGGGGCGCCCGCAGATTTGAAGAGTGAGGGGTTCTGCGCAACGACAATTAATTCCTTGCCGCTATCCACCTGGCCTCGAGGGCGCGCGCGCCTTTCGGCGCCGGGGGGGGGCCACCAACGGGTGGCCGGAGAGCCGCTCGCGCTTGCGTGTCTCGGCGAACAGGCGCTTCACGTCGTGGCCGTAGGCGGCCGACAGGGAGTCCTTAATCCGCCAGATTTCCTCGAGCACCACGTCGCCTGTTGGCTTGGCGCTGCGGGTTTCAGTCGTTGTCGTCATTTGCGTTGTCCAGCGGCTCTTCCGGCGTGCCAATCACCGGCAGCGTGAAACCGGCGGCTTCACCGGCGGCAATTTCGTCGAGAACCACTTGCGACGTGAAGAGCTCGTGCTGCCCGCGCTTCAGGTCCCACCAGTCGCGGGTCAGTTGCTGGCGGGCGGCCTGCAGGAGGTCGCGCGCGGGGCGAGCGACCACGTAACTGGGAATCGTGCTTTCGACTTAGATGCGCATAGGGCTCGCGGAGCGTCAGTAACCGATCAGCAACGAGCCTCGGCGAGGCCGGCGGCTTCCCGTGCCATTACATCGTGCCTGCCCATCGCGGTCCTTTATCGCCGCTCCGTGGCTTGCCGTAAGGCCCGAAGGCGCTCGTGGATGGGATCGTGCGAAGGCAATGCGGGCGCATCCAGATCGTTGACTGGCCGCGACGGAGTCTCGTGACAAACGCTCTTGGCTTGCAGTCCGTCGCCATTCCTTTGTCCTCGGTTCGGACAAGGGAGTTTAGGACGAAGGAATCAGGCAGATCCGGACCGGTCGATTCGCATGTGAAGAACCCCGATTTCAGCATTTCAGGATTTCAGCGTTTCAGCTTTTGCCTCCCGTCCCCCGTCCCCTGTCTCCTGTCCCCTGTCTCCTGTCCCCGGTCCCCGGTCCTCCGCCCTTCCCGCTTCGCCCTTGCCCCTTGCCGCGCCCCGGAAAAGCAAAGGAGCAGGCCCGGAAGCCTGCTCCTCGCGGAAGTCCGGTCGTTCGCTCGCCGGCCGCGGCTACTTCAACATCCGACGCACGCCGCCCAAGCCCACCAAGCCCAGCCCGAGCAGCATGGCCGTCAGGCCGCCGTCGGCGACTCGGTTGTACTTGAAGTCATCCATCAACCAAGGGTGGTTGACGCCATCGCTGACAACAACTTTGTCAACTGCTCCCAAACTTGTTCCATCAAGATAGGTCCACGCCGTACTTGACAGGTTGATCGTTACCGTGCCTTTGGTCACATCGTTCAGAAACCCTTCCACAGTCACGGAGGTCGCACCAGCGGGATCTGAGTTGGGCCAAGACAGGAAATACGCTCCTTCGAAGATCCAGGGGTCTTCCGCAACCCAAAGAGACTGAGCCCATCCTGCAGTTCCCCCGTTGTAAGCCGCTTGGTCTTCGGAGACTGCGTGGACGGCGGATTTGTAGTAGGATCTCCACCAGTCGTTCATTTTGATGACCTCCCAGCGATCCCCAGTAGCGCCCGTCTGCCAACTCAGACCGCCTTCTTTCATAGGCATTGGGTCCCACCACGTGCCACCGAAGGCCTGGCTGAGTGCAATCCCATCGAATCCGATGGTGACGGTTGCCGCGTGACCCTGTGTGGCAAGCCCCAGTGCCAGCAACGCTCCCGCGATTGTCGCGGTGATGAATCTCTTCATGTTGATTTCCTTTTGTTGTCCAACCATCCTGTCTCTTGTCCTGTCTCAGTCAGAGTTTAAGCAGGTCGTGTGCCACGCACGCCTGATGATCAGTCGTGTGCCAACGTAAAGTGCATGCAATCAACATGTTATACGTCTGAATGCATGGGGCAGGCCAACCGGACTCGGAGCGTTACGGCGCGAAACCGTAAGCTGCTCCGACGTCTTCAAGCCGCGCCAGGCGCGAGGGCGCAAAGCCAGAAGAGGTGCGGCCTGCGTTCAGCAGCCAGCCCCCCCCAATCTGTGTTCCGTAGTGAATCTGCGAGGAACCCCTGATGGCAACCGGATGGAGATGCCTCTTCTTCGTGTCTCGTTGATTGCGTTCAGCCCGCCTGTTCGAGCTCCCCTTTGCCCTGCCCGAGCTTCCCTCCCCGAGCATTAAACCCTCCATGCCGTAGGACTTGTGGGGGATCAAATCGACACCGAAGGAGAGGAGAGGCCGTCATCCCCGCTGTCCTCCATCATCTGTCGTCTGTCCTCTGTCCCCCTTAGCGCCCTGGCGCCGTTGCGCCGTTGCGTTGACTCCCCTCGCCCGGAAGGGAACGCAAAGGCGCGAAGGCGCCAAGGCGCCAAGGAAAGAGGAAGAGAGAGTTCCCTTCTCTTCCGCGTAATCCGCGTATTCCGCGGTTTGTCTCTGATGACTGTTCAAGAGGGGTAACCGCGGACCACGGGGATGGCCGCAACAAGGCGCAGAACGCGCAAAAAGGAAACAGGTCAGACCGCCCACAGATCCGCACAGATCGACACAGATCAGAGGCTGACCTCTGACCTCTGACCTCTGTCGTCTGTCCCCCTTTGCGCCCTTGCGCCCTTGAGCCTTTGCGTTGACTCCCCCCACCCGGAAGGGAACGCAAAGGCGCGAAGACGCCAAGGCGCCAGGGGAATCTGCTTTGCGTTAGCGTCTTTGCGTTGACTACCCTCGCCCGGAAGGAAACGTAAGGCTCTAAGGACCAAGGGCGGAGGAGAGACCCTCTGCGGCGTCCGCAGGGAAGAGGTCGACATGTCGGCACACTTTGCACTCTTGTGGTGGCGACGGGGACTCTCTCCAGGACCGTCCAGGAGACGAACTTGCCTAAGTCACATTCCTCGAACATGTTATGTTCTTGTCCGAGGATCTCGGGAACGATTGGTATGCTCCTTGCGCGACAGCGCGAGAAGGCACTGATACTCAAGCAACAAACCTATGCGAATCTCAAGAACCTTGGCCGGGCCAAATATGTGCATGGCTGCCGTGTCGCTGGCGCTAATGCAGAGTGCTTCGGCACTGACGGTCGGCGATACATGGACGTGGTCCGCGGGCAGCACGCCTCCCGGGGCTTTCGTTATCGACACTCAGGGAGCGGTTCAGGTCGGGCTCCGGGCCGAGCACCGACTCCACGGCCTTTGGCTTGGGCAACCCCAGTGGGATGCCGTAGCTGGTAAGTACGTCTACACCGTGCCGGCGGGCGTCTCGGAGTCTCAACCTCTCAATGCGGATCCGCAGTATGCAGTCTGGAGTTTTGATTTTTCCATAATCACTCCGATCGACAGCTTCTTCGATGTTTATATGGATATCGACGTGGACCCGAGTGCTGGAACTAATTTCAGGCAGCTGGGGGGTGGACCATTCCAAGGTACATGGCAGGATTCGTGGAATATGGGCATGGATTTCCTCCAAACCTCCCTCGGCTCCTTCAGCTTTGATCCCAATGCGCCGGGGGTATATGACTTCGCGTTGACCGTCATCGACCGTGATGATCTGAGCCAAGTGGCCAGGACCGAGATGCGAGTGAACGTTGTGCCCGATGCGGGCGCCAGCTTCTCCCTGTTGGGAATGGCCTTGGTCGGTCTTTGGGGTCTCGCACGCAGGACCAGGTAAACCAAGTTCTCTTCCGGCCTTCGTCAACAGCCGCCAGGGTCTCCCGGGCGGCTGTATGGCATTCATGACAAGGACTGTCCCCTGCAGTCCTCCGTCCCGTGTCTGCCGAGCCTGCGCTTCATCGCCCGGGCCGGTCACCGGGGGCAACCCTGCTTTCGAGGGATTCACCACGAAGGCGCAACGCCGCTTGGGCCCGCAACGAGTCCGCGACGAGGGTAGCGCCGGGGGGGTACTTCGCGTTGCCCATTCACCCGCCGCGGTCACCGCCCGCGGCTACAGTCAGGTGCCCAAATCGGTGACTGTGCCGAGGATCAACCGCGGACCACGCCAACTACACTTGACGGAATGCACAAGACGCCCGGAGATCCCCCACCGCTTCCCCTCTGCCGTGTTCCGCGTGTTCGGCGTGTTCCCTTCTTCTTCTCTGCGAGCTCCGCGAGCTCCGCGGGGAACCCATGCAAGCAGGTGCACCGCGTTGGTCACCGGCCTT
>Ga0116142_10006492_pt1 | contig 10057 bp, 5 predicted proteins | sample AD_UKC033_MetaG_FD_89785 | JGI IMG/M metagenome (GOLD analysis project Ga0116142, IMG submission 89785) | Active sludge microbial communities of municipal wastewater-treating anaerobic digesters from USA - AD_UKC033_MetaG | ecosystem: Engineered > Bioreactor > Anaerobic > Digestate | place: USA... | reverse complement strand
GCTCATCGGCTGCATCCGGGGCGTCCACGGCGGCATCGGCAAGGCTGATCGGTGTCTTGCCCTCGCCACGCTTGGCGGCAAAGCGTGCCTGTGCGTCGTTCACCAGCACCTGGCGCATTGCCAGCGCGGCGGTGGCAAGAAAATGCCGTTGATCCTGCCAGGCGGGCGTGCGTTGCAGCTTCAGCCAGGCTTCGTTGACCAGCGCCGTGGTGCACAGCGTGGCCCCGGCGCCGACGCGAAACCGCTCGCGCCGGGCCATGCGGCGCAGATCGCCATAGAACAGGTCCATCAGGGCGCGCAGGTCCGGATCGTCGGGCGCCGGTCGTTCGATGGTGGGCATCGGGGCTTTGGACATCATGCGCGGAAGTCTAGCAATGCGGGCCTGTCCGGATTCAGCGCTGTTTCCTGTTCGTGTTCGTCATCGCTGAACCCGCGGAGCCTTTCCATGCGTCGTTTCCGACCTGCACTCATCGTCTTCCCGCTTGCGCTGCTGCTGGCCGCACAAGCGCATGCCACCACGTTCATGGTCACCAACACGGCCGACACTGGCGCAGGCTCGCTGCGACAGGCGCTGATCAATGCCAGCAGCGACCCGGCGACACCCCACGCCATCTGGTTCGATGCGTCCTTCCCGCAAGGCGGTGTCATCGAACTGCAAACCGCGTTGCCGGCATGGTCCAACAGTGCTCTGACGATCGACGGCCGTGGCCGTGCGCCGGTGCTGGATGGTCGCAACGCGGTACGCATCCTCACGGTGGCCGCTGGCGCCGTACAGGTCACGCTGAGGGAACTCAGCTTCCGGCGCGGGCGCAGCACTAGTGGTACGGGCGGTTGCGTCTGGCACAGCTCCACCGTGGCAGACACCAGCCTGTACGTGTATGACTCGCACTTCGAAAGTTGCAGGGCGGTCGGCAATCAGATCAACGCCAATGGCGGGGCCATTTCCTGGGTGGCCCCCGGCGCGTGGGTCTTCATTCGCGACAGCACGTTCTCCGGCAACGTTGGCGGGGTGATCGGCAACAGCTCTCGGAAGGTAATGTCTGGCGGTGCGGTGCACGTGTCCGCCCACAGGATCGAAATCACCGGCAGCCGTTTCTCCGCCAATGTGTTGGAGCGTGTCGGCGGCGTGGTGCAGGGCCTGGGTGGGGCTGTCTATGCATCGGCCACGCTCTCCACGCAGCTGCGCGACGTGGAGTTTCGATCCAATCGGGTGATCGATGCCGACGCCTCCGGCGTGTTTTCCGCCGGCGGAGCGGCAGCCCTGCTGTGCCTGGAAAACAGCTGTTCGAACAACATCGACAGGTCGGGATTCATCGACAACACCATTTCCGGCGACGATGTCGGCGGTGGTGCGCTTGCCACCCAGGGCGGCACGCTGGATTTGCTCAACGCCAGCTTCAGCAGCAACCGTGCCATTGGCAACTCCAGTTTCGGTGGCGCGATGATCTTGCTGACAGCGAGTGCGGCAGGTGCCTCGCATCTGAGCTTCAAGGACAATGGCGCTGCCTTCGGTGCGCATCTGGCGATGAGTGGCGTCGACGTCACGCGATGGGTCTGGTCGCTGCACGGTCCGGTTGCCGCAGGGGCGGGCGCGGCGTGCGAACTCGACGGCATCCAGTTGACCGGATTCAGCATGGCCAACCTGTTCGAGAGCGCGTGCGCCGCGCTCTCTGCCAGCGGTGGCAGCATCGGCCCGGTGGGACCCTTGGCGTTGGATGAAACGGTCTTCCCGGCCACCCTGGCCCCTGGCAGCGGATCCGCGGCGATCGATCCGCCCGGCTCGCAGGCATGGTGCGCGAGCGTTGATGCCCGTGGCCTGGCGCGCCCGCAGGATGGCGATGATGACGGCAGCACGCGATGTGACGTAGGTGCCTACGAAGTGCCGCCGGCGAAGCTGTTCGCCGATGGGTTCGATGGCGTGCCCTGATGTGGTGATGCGGCGGCGTTCGGCCGGAGCGTTGACCATGCGCAAGTCGATCAGGCGTTCGCCGCAGCCGCCGCGTTCCCGCTCGCAACCTGCGTCGCTGCCGCGGAACGCCGTTTCGTGCGCTCGTGCCGGTGTGTGGCCGCATCGGTACTTGACGCCCACGCCGGTGCCTGCGAGCGTTCGCCGCTCCCCTCGATGAACCGGAGCGACGATGAGCGAAGCCTTGCGCGACAACGACCCCGCGCCGTTCCCGCGCAGTGCGGACTTCCTCGGACATCCCAAGCCACTTTGGCTGCTGTTCGCGACCGAATTCTGGGAGCGCTTCGCCTACTACGGGATGCGCGCCCTGCTCGCGATCTACGTCGCGCAGACATTCTTCGGCCTGTTGCCGGACGGTGAGGCGAAAGCGCAGGCAAGCCTGACCTATGGCGCCTACACGGCGTTGATCTACGCGACCGGCATCTTCGGCGGCTTCATCGCCGACCGCTATCTTGGCTACCGGCCATCGATCCTGCTCGGCGGCACGATCATGGCGCTCGGCTTGTTCCTGCTGCTGGTTCCGGATCTCACCTGGTTCCTCGTCGGTCTCGCCGTGATCGTCGTCGGCAATGGCCTGTTCAAACCGAACATCTCGACCATGGTCGGCATGCTCTATGCGAAGCACGACGCGCGCCGCGATTCCGGCTTCACCATCTTCTACATGGGTATCAACGCCGGCGCGACGCTCGCGCCGCTGGTCTGCGGCACGATCGTCGGCAAGCATTTCGGCTACCAGTGGGGCTTCTTCACCGCCGGCCTCGGCATGATTCTCGGTCTTGTGCTGTTCCAGGCGTTGGTCGGCTGGATGGCCGGCGTCGGTCGTGCGCCGGCGCCGCAGCACAATCCCATGCGCGTGCTCAAGGTGACAGCCGGCTGCATTGCCGTCGTGCCGGTCGTGTTCCTGATGCTGAGCCAGGCGCGCATCGTCGGTTGGTTGCTGATGGGCCTGATGCTCGTGCTGACCGTGTATTTCATCGCCAGCGGCGCGCGCAGCGGCGACAAGGTGCAGTTGCACCGCTACATCGCGATGCTGCTGCTGTTCCTGGCCAAGATCCTGTTCTGGGGCATGTTCGAACAGGCCGGTTCGTCACTCAATTTCTTCGCCAAGGACCACGTCGACGCGCCGTTCGACTTCACCCTGTTCCAGTCGGCGAATCCGCTCTTCATCATTCTGCTTGCACCGGTGTTTGCCTGGCTGTGGCCGCGCCTGGAGGCGCGCAAGCTCAACCCGTCGATCCCGCGCAAGTTCGCCATCGCGCTGATCCTCGTCGCCATCGGCTTCACCACCCTGGTGCTGACCATCGGCGAGGCAATGAAAGGTGATGGCCGCATCGCCTGGCAGATGCTGATGCTGGCCTACATGATCAACACGATGGGCGAGCTGTGCCTGTCGCCGATCGGCCTGTCGATGGTCACCAAGCTTGCGGCACCGAAGGAAACCGGGTTGGCAATGGGTGCCTGGTTCCTGTGCACGGCGATCGGCAACTACGTCGCCGGCGCAGTCGCCTCGGTGGCCTCGGGAGGCGGCGTGGCTTCAGGGCTCGCGCAGTACGCAGAGACCTACACGCACATCGCCTGGGCCGGCTTCGGCTTCGGCATCGCGTTCCTGCTGTTTGCGCCGCTCATCAACAAGCTCATGCACGGCGTCCGCTGAGCATCCCCGCACGGAGGCGGAAGCTGGCCGCCAGAAGCGGCATCGGCGGGACAAAAAACAAACCGGACGGCGCGATGCCGTCCGGTTCAGGGTCAATGCGCGCGCAGGCGCGCACTGCGATGGAGCGCTCGCGTCAGGCCGCGGCGTCCTTGAGCTTCTTCAGCGGACGAACCTTGACCTTGACGGTCGCCGGCTTCGCCGCGAACCACTGCTCTTCCTTGGTGAACGGGTTGATGCCCTTGCGCTTCGGCTTGGCCGGCACCTTGACCGAAGTGATCTTGAGCAGGCCCGGCAGCGTGAACGAACCGATGCCCTTGCTGCTGATCGAACCGTGCACGGCGCCCTCGAGCGCGGCGAGCATTGCACGCACGTCCTTCGCGGCGACGCCGGCGGCGTCGGCGATGTGGGCAACGAGCCCGGACTTGCTCAGGGCTTCCTTGATCGCTTTCGGAGCGGCAGGTTTCGCGGCGGCTTTCTTTGCGGGTTTCTTGGCCATAACTTTCCCGATGGTCCTGTTGGATGGTTGGATGGTTTCGCTTGGGCGCGTGCATTGCAGGAAAACGCGCGGGCATGCCAAGCGTGCGCGAGCATAGCGTGTCCGCAGCCGCGTATCGACAGTTTTTCGGCGGAAAACGCAATAAAAATTCATCGTGCGGCGAGCCCGGCGGCTACGCTGCGGACGGCGGATCGAAGCGGGTTCATGCAGGGTGAACGGAAGCGGCGCCGGCGGAGCTGTATCGCCGCTGCGGATGCGCCGAGGCGAAAGTGCCTGATTTCAGGGTCTTGGCGCAGGGACCGAAGACTTTGCCGCAAATGGAATGACCAGCGAGCTCGGATGGCGCAGGTTGTGGTGCAGGGTCACGCGCACCGTTTTCGCCTGCTCACCGGACTCCGCGGCCACCACGCCGCCGGTGTTGTAGTTCTTCTCGGTATGCAGCGAATCGACCGGAGCGACGACCAGGCGCAGGCGGCTGCCCTTCGGGATGCGCCGGGCCACGAAGTCGAAGCCGTCGAACTCGTAGCGCTCGATGCGGTTGGGTGTCACCGGTTCGGGCGTGCGTGGGTCCTTGCGGTAGCGCGCACGCTTGAGGTCGTGGCCGATCAGGATGCTGCTGCCGTCGGGGCGGACCTCGTGGATGCTGACGCTGAAGTCGGTATCGACCTGGTCGATCTCGATGTAGGCGGTGAAGCTGAAGAAACCGGCGATGTCGATGTCGTGCCGGAGCGGTGGCGAGTGATAGACGAGCTGGCTGTCGCCGCCAAGCAGCACGCCGCGCTGGTCGACCAGGTCACCCGCCGGTTCGGGCAGGTCCTCGATGGCCAGCGAGGAGGTGTCGAGCGGATCGTGGACATAGCTGTCCGGCTTGCCGCCGTCGCCGGGGCGCCGGTCGAGCAGCACTCCCGAGCCGAACACGTCGTTGGCCTGGCCGTCGCGTGAGTCCAGATGCCACACCTGCACGCGCTGGGTGACTTTTTCGAGCGACGGCGCATAGCGCCAGGCTTCCTCGCCGACCATGTAGTAGGTCACGCGGTCCTTGAGGAACTCCGGTTTTGCACCCCCCTTCAACGTCCAGTCATACCACGCCTTGTGCAGGGCGTTCATGTCGATGAGCGAAGCCGGGCCGAACTTCAGGCCACCGAACTCGGCTTTCGGCGTGCGTGTGCCGGCGTGGTCCCAGGGGCCGATGACGAGGTAATGCCTGGCCTTCGCCGTCTCGCTGCCGTGACGCATGTGCTCGCGGTACAGCGTGATCGCGCCGGGCTGGTCGCCGTCGTATTGGCCAGTGATCGACAGGATCGGCAGATCGATTTTCGCGTACTGTTCGGTGGTCGGACTCATGCTGTCCCAGTACGCGTCGGGATGGGGATGCGCGAGCCAGGTCTGGAAGTGCTTGGACGGGTTGCCGACCACCGCATCGAGCGTGTTGAACGGCGCATGCGAGACGTACCAGCGGCGGAAGGCCGCTTTCCAGTACGCCTCGTCGGCGAAGATCGCGTCTTGCGGCGTGCGGCCGCTGACCAGGGTCAGCCAGGTCATGTCGTAGCTGTAGAAGATGTTGCCGCGCATCGGGAAGTCGACGCCGGGCTTGGGTGAGGCGACCGGCACGATGGTCGCCAGCGCGGGCGGAAATTCCTTTGCCGTCGCCCACTGGTTGTAGCCCGCATAGGAGCCACCCCACATCGTGACCTTGCTATTGCAGTACGGCTGCTTCGCGAACCATTCGACCGCATCGTGGCCGTCCTTCGCTTCCTGCAGCAGTGGCGTGAACTCGCCATCCGAGTTGCCGCGCCCGCGCACGTCGACAGTGGCGAACACGTAGCCGTTGGCGCCGAAATACATGCCACGTGCGTGGTAGCTCGAAGCGAGATACGGCGTCATCGTGATGACGCAGGGTAGTGCATCCTTCTGGCCGAGCGGACGGTACAGCGTCGCCGCCAGCTCCACGCCGTCGCGCATCGGCACGCGCACGCCCCACTCCAGCCGCACTTCGCTCGGCTTCGGGGCGTCGGCTGCGGTGGCGAGGGCGGCGATGAACAGCACGGGCACGGCAAGGAAACGGGTCGACATCGGATTCACCACGTACAGGGACCGTGTCGATGATGCGGCAAGGCGGGGCCCGTGTGCACTTTCGGCATGCAAATGCTCCCGCAGGAAACGGCTGAAGCCGTTTCCTGCGGAGGTCGGTCAATCCAGGCCGCGATGCTTCAGCAGCGGCGCGACGCTTGGCTCCTTGCCACGGAATGCCTTGTACATGGCGCCGAGGTCCTCGCTGCCGCCGCGCGAGAGCACCTGGTCGCGGAAGGCCTGGCCGTTCGCGCGGGACAAGCCACCGTGCTCGACGAACCACTGGAATGCGTCGTGGTCGATCACCTCGCTCCACAGGTAGGCGTAGTAGCCGGCCGAATAGCCACCGCCCCAGATGTGCGCGAAGTACGGCGTGCGGTAGCGCGGCGGTACTTCGGCGAGGTCGACCTTGAAGCGCTGCAGCGCCTCGGCCTCGAAACTGTCGACATCCTGCCGCGGCGCCCTGACCGGCAGCGCGTGCCATGCCTGGTCGAGCAGGGCGGCGGCGAGATATTCGACGGTCGCATAGCCTTGGTTGAAGCCGCGTGCCTTGACGATCCGGTCGACCAGCGCCTGCGGCATCGGCTCGCCGGTCTCGTGGTGCTTCGCGTAGTTGGCGAACACCTTCGGGTCGAGGGCCCAGTGCTCGTTGAACTGCGAGGGGAATTCGACGAAGTCGCGCGGCACGTTGGTGCCGGCGATGCTCGGATACTTCACGTCCGAGAACATGCCGTGCAGGGCATGACCGAACTCATGGAACATCGTCGTCACCTCGTCGAAGCTGAGCAGGGCGGACTGGCCCGCCGCCGGCTTGGTGTAGTTGCAGACGTTGAACACGACCGGCTTCGTGCCGGCGAGGCCGTCCTGCTCGACGAACACGTCCATCCAGGCGCCGCCGCCCTTGCTCGGGCGCGCGTAGTAGTCGGCGTAGAACAAGGCGAGCTGCGAGCCGTCGGCATCGAACACGTCGAACACGCGCACGTCGGGGTGGTAGACCGGCAGGTCCTTGCGCTCCCTGAAGCTCAGGCCGTAGAGCTGGCTGGCGGCGAAGAACACGCCGTCGTTGAGCACGCGGTCGAGCTCGAAGTAGGGCTTGATCGTTGCCTCATCGAGGTCGAATTCGGCCTTGCGCACCTGTTCCGCGTAGAGATCCCAGTCGGCCGCGCCGAGCGTGAAGCCGCGGTTCTGCGCGTCGATGAGCGCCTGGATCTTCTTCGCCTCGCCGCGCGCCTTCGCGGTCGCCGCCGGCACCATGTCGGTCATCAGCTTGATCGCCGCGGCCGGTGTCTTCGCCATCTGGTCCTCGAGCGCATAGGCGGCATAGCTCGGATAGCCGAGCAGGCCCGCGCGCTCGGCGCGCAGTTGCGCAAGGCGCTGGACCAACGTGCGCGTGTCGTTGCCATCGCCCTTGCTCGCGCGCTTTTCCGAGGCTTCGAGCAGGGCCAGGCGCGTGCCGCGATCAGTCAGTGAACCGAGGGCGGGCTGCTGGGTGGTGTTCTGCAGGGCCAGCAGCCACCGGCCATCGAGCTTGCGTTCCTTCGCCGCATCGGCGGCGGCTGCGATGCCGGCCTCGCCGAGGCCATCGAGTTTCGCCACGTCATCGACGACGAGCGCGCCGGCGTTGCTGGCCGCGAGCAGGCGGTTCTCGAAGTCGGTCGACAGCGTGGATTCTTCCTTGTTGAGTTCGCGCAGTGTCGCCTGGTCGGCCTCGCCGAGCAGGGCACCGGCACGCACGAAATCGCGGTAGGTCTTCTCGACGAGGAAACGCTGCTGGGCGTCGAGTCCGGCCGTGTCACGCGTCTCGTGCACGGCCTTCACGCGCGCGAACAGCTTCGGATCGAGATGGATCGCGTCGCTGTGCTCGGCGAGCAACGGCGCGAGTTCGATCTGGGCTTGCTGCAAGGTGTCGTTCGTATTGGCCTGAACGATCGCGAAGAACACGCGGCTTGCACGCGTCAGCAGCTCGCCGCTGCGCTCCATCGCCTCGATCGTGTTGGCGAAGGTGGGCGCCTCCGCACTGTCGGCGATCGCGCGGATCTCGGCCAGGTGCTCGCGCATGCCCTGCTCGATCGCGGGCTGATAGTCGGTGTCGCGGATGCGATCGAATGGTGGTGCCTGCAACGGCAGCGTGCTCGCAGTCAGCAGTGGATTCACGTGCGCGGGCTCCTTGGCGGTTGCGGGTGGTGCCTCGCTCGACTTCGGCGATTCGGGGGCGGGTGCGGAACAGGCGGACAACACGGCCAGCGCGAGCGCGGCGACGACGAGGCGGGGCATGGATGGCAATTCCTGCATTCGGGGGCGCGCACGATAGCGGCCAGGGCGCGGCATTTCATGTGCCATCCGGGGTGGAAGAAGCATCGTGGCTGGTTCTCGACAGCCGAACGGCTGGCCCGCTGCTTGCGCGAAAGCCGGGAATGGGGAATGGAGGATTGGGAGTGGGGAGATAAAACGCCCTGTTTCCGACCATACCCGATTCCCTGTTCCCCATTCCCGGCTATTGCGGAAACGGCCATCGCCTCCCTACGCTGCCGCCATGCCAGCGCCGATGCACGCCACCGACAGCCTGCGCTCGATCGATTTGCCGGCCACCGACCAATGCCTGCGCGACGACGTTGATCGGGTTGGCTCACTGGTTGGCGAAATCCTTGCCGAGCAGGAAAGCCCGGCCTTCCTCGACGAGGTCGAGCGCATCCGCATCGCCGCGATCCGGCGCCGCGAATCGGGTGCGGATACCGGCGCACTCGAAGACGAGCTGGCCGGTGCAGAGGTCGCCCATGCCGGTGCGCTGGTGCGTGCGTTCGCGACCTATTTCCAGGCCGTCAACGTTGCCGAGCGCGTGCATCGCATCCGCCGGCGTCGCGACTACGAGATGGCCGGCACCGCACCGCAGCCGGGCGGTCTGCGCGATGCCGTCGCACGCCTGCGTGCGCAGGGCGTTGATGACGACGAGCTGACCGCTTGTCTGGCACGTCTGCACATCGAGCCGGTTTTCACCGCGCATCCGACCGAGGCGGTGCGTCGCGCCCTCCTGGAAAAGGAAAGCGAGGTCGTGCGTGCACTGGTTGCCGACATCGACCGCAGGCGCACGCCGGTCGAGCGGCGCGGCGACCACGAGCGCATGCGCCTCGCCCTCACTGCGGCCTGGCAGACCGCCGAACTCGCACTGGAGAAACCCACTGTCGCCGACGAACTCGAACACGTCGGCTTCTACCTGACCGACGTGCTCTACCGCGTCGTTCCGGTGTTCCACGAAGTGCTGGCCGACGCGCTTGGTGCGGATGCGCAGGCACTGCCGGCACTGCTCGGTTTCGGCACCTGGGTCGGCGGCGACATGGATGGCAATCCGAATGTCGGTGCCGAAACGATCGCGGCCACGCTGGCCAGCCAGCGCGCGCAGGTGCTTGCGTTGTACCGCCGCGAGGCGCTTCGACTGGCCAGTCTGCTCAGCCAGTCGCTGTCGCGCGTGGCTTGTTCGGCCGAGGTGCTGGCGCGCATCGATGTCTATCGTGCCTTGCTGCCCGAAGCTGCGGCGAAACTCAAGGCACGCTACGGCGACATGCCGTATCGCCAGCTCATGCTGCTGGTGGCCGAACGCCTGGGCGAATCGGAGCGTGGCCGTGCAGGGGGCTATCCCGATGCGGCGACCTTCATCGCCGACATCCACCTCGTCGCCGACAGCCTGCGCCATCATCGTGGCCGGCACGCCGGCCTGTTCGCGGTCAATCGTCTGCTGCGCCGCGCGCAGGTCTTCGGATTCCATCTCGCCACGCTCGACCTGCGCCAGGATTCGGCACAGCACGATGCCACCCTTGCGGCCCTGCTCGACGATCCGGACTGGGCGACGCGACCGGTGGCCGAGCGCATCGCGCGC
>Ga0116142_10006489_pt1 | contig 10062 bp, 11 predicted proteins | sample AD_UKC033_MetaG_FD_89785 | JGI IMG/M metagenome (GOLD analysis project Ga0116142, IMG submission 89785) | Active sludge microbial communities of municipal wastewater-treating anaerobic digesters from USA - AD_UKC033_MetaG | ecosystem: Engineered > Bioreactor > Anaerobic > Digestate | place: USA... | reverse complement strand
CGACTCGCACGGGGTAGCGCGACTCTCCGGTTATGTGCGCCTGTGGGAAGCCAAACGCATCAATAGCAACCCTACTATTAAAATAGTGCACGAAACGCCCAGCACTGCGGTGGTGGATGGCGACAGTGGTTTGGGTCTTGTGGTTGCACCCAAAGCGATGGAAATAGCCATGCAAAAAGCGGCTGTTGCCGGAACCGGTTGGGTAGCAGTAAAAGGCTCTAATCACTTTGGAATTGCCGGATACCATGCCATGATGGCGTTGCAAAAAGACATGATTGGAATGGCTATGACCAATGCCAGTCCGTTGGTTGCGCCCACTTTTTCGGTGGAAAGATTATTGGGCACCAACCCAATTTGTGTGGCGATACCGGCCGATAAACAACCTCCGTTTGTTGCCGATTTTGCCACCACTACGGCAGCCAACGGCAAGCTTGAAATATTGCAACGTAAAAATAAAGAAGCTCCCGAAGGTTGGATTCAAAAAAAGGATGGCAGCACTTCCACCAATCCGCACGAATTGAAAGAAGGAGGGGCGCTTATTCCGCTGGGCAGCGATCGTGAGCATGGCAGCCACAAAGGTTTTTGTTTGGGCGCCTGGGTAGATATTTTTTCTGCCGTGTTGAGTGGAGCTAATTATGGTCCATGGGTTCCGCCTTTCGTAAGTTTTCTGGCCCCACCGGCCAATCCGGTAGGTGAAGGCATTGGCCATTTTTTTGGTGCGATGCGTGTGGATGCTTTCCGCCCGGCACAGGAATTTAAAAGTCATATGGATAACTGGATCTCGCGGTTTCGCGCTGCTAAAACGGCCGAAGGATATGATCACCTTGTAATACCGGGCGATCCGGAACGGGAGTTTGAAGCCATACGAATGAAGGAAGGTATTCCGCTGGTGGAGAAAGTGGTGGAGGATTTAAGCGTGGTTGGAAAAAATTTGGGAGTAGCGCTTTGATGGTTATTTCCATATTAACAAACTTGTTACACACCAAACATGCTGTACAGTTTATTCTGAACTTGTGAACATCCTATTCTCTTCAAGAAAAATAGTAGCCGGTGTCCCAGCAATTTGTTATCTTTCAAATTAACTATTCTCTACTATTTAATTTATTTACCCATATCTGCCGTGAAAAAATTATTAACATTAGTACCGTTAGTCTATTTTTTGTCATTATCCGCTTCCTATAGCCAGGTGGGCGTGCAGGTAGGCGCAGTAGCCTCTACCGATCCGGCCTTTATTACGTATGATAGTTTGGAGAAAGTAAGCGGGGCCATCGGGTACACCGTTGGGGTATTTTACAAGTATTGGCTAACGGATCATGTATCCATACAACCTGCTTTGAATTTACTTAACAAACGCTGGTGGGAAGAGCTTGACGATGGTGGAATTTTTTACATAACCCGTGTTTCCTTGAATTACATTGAATTGCCCGTGCATGCAGTTTTTACTTCACACAAAACAAAAGGTTTCTTTGTTGGGGCGGGGCCCTCAGTTATGTTTGGCCTGGGTGGTAAAAGAACCGTAACTGAAGACGGAAATTTAATCATGAGCAACAAGCTGAAGTTCGACAGCGAAAATGCCCCGGAAAAGAAACTGACTATTGCCATTAACGCGATGGCCGGTTATACGTTTAAACGTATATCGGTAGGTCTTAATTATACAAAGGGCATCACCAACCAGCCGACAGGCGATGCCGATCACGGCAACGTAAGCAATCTGACTCTTAAGGCAAGTGTTCTGTTCGGGCAACAGTGAAGGTTATTCAATAATCCTCACCAGGATATCGGAGCAACCCTATGAATAAAAAAGGATGGCTCGCACCATCCTTCTTTAAAAATTTCAAATTAAGCTTATAATTTACCTGCCTGTATTTTTTTTGCTACAGCCTGTACTTCATCTAACACCCGCAGTAGGTTACCACTCCACAGTTTGCCAATCTGCGCTTCGGTATAACCGCGCTTTACTAACTCTAATGTCACGTTAAACGTTTCAGAAGCATCGTTCCAGCCCTCAATTCCACCACCACCATCAAAGTCAGAGCTGATGCCTACATGATCGATCCCGATCTTCTTCACCAGGTAATCAATATGATCTACAAAGTCGGCAACATTTACCGGGGGTGCCACGGGATTCACTTCCTTTTCAATACGGGGTTTTGCCTTGGCTGTAATCTCTGCATACTTTTTAAAATAAGCCTGACGCTCTTCTGCTGATAGGTCGCGCATGGCAGCACGTTCCAGAACAGTAAATCCTTCGGCTTTTGCCACGTCTTTCACAACCTCATTTACTTTGGCTGAATACGCATCATTTTTCTTTGTGTTTACATAGCTCTTAAACGCCACAGCCTGCACCACGCCTTTATTTGCTTTGATCAATTCCAATTGTTCATCATCCAGGTTGCGACTTACATCATTCAAAGCACGGGCCGATGAGTGTGACGCAATAACAGGAGCTTTTGATAATTTAATTGCCTCGATATTGGCCGCTTTGGAAGGATGCGAAAGATCAACCATAATGCCCCATTTATTCATCTCGGCAATTACTTCCCTTCCCAGGGGACTTAATCCATTATGTAACCATACATTATCGCGTTCTCCGGTATTGGAGTCGGCCAACTGGCTGTGGCCGTTATGGGCTAAAGACATGTAACGCGCACCACGATCGTAAAATTCTTTTACCCGCTTAATGTCTGTTCCAATCGGAAAACCATTTTCTACTCCAATCATTGCCACCTTTTTACCGGACTTTACTATTCTGCGTACATCGGCCGAAGTGAGCGCCAGTTCAATTTTGTCGGGGGCAATTTCTTTACAAAGTCTATGAATGGCATTGAACTTCGCATCCGCATTGGCATACGCTTTTGCGTAGCCATCGGGTGTAAGGTCGCCCTGCGCGGTATAAACAATTAACCACGAAACATCCAACCCACCCTCTTCCATTTTTGGAAGGTTAACCTGTGTGTTTAGTCGTTGGCTATAATTTACAGAGGCAGTAAAATTCGACACATCAATATCATCATGCGTATCGAGTGTAATAACCCGCTCGTGAATTGCTTTTGCTTTTTTTACGAGTGCCTCATCGGGCGTTTGGGCCAGAACAGCCGAGCCAGACAAAACAAGAATCAAAACGAATACCTGGATTGATTTCATATAGTTGAGATTTTTAACCGAAGTGTGTTAAAATTAAAAAAGGAAGGCCTGATCGCGAACGAAAACTTTACGAAAGGTAAACTTAGCCCTAAATTAACTCACTGCCTCGTTTGGAATCTCAAACTCCCTGGCGCTTTCGCGGAAAATCTGAACCACCTCCTCGTAGGCCGCCAGGCGCGCCTCTATGTGTGCCAGCTCTTCAGCATCAGCAAAGGTTTTGCGTTCGCGCAACTCCCGAATATTGGCATGAAGGCTTATAAACACATCCTGAATAAATTCTTCGTAACGGGGTAACATTGCATGCAACTTTAAAGTATGCCGGCCAGTCAACAACTTAAAGTGTAAAGAAAACCCTGAAAACCCAGGGAGAAGCGAATGCCCGCTCCTGGTTATTGTATATCACATCATACAAGGCCATTAGATTAATGGCACTGCGCGAGCCAATTGGTTGCGAATAACCTAAGCCTAACAAAAGCCTGTCAAAATTTCTCCGGTCTCCGGTTCCAGAAAAGACAGGAGTATTAATCAGGCTGTATTCGCCATATGCAAACAACTGGTTAAAGTTATATCGCATAAAAGGGTTTACCCCATACTGATCAATATTCATTTTAACGGGTTGTGTGTAGGCAAACCGCTGCCACGTTAATCCTGTTCCAACCGAAAATTTGGGTGTAACCATATAGCCCACAATCGGGTTAACTGCAAAATAGAAATAGCGGCTACCATAGGCATCTGTTCCGCCATTCATGGCAAGGCCGCCACCTGTATATATTCTGTCTTTCAATCCCCATCCGGTATTGTCATTCACCTCGCGTTGTGCCCATGATTGAACGGATATGAATAATAAAACTACACCCACCACGCTTTTCATATTGCTATGTTTTATTTTACTCTTCCTGAATTATGAAAATATCTTCCGTCTCCTTTTTCATCAGGTATTTTTCACGTGCAAACTTCTCAAGAAGTTCTTTGTTGGTTAGTAACTCCTTGCGGTCTTTCTCCACTTCACTGATTTTCTCCAAATAAAATTCCTTCTCATTTTCAAGGCTGTTTACCTTGGCTGTCATTTTAAAACGCGAAATCAGATCGTTAGAATCCAGCAACAATAACCAGATAAAAAATAGCAATCCTGTTACAACATAAAAATTACGGAATGCGGGGGGAAGTTTCTTGAGCATAAGTTTAAAAAATGAATGTACGAAGATAGAAATTAAACCCCCTAAATAGCAAATCGGGCCTTATGCCCGATTTTTGTTTGATTACCCCTTTCGCAGTGCCGTTAGGGCTTTATGAGTTTCCACTCCTGCACAAACACCTGCTCTTGGGTGTTTTTATGGAAGGTGGTTACCTTCAATACCGATTTACTCTTAAGTTGCAGTGTCACATCAAACTCCTTAGCCGAAACCGGATCGACATAAGATCCTTTGCATTTCTTAAACATACCCACCCTTACGTTTTCAAGAACCCGGGTACCCAGTATGGAACTGTTCATGTTATCGGCCCACACAATTGAACCCTGAAATATCGAGTCCACATCGTAAATGAGTACCTGAACATTCAGGAGTTCATTAAACCAAACACCAACCAGGTTGTGTTGAAGATCGGCACCCTGAAATTGCTCGCGCACCAAGAAAATGATTAAGCCACCAACTACCAACAAACCAAGCCATACCAACATCATATTTGTTTCCATAACCAGAAGGTTTCAATTTGATGAAACCCACAGGCATACTTTGACAAAAACCAGGCAAGGCTCAGAAAAGGCCTAAAACATCAAAAAAATACACTTTTTTGAGAGACTTACTTTTTATTTAGTCCCAAATCAGGACTGTATTCCACGTCAATCCCAAATTGGGCTAGACAAAAAGAGGTTGTCTTAAAAGTCATTCTGTCATCGCGGGTTTTAATCCACAATCTCGATTCTGAGGTACTGAAAGGAATTCCGACACAAGGCCGGAATGACGTACTCTCTTATTTTGACTTTTGAGACAACCTCCTCGTAAAATGTAAGCTTTACGATTAAAACTTTTTGCCTGGGAAATAAGCAGTTTCGCCCAACTCTTCTTCAATACGGATCAGTTGGTTATACTTAGCCATCCTGTCGGAACGGGAAGCAGAACCGGTTTTAATCTGGCCCGTATTTAATGCTACCGCCAAATCAGCAATGGTGCTGTCTTCGGTTTCACCAGAACGGTGCGACATAATGCTCTTGTAGCTGTTACGCTTGGCAAGGTTAACCGCATTGATTGTTTCGGTAAGTGACCCAATCTGGTTTACCTTAACCAGAATAGAATTCGCTACACCCAGATCAATTCCCTTTTGCAGAAACTCTACATTGGTTACAAACAAATCATCACCAACCAATTGAACTTTCGATCCGATTTTATCTGTTAATTTTTTCCAGCCATCCCAATCCTCTTCACCCATACCATCTTCAATAGAGATGATTGGATATTTCTTCGCCCACTTGGCCCAATATTCTACCATTTCATCAGACTTCAGCTTTTTGCCATCCGACTTTTTGAAGGTATATGTTTTTGTTTTGGCATCGTAGAATTCTGAACTGGCGGCATCCATAGCAATAAATATATCAACGCCTGGTTTAAAGCCCGCCTTCTCAATGGCCTGCAATACTATTTAAATGGCCTCTTCATTCGATTTGATGTTGGGTGCAAACCCACCTTCATCGCCTACGTTGGTAGAAAACCCTTTGTCGTGCAATACTTTTTTCAATGTGTGAAACACCTCTGTTCCCATTCTTAATGCTTCCGAAAAAGTATCAGCCTTAACAGGCATTACCATAAACTCCTGGAAGTCGATTGAGTTGTCGGCATGGCTACCTCCGTTCAATATATTCATCATCGGTACTGGCAGCGTGTTGGCATTTACACCACCGATGTAACGATACAAGGATTGACCTGCTTCCATGGCAGCAGCCTTTGCTACAGCCAGCGAAGTACCAAGAATGGCGTTAGCCCCTAACTTGCCCTTATTGGCCGTTCCATCCAACTCAATCATCACCTTATCGATCAGGTTTTGATCGAACACATCCAGCCCTACAACCTCAGAGGCAATTTTACTATTCACATTTTCTACCGCTTTTAAAACTCCTTTGCCCAGGTATTTCTTTTTGTCGCCATCGCGCAACTCAACAGCTTCGTGTGTACCCGTTGAAGCACCCGAAGGAACCGCAGCACGACCAAACGCACCTGATTCGGTAATTACATCTACTTCAATGGTGGGATTACCACGGCTGTCCAAAATTTGCCGGGCATGAATTCCTTCGATTAAACTCATAGTCTTTTAGTTAAAAGTGAACGTTGTTTTAAAAACTGTTTTCTATTTCTGTTGCCAATAATCTACCACCAGCACCTTCTCAAAGAAAGGGCTAGCCAGGGCTACAAATTTTTTATGTTCGGGATGAGGCAAATAAATTTCACGATCCTTTTCTGATGCAAAACTTACTATAAAACAATGTGTAAATCCTTGATTCAGATTTTCAGGACTGTTATTCGTTCCCCACTCAAATTTCTTTATTTCTTTAATGGTTGATGAAAGCGCTTTGAAAGCATCTTCAATCTTTTTTACATCTTCCGGTTTTGCCGTTGATTTAAACTGAAACAACACCACATGCTGAAGCATTTTTTCCTGGGCCGGGCTTACTACTGCCATCGTGATAAACAATATAAAGAAGATGATTTTTTTCATTGCATTATTTTAGTGTGTTTCTACCAGGTTGCCTTCCTTTACCATCGCTACAAACTGGTCAAACAAGTAGCGCGAATCATGCGGACCAGGCGAAGCCTCCGGATGGTATTGTACTGAAAATGCTTTCTTATTTTTCAACCGTATGCCCATGATGGTATTATCATTCAAATGCAGGTGCGTAACTTCTACATTCGGATTTTTTTCAATTTCTTTTTCGCTTACTGCAAAGCCATGATTTTGTGAAGTCATCTCACCGAGGCCTGTAATCAGGTTTTTAACCGGATGATTCAATCCGCGATGCCCGTGGTGCATTTTATAGGTTGTTAAGCCTGCAGCCAATGCCAGCAATTGATGCCCCAGACAAATTCCAAATGTGGGTTTACCGGATGCCAGAATTTCTTTCACTGTTTTAATAGCATAATCCATTACCGATGGGTCGCCCGGGCCATTTGAAATAAAATATCCGTGGGGTGCCCATTTCTCCATTTCAGCGAAAGAAGTTTTTGCCGGAAATACCTGCACGTAACAATCGCGCGAAGCGAGGTTTCGTAAGATGTTGGTCTTAATGCCCAGATCAAGAGCGGCAATGCGCAATAAAGCATTACTGTTTCCAACAAAGTAAGGGGCCTTTGTACTTACGATAGAAGAAAGTTCAAGGCCATCCATGGAAGGTACTTTCTTAATCTCTTCTTTCATTTGTTCTGGTGTTAACTCTGAAGAGATTAAGGCATTCATTGCTCCTTTATTCCGGATGTATCTTACCAGCATCCGCGTATCCAGGTCTGAAATTCCAACCACCCCGTTCTTCTCCAGGTAAGCTTGCAGGCTTTCTTTTGCGGTCTTCCGGCTGAATTCTTCCGAGAACTCATTTACCACAATCCCGCTTATCTTTGGCGAAGCAGATTCCTGCTCATCCGAAACCGTTCCATAATTTCCAATATGGGCGGTAGTGTTCACGATTATTTGGCCGTAATAAGAAGGATCGGTGTAGATTTCCTGGTAGCCGGTCATGCCGGTATTAAAGCAAATCTCTCCGCCTGAGGTTCCTCTTTTACCAATTGCTTTTCCTTCAAGCAGAAGGCCATCGGCCAGAAGGAGGTAGGCTTTTGTACTCAATTCAATGTGGTTTTGGTTAACAAAAATACTGGTATTAAGGACTTTAAAGATTGTAATTGCTGTAAATTTTCAAATCCCGGTTTCAAACGGTTACGGCAATAAAAAAGGGATTGAATCTGAAACTCAATCCCTTTGTTATTTACACTTTTATTCACTTATTCTTTCTTCTTAGACTTTTTGGCGGCCTTTTTGGGAGCCTCTTCGGTTGCCTTTACTTCGGTAGAAGCCTCCGCTGCAGGCGCTGCCTCGGATTTCTTCGGCTTACGGCCTCTGCGGGTTTTACCTTTTTTCTCAGCCCCATCCTTTTTATAGATGTCGTTAAAGTCAACTAACTCCAGCAAGCACATATCCGCAGCATCGCCCAAACGAGGCGCGCTTAGTTTAATGATGCGTGTGTAACCTCCCGGGCGATCAGCAATACGACCAGCTACTTCGCCAAACAAAGTTGTTACTGACTCTTTGTTTTGCAGATAGGACATTACCGTTCTGCGTGAATGGGTAGTATTATCTTTCGCCTTTGTGATCAATGGCTCCACATAACGCTTCAGTGCTTTTGCTTTGGCAAGTGTGGTGGTAATGCGCTTATTTAAGATAAGCGATGATGCCATATTTGAAAGGAGAGCCTCGCGATGGGAGGAGGTTCTTCCTAAGTGATTAACTTTTTTACCGTGTCTCATGGTTTAGTCTTCATCGAGTTTATACTTAGAGAGATCCATACCAAAGGTTAGGTTCTTCTCTGCTACCAATTGCTCTAGTTCAGCTAAAGACTTCTTACCGAAGTTTCTGAATTTCATCATATCCGAAATATCAAGCTGTACTAAGTCACCCAGTGATTTTACATCAGCTGCCTTCAGGCAGTTGTAAGCGCGAACGGACAGATCCAGATCATGCAATTGTGTTTTCAACAACTTGCGCATGTGCAACATCTCTTCATCAACCTGCTCTACTTCGCTGTCTTTTCCGGTTTCCAGTTCAATTGATTTATCTGAGAACAACCGGAAGTGCTGAATCAGAATAAAGGCAGCTCCTTCCAACGCCTTTTCAGGGTGTATAGAACCATCCGTTTCAATATCAATCAGAAGTTTCTCATAGTCAGTCTTCTGTTCCACGCGGGTATTTTCAACACTATACTTCACATTTTTAACGGGTGTGAAGATGGCATCGATTGGAATAAACCCGAATACTTGTTCATTAGGCTTATTCTCTTCGGCAGGCAGATACCCCCGGCCTTTCTCAATCGTTAATTCTATTTCAAATTGAGCCGATTCATCCAGGTTACAGATTACATGTTCGGTGTTTAAAATCTCAAAAGATGAGGTAAACTTGGCGATATCACCAGCTTTAAATTGCTTTTGCTTTTTAATGTTTACTACAATCTTGTTGTCAAAATTATCGCTTACCTTTTTAAAGCGAACCTGCTTCAGATTCAAGATAATTTCAGCTACATCCTCAACTACTCCCTCAATGGTTGAAAATTCGTGCAATACACCCGGAATTTTTATTCCGGTTATTGCGTATCCTTCCAATGAAGATAAAAGAATCCGTCTTAGGGCATTACCGATTGTAACTCCATAACCCTTCTCCAACGGTTTGAAAGTAAAGAGGCCATGGAAATCATCTGATTTCTCCATCACCACTTTCTCCGGCATTTGAAACGCTAATATTGACATATCAAATTTGATTAATGTGTTAAGTATTACTTTGAGTACAATTCCACAATCAACTGCTCGTTGATGTTTTCCGGAATATCAGCACGCAATGGCAAGTTGATTAGTTTTCCTTCCAGTTCGTTGTTATCCCACTCTAACCAATTGTACTTCTTAGCACCCTGTACCGAAAGCGAATTGCTGATTGCTTCCAATGATTTAGATTTTTCGCGTACTGCAATTTTATCGCCCGGGCGCAGATTTACCGATGGAATGTTCACCACCTCGCCATTTACAGTAATGTGCTTATGCACCACCAACTGGCGTGCGGCTCTGCGGGTTGGCGCAATGCCTAAGCGATACACCGTGTTATCCAACCGAGACTCTAACATTTGTAAGAGCACTTCACCGGTTACGCCTTTCTTGCGCGATGCCTTATCGAAAATGT
>Ga0116142_10006488_pt1 | contig 10064 bp, 10 predicted proteins | sample AD_UKC033_MetaG_FD_89785 | JGI IMG/M metagenome (GOLD analysis project Ga0116142, IMG submission 89785) | Active sludge microbial communities of municipal wastewater-treating anaerobic digesters from USA - AD_UKC033_MetaG | ecosystem: Engineered > Bioreactor > Anaerobic > Digestate | place: USA... | reverse complement strand
GTTTCGAGCAGCCGGTGATGCTGGATTGTCTCAGCGTCATTTCGAACCGCAATACATCCGAGTGGTATCGGGAGACCGGTTTTCGTTTCCCACCATGCACCGAGATCGATAATCTTGACGCACTGGTAGTTGGGATAGACAAATCGGCCTTCATGAATGATGACGCCGGCATCATATCTTCCTGAAGCAATGCCAGGGAGAATCTCATCAAATCGCGCGACTTCAACCTGCACGGCCGGATTCCAGAGCTTCAGCAGCAGATGGGCCGTCGTATACCAACCAGGGATCGCAATCGTCGTTCCGATAAGCGGCATCTCCGCTGACCGGGCCACCAGCACCGGCCCGCAGCTGTAGCCTAACGCAGCACCGGCATCCAGCAGCGTATACGCATCATGTAGGTGCAAATAGGCAAAGAAGGAAAGCTTGGTCAAATGGTACAGCTTTTCCGCTGCGTGCTGGTTAAGGGTCTCAATGTCTTCGATATGGGAGACAAAGCAAAACGGCTCCGTAGCAATGCAGCCATGGAGCATCGCATGAAACATGAAGGTGTCATTCGGACACGAACTAAAGCCGACATCGATTGGTATCATAGCAAACCTTTTCACCTGCGGTCAGCCATAAGAATGTCATTGCGAGCGAGCGTAGTGAGCGTGGCAATCTGGGGAAATAGGGGGGCATACACTCGCGCAGCTATGTCATTGAGATTGCCACGTCGCCGCGCTTCGCGGGTCTCCTCGCAATGACCCCTTATATAACCCTCGCATACGCATCATTGCGTGATAGCATATCTGCGTAACGCTCACATCCTTCTGATCACCCGGTACGCCGAATCCCGCTGCACCGGAATCTTTCCGGCATTTCTGATGACATCCACAAGCTCAGCAGCGGTCGTCTTCGTTTCCACGCCGGTTGCTTTCACGACGATTTCCTCGGTAAGGACACCGCCTATATCATTTGCTCCCATTGCCAGGGCTACTTGCGCCAGCTTCAGCCCTTCCGTGAGCCAGCCGGCTTGTATGTATCTGACGTTGTCAAGAAAAATGCGCGACACCGCCACCACCTTCAGGTAATCGACGCCGGTGGCTGGTGTCATATCAGCCATCAGCGTTCGCTGCGGGGAAAAGGACCAGGGAATAAACGCACGGATTATTCCGGTGCGATCCTGCACCTCGCGGATGATCTGCAGGTGCTCGATCCTTTCTGAAAGCGTTTCTCCCATACCGTAGGTCATAGTGGCAGACGAACCCATCCCCTGTTTCGCCAGTGTCTCCATAACCTCGCACCATTCAGCAACAGTAAGCTTTCGGGGGCTCACTCGCCGCCTGATTCGTTCGACAAGCAGATCAGAAGCCCCGGGAACCGAATCCAGTCCTGCCGCTTTGAGATGACTGACTACCTCCTCCAAAGGCAACCTGCTTGTGCGGGACATATGTACCAGCTCGGCCGGAGAAAATGAATGAAGCCAGATATCCGGAAACCGGCTTTTGACCTTGTTCACCAACTCCTCGTACCGATCGAGTGTATAAGAAGGATGCAGCCCTCCCTGCAGCATCACCTGAGTGCCGCCTGCCAGCCTGAGCTCCCCAACCTTGTCGAGAATCTCTTCATCACTCAGGGTATATGCTTCAAGCTGCTTCCCCCGAGCGTGAAAAGCACAAAAGGAACACGCTGCCTCACAGACATTGGTAAAATTGATAATCCGATCGACAATGAACCCGACCTCTTCTCCGGGATACATCAGCTGTCGCCGCAAATCAGCCAGACGGCCGATCTCGATCAGATCTCCGGAGAAAAGTGCGAGCGCCTCCTGCGGCCCGATCCGCTTTCCCTGCAGTATCTGTTTCCGTATGGATCTGAAATCAGCCGGCGCGGCTCTGTTATTCGTGTAGGTACAATCATTCATGACTCATCCAAAAAGCGCATGGCGGTACGTTGCTTAAGAAATCCCAGCTCGCCGGCGATTGAGTAGTAGAAAGCCAACGCTTTGCGCAGTTCCGGGGTGAAGGTATAATGAAGAGTGCGGAAGTATTCATCAAGATCGTACGGGATATTCGGATATCTCATTTCTGCTGCAGCGATCACTGCCGCCCGCTCGGTTTCCAGGCAGGCAAGTGAACGACCGTAGGACTGAATCACAGCATCAATTTCGTAACGATACGATGAAAGCACCGACTCCTGAGCCGCGAAGACTGCAAAGACCACGGGAAAGCCGGTTTTGCGAAGCCACAGCTCACCGAGATCGTACGAGAACGAGACCGGCTCGTGTACCGGAGCCATTGCCTCATTGCCGATCAGCAAAGCGGCATCCAAGTCGTGCAGGTAGGGATTCGGTTCGGTGGCAGAATAGCGCGGCTGCAGATGATAATAGTGCTGGAGCAGGACTTTGAGGAGCACAACGGATGTCTCGGATGCCCGCGTAAGTCCAACCCGTTTCTGATGGAGATCTTCAATCGGTATCTTGCTTCTCAGCACCACTGAGCCAACATACCCTATTGAGCTGAGACAGAATTGAGGAAGCAGTACCGCTCGGTCGTCGATCGTCGAAAACGCTGCTGAGGAAATCGGGCTCAAAGCCAGCTCTCCATCGCGCATCATCCGGTTGAGCTCGCGGGGATAAGCAGGAATAATCCGTATGCCCTGGAGAGGCCGTTTTTCAAACATCTCGTAGTAGTACGGGTAGCAATTTAGATAATCAATATAACCAAGTTCCACAGTTGTATCTTCCTCTGATTCTTGCCACGCATAGCCGGTCGATTGTTGGAATGATCTGCACAATGAGATCTATAATGTGGGATATGTGTCCCGAGACTTTCATCGCACATCCGCGCTCATCAATCAACGAACAGGAGTAAACACCGCACTGGTTATCGGTGAACGGACAACGGTGAACGGTTAACTTTTCTGGTACCCTGCCGTTGTCCGTTTCGGCACGAGGTCCGCTGCTTCAATAAGTCTTCGCAAGTGAGCTTCAGCGCCGGAAACCGGGGTCGAAGCTCCTGCTGCATGAACAACCTGCTCATTGATATAGGTACCCCCAAGCTCATCGGCTCCAAAGCGCAGCAGTACTTGAGCCATCTTTTCACCCAAAAACATCCACAGCGCCTTAATATGGGGAACGTTGTGAAGGATAATGCGGCTTGCAGCGTAGATGCGGACGTCTTCAAAACCGGTCGTTGCCGGCCGCCGCGCCCGCACCTTCGTGTGCTCTTCGTGAAAGAGAAGAGGCACAAACGTCTTAAATCCTCCGGTCTCATCCTGTAGGCGCCGGATGCGAAACAGATGATCTACGAGATCGTCAACATCTTCGATATGGTTGTAGAGCATAGTGGCGTTTGTTTTGAGGCCGAAGCGGTGAGCCGTTGCCATCACTTCCAGCCAGCGCGAGCCAGGAATCTTCTTCGGTGCGATAGTAGCGCGCACCCCTTCGGAAAAAATTTCGGCACCTCCTCCCGGCAGTGCGTTCACGCCTGCTGCAATAAGCCGTTGAAACACCTTTTCGAGCGAAATCCGGTTCATCCGGGAAAAGTAATCATACTCGACCGCAGTAAACCCGACGATGAAGATATCGGGCTTGATTCGTTTGATCCGGTGAAGCATCTCCTCAAAATAGTCGATGGTCAGTTCAGGATTAAGCCCACCGACGATATGCACCTCGTCGATGCCGGCCTTCACACCGTCTTCTACCCGCTGCTCGATGTCATCAAGCGAAAGCACAAACGCCTGGTCATCACCTGCATTGCATGAATAGGCGCACAATGGGCAGCGCAACTCACAGATGTTTGTGTAATTGAGGTTCATATTGACGCCGTAGCATGTGGTCGGACCATGAAGACGAGTTCGAACGAAATGGGCCAGCGTTCCCAGTTCGAGAATACTCGTCGTCGAAAGCAGATACCGAGCATCCGTTTCGTCTACTGGCTCCTGGTTGATCACCTTGGCGGCAATTGACGCCAAAATTGGGTCTTGAAAGGTTTCTGGACGCAATGTCATGTAATCCAAAGTTCTTCGCTGCTTGTCAGTAGGCATTATACGTTACCTATCGAAACTCGATTGTTCACCGTTCACCGTTGTCCCTTAACCGAAAAGGAACAGAAGCATGGAGGATCATCTGTCGGTGAACGGTTAACAGTAAACGGTCAACATTTTTATCGCATCAGCGTGGAAAATGCTGTCCCCACCAGCAGCAGCGGTGATATCCAGAGATTAGCCTGAAAGAACTTCCTGATCGATTCACTGATTGGTTCCGTGCGCGCCATGATCTGCTGATAAAGAAATACGATCCCCACTGCCGCTGCAGACAGCCAGAATGGAGTTCTCATGTTGCCGAAAATTCCCGCTACTACTAATGCAGCAAGCGCCAGAATATAGCAGAGGCTGGATATCCTGAGCGCCGCTGCTTTTCCCGCAGCTACCGGCAGAGAGTGAAGACCGGCGCGGGAATCAAATTCCTGATCCTGCAGGCTATAGACGATATCGAGTCCTGCAATCCACAGCATGATGACCAGGCCCAGAGCTACTACACTCAGAGAAAATTGTCCGGTCACGGCCAGGTAACCGCCGATCGGCGCAGCTGCTTCGACAAAGCCAAGATAGAAATGCGACGATGCGGAGAACCGCTTAAAGTACGAGTATGTAAACAACATCAGCACCGCTGGAAACGAAAGATAGAAGCAGATGGGATTGAGCAAAACGGAAGCACCGATAAGCAGCAGCGATGAGGAAGCAGCAATGAGCCACACCGTGCGGGTCGATATTGCACCCAAAGGGACCAGGCGATTGCGGGTACGAGGATTTCGAGCATCGATAGAGGCATCGATCACCCTGTTGAACGACATACCAGCCGTACGGGCCGCAGCAAACGCCACTGTGACCCAGAGCCAAGTCAGCACTGAAGCGCCGCCGGCAAAAAGTACACCGAGGTATGCAAAGGGCAATCCGAACAGAGTCTGCTCGATCAGAATGAGCTGGGAAAATTTCTTAAAGTCCATACTCCTTCCACCGCCGGCTTACCCGTTCTTTGATTACAGCAGACATTTCGATTTCGTTGGGCCAGTCCCTTCCCATACCTTCTTCCCGTGTCTTACGAGTGACATCGATTCCCATTTTACCGCCGAAGTTAGGAAAGCAGGCTGAATGGTCCAGGGCATCGAGAGGTCCTTCGGAAAAGATAAGATCACGTTTGGGATCCACATTGCTCAGCAGACGCCAGATGACTCCGGCCGAATCCCGCAGATCTGCATCGTGATCGAACACTGCAATGTACTTTGCCGATGACATCTGGCCCAGCCCCCAAAGCGCATGGATCACCTTCTTACCCTGACCGGGAAATTTCTTGTCGATCGACACCAGCACGCAATTATGAAATACCCCCTCCATAGGAAGCTCGATATCCACAATCTCCGGAACGAGCAGCTTGATGAGCGGCAGGAAAATCCGTTCCGATGCCTTGGCCAGGCAACAATCCTCCATCGGAGGTTTGCCCACGATGGTAGTAGGATAGACCGCGTCTTTTCGGCAAGTCATACAGGTGATATGAAACACCGGGTACTGGTCAGCCGCAGAGTAAAAGCCGGTGTGGTCCCCGAAGGGACCTTCCTGCCTCTCCTCTCCAGGATCCACATAGCCTTCCAGAACGAAGTCCGACTCTGCCGGCACCAGCAGATCCACGGTTCGGGCTTTGACCACATCTATTGCCTGGCCGTTGAGAAATCCTGCCAAAATCATCTCATCGACATCCGGAGGAAGCGGCGCCGTTGCCGCATAGGTAACCGCTGGCGGCCCGCCAAGCGCTACTGCAACGTGCATTCGTTCACCTCGGGCTCTGTACTTTTCAAAATGTCGGGCACCATCTTTGTTATACTGCCAGTGCATGCCGGTCGTAGCTTTATCGTACTTTTGCATTCGGTACATACCCGCGTTCTGCACTCCGGTATCCGGATCTTTGGTGACTACCAGCGGCAGCGTAAGAAAGGGGCCGGCATCATCAGGCCAACAGGTAAGAATCGGCAATAGGTTGAGCAGCGGGCTTTCAGCCGAAAATACGGTTTCCTGACAGGGAGCGCGCTTCACCTTTCTCGGCATCACGTCGGCAATTTCTTTCAGGGTAAGAAGCGCCTTCACTTTTCCTGCGAGACCCTTGCTGGGTTGAAACTTCAGGTACGTTTCGATGCGGCCGGCAATGTCCTCGAGAGAACGGCAGTTGAGAGCCATAGCCATCCGGGTATTGCTGCCGAAGGCATTCGTGAGCACCGGAAAGCTGGAGCCGATGACATACTCAAAAAGCAGCGCCGGCCCATTGGCTTTGCTTACCCGATCGGTAATCTCGGTAACTTCAAGCACGGGATCCACTTCGGCACTGATGTGTCGTAGCTCACCGGCAGCAGCCAGCGCGGCAATGAATTCCTGAAGGTTACGGTATGCCATAAGCAGACACGACTATGAAAGGATGAGCGCTTTTCCGGCACATTCACCTAGCCAAGGGAAACTTCCATGCCGGCATGAGTGTTAAAACATAGCAGAAAATCTGACGTTAAGCAAAGAGAAGAGATTTCCCAGATCCATCACCGGAGCAAAATAGTCATGGAGCTGGAAATAAGAAATAATGGTCTTACTGGGAAATTGGAATAGTGACATGATGGAATACTAGGAGCTTTGGCTGCTGTGTGAGCGGGCAGCAGGGAAAATACTAAATCCTGATTTCAAACGCTAAACAAATCCAAATTCCAAGGCTCTAAGGTTCTAACCTGGATTCCCGCCTGCGCGGGAATGACGTTTAGATCCTTATTCGCTTGGCGGGTGGATAAAGAGCTGAGGCGCAGCCCGCCTGCGCGGGCGGCGCCTCAGCTCTTTATCCACCGATAGGAATGACGGACATTCCTCGATAGTTTCTTAGAGCACACAGCCACGTATACCATCTTTTAGAAAACGCTGTAGAGCCACATGCAGCAAAACAATGTCATTCCCGCGCAGGCGGGAATCCAAGCTATCCAGCATCTGCTTTGGATTTAGGTATTGTCTAGGATTTAGAGCTTCGTCCATAAAATTTCCGTCAGCTCTTCTCCCCACCATTCCATTATTCCAGATCATCAACGATCATTCACGGATATGCATATCCTAGATCGCTCATACGTCTGTTGGAGCGCTTCGCTCTACCGCACCAGGATCTTTCCTGTCGGCTCAGCGATAACCTCACCAACAATCGCTACCGTTTTTACACCTTTTTCCTTCAGCGCCTTCAGCAACACCTCTGCCTTGTTTCCTGGTACGGAGATCAGCAATCCTCCTGAGGTCTGAGGATCGAAAAAGATATCCGCGTAGAAAGCAGAAAGCTCTGGTTCGAAGTCAACCCATGATTGACAGAACTCCCGATTCCGGTAAGTTCCGGCCGGAATCAGCCCCCGGGCAGCATAGTCTTTGGCTTCAGGGAAAAACGGTACCGCCGCAGCCTCTATATTCATGCCCACTGCGCTTGCCCGTGCCATTTCGCCGGCATGGCCGAGAAAACCAAATCCGGTAATATCGGTAATACCGTGGACGCCCACTTCCTGGGCAGCCAGTGAGGCTGCCTGGTTCAACTGGCACATCGATGCGGTCACCTTTTCAATTGCCTGCGGACTGGCCAGAGCCGCCTTCATAGCGGTATTAATGATACCCGTTCCCAGCAACTTCGTAAGCACCAGACTATCGCCCGGCCGCGCTCCGGCATTGGTGAGTACCTTGTCCGGGTGTACCACGCCGGTCACGGAAAGCCCATACTTCAACTCAGGATCCTCGACCGAATGTCCTCCGACCAGGGTGGTCTGCGCTTCCACCAGCTTTTCCAGGCCCCCGCGGAGCATTTCCCGCAGGATCTCGAGGCCCATGGTCTTGATTGGAAAACACACCAGGTTCATAGCCGTGAGCGGTTTGCCGCCCATGGCATACACATCGGAAAGTGCATTGGCTGCGGCAATCTGACCGAAAGTATACGGGTCATCGACGATCGGGGTGAAAAAATCCACCGTCTGAATGATGGCCAGTTTATCGCTGAGCTTGTACACACCCGCATCATCCGCTTTATCGAATCCGACGATCAGATTCGAATCAGTAAGCATCGGCAGGCCGCACAGGGCCCGATCCAGGTCTCCCGGACCCAGCTTGGAGGCTCAGCCAGCTCCCTTAACAGTGGTGGTAAGTCGGATCTTTTTCTGTTCTTCCATAGCTATACCTGTTGGGATTTTGATTTCTTGATAACTCTGTAGGTCTCTTCGTAAATGACGCTGCGGGGGCCGATGGCGATAATGTCTATGCATTCTTCACCCGACTCACGGTAAATAATCCTGAATCGGCCAACGGGAAAGCTCCTTAATCCCCCCAATTCGTCTTTGAGAGACTTCCCTTTCCCAGGGTTTTCAACAATGCGCCTAAGACCGGCTTTTGTCTTTCTCTTGATCTCAGGATGAGCGCCCCGAAGCAGGGTGACGATCGCTTCCGGCACGCGGAGCTTTCTTTCCATAATCGTGGTAGCCTCACCCGCTTACTCGAACAACTCGCTAAGAGTATACATGGCACCTTTTTTGACTGAACGAAGCCCTTTTCTGATTTCATCCATAAATGCTGCATCCGATTTGATGGCGATGGTTTCTTTCCAGCCCTCGAATTCGTCAGGGCTAACCAATACTGCTGCTGGACGACCGTTTCTGGTAATGACAACCTCTTGGTCGGTAGAATGGACATCATCTACCAGCTCGCTGAGCTTCATTTTTGCCTCGGAGAGTGAGAGTGTCTTCATGGATAGACCTTTTTTTGGTTGACCATAATAATGGTCATGATTATAGCGCAGAATTATTAAATGTCAACCGTATCAGGTACGTAATGAATAGAAGGATAAACTTCGGGCAGTCTCAGGTGCAGGTGCTGTGATGCTAAGGCACTGGGAAAAAAGAAATGATGCAACCGCTTTATAACGGAGAACCCATGGGCACTAAACCGATTGCGCTTACCGCTCTAGCGGCTGAATGCTTTGTATTTCCAGGTCGTGGCTGGCGAGAATCTCGGCAATCTCGGCTTCATGTTCACGCTCAAAACGGATACAGACGCCGCAGTCCGAGCTCAGGTGCCGTGGCACCGGGATCAGCTTGATCGAGAGCTCCCGGGTTTTGAGCAGCTTCTCGGCGCGCAGAGCTCCGCTTATTGAGTAAAAGAGCACTACACTATAGCGGACTTCCTTCTGCTGCTTAGATCTCAATGGTCTTTCCTGCGTTCAAAAGAGCCGAAGCGATGTCATACATGTTAGATATCCGGCCTGCCGCTACTCGGTCCTTCAGCTCATAAAATCCCAGACAGGTTCCGCAGGCACACAGGTCGACACCCCGCTTTGCGAGGACCTCGAGGTCATCAAGGACTGCGGAATCATTCACCACTAGCTTGACTCCGCTATTGAGAAAAATGATCTGATTGGGAAGCAAAGGGCTTTCTCCCAATGTGTGAAGAAAGGTGCGCATGAGCAGCTTTCCCAGTTCATCGCTGCCCCGACCAAAACATTCCGAAGCAATCAACAGAACTGTCGGCCCAGTGATCACCTTTTCGGTCTCCGGTTCCATCGCGAAAGACTCACGAATTAAGTGGAGATACCATGCCGCCTCCTTTTCCTCGATGTCCACTCGAAATCCCTGGCTGCGGGCAAGTCGGGAGACATTTTCTCGAGCCTCCACACTATCGACAATGGTGGTTACCTCATCGGCTTCCCCGAGAGCTTTCAACGTCAGCATTACTGGCTCGGGGCATGACCGGCCGCGAGCGTCAACAACTGTCGCCATAAAACCTATCCTTTACCAGCCCTAGCGGCAATGGCCGCGATAGCATCGAGAGTTGCGGTAATAGCATCTTCAGTAGTGAAATACCCAGGGCTCAGACGTACCGTACCTGTAGGAATGTCCCCATGGTCCGGTGGGCTGTAGGAGCACACTGGAGTCCCGGACGACACAGTATATCATACTCTTCATCCAGTTCCATTGCCAGCTCGGCTGAAGTCATTCCTGCGACGCTCAAGGAGAGCACCGCCACCTGTTTGTCGGCATCGCCAC
>Ga0116142_10006486_pt1 | contig 10067 bp, 8 predicted proteins | sample AD_UKC033_MetaG_FD_89785 | JGI IMG/M metagenome (GOLD analysis project Ga0116142, IMG submission 89785) | Active sludge microbial communities of municipal wastewater-treating anaerobic digesters from USA - AD_UKC033_MetaG | ecosystem: Engineered > Bioreactor > Anaerobic > Digestate | place: USA... | reverse complement strand
TCAACTGCTTGGGGATGTCGGCGAACACGTCTCGCAGGCGGCCGAGCAGGTCGACGAGACCACGTTCATCGCGTCCGAGTGTGGCCAGGCGCGCCTGCTGGTCCTTCAGCGCGGCATCGAGCGTGGCCAGCAGCGCCGCACGTTCGGCACGCCCGGCTTCCAGGCGCGCGACCTCGGCGAGCTGTTGCTTGCGCGTGGCCACGACATCGGCGTTCTTGCCGACGATCGCGCGCTGCACCTCGGCGAGTTGTTCGAGGTCGCCCATCAGCGCATCGATGCGCTCGACGCGCGCGCCCTGGAAATAGCGGTGGTAGGCGAGCACGCGCGCGATCGCCCCGACATCGTCCTGCTGCAGCAACAGCTTGATCTCCTCGTCACGACCGAGCGCATAGGCCGAGCGCAACAACGCGGCGAGGGCCTCGCGCTGCGTTTCGAGCGCGCGCGCGAGGCCGGCGCGGCGTTCCTCCAATGCGGCCAGTTCGTCCTGTTGGCCGGACAGGCGTTCATCGAGTGCACGTACCGATTTCGCCGCGTCATCGATGGCGAGCTCCTGTTCGCGCAGTGCGCGCGCGGCCTCGGCATGTTCGCCGCTGGTCGCGCGCTGCTGCTCGGCAAGCGCGCGGATCTGCTCGCGCACGGCGTCGAGCTTCTGTTTCGTTTCGTGTTCCTGCGCCGCGCGCGCGGCCGGATCGTCGGGCTGCGCCACGGCCGCACCGAGTGCGGTGAGCAGCACGCCGGCAAGGAAGCCGATTCTCAAGTCTTGAACTCGACCAGGCTGCGGCCACTCATCTCGGCCGGTTGCGGCAGGCCCATCAGGGCGAGCACGCTCGGTGCGAGGTCGCGCAGTGCGCCGTGGTGCAGCACGGCCTTGCGACCGACATAGACCAGCGGCACCGGGCCGACCGTGTGCTGGGTATGCGCGACGCCATCGGCGTCGATCATCTGTTCGAGGTTGCCGTGGTCGGCACTGATCAGCATCTCGCCGCCGGCTTCGCGGATCGCCGCGGTGATGCGGCCCAAGGCCACGTCGATCGCCTCGGCGGCCTTCACCGCGGCGGCTTCGACGCCGCTGTGACCGACCATGTCGGCATTGGCGATGTTGCAGGCGATGAAGTCGAAGCGCCCCGACCGGATCGCTTCGACCAGGCGGTCGGTCAGCTCGGGCAGGCTCATCTCGGGTTGCAGATCGTAGGTGGCGACCTTGGGGCTCGGCACGAGGATGCGCTCCTCGCCGGCGAACGGCGCCTCGCGGCCGCCCGAGAAGAAGAACGTCACGTGCGCGTACTTTTCCGTCTCGGCGATGCGCAACTGGGTCAGGCCCTGCGCGGCAAGGTATTCGCCGAGCGTGTTGTCCATCGACTGCGCGCCCCAGGCGACCGCGCTCACGGCGAGGTCCTTGGCGTATTCGGTCAGGCTCACGAAGGCCGAGAGCTTCGGCACGCGCGTGCGCGTGAAGCCGCTGAAACCCGCCTCTACGAAGGCACGCGAGAGCTGACGCGCACGGTCGGCGCGGAAGTTCATGAACACGATCGCGTCGCCGTCAGCCACGCGCGCGCCGTCGCCGATCACGCAGGGCTGCACGAACTCGTCGTTTTCGCCGCGTGCATAAGCTGCATCGAGTGCGGACAGCGCATCGGCGGCGCGGAACTCCCCGCGCGCTTCGACGATCGCGTTCCAGGCGCGTTCGACGCGCTCCCAGCGCTGGTCGCGATCCATCGCGTAGTAGCGTCCGCTGACGCTCGCGATCAGCGCGCCCGGCGTGTCCGCACAGGTTGCCGCCAGTTTTTCCAGCGAGGCGCGCGCGCTGCGCGGCGGCGTATCGCGGCCATCGAGGAAGGCATGCACAGCGATGCGCGCGACGCCGCGCTGCGCAGCGAGCCGAATCATGGCGAGCAGGTGGTCCTCGTGGCTGTGCACGCCACCCGGCGAGAGCAGGCCGAACACGTGCAGGGCACCGTGGTGCGCCTGTGCTGCCGCGCAGGCCGCGAGCAGTGCCTCGTTGCGCTCGAAGCTGCCGTCGGCGATGGCCGCGTCGATGCGCGTCAGGTCCTGGTAGACGATGCGGCCCGAACCGATGTTCATGTGGCCGACCTCGGAATTGCCCATCTGCCCGTCCGGCAGGCCGACATGCAGGCCATGCGTCTCGACCAGCGTATGCGGGCAGTCGCGCAGCAGCGCCGTCCAGTTCGGCAGGCTGGCCTGCGCGATCGCATTGTGCGCGGAGTCGTCGCGATGGCCCCAGCCATCAAGGATCAGCAACAGGACGGGTTTCGGGCGGGACATCGCAGGCGGGATCGAGTGATGGAAGTGGCGATTGTAAGCAGGGACGGGTGCCGCAGCGCGACCACCAGGCTGCGCGAAGCGTGCGCGCGGGCATACCCTGGCTGCCGTGACCACTCGCATGTGGGGCCGACTCCGAATCCCGGATTCTTGCCCAACCGGCCGAGGACGCTCCGATCAGACCCCCTCGCGGAAGCCGCCTCCACGCGATCAACCTCGTGTGCGCTCGCAGATCAAGGCACGACGGCCAAGGCCGACTGGCCGTCCCTCGAGCCGGCGCAACGCCGGGCTGCGGGCCTTGCGGATGCCATGACGCCATCGCGGAATCGATCAGAGCAATAAACCCTTCTCCGCCACGGTGCATCGAAGCGGACACACGCCACTCGCCAAGGAGCCCGCCATGCGTATCGCCCTCGTCGCCACCCTGCTCGGCGGGCTGCTCGCCAGCACCGCCTGCCTCGCCGGTGAAGACATCAGCAAGCTCAACGGCAGCATCCGCGTCGAGGATGGCCGCACGGTCGGCGACCTCGACACCGTCAACGGCTCGATCCGCGTCGGCGACAACGTGAACGCCGAGGACGTGGAAACGGTCAATGGCTCGATCGAGATCGGACATGGCGCAAGCCTGAAGTCGGTCGGTGCGGTCAACGGACGCATCAGCCTCGGCGAGCGCGTGCGTGTCGAGGGCGAGGTGGAAGCGGTCAACGGCAGCATCCGCATCGGCAACGGCAGCGATATCGTCGGCCGGCTGTCGAACGTCAACGGTGCGATCCATCTCGATGCCGCGCACGTGGGTGGCGGCATCGAAACGGTTTCCGGTGACATCGACATCGGCGCTGGTTCGCGCGTCGAGGGTGGCCTGCTCGTGAACAAGCCGAGCGGCTGGTTCAACAACAGCAGGCCACCGCGCATCATCATCGGCCCGGACGCGGTCGTGCAGGGCAAGCTGGAGTTCCGCCGCGAGGTCGAACTGCATGTCAGCGACAGCGCCACCGTCGGCGAGATCGTCGGCGCGACGCCGAAGCGCTTCTCCGGGGACAAGCCCTGAACGAGCGGGAACGCCAAGCAGGGACGCGCCAGCCGCGAACGGGGCCAGGGATGCGCTTATATCCCGCAATGGCGTCATGACATCCGCAAGGTTCGCAGCGGGGTGCGTGGCTCGTCCAGACGGCCAGACTGCCTTCGCCGTCACGTCCTGATCTGCACCCGCACAGGACGCGGACGCCGTTGTGGCATGGATCCGAACATCCCTAGTCGCGGGCGAAGCGCCGGTACTGGATCGCTTCCGACAGATGTGCGGCGGCGATCCGGTCGGCACCATCGAGGTCGGCGATGGTGCGGGCAAGGCGGACACAGCGGTGCCAGGCGCGTGCCGACAGGCCCAGGCGTTCGACGGCACGCTCTAGCAACTGCTGTTCGCGTTCGCCGAGCGCGCCGTCGCGTTCGGTTTCGCGGTTGCCCAGCCAGGCATTCGGCTTGCCGGCGCGCATGAGCTGGCGGGTGCGCGCGGCGGCCACGCGCTCGCGCACGGCGGCCGAGCACTCGCCGCCGGACTGGCGCAGTTCGGCCGGGTCGAGGCGGGGTACTTCGAGGACGAGGTCGATGCGGTCGAGCAAGGGGCCGGAGATGCGCGAGCGGTAGCGCGCGACCTGGTCGGGCGTGCAGCGGCAACGTCCGGACGGATCGCCGGCATGGCCGCAAGGACAGGGGTTCATCGCGGCGACGAGCTGGAAGCGTGCGGGAAACTCGGCCTGGCGCGCGGCGCGCGAGATCGTGATGCGACCCGATTCGATCGGTTCGCGCAGCACCTCGAGCACGCGACGGTCGAACTCCGGCAGCTCGTCGAGGAACAGCACGCCGTGGTGGGCGAGCGAGATCTCGCCGGGGCGCGGTACCGAGCCGCCACCGACCAGGGCGACCGCTGAAGCGGTGTGGTGTGGCGCACGGAAGGCGCGGCGCATCCAGTCCTGCGGTGCACAGCCGAGCCCGGCGACCGAACGCACCGAGGCCAGTTCGAGCGCCTCGGGTTCGCTCAATGGCGGCAGGATGCCGGGCAGGCGGCTGGCCAGCATCGTCTTGCCGGTACCCGGTGGGCCGACGAACAACAGGTTGTGCGCACCGGCAGCCGCGATCTCGAGTGCGCGCCGTGCCTGCGCCTGGCCACGCACATCGGCGAGATCAGGGCCGCTGTCGGCAGCGGCCGGCATGGGTGCCCGTTGCGCACGCGGCAATTCGCTGCGACCGCACAGGTGCGCGCAGACTTCGAGCAGGCTGCCGGCACCGCGCACGTCGGCATCGCCGACCAGCGCCGCCTCGGCGGCGTTGTCACGCGGCACGATCACGCGCCGACCGGCGCGTGTCGCGCGCAGTACCGCCGGCAGCACGCCGCTGACCGCGCGCAGTTCACCGGACAGCGCCAGCTCGCCGACGAATTCGACATCGGCCAGCGCCTTGCTGGGCACGCTGCCGTTGGCGGCAAGGATGCCCAGCGCGATCGGCAGGTCGAAACGACCGCCGTCCTTGGGCAGGTCGGCTGGAGCGAGGCCGATCGTCACGTGGCGTTGCGGAAAGTCGAGCAGCGAGTTGTGGATCGCCGCACGCACACGATCGCGCGACTCGCGCACTGCGGTTTCGGGCAGGCCGACGATCGAGATCGCCGGCAGGCCGCCGGACAGATGCACCTCACAAGTGACCAGCGGCGCGACCACGCCTTCCTGCGCGCGGCTGTAGACGACGGCGAGGCTCATCGCCACCTCCGCCCGCTGCGCCATCCGCAGCCTCGCCTGCGCCAGACCCGGTCCGCGCGCCTGCGGTGGCTGTGGCCGAACCTCGATCCTGCGGCGGTGCTCGATCGGCTTTGCCGGTGAAGACCACCCGCGATCAGCCGTGTCCGGCGAGCGATCAGTGCGCCGACGGCTGCGCTTCGAGTGCGGCGACCTGCTGTTCGAGCGCCTCGAGTTTCTCGCGCGTGCGCAGCAGCACGGCGCGCTGCACTTCGAATTCCTCGCGGGTGACCAGGTCGAGCGAGCGCAGCCCGGATTGCAGCACGGCGCGGAAATTGGCGGCGAGATCGGCGCGCGCTTCGGACAGCGCCGGCGGTACGAGGCCGGCGAGCTTCTGCGAAAGCTCGTCGAGCGTGCGGGCATCGATCATCGGGAACCTCGTTGGCGGGGCGGGACGGAAAGCGGGACGCGACATCGTACTCCGAGAGGGTTCGCCCGGACCGGGATGGTGGTCCCGGACCGGGCGAGGCTTGCGTCCTGCGTACGTCCATGTCTGCATCCTTGTTCGCGTCCCGGCACCTGCGTCGACGTCATCGCCGTCGAGCCATCCCTGCGCGGCAAGACTGCACCCGCCGTGCCTGCCGAGCAGTGGGCGCGGTCGGAAACTGCGGTAGGAAATCTCCTACACGGGCGGCGGACACGCGGTTATAGTCGCCGCGCCCTCCACCGCCCGGACACGCCGATGAAAATGGTCATGGCGATCATCAAGCCGTTCAAACTCGATGACGTGCGCGAAGCGCTGGCGGAGATCGGTGTGCAGGGCATCACCGTCAGCGAGGTCAAGGGTTTCGGCCGGCAGAAGGGCCACACCGAGCTGTATCGTGGTGCCGAATACGTCGTCGACTTCCTGCCGAAGATCAAGATCGAGGTCGCCGTGCCGGAGGACTCGCTCGAGCGTGTGGTCGAGGCGATCGCGCAGGCGGCCAACACTGGCAAGATCGGCGACGGCAAGATCTTCGTCTGGCAGCTCGACCGGGTCATGCGCATCCGCACCGGCGAACTCGACAACGATGCTTTGTAGGAGCCCGTGAACGGGCTCCTGTGCGGAAATGCATGGGCTTCGGTGAAACCGACCGGCATTCCCCCGACCAGCGAACGATATACTCGGCCGCTTTCGTCCAGCCCCTCATCTCGTGTCGAATCCCATCGCGCCGGTCCGCATCACCGCCCATACCGCGACGTCCGCGCTCGGCCACGGTCGCGAGGCGCATCGGCGTGCGCTCGAAACGCGGCGCAGCGGTTTGCATGCGAATGATTTCACGCGCGCGCCGCTGGCCTGTGCGATCGGTCGCGTCGATGGGCTGGAGACGCTGGCCCTGCCGGCCGGTTTCGAGCGCTTCGAATGCCGCAACAACCGCCTGGCCTGGCTCGGTGCGCAGGGCGACGACTTCATCGACGCCGCGCGCGCGGCGGTGGCACGGCATGGCGCCGAACGCGTGGCCGTGCTGGTGGCGACCTCGACTTCGAGCATCGGTGCGAGCGAGGAAGCCTACGAACGCCTCGACCACGGCCGCATCCCGGCCGACCTGCGCCGACCCGAAGTACACACACCGCATTCACTCGGCCTGTTCCTCGCCGAACTGACCGGCGCGCGCGGGCCCTGCCTGACCACGGCCACGGCCTGCTCGTCGAGCGCGAAGATCTTCGCCCAGGGCGAACGCCTGCTGCGTCTCGGCCTCGTCGATGCGGCGATCCTCGCCGGCGTCGATACGCTGTGCGGCAGCGTGCTGTACGGCTTCAACTCACTCGAACTGGTCGCGCCGGATGCATGCCGACCGTTCGATGTCGCACGCCGAGGCATCTCGCTCGGTGAGGCGGCCGGGTTTGCCCTGCTCGAACGCAGCGGTGACGTGCGTGCGCCGACCCTGGTGGGCTGGGGCGAATCCAGTGATGCCCACCACATGTCGACACCGCATCCGGAAGGTCTCGGCGCGCGCCGCGCGCTCGAGGATGCGCTGGCTCGCGCCGGCCTCGCTGCAGCCGACATCGACTACATCAACCTGCATGGCACGGCCACGCCGAAGAACGACGAGGTCGAGGCGGCTGTGATCGCCTCGGTGTTCCCTGCGCGCACGCGTGCGAGTTCGACCAAGGGCTGGACCGGTCATGCGCTCGGCGCCGCCGGCATCCTCGAAGCGGTGGTCTGCCTGCTCGCGCTCGAGCATGGCTTCGTGCCCGGCACGCTCAACAGCGATTCGCTCGACCCGATCTGTGGCCCGCAGATCACCCTGGCCAACGCGGCGGCCGACCTGCGCTTCGTGCTCAGCAACTCGTTCGGCTTCGGCGGCAGCAACTGCACGCTGGCCTTCGCACGCGGAGGTGCCGCATGAGCGCGCTTGACGTGCACATTGAAGGCATCGGCCTGTGGGCGCCGGGTTGGCCCGACTGGGACAGTGCCTGCGTCGGCCTGCGCCGCGGCGAGGCACCGCGCGCCGATGCGCCGGCACGCCCGGCTCCGGGCCTGTTGCCGCCGGCCGAACGCCGTCGCGCGCCCGATCCGGTACTGATTGCCTGCGAAGTCGCCGCGCAGGCATGCGATGCTGCCGGTCGGGATCCAGCCGCGCTCGCCAGCGTGTTCACCTCCACCCATGGCGATACCGCGATCACCGACTACATGTGCGAAACGCTGGCGCGCGCGCCGCACGAGCTGTCGCCGATCCGCTTCCACAACTCGGTGCACAACGCGCCGGCCGGCTACTGGACGATCGCCGCGCATTGCCACGCCGCATCGACATCGATCAGCGGCTACACGGCGAGCTTCGCCGGCGGCCTGCTCGAAGCAGCCGCACAGGCGCTCAGCGCGGACGAGCCGGTGCTGCTGGTTGCCTACGACATCGTCTCGCAGGGCGCGCTGGCCGAGGTCGTGCCAAGTGCGCCGGCGTTCGGCATCGCCCTCGTGCTGGCGCCGTGGCACGGGGACGCCGGGCTGCCGCGCCTGCAGCTCGCGCTCGAGGCCGAGGCCACGCCGACCCGCATCGCCCTGCCGTCGGCATTCGCCACGATCGCCAACGGCAATCCGATGGCGGCCTCGGCCCTGCCCTTCGCCACCGCCCTGGTCAGCGACGTGGCGTCGAGTCTGGTGCTGCCGCTCGGTGCACGTGAAGGCCTCAAGGTGACGTTCTCGTGACCGTCGCGGATGGCACTCGGCACGCAACCGCGCGTGCGCACGATGGACGAACGGGCCGATGAGTCCGCGCATAGCCATCCTGATACCGGCCCTCAACGAGGAGCTCGCGATCCGCGAGGTGGTGACCTCGGCGCTGGCGGTCTGTGCCGATGTCATCGTGGTCGACGACGGCTCCACCGATGCCACGCTCGAACGCATTGCCGATCTGCCGGTGCAGGTGCTCCGCCATGCCACGCCGCAGGGCAAGGGCGAGAGCCTGCGCGAAGGGTTTCGCGAGGCGTTGCGCCGCGGCTTCGATGCCGTGGTGACCATGGACGGCGACGGCCAGCACAGCGCAGCCGACGTGCCGCGCCTGATCGCCGCCGCCCGCCAGTACCCCGATCATCTCGTCATCGGTGCGCGCATCCGCGGCCGCGAGAACCAGCCGGCTGCGCGCCGCCGTGCCAACGCGGTGGCCGACTGGGGCATCTCCTGGGGCTGTGGCATCCCGGTCGCCGACACGCAGAGCGGCCAGCGCTACTACCCGCGCCGCGCGCTCGAACTGGTCGACCTGCCCGCGCAGGGTTTCGTGTTCGAAGCCGCCATCCTGATCGCCGCGGTGCGCGAACTCGGCCTCGGCGTCGTCTCGGTGCCGATCGACATCCGCTACCAGCCCGGCGCGCGACGCAGCCACTTCCGTCCGGTGATCGACGTCACCCGCATCACCTGGTACACCATCCTGCGCGTGATCCACTATGGCCATGTCGTGGCAAGCTACCGGCGTTCGCATGACACGCCACCGCGCGTGATCGATCCACCACTGGCTGGCGCGCACGCCTGAACGGGCAAGGGCCGGCGACGAGGGTTCCAGCATGACCGAGCCGACCCGATGCGACGTGCTGATCCTTGGCGGTGGCCTCGCCGGCTTGTGCCTCGCCGTGCAGCTGCGTCGGCGCTTTCCCGACATCGACGTGGTCGTGCTCGAGCGCAAGCGGCATCCGGTGCCGGTTGCCGCGCACAAGGTCGGCGAATCGACCGTCGAGATCGGTGCGCAGTACTTCGCCGAGACCCTCGGCCTGCGCGAGCACCTCGATGCCGAGCACATCCGCAAGTTCGGCTTCCGCTTCTTCTGGTCGGAAGGCAGAGAGGATCTCGAAGGCATCACCGAACTCGGGGTCAGCCGGGTCATGCCGACGCCGACCTGGCAGATCGACCGTGGCGTGTTCGAGAACCATCTCCGCGAACGCGTGCACGCGCTCGGTGCGCGCTTCATCGACGCAGCGACCGTACGCGCGATCGACGTCGGCCAGGGTGACCAGCTCCACCACGTGCGCGCGACGATCGCTGACGCGGACCAGGCGTTCAGCGCACGCTGGCTGGTCGACGCTTCCGGCCGAGCCGGCCTGGTCAAGCGCAAGCTCGGCCTTGCCGAGGCGAACGGCCACGACGTCAATTCGGTGTGGTTTCGCATCGACGCGCGGCTCTCGATCGACGCCTGGTGCGACGACCCGACCTGGGGCACGCGCTGCTCACCGCCCGAACGCTGGCGTTCGACCAACCATCTCTGTGGCGAGGGCTACTGGGTCTGGTTGATCCCGCTCGGCTCGGGCGCGCATTCGGTCGGCATCGTCTGCGACGCGCGACGGCATCCGCTCGAACGCATGAACACGTTCGACAAGGCGCTCGACTGGCTGCGTGAACACCAGCCGCTGGTCGCGCGCCATTGCGAGGCGCAGCGCGGGCGGCTCATGGATTTCCTGTTCCTGCGCGGCTTCTCCTACGGCTGCAAACAGGTGTTTTCGGGCGACCGCTGGGCGCTGACCGGCGAGGCCGGTGTGTTCCTCGACCCGTTCTATTCGCCCGGCAGCGATTTCATCGCGATCGCCAACACCTACATC
>Ga0116142_10006469_pt1 | contig 10085 bp, 4 predicted proteins | sample AD_UKC033_MetaG_FD_89785 | JGI IMG/M metagenome (GOLD analysis project Ga0116142, IMG submission 89785) | Active sludge microbial communities of municipal wastewater-treating anaerobic digesters from USA - AD_UKC033_MetaG | ecosystem: Engineered > Bioreactor > Anaerobic > Digestate | place: USA... | reverse complement strand
TGGTCGAACTGCTGGTGGCCATGGCGGTGCTGGCCGTTATCATCATGATGATGGCCCGGATATTCTCCGAGAGCACCCGCGCTTTTGATCTGGGCTCCAAGATTGCCGACCAGAACCTGAAGGGGCGGATGGTGCTGGATTTCATGGCCCGCGAAATTTCGCAGGCTGTCGCGGATGAAGTCATGGGATTTAGATTGGATTCGAAAGACATCGAGTTGTATGCTGATTCAGCGCGCCCTGAAGATGGAGATGCTCTATATTTCGTGACTCTTTCAGAGAATGCACTCATCGACGAGGATTCGGACGTCCATCGAAATGCGCGCGAAGTTGTCTATTACGTCACGAATATGGTTGATTCATCAAGCGGGATATCCAAGCCGCTTGAGGGACGTTATCGGCTGATGCGAGCGATGCGAGGTAAACAGGATTCTATCGCTTGTTATCAGACAAATGCTTGGTGGATAGCTAATGGGAAGTCTGGGGCAAGTGTTTTGGCGGAAAACGTGGCGGGATTTCAGGTCTGGTGCTACACGGAGCCGGGGGCGCCTGCCATTTCTGATTATGATTCGACCGGGAGCAAGCCGGAACAGATCAACCAACTCCCAATGTGGATAGAGATATCGCTGATGATATTTGATGAGAAGGATGCCGAGCATATGGCGAATCTGGATGCATTCAATGCTCCGGATATTCCAGAGGAAGCGATCAAGCGGGCCCGCCGTTATGTGACGCGAATTAATTTTGTGAACCGGAACGGATATGCATCGGATAAATAACAAACAGGTCGTGGCGGACAGGGGCCGGCAGGGCATCGCCCTGATCATGGTGCTGGGCGTGCTGACGCTGATCACGCTGCTGGCCGTGTCTTTTGCGATCACCATGCGCACCGAGCGCCTTGCCGCGGAGAATTATGTCTATGCGGTTCAGGCGAGACAGCTTCTCAGTCACGCGCTGGCCCGGGCGATTTTTGAGGCGGACGATTACCTGGGCGGTTCTGACCCCATGATGTATCCCGATTTCTCCCTCTCCGGCCCGCCCCTGACCAACGCCTTTGTGTCGTTTGGAACCGCCGAGGCGCCCAAGGATTTCCTGTACGGTGAAGTTACCAATTTTATTCCCCGCTCGGTGTGGGATGAAGCGCAGGCCGCCATGGATCATGTGGAGTGGGCCAGGATCCAGGACCCGGGTTCGACGAACTACATTGGGCGTTTTGCCTATCTGCTGCTCGACTGCTCCGGCCTGCTCGATGCGAATCTGGTCGGAGGCCTGGATCGGGGGCCTGGCACAAACTCTCAGGAAATTACCATAACAAGCCTTGATGATGTTTCCCCCTTGGGTACGTTTGTAACGGCGAGAGACACTTCGTGGATTCGTTTCGAGACGTTGCCGGAACTGCTGTATGTGGATGGATTGTCGCCGCCCTCGAGCAATTTCTTCGTGTATTCCCGGTTCATAGATGACCATCTGGATCCGAAGGGGAATCCGAAGATCCGCGTGGATCAGAGCGCGGCCGCGCTGGTGGACGCGGAGAGCGAAATCCTGACGGCGCTCCAGGACTGCAATGTCAACAACCACAATGATGTGTACTTGAACCTGATTGACTATGTGGACACGGATTTCATTCCGGGAAACAAGAACGGGACTGCGGCCGCGGATCCTTTGACGTTCTGCACCGAACCCATCCCGATGATCAATGAGATCAGTTTATCAAACTCCGTGCGCCGCGTTTCGTCAAATGCCTATGAACACACCGTGTATGTAACTGTTGAGACGTGGTACCCGTTTCCTGAACCGCCGGCCGGCATTTATCCCACAGTGACACTGGTTCCTCCGAACCTGAGTGTGGTCAGTGCGCTTCCGGATGGCGCCATGAATCCGGATCCCTCGGCCGGGAATACGGTCACGGTCAGCGTGGATCCTCCAAGCATAACACCGGCCGCGCCGAATTCATTCCAGATGTCCACGATCAAATACACCGTGCTTGCGGACCCGTACATTGCAGGACCAGTTTACGGTCTTCAGAACATGACTTTTGGCAACCCTCTGATGCTGAAATTCGGTTCGGGCGGCGGCGGGCAGGACGTGGATTCCGCGATACTTCCGACACCGGTGCTTATGGCTGTTAATTTGACACCGGCTCTTGGTGTGAGCGAAACCAGGTTTGGGGTATGCAATTTGCCACATTTTTCCTGTGTTGACCCGCGCATCAACTGGCTGCCCTCCCACTGGACTCCAATTGCCGGAACGCCCATGGCAATCAATGCGAATGCGACCGGAGGCGAAGGGCCCAACATCATGTATGTGCGCAACGAACCCATGCAATCAGCGGCTGAACTGGGGTTTTTGAGTGTGGGCGATGTCTGGAAAACAATAGCACTGTGCAGGACGAACGACACTCCGACCACGGACTTTCACCCTGTTCTGGACTATTTCACGACGGGGCCGACCGCCATCTCCACCAACAAGGGGCTGGTCAATGTGAACACCCGCAACGCGGATGTGCTTGCCGCGGCGTTTGCATCGCTCCCGGTTGAAGAATATCCGGGAGATCCCTCCGCGCCGCCTCTGCCCTGGGCGGATGCAAAGGTCGCGGCAGAAAAACTTATAGAATACCTTTGGGACAATCCGTCTTCGCATCAGATCAGCAATGACCTGTCGCGGATCGGCGCGCCGTGGGAAATTTACAATAAGGAAATTGATGAGGGTCCGGCGGCGCTTCTTACGGATGCCCGCCGTGAGTCCCTGATCCGGAACACGCACAGGCTGCTGGGTGTTCGCCAGAACATATTCACCATCATCCTTGCGGCGCAGGCCACGGACAACAGTGACACGGTTTTTGGCGAACAGCGCGCCGTGGCGGTGGTCTGGCGCGATCCGGTTCCGGATGCAGACGGCAGGCATCCCTGCTTTGTCCGGTTCTTCAAGCTGCTGGCAGAATAGACTAGAGACCAGAGACTACAGACTAGAGACTTCAGATCGTGAACGGTTAAAGGTTTCAGGTTGCAAGTTGCAGGTTTTCAGATTCGTTCTTCGTCATGAACTTCATGGTGAAACATTTTCCGGAAAAGGGTTCGCACAAAGACACCAAGTCGCAAAGGACGTGACATTAACTCTTTGTGTCTCTGCGTCTTCGTGCGGGGTTATGAGTGTAGTAGCGCCTCTGTGAGGCGCATTTCCCGAAAAGATGTCGCTCGCAGAACGACTACTACACCATATTTCCAGGCGAAGATTTTCCCGCAGGGACGCTGGGGCGCAGAGATGGAGGCGGATGTTGCCCGGAATATTTGGTTGAATCTATCCACATGTCGGGCTAAGGTACGGGCATGAAATCCATTCGTTATGTCTATTGGCAGGAGGGCGGTTGGTGGCTGGGTTATCTGGAAGATTACCCCGATTATCAGACCCAGGGCCAAACGCTTGAGGAACTTCAGCAGAATCTGAAAGATATCTTTGATGAACTCTCTGGCGGGAACATCCCCAATGTCCGGCACGTGGGAGATTTGCAGATTGCATGAAGCGAAATGATCTCATCCGCGGCCTGGAAAAGGGTGGGTGCGTCTTTATTCGCCATGGCGGCAAGCACGATTGGTTTCAGAATCCAAAAACTGGACATTGCCAGCCCGTTCCGCGCCATCGCGAGATCAATGATAACCTTGCGCGGCACATCATGAAGCAGTTGAAGGATTAGAAAGACCAGAGACTTTTATCTTGTTGATCCTGTAAACCCTGTCTCTTTTCCTTCTCTTCAACATGTTCCCATGCGAAGTATTTCCCGCAGGGGCGCTGAGACGCAGAGATTCTGAATGCTTCCTTCAGCCTAAATGACTACAGACTAAAATGCTCTTCTCATATGAAGGCCTGATTCCTGCCTGCAACCTTCAACTTTAAACCTGCAACTCCGGTTTCAAGCATCAAGTATCCAGCATCAATCTCTTTTACGGCGTCGCCCGGACGCGGTAGTAAATGGACGTATGGGCCGGCATCGGGAAGGTGATGGTGTTGGTCCCGTTGGCGTAGTCGCTGTTGAACACTGAAACCGGCGTCCATGCATTTCCCGCGGCGAGGTTGGTCGAATAATACGGCACGAAGCTCCAGTTGTTTGTGCCGGTGGTCACGATGGTGATGGTGGCGCCAAGCTGCCAGTCAAGGATGTCCATCACCGAGAACGGCGGGATGTTGGTGTCCATGCTCTGGCCGGTATTCAGAGTTCCCGGAGTCACAGCGGCATTGACCCATGAAAATCCGTCATAATTTGTGCCGGTGCCCGAGAGGCTCAATCCCTCTGTGTCGAACCAGTCCTCATAAACCGGAACAGCCTCACAGTACGGCATCGCCCCCTGAATGCTCAGCGCGTATTCGATGCCGCCGAATTCGTTAAGGAGCCGGATCCCCGTCGGGCGGGGAAGAGAGAAGTAGCTGAGGTCATTGGTCAGCAGCATGTCGCGTCCGGCCACGTTGTAGGCCCCCAGCACCCAGAATCCATGATCCTGGGCGTCGTTGGAGAGGATGGTCGGGCTGCTGACGGGATAGTATCCGAACTGCGCGAATGAGAAGCTGTTCGATCCGCCGTCGAGAAGCTGAATCTTCCAGTTGCTGATGTTGAATCCGGCGGGCCCGCAGAGCTCAATAAACTCATTGCCGGCCGGGAAGAGCGTGTCGTAACTGAGTTCATTGATCCACACCTGCCCGGGTCTGGCCCGGGGGATCCCGTAGGATGCCGGATTGGTTGGCCCGCCGGCCGGGTAATAGGCGGGACTGGTCTGGTCGCTCCCGGGCCCCGCAAAGAAGCAGGCCATATAGTACTGCACCACCGTCCCATTGGTCTTGGCCGCGATGGCATTGGTGGCAATATAGTCCGTGATGCTCAGCCGGTCCATCAGCAGGGCGGTGAACACGCCGCTTGTTCCCACGCGATAGTAGGACGTCACCGACCAGTTCTTTGCCCCGTTCAGGGAAGCGACGTATGCCCACAGCGAAACCGCGTCGTTGGTGTACGGCTGGACCGGATCATGCCAGCCGCTGATGGTCATGTTCGCGGGCGGAGACGGTTCCGCGCACTGCACTTCATCGAAGATAGCATCCTGTCCGGAGCCGGAATTGTGGTATATCCGGAGATAGAACTTGTTGGTCTCATACATGTAGCGGCTGTATTCGGTATATGCCGTGGAATTCAATGTCAGCGTGTCCAGCGTGGTCCAGTCGTTGGAGGCCCCCGTTGCGGAAATCTGGACGACAAAAACCGGATCCGGCGATCCGGCGGCGGTCTGCCGCGCATACTGGAAGGAAATGGTCCCGATGCCTCCCGCCAGATAGGGGCTCTGGATGTACGCGCGGGCATCAACGGTTTTATCGAGCCGTGCCGACTGGCCGTCGTAGGCATTGGTCGGGTCATAGACCCGCGCAGCCTGAACAGACCAGCCCTGGTGAGTGCTGTCTCCGAATCCGCTCATGGTGGGCCAGCTGTTGAAGTCCTGCAGGCGGACCATCTCTGCCTCGCCGATGCTGATGCGGTCCAGCAGGAGCTGCTGGGCAGGCTTGGGTCCGGGCGGGAGCCCGGTGATCAGCACATCGTCAAAAGCCGCATTGCCGGAGCTTTTGGTGTAGGTGAACTGCAGCTGCGTGTAGACCGAGGATACCGGAACGGAAAAATCAAAACCCTCGGCTATTGTCGTCGGAAGATCAACGATGTTTGTGATGGTTGTCCATCCGCCGCTGGCGCCCTCGATCTTGAAGGACGAAGCGACATCCGTGCTGATCCCCTTCAGCCAGAAGCTCAGATTGGTCGGCCCGGCCAGGGGAGGAGTCGTCACTCTGTCGCCGGTGGTGTCGAATTTCAGGGCCGGGATTTCTTCGCCGGAGTTGGCGGCGGAGTTATAGGGAGGACTCCCCAGTCCGGAAAAAGTCCATCCGGGCGGCGCGGTGTTTGCTCCGGCGAAGCCTTCGTCAATCAGGATGGTGGAATCGCCCGCATTGGTGCTGAAGATGTTCAGAATGCGCAAATAGGCATCGTTGGTGCTGTAGAAGTACTGTATGAAGTCGGAATAGGACTGGCTGATGATGTTGGAGACCGAGGCGATGGTGGTCCATGCGGCCCCGTCCGGAGAAGACTGCAGATTGAGGTGAGCCGGGCCGGTGTTGTTTGTGCCCCGGGCGTACCGGAAGGAAATGGTCCCGTAGCCGCTTTCCATCAGCGGGGTCTGCAGATAATTCGTGAAACCGGTGGTCGGACTGGGCGCGAGGGTGGCGGAGAAGCCTTCGTCCGCCATGACGCTCGTGATGCGGCCGGTGCACACGATCCAGTCGTTGCTCGAATGGCATCCGTTCGCCTGGGCGTTTGTCCACGCGTTGAAATCCTGATAGCGGGTGAGGGGCACCGGGTTGGCCACAGAGATGTCATCGATCAGCAGGCGGTTGGTGCTGCCGCCGGTGTGAATGATCCGCATGTAGTGGGCATCAGACTCGTTGAGCGCCTTGGTGAACGGCTGATAGGAAACCCAGTTCACATTGGAAACAGAAGCAATGGTTTGCCAGATGACGCCGTCGGCCGATTTCTGGACTTCGAAGCTGATGGCGGCGATGCTTTCCTCGTTGGTGTCCGTGCTCCCGTGGCGGTACCAGAAGGAGATATTGCCCACGCCGTTTTCAAAATTCGGGCTTCGGACATAATTGTTGCTGGAGGGCAGGCTGGCGGCATAGCCGGTGCGCGAACCAAACAGCGTGGTGCGGCCCGTGCAGACCTGCCAGCCGCCGAATTCATGACACCCATCGCCGAGGGACGGCCATGTGTTGAAATTCTCCGTGCGTGAGGGGATTTCGTACATCTCCACGTCGTCAATCCACAGGGAACCTGACGAGCTGACGTTCTCGACATAAATGACAAGCCGGACCCATGCGGTGTAGCGCGGAGCGAGCCCGGTCACCGTAACCTGGGCATAGTTGGTGCTGAGAGAGGGGAGGGTTTGGGCGACGGTTTTCAGGAGGCTGGTTGTACTGTTGTAAAATTCGATTTTCAAAGTTTGGTATCCCGGCGACCAGTCAGTGTTTGCGGCAAACCAGGCGGAAGCCTGATAGGTCATGCCCTGATAGGCGTTGGTTTCCTGCCAGTATCCTCCGGATGTTCCGGGGAGCTTGCTCCAGGATCCTTCGATGGCGCCGTGATAGGATCCGCTGCGCGGAACCCAAGTCCGCCGGGCGGCGGTGCCGAACCGGTCGCCGTGAGTGTCGGGCTGGTCATACTGCCAGTAAAGGGCCTGGCTGTCGTTGGTTCCCGGAGGGACATCTGTCTCGAACCCGGGATTGCGAATAAGGTTCACGGCGCCGAAAGAGGAAAACAGCGGCAGCATGATTGCGGCAAAAATGCTCAGTTTTTTCAGCATGGGAAGAGCGCCTCCGATTATTCGGTTTTCTTAAAGAATATACCCGTACAGTTGGGGGGTGGCAAGGGAGAAGAGGCTGATGCCTGATACTGGAAACTTGATACTCGACCCCTGATGCTTGTGAATGGTCTTCAGGTTTCAACTGCAGATGAAACTGCAAAATCCGCTAAAAATGGGTCAAAAATGCCCAAAAATCGCCAAAAAATGCCAATTTCTGTTAAAATTCTTAAAAAAACCGCAGAATTTCCGGAAATTTCGAAAATATTCCATTTGCAGGGCTGAAACCTTCTTTATGGTCCGGACAAATTCGATCATCCCATCATGCCACTTTTCCATCATTCCAATCCCCCCATTCGTTCACAATCCGCAATGTTCAACTTCTTCTTGGCTTTTTTCTGAACAGGGGATAGATTGGCGTGTAAATTTGGATTCACGTTCAGAAAGGAACTGCAGATGAAGTCCGTTGTCATTATTCTGACTGCCGCTGTTTTGTCACTTCCCGTCTTTGCCCAGCCGCCCGCCACAGTTTCTGAAGCGATTATTGAGGCCGCGCGGCCCGCCGCAGAAGATGATCCCGCGGCGACGACCGTGGAAGCGCCTTCGGATCCTCTGGCCGCGGCCGAGAAAGCCCTTGCGGAGGTTCAGGCCGAACGTGAGGCGCTGCAGGCTGAAATCAGCCCCAAAATGACCGAGCTGGCCAAGAAGAAGCACGAGGCGGAGTATGCCGATCCGGCCTGTGCAAAAATCCGCGAGGAAATCGTTGAGCTGGAGGGACGTCTGGCCGAGCTGCGTCAGCAGCTGGCCGCCCAGCAGCTGCTGGTGCCCGGCATCGCCGAGGTGAATGAACAGCGCCGGGAACTGATCGAGAAAATCCAGGCCCTGAGCGAGCGGGAGCGCGTTTTGCAGAATGAGGTGCGCTCGCTGAGAATCCGCGCTCCGGAAGCCGAATGAAATAACTCTCTCCGAAGGGGTTAAATCATTGACGAAGAAAGGCCGGGGTTGTAACGTCCTTTGTTGTATTTTTTTAGACATATGAGATCGCGGTCCGAAGGAAAATCCGAAAAGGTTCCTCCTGCGGCGCGCGCTGTTTTTGCGGTGACATCCTGAAAGTCAAGAGGTGAGTCGTGATGAAAATTAAGCACAGTTCCTTTTACATGGCCGTAACGGCCGTTCTTCTTCTGGCCGGCACAGTTTCACTGGCAAGGATAGTGGAAACCATGACGGTCACGGCGCAGAAGGATCCCGCATTCACGCTGTCGTTCCATGACAACCTCTTTGACCTTTCCGCCCGCGACGCGGAGATTCAGGATGTCCTGCGCGCCATTGGCGAGGCGGGCGGGATCCAGCTGAAAATTGACCAGGCTCTTCAGGGAAAGGTGACGGTTGATCTCAAGGGGGCCAGTCTGAAAAATCTTCTGAATGCGCTGGTGCGCAGCGGTTCCATGGTTTTCGAAGAGAAAAACGGAGCTTACGAAATGGTCTCGGCCACGGTCACCTCGCAGCAGCAGGGCGAAGAGCCTGCGCCGGCCGTTCCGGCCGTTCCCATGAGCGATGAGGAGCGGGAGAACCTGAAGGCCCGCGGCATTCTCAGCAACTCCGGCCAGTCCATCAAGTCCCTGATGCGCAAGGGGCAGTCGGCCATCATTCTTCAGAATGCCGTGATCGATGTGGCCGAAATCGGCCGGACCGGAAAGAATGTGGAAATTCCCGAAGAGCTGCAGGCTCCTGAAGATACCGAGTATCATATTGTGCAGTTTGATCATCCCGCCACGGATGCGGACAAGGCCGCGCTGGAGGCCGCCGGCGCGGCGTTGAGCCACTATGTGCCTTATCATGCCTATGCGGTGCATGTCCCGGCCGGCTCCATGAATGCCGTCCGCCGGATTCCCGGAGTGCAGCATGTCGAGCCATATCATCCGTACTACAAGATGAGCAAAGACATCCTCGCTTATGCCACGGGACTCGAAGCGGCCGGGGATGTCGAGCGCCTCTCCGGCGGACAGTTCAACGTGATGCTCTTCCGCGGCGCGGAACTTCCTGCGGAACTCAAGAGCGCGGACGTGGAGATTGTGAGCACGAGCGAGACGGCGGGCCGCCGGCTTGTGACCGTCAAATGCCCGACCGACAAGCTGATGGAGCTGGTGAAGGCAGACGCGCTGCAGTGGATTGAACCCGACATGCCCCGCATGCCCATGAATGATCTGGCCGCGCGCCGCATCCGCGCCAACTCCCTGAAAACGCTCCATCCGACCCTGACGGGCGAGGGCGTGATCGTCAACGTTACGGACACCGGCATAGATTTTCTGAATCCGGGTTTTGCGATGGATGCCCTGCTTCCGACGACCACGGGGCTGAACAGCCGCATTCACTACTACGGCTATAAGACAGGCGGATTGACTTCAGACGGCATGCCCGGAGACAACAACGGCCACGGCACGCATGTGTCCGGTTCCATCCTGGGCAACGGGGCCCTTTCGGCCACGGCAAACAAGGTCCCCGGTTCGGGCAGCGCGCCCTTCGGACCCTATCAGTTCGCGGGCATGGCTCCGGGGGCAAAAGTGGTCATGCTGGAGGACTTCAACAGCTTCACCTTCGCCGAGCAGACCAAGACCTCATACAACAAGGGCGCCCGGATTTCCAACAACAGCTGGGGCAACACGCTGTTTGAATATGGAACCAGCAGCGCGGCATGGGATGAACTGGTGCGCG
>Ga0116142_10006461_pt1 | contig 10096 bp, 5 predicted proteins | sample AD_UKC033_MetaG_FD_89785 | JGI IMG/M metagenome (GOLD analysis project Ga0116142, IMG submission 89785) | Active sludge microbial communities of municipal wastewater-treating anaerobic digesters from USA - AD_UKC033_MetaG | ecosystem: Engineered > Bioreactor > Anaerobic > Digestate | place: USA... | reverse complement strand
TGTTTTGATAGTCGTTTTCAATGTGCGCCTCCGACAGAATTGTATGCTGCAATTATAGTTTCAAAACCGCTGGAATAAAAGCAAAATCTACAAAAACCGGGGCAAACGCATTAAAAACTTGAGCAGGTCAGCGGATAAAAAAACGGGCCTTGCCATCGGCAAAGCCCGCTTGATTACAGGGAGCTTATTTGGCGCTGGTAACAGGGTTTCCAGCTTCAACCCAGCCCTGAATTCCTTCAGGGTATTCGATCAGGTTGGTGTAGCCAAGCGACTTGAGGTGGGTATAAAGTTTGTGGCTGGCGGGGCATTTGACGTTTGAGCAGTAGGTGACGATCAAAGCTTCTTTGTTGGGAAGGACTTTGGCGATTTCTTCGGCTTTGGAGTCGGCGTTGAGGGCAATAGCGCCGGCAATTCTTCTGCCGTCATCGAATTCGCCAGATCTGGCATCGAGAATTGTCAGAGGTGCGCCACTGTTGATAAGGGTTTTGAGGCCAAGAGTATTGATAGTTGCCGGAACATCTGTTGCGGCATCGACTTTGTCGGCTTTGTGTTCATGAGCGTCGGTGGCACATACGCCATCAGGGCAGGCTTCTGATGCCTTAACTTCCGTTGTCTGCTCTTTTTCTTCGTGGGCAGCTTCAGTTGCGCAGCTGTCACAACCGGGGCCGGCAAATGAGGCCGCTGCAAAAGAACCAATCAAGAGCACAGAAAAAAGGAAAAATCTAAATTTCATACTTGTCTCCTTAATGATAGAAAATTAGTAACATCTAATCAGATATTACACGAAATTAGTTTAATGTCAAACTAATTTTTGCCGAGAAGAAATTGAAGAGGCAGCTTGAGGCGTCTTGCCCAGGCGGCTTCGCAGTGAGTTGCCGCTTCGTCGAAAAAGCCCATAAGGTTTTTTCCCTCACAGAAACCACGCATTTTCAGCAGATTCATCATTTGAACGTAGCTGGCGGCAATGGGGGGCTCGAATTCGCCGGTATCGAGATAAATACGGGTGTCGAGCGGCAGGGAGGCAGCCTGTTCGATCTGGGCGAAAATTTTGCCATCGGTTTTTTGGAAGGCACTTGAAAGACAGCCGGCCAGCGAAAACACTTGCGGGTGGTCGAGAAGCATCTGTAAAGACATCAGCCCGCCCATTGAAGAACCCATCAGTGCTCGGCCAGAACGGCTCTTGATGACGTTGAAGCGCTTCTCGACGAATGGAATGACTTCGTCGACAATAAATTTTGCGTAAGCTTTGCCTTCGCGGGTAAAGAGGTTGAGTTCTTTCATGCGGTCGGGTGAATTTGGTATTCCCACCACGATGCAGGGGCGGATCACGCCACTTTCGAGAAGATCGGAAATGTTTTCGTCCACCTTCCAGTCAACTCCAGCAAAGGCGCTGGCTGGCTCGAAAAGATTCTGGCTGTCGTGCATGTAAATGACAGAGTTCGCCGGCCCGTCTTCAGAGTAGGAGTCTGGCAGCCAGACCTGTATTGGCCGCTTGTGTTTAAGGCCGCTACAGGGAAACCCGTCAAATTCGAGCAGTCTGCCGCGCACCGGGTCTGATTCGAGCACCTGTCTGTCGAGCCAGTCGAGAATAGTGACTTTGATACTGGTATTGCGGGTGGCTTTGATGACCATATTCTCGGGAGGAATGACTTTGGGATCGCAGATGCCCTGGGTTTTCCAGCTGCCGCGCGTCAGTTTGTATTCTATGATGCTGCCTTTGGTGGCTGTTAACGAGACGCAGTAGATGTCGTCATGATCTTTTTCGAGCTTTTTACCGGCCGGTTCCCAGTTGCCGAGGGTCGGGGAGTTCCCAGTGATGTAGAGGCTTTCGCCTGGCGGAAGTTCTTCTTTGAGTCTGATCTGAAGATCGATGCTGATGCTGGATTCTTTTTGTTGTGCTGTGGCTGTCATTTTGTAGTCCTTAATTGAAAACCGCCCGGTTAACCGGGCGGTCATGGTTAGAGAGCTCCTGCCATAAGTTCGGCCACCTTGCGGTTGAAGCCGGCCGGGTCAGGCAGCTGGCCGCCTTCTGCCAGCAGGGCCTGGCCGTAAAGCAGTTCTGCATATTCTTCGAGTCTTGGGTTTTTGCTGTCTTTGCTGAACAGCTCGTGCATCTTGCCGAGAAGAGGGTGTCCGGGGTTGAGTTCGAGGGTGCGTTTGACCTGGGGAACTTCTTTGCCTGAAGCGCGCAGCAGAGTTTCGAGGTGTGGAGTCATTTCGCCTTCTTCGCTGACAAGGCATGCGGCCGAAGTGCTCATGCGCCCTGAAAGTTTGACCGCTTTGATGTGTCTGTCGAGCTTGTTCTGAATGAGCTCGAGAAGTGACTTCCACTCTTCTTCTTTCTTTTTGAGAGTTTCGGTGGTTTTCTTGCGTTCTTCTTCAGAGCCAAGTTCAAGGCTGCCACGTGCCGCCGATTTGATTTTTTTGTCTTTGTACTCGCTGCAATACTGCACCCATACCTCGTCAACCGGGTCAGTCAGCAGCAACACTTCATAGCCTTTGTCTCTGAATGCTTCGAGGTGGGGGCTGTTTTCGATAACTTCACGCGATTCGCCGGTCAGGTAAAAGATTTTGTCCTGTTCAGACTTCATGCGCTCGAGGTATTCGGCCATCGTAAAATATTCGCTGCTCGACGCGGTGCTCTGGAACAGGCAGCATTCAAAGAGCTTTTCGCTGTTGCCCGGTTCTTTGAAGAGGCCTTCTTTGATGACAGCGCCGAATTGTTTCCAGAAACCGATATATTTTTCGCGGTCTTCACCGAGAAGTTTTTTTAAACCGTCGAGAACCTTGCGGGTGACTGTTTTGCGTATGGTCTGAATCTGACGGTCATGTTGCAGAATTTCGCGCGAGATGTTGAGCGAAAGGTCTTCTGAATCGACGACGCCCTTGATGAATCGCAGGTAGTCAGGGATCAGCTCTTCGCAGTCATTCATGATGAACACGCGTTTAACGTAGAGATTGATGCCGCGTTTTGAATTGGGCATGAACAGGTCAAAACCGGGCTTTTCGGGGATGAAGAGCAACGAGGTAAATTCGCTTGAAGTGCCTTCAGCCTTGAATGTCAGCCATTTAAGGGGACTGTTCCAGTCGTGGCTGATATGTTTGTAAAATTCGCGGTATTCTTCTTCGCTGACGTCTTTTTCAGAGCGCAGCCAGATTGCCTTCATCGAGTTGAGGGTTTCGTCTTCGATGACCGTCTGCTCCTGGGCACCTTCTATGGGTTTGCCGTTTTCATCGCGTTCGATCTGGTGGCGCTCGATCTGCATTTTGATCGGGTAACCGACAAAATCAGAATATTTTTTCACGGTCTGGCGCAACACCCATTCCTGGGTAAAATCCTGAAAATCTTCGTCATCTTTTTCTTCGGCTTTCAGATGCAGGGTTATGCTGGTTCCGCAGCTTTCTTTGCTGCTTTCGGTGAGCGTATATGTCCCTTCTCCAGTAGAAGACCACATCCAGGCAGCTTCTTCGCCTGCTTTGCGGCTGGTCAATTCTACTTTGTCGGCGACCATGAAACTTGAATAAAAGCCAACACCGAACTGGCCGATCAATTCAGGGGCTCCCTCTTTTTTTTCACTGGCTTTTTTAAGCATTTCAGAAAATTCGGCGGTGCCCGATTTGGCGATAGTACCGATATAATTGATTATTTCATCGTGGCTCATGCCGATACCATTGTCAGAAATTGTAAGAGTGCGGTTTTTGCTGTCGGGGGTGAGTCTGATATGAAGATCTTCGGTGAGCTTGCGAAGATTTTCGTTGGTGAGAGAAGCGAATCTGAGTTTGTCAAGCGCATCAGAGGCGTTTGATATCAGTTCGCGCAGAAAGATTTCCTTGTGCGAATAAACAGAATGAATCATGAGGTCGAGCAGTTGTCGTGCTTCAGTTTTAAATTCGTGTGTGGTTGAACTGGTCATGGTCTGTTAACTCCTTTCGCTATACGGGTTTAAGATTTTACGGCAGATATTTAAACAATTTTTTGGCAAAAGTGCAATACCTGCTGAAATTCAGTTGCGGCGGCGGTTTCTGTCGCCGGAACCCTGGCGCGGGCGCTGGCGGTTGTCTGGTCTGCGATTCGAGGAAGCTGGTCTTGAATCAGGTCTGGCGGCAGGAGGGGCTTCGTGCTCGATGCCTCTTCCCTGGCGTATCAGACTCTGGTGAAAAGAGTCGATCAGCAACAGCAGCATTTCTTCGCCATTTTCGTGTTCGGTCAGCTCGCGAAGCAGGCCGTGATAACGCTTCATTCTCTCTTTTACCGCAGTTGAAGCATCGCGCAGACCGGCTTCGAGGTGAGCGGCAAGTTTTTCTGAGAGGCGCTTTTGAACATGTTCTTCGGTGGGCAGACCTCTTTCTTCCAGAGAAATACCGGCTCGTCGGGCAAATTTTTTGAGGTCGACAGCTTCGAGCTGGTTGACGAGACTGATGGCGATGCCGCGATTGCCGGCCCTGGCAGTTCTTCCGGCGCGGTGAATATACTGGTCGGTATCTTTGTGCATGTCATAGATGAATACATACTCGAGGTTGCTGATATCTATGCCACGGGCGGCAATGTCGGTGGCAACGAGAAAGCGCAGACTTTTCTGTTTCAGCTTTGCCATGACGGCTTCGCGGGCGTTCTGGCTGAGATCGCCGCTTATCTGGTCGGCATCATAGCCAAATCGTTTCAGGATTGCCGCCACATATTCAACCTCGTTACGGGTGTTGCAGAAGATAATGGCGTTGTCAGGGTCTTCAAGCTCGATGACCCGCATGAGAGCACGATCTTTCTGCATTGGGTCAACCACGTAGTAGATGTGATCCATTTCAGAGACGTGAACTCCATCGCCGCTGAACGTTAAGAATTCAGGGTTGCGAAGAAAACGGCTTGCAAGTCTCTTGACACTGTCAGGCATTGTGGCTGAGAACATCGCGGAGCAGCGGCGTGCCGGCAGAAATTCACCAATTCTGACCATGTCGCGGTAAAAGCCCATCGACAGCATTTCATCAGCTTCGTCGAAGACCAGATATTTAAGATTTTTAAGGCTGAGAGAACCGCGGATCAGGTGATCGAGAAGGCGCCCGGGCGTGCCTATGATCAGGTTGACGCCATTTTTAAAAGCCTCGAGCTGCGGGCGATAGGAAGTGCCACCATAGACTGCAACGGCGCTGGCACCCATCTCGGCGGTCAAAAGCTGAAACTCATGGTAGACCTGTTGGGCCAGTTCTCTTGTTGGCACCAGAATGAGCGCCTGGCACGCCTTTTGTTCTGGTATCAGTCTCTCGATCAATGGCAGAAGAAACGCGGCAGTTTTGCCGCTGCCGGTTCTTGATTGAACTATTATATCGCGACCGGCGAGAAGATAAGGCGCCACTCCGGCCTGAACCGGCATGAGTTCTTTCCAGCCATGCTTGAAGATAGCTGTTTGCAGCGGTTCGCTGAAATCCTGGATCGCCGAAGGGGGCAGCACCTCGACAAAGCTTCCTGGGGTATCGTGCTGCAGTTGTTCGGTTTCAGGTTCTTGGGTCATATTTTTCAATACCTTTCGTTCTACTCTTCATTTTTTTATCAGCCGCTATTCTAAGCGCCTTTGCTCTTCCTGTCAAAGTTTAATGATTTTAAGCCTGGGTTCAGGCGTGTGGCATTCTTGCCTCAGATTGCGGGTGCTGATATTTATTTTGTCGAGGTAAAACAACCGCGCCTTTTTATTATTTTTTGCAATGAGGTTCAGTACGGCTGCGATTCAGGCAGTTCGCAAAAACAGTGCGCTTTCTGGCATAAAGCTTGCTTAATATTTATCAAAACAATTAAAAAATGCGTTCAGCGCTGCTGAAAATATTATTTGAGCTGTCAGGCGAGGCGTCTCTCTAACGTGCCGAGCACTCAGGTAAAGCATTGCAGCAGCATGGTTGCAGGTGCATAAGCTGAACCGGCTGCCCCAGAAGGTTGGAAAAGCGCTGAAAATGCGGCCCCGGGTTTACCCGGGGTTTCTTTTTTTATTTGCCCTGTTTCTGGTTTTGGGCGTCAGTGCTGTCGTTCTGCTCAGAATCGGGATTTTTTTGGCCGTCTTCATCTGGCTCTGTTAATAGAACCGCTTCGAGCGGGTTGGGGGCTTCCTGATCGTCAGTTTCATCGTGTTCTTCCGGGGCGCCTGGTTTCATGAAAAAAAAGACCACCAGAAAAATCAGCAGGAAAATGAAATCGCCGGCATATCTTGCCCAAAGGGGGGCTTCTGCCTGGTTAAGGTCGCAGCCCTCCCTTGATTCTTTTGAATGAATTCAACCATCTTTGCAGGCGTTTTTGTAAATCTTCAAGAACCAGACCGGCAAAATTTTCGGCTTTTTGCGGGTCAAAATCGGGGCGCCCCTGCCCATGGGTGCTTAACAAGACTTCACCCGGCGGCGGAAACAGCCAGATTCCATCGTCAGGAACGTAGTCGTCTGTTTCAGAGGCGTAATTGGCATTTTCAACAAGCTCAGGAAAATAATTCAGCATCAGCGCTGTTTCTTCTACTGCCGCATGTCCTCCGGGTTTGCAATTATATACTCGTTCGACGTATTGCTCCGAAATGAGCCACCAGTTAATTACGGCCAGGCCGGTCGGTCTGACGCGTGATAGTTTTCTGACGACTCTTTTGAGTGATTCCCGGTTGCCGCCATGGCCGTTGACGATAATGATAGTTTTAAAACCCTGACTGCGAAAATTTTCGATAACTTTTTCGATAAAAGCTTCGAAAAGTTCCTCGGGAAAAAAACTTGCGGGTGAAGTTTGTGCGAGAACCCTGGTGATACCGTATTCAAAAGTGGGAGCAACGGCTCCGTCAAGAGCGATGCTGAGGTCTTCGGCTATTTTTTCGGCACAGAAGCTGTCGGTACCGACTGGCAGGTGGCGGCCGTGAGCCTCAATAGTGCCGATTGGCAGAAAAAGCGGGGTTTCAGCTGCCAGAAGTGCTTCGACCTGTAAGGTATTCATATTTTTGAGTAGACGCGGCCGTTCTTTTTTCATGATTTTCTCCATTTGTGTATGCCAGATCCTATCACAACCGCCACTTTCATTGCTACGTGTTATAATGACGTCGAATGATTTTGTGAGGTTGTTTTGAAAAGCGACAGACTGTTTACCACAGACGGACAAAAAGTAACATTCAGGCTTCTGCCTTTGCCACTCTGGAAATCTCTGGCGGCAATTTTTCTGTTATTGAGCGTTCCGGTGGCTATTCTTGTTCGTCAGGCTGTCGGGGCTTTTGGTGCCACGGCGGCCATAGCTGAAAATGAAATCAGACAGCAGGTCGAAAAAGTTGCCGGACAGCTTGTTTTCGAGGCAAAAAACAGCGTTCAGGTTAAAGAGCTTTTTCGCGATTATTTTCTGGCAACACGTGAATATCTAAAAACGCTGGCATATTTTGCAGAACTTCGTGGCGATTTCGGGGTAGTCATCCCGCCAACGTTAGATTATGGGCTGTTTCTGGCGCAAAAAGCCACAGAAAAAAGATTGCAGCATCTGGAAGCTGGAATGCGGCGTTTGCTGCCGGGTTTGCAGCTTGTTAAATGGGGTCTCGATATGATGCCGCGCCCTGACAGCGACCAGTTGACACCGCGCTGGGCATACCAGAAGCTCGCCGAATCGGTCGTTAGAAGTGTTAACCCGGGTGGTAAAGAACGAGGTATGAGTGCCGAATACCTTGAGTATCTGCCCATGCTGAACCGTTATTTTACCGGTGCGCACGGGCTGGGGAACTTTATCAAGTTTCCCGGAGATCTTCTCGAGTGCGGCAACCCTGCCGGTGACAAGTTGATGATGTACTGGGAGAGCGAGAGGACTCATGGTCTTTCTTTGCGCCGTCGCAGCGCCGGTGGGTTTCTTGGAGTAGTAGACGCGAGCGGCATGGAAAAGTTTTTTGGCATGCAGCTCGTTCTCAAGCGCAAAAATGAAGAGTTGAGCAGATCCGGTGTCTCATCAGGCTGGATCGTCGAGGCTGAACCCGAAAAAAAACGCCTGCCGGGGGTGCTTTTGCGGTTCAATGCAGAAGACTGGGTTGAATGGCTGTTGGCCCAGCCAGATGGTATATACGAGCGTTTCGGCGTCATAATTTCGGTCAGAAGAAACTCTGATGGGCTGGTTATTCTTAATGCTGCCGATACAGCTTCTATAACCCTGCAGTTCGAGCGCAGAGTTTTTCTTCTGGGGCTGTTGATAGTTTTTTTGGCTGTGATGCCGCTGTGGCTTGTCTTCAGCAGAAGAAGCAATGGTGGCATGGCGGTAAGCATAAGATTTCAGATTGCCGGCCTTTTTCTATTCTCGATGCTTCTGCCGGTTGCCGTAATTTTTCAGCTGGGCAGCGAGTTGCTGCTCGATCGGCAGAAATCTTTCGAGGTCGATGCTTACAAAGAGATCGAAAGAGTAAAAAAAGATCTTGACGAAAATTCTGGTTATGCCTTCAGACAACTTGAAAAAATAAGCGAAAAAATGGGGCAACAGCTGATGCAGCTCAATTTTGACGCAAAAGGTCGTTTTGCCGAACCGGCTAATGCCGAAGAAGTTCTGCAGCATTTCGACGACAAAATCAGAGCTTTGCACGTCTATCTTTTTAATTCTTATGCAGACCTCGTTTTTTCGAGCAGCTCGGGCGAAGAAAACCGTTCGGAAGGAGTTGGCCTTGTGCCGCTGGTGCAGTCCCTGGCAAAGCTTAAATTGCGCTCTTCCGGCAAACTGAGAACCAGAGAAGGGGCTTTCGATGTCAGTCTCATGGATCTCGTTGTCGAAGCTACCGGCGGCTCGAATCTCAATGAAATCAGTGCAATACTCAACAATCGTGAAAACCGCGCTTTCGAAACGGCCTTCAGTGGCCGCCGCAGTATCTTTTACGTTGGCCAGTTCTCGACGGCGAAGCTTCCGGGTGAGACGTTCAGTCTGGTAATGTTGATTCGTGACACTCATTTTGAGCGGTTGTACATGCGCCTGATGATCGAAAAACTTTGCGCCCGCCCAGTGTACAGGAATCGTATTCAGCTCTATTTCGGCGAGAATGACGCCAGCGGTTCGGGTTATTTTTACGACGCGCCTCTGGCGGATCCATGGTTTCCGTATACTTTCAATGGTACCGATTCGTTAAGGCTGGGGAGGCTCTCTGAGCCAACAAGATTCACGGGAAACACAGTCAAGGATAAAGTCACACTCGAAACCGGGCAGCGGCATTGTTTGTTTTACAGTTTCAGGCCTGCCGGTCTGTTAAAGCATTCTGCGGTCGCTCTCTTCAACTATGAAGAAATTACGCGTGAATTGAGGCGTCTGCAGCAGTTCATTTTTGTATCACTGCTCGTTTCGCTGCTCGTTGTTCTGATACTTGCCAGAATTATGGCCCGTTCGCTGATAGAGCCCGTTGTGCTGCTGAGACAGGGAGTCGAACGCGTCGAGTCCGGGAATTTTCAGACCGATGTGGTGTTGCCGGGCCAGGACGAAATCGTGGAACTGGCTCAGGCATTCAATAAAATGAACCGTGGCCTCGATGAGCGTGAACGGATGACCAGATATCTTTCGCGTTCGGCTGTAGATGCCGTTGTCAGAGGTGAAGATCGTGTTATGGGCGGGCAGAGAGTTCCGGCGACCATACTGTTTTCCGATATCCGCAACTTTACCACGATTTCCGAGTCGAACAGCGCCGAAAATGTTGTCGGACTGCTGAATGATTATTTTGCTGCGATGAATCAGGTGGTGGAAAAATACGGCGGTGATATAGACAAGTTCATTGGCGATGCCATCATGGCCCAGTTTATACCTTCGGAAGAGCGAAGTGCAACAGCAGTGGCTCTCGATGCCGTTAAATGCGCACTCGAAATGATGGCGGCCCTCGCGGAATTCAACCGGCAGAGAGAACAGGCCGGGCTTTTTCCGATTAAAATAGGGGTTGGTATCAACTCCGGCGAAGTCATTGCCGGCAACATCGGCTCTCCCGGGCGCATGGACAGAACCGTAATCGGAGATGCTGTAAACCTGGCTTCTCGCCTGGAGGGCATGAGCAAGCAGGGCAAACACACCTGCATCATAATCAGCGGCTCGACTCTGCAGCTGGTTCGCGATCAAGTGGAAGTCGAAAGGCTGGCTGAAACCATGGTGAAGGGCAAG
>Ga0116142_10006456_pt1 | contig 10101 bp, 8 predicted proteins | sample AD_UKC033_MetaG_FD_89785 | JGI IMG/M metagenome (GOLD analysis project Ga0116142, IMG submission 89785) | Active sludge microbial communities of municipal wastewater-treating anaerobic digesters from USA - AD_UKC033_MetaG | ecosystem: Engineered > Bioreactor > Anaerobic > Digestate | place: USA... | reverse complement strand
TTAGATTTTAATTTTTATGTTTGATTCCAACAAAACCACAAAGCTGCTTTTTGCCTGTCTGGATTGGAGATTGCATCCGGCGATTGAAAATTATTTCGCGACCAAAGATGTCGCGTGCGATATGTGCATTACCGCCGGATCGTTAAAGGGATTGATTGATCCCGCGACGCAGGATTTTTTTCTCAAACAGATTGAAACTTCCCGAAATTTGCACCACTGCCGGGAAGCAATCCTCACGATGCATATGGATTGCGGCGCCTATGGCGGATCGGCGGCGTTTTCCGGCCCCGAAGAAGAAATCGCTTGCTATAAAGAAGAATTGCGCCGGGCCAAAGAAATCATCGGCAAGAAATTTCCCGAATTGGCGGTAAAAACTTGGCTGATCGGGCTTGACGGAAAAAATGGCGAATGGGAAATATCGCCCAAAGAAATAAATCTTGATTGAAAGGGTCCAACCCTTTTGAAGTTGTGCGCGATATGGCTAAATTTAACAATCTTAAAACTTTTCTCTATTCATGGGGCGTGCTCACCAACACGATCATCGGCATCGGGATTTTTGCCCTACCCTACGCGGCGCTGAAAGTCGGCCTGCCGCTGGCCCTGCTCTATTTGGCCGGATTGGGCGCGGTGGTGGGGCTGATTCATTCAATGTTTGGCGAGTTGGCGCTAAAAACCCCCGACTACAAACGATTGGTGGGGTTCGCAAAAATTCATTTGGGCCGGTGGGCGCAAGCGGTGGCGGTGGCAATCAGTATCATCGGATTTTTCGGTTCGCTTTTGGCATATATTATCATCGGCGGGGGATTTCTTTATCAATTTTGCGCCCCGTTTTTGGGCGGATCGGAAACCCTTTACGGCGTTGTTTATTTCGCGCTGGGAGCATTGTTTGTTTATTTGGGGATCGGTTTTATTTCACGGTTTGAATTTTGGGGACTGGTGCTGTTTTTTATGATTCTGCTTTTGCTGGCGGTGCAAGGAATGCCGCTGATCTCCTGGGAAAATTTCACTGCGCGCACGGGCGGCGCGGCGGATATTTTCTTTCCCTACGGACCGATATTGTTCGCGTTTTGGGCCACTTCTTCCATTCCGGAAATTGAAGAAATGCTGGGGCGCAACGGCGGCAAAAAGATGCTGGGCAAAGTCATTTCGGCGTCAATGGCCACGGTGTTTTTCACTTATCTTTTGTTTATTTTTTTCATCGTGGGCATTGGCGGCGCGCAAACCGCCGAATCCGCGCTGATTGGATTGCAAGATGCGCTGGGCGCGAATGTCGTTGCCATATTGTTTTTTTTGGGATTTATCACCACTTTCAGTTCGTTTATCATCACCGGCTTGTCGTTGAAAAAAATTCTGGCCTATGATTTGAAGATCAACAAGAATTTGGCCTGGCTGATTACTTCGGCGGTGCCGATCGTGCTTTTTTTAAGCGGTTTGCGCGATTTTATGATGATCTTCTCGCTGATTGGCGGCGTTTTTCTGGCAATTGACGGTATTTTGATTATTTTGATGTACCAAAAAATCCGCCCGGACAGGAAAATGATTTGCTGGCCGTTGCTTTTAATTCTGGCCGGCGGTATAATCTATGAATTGGTCTATTATTTTGTCTAATATAAATTTGTTTTAACGATGGCGCTCTCATACGTCATTATTTTTCTTCTGTGTTGCGCCGCGCTTTATTTCGCGGGCAACTGGGTAATCGCCGGCACGGCACGTTTGGCCAAGTTTTTCGGGCTGAAAGAATTCGTCGTGGCGTTTTTTATTATGGCGCTGGCGGCCACTCTGCCGAATCTGTTTTTGGCGATAATGGCCGTCGCCAACGGCATTCCCGAACTTTCGCTGGGCGACATTTTGGGCGGCAACGTGGTGGATATGACATTGGCCGTGGCGCTGGCGGCGTTCTTTTCCAAAAAGGGGATTGATGCCAAGGGGCAAACGATTCAGGCCAGCTTGATGTTCACTTTCGCCGCGGCGGTTCTGCCGCTGGCGCTTTTGCTGGACAACCATTTATCAAGGATTGACGGCATATTGCTTTTGGCGCTGTTTTTCGTTTATGTCTATTGGCTGTTGTCCAAAAAAGAAAGATTCAAGACGATTTATGACGGCCATCAGGTTTCCATCGGCAAGCAAATCAAGCATTTTTGGCAGGATATCGCCCGGGTGGCGGCGGGGGTTGCGGGAATGATCATTGTGGCGCAAATCATTATTCTTGCGGCCAATCGATTTTCTTCGGAATTGGCGGTTGCCCTGCCGCTGGTCGGCATTTTGATCGTCGGTTTGGGAAATTCGTTTCCGGAAATATACTTTGGCATTGCCGCGGCCAAAAGCGGCAACACGAAAATGATCTTGGGCGATTTAATGGGCGCGGTGATTATGTCGGGAACGATGGTGTTGGGATTGACGGCGCTGGCCTCGCCGATAAAGATCAACGATTTGGAAATGTTTGGCGCGGCGCGGTATTTTCTTTTCGGCGCCGCGGTTTTCTTCTACATTTGCGCCCGGAGCGGCCAGAAAATCAGCAAAAAGGAAGGGTTACTGCTCTTGGGGATTTATATCGCTTTTTTAATCACCGAGGTTTTCGCGCGGCATTGATTTTTCTTTGACACGGGCGATTTCGGCTTGGATTTGCGCGGCCTTTTCAAATTGCAGATTGCGGCGTGCCAGATCCAGTTTGGCGCCCAGCTCTTTTTGATATTCTCTGATAAATTCGTCGTCGGGCAATCTTTCTTCTTTTTTGTCGCGCGCCGACAAGGTTTCTTTAATCTCTTTATAAATCACTTCCGGCGAAATGCCATGTTTTTTATTATATGCTTCTTGAACCTTGCGCCGCCGGCCGGTTTCTTCAATCGCGCGCGCCATTGATCCGGTGGTGTTGTCGGCATACATAATCACCAATCCTTGCGGATGGCGGCTGGCGCGTCCCATTATCTGCACCAGCGAAGTTTCGTCGCGCAAAAAACCTTCCTTGTCGGCGTCAAAAATTATAATCAAAGAAACTTCCGGCAGATCAAGTCCCTCGCGCAAAAGATTGATCCCCACCAAAACATCAAATTTTCCTTTGCGCAAATCCGCCAGAATTTTGGGCCGCGCCAAAGTTTTAATTTCCGAATGCAGATACTCGGCGCTTATTTTTTTACTTTTAAGGTGGTCAGCCATCGCTTCAGCCAATTTTTTGGTGATAGTCAGGCATAATGTGCGCTGGCCGATTTTTTTGCGCTTTTCAATTTCTTTGATTGCGTCGGCGATTTGATTTTCCGTGGGGCGGATGCTGATCTCGGGATCCAGCAGATAGGTGGGGCGCACGATTTGTTCGGCAATTTGCGCGGAAACTTTCTTTTCATAATCGCCGGGCGTGGCCGACACGAACAAAACTTGATTGATTTTTTTTAGGAATTCGTTATATTTCAGCGGCCGGTTGTCAATCGCCGACGGCAGGCGGAAACCATAGTTGATCAGCGGCTGTTTGCGGGCGAAATCGCCGGCCTGCATGCCGTGAATTTGCGGCACGGCAATGTGCGATTCGTCAATCATCACCAAGTAATCCCGGGGGAAATAATCCAGCAGGGTATAGGGCGCCGAATCGGGTTTTCTGAAATCCAGATGCCGCGAATAGTTTTCAATGCCGCGGCAACTGCCGGTTTCGCGAATCAGCGAAATGTCATATTCGGTGCGCCGGCGGATCCGTTCGGCTTCCATCAATTTTTCCCGTTTTTTGAAAAATTCCGCTTGTTCTTCCATTTCGGCGCGGATATTTTTGATGGAAATTTCGATCTTCTCCTGGTCGGCCATCCAAAATTTTGCCGGCCAAAAATCGGCTTCGCCGGCGAGTTCAAATTTGCCGAACGGCGCGGGGCTTTGGGCGATGCTTTTAATCGCGCCGCCGGCAATTTCCACGCGGCAAATGGTTTGCGCGCCGGCCAGCCACACATCAACAAAATTCATCCGCTTGCGGAAGCGCCCGGGCGCCAGTTCGTAATCATTTCTTTCATATTGCAAATCCAGCAGGCGGCCGAAAAATTGTTCAAAGGTTGCCGGATCGCCGGGCTTGGCAATGAACCGCTCGCGCAAGTAGGTTTGCGGCGATCCCAAATTGTAAATGCAGGAAACCGACGCCACCACGATCGCGTCGCGCCGGGAAAGCACCATCTGCACCGCTTCGTGGCGCAGGCGATCAATTTCCTCGTTGATTTTAGAGTCTTTTTCAATGTAGGTGTCGGTGGCGGGAATATAGGCTTCGGGCTGGTAATAATCATAATACGACACAAAATAGCCCACCGCGTTGTTGGGAAAAAATCCTTTGAACTCTTCGTATAATTGCGCCGCTAATGTCTTGTTGGGTGAAATGACCAAAGTCGGCCGGCCGGTTTTTTCAATTACCTTGGCCATGGTATAAGTCTTCCCCGACCCGGTCACGCCCAAAAGCGTCTGGAATTGATTTCCGGCGCCAATCCCTGCGGCCAGCTTGTCAATCGCCTGCCTCTGATCTCCCCGCGGCTCAAACTTTGATTCAATTTTCAGTTTCCGCATTGTATTCAGGGTCTATCCCTTGTGTAATCGCAAGGGTTAGACCCTTTTAAAGGTATTTTTCAAGCCTTGACATTTCCTTTTTTTTTGATACTTTTTAAACGGGTGATAAAATTATCAGACAATTTCCCCGGGAATTCTCCATTAAAGGAGTTAAAGGCAGATGGAGAATTATAGGAATGCCGCTCGTTGATAAAATAGGCGATGAATTTATAATTGTAGGAGCCACGATAAGACTTATTCGACCAAAACAATAATTCTTTATCGTGTTTTTTTTATTTCTTTTTTGCGCCTCAACTTATTATACCCGATGGCGAAGCGATGGGCTTCGTCGCGGATTTGCAAAAACAAATTGGACAAATTCGGCGGCAATTTTGACAGTTGCGCGTAGTTTCTTGAAAATTTGGTGAATAATTTGCCGTCGCTTGTGGCAAACATCGCCGAATCTTTATCGCCGATTTTTGCCAGCGCAATTGTTGGTATATCAATATTCTTGGCGGATTTCAACTGGCCTTTACCGCCGTCAATCAAGATCAGGTCGGGGAGCGGCCATTCTTGGTGCTTCATCCGGCGTTTTAATATCTCGGCCAGCGATGCCACATCATTCTGGCCCTTGACGGTCTTTATCTTGAATTTGCGGTATTCGTTCTTATTCGGCAAGCCGCCCTCAAACACCGCCATTGACCCCACCGCCAGCGTCCCCTGCAAATTGGAAACATCATACCCCTCAATCCTTATTTTCAGAGGGTCTAACCCTCTGAAACAGAGGGTTAGACCCTCTGAAAAATGGCCTTGGTAAATTGAGAATAGGGTGCGCAACAGCGCCATTATTCCATTATAATTTTTCTTTGCCCTTTTATTTTTGTTCGCGCACGGCGCCGGACACAAACCCAATGAATGGTAAAAGCACGGCTTTTTCGGCAGGTTGCGGCACGACCGAAAGGGAAGCGCCTTGCGGATCTCTTTCAAAAACGACTTCACCTCCCGCCCGGACACATACGGTCCAAAATTTACAGGGGTTGAACCCCTGATAGCTATCAGGGGTTCAACCCCTGTCGGCTTTTTAATTTGGTGGGTGAGGTAAACGCGGGGGAATTGTTCATTCGACAATACGATGTAAAAGTAGTTTTTGTCGTCTTTCCACTCCACATTCCAGCGCGGCTGGAGTCTTTTGATGAATTGCTGTTCCAATAAAAGCGCCTCTTTTTCGCTTGAGGTTTGGATAAAGTCAATGTCGGCGATTTGTGAAACAAAATCAAAGCTGTGCTGGTCCGGCTTTTGAAAATGGTTTTTCACCCGCTTTTTCAAATTTTTCGCTTTTCCAACATAAATCACCCGCTCATCGGCGGCCTTGAAAAAATACACCCCGGCCCCATCCGGCAACCCTTCAATTTTGTTTTTCAAAACATCATCCATCTTTTCAACCTACCACAAAGCGTGGGCTTTTCAAGATGGGGATTTGGGGGTATAATGAAGCGCTACGCTAACTAAATTAAAAATTATAGTGCAAAATTTAAAATGATTAAATGCGTAAATTCACGAATATTTAAGTTGTGCTAATTTTTCATTTTACATTGTCATTTTTCATTTTGATTTTTCAACTTTAAATTTTCATGGAGGATTTCATTGAGCTTTCGGGTGTTCGCGTGCACAATCTGAAAAATATCAGCGTCAAGATCCCCAAGAATAAATTGGCGGTGATTTGCGGTATATCGGGGTCGGGGAAGTCGTCGCTGGCGTTTGATACCATTTTTCAGGAAGGCCAACGGCGGTATTTGGAGAGCTTGTCGTCATACGCGCGGCAGTTTTTGGGCGGGCTGAAAAAGCCGGATGTGGATAAAATCAGCGGGTTGTCGCCCACGATCGCGGTCAACCAAAAAACCATTTCCTCCAACCCGCGCTCCACGGTGGGCACGCTCACGGAAATCTATGATTATCTGCGCTTGCTGTTCGCGCATATCGGCGTCGCTCATTGTCCGAAATGCGGCCGGCCAGTGTCGGCGCAAACTCCCGATCATATCGCCGAAAAAATTTATCAAACAGCGTTGAAAAAAGAGGTTTCAGTTGTTGCGCCGGCGGTAGCCGCCAAAAAGGGCGCGCATGCCGGCGTCTTGGAAGAAATCTACCGCTCGGGCTGGCCAAAGGTGATCATTGACGGCATCACCTATGACGCCGCCGAAGCCAAAGACAAGGTTTTGGACAGAAACAAGGCACACACCATCGGCGTGGCGGTGGACGTTTTTGATTTGCGGCAATTCAACGAAAAACCCAAAAACGAAAAAAAGCAGATCTCCAAAAGCGAACGGGAAGCGCTGGCGGCCAAGAAAAAGCGGCAAGAAAATTTTATGAAAGAAGAGAAGGAAAGAATTTTGGCGGCGGTAAAAAAGGGGCTGGAGATCGGCAAAGGAAAAATCATCGCCGACCGCCCGTTTTCCACGCGCTTTTCTTGTCCCGATTGCGACATTTCCTTGCCCGACATTGAGCCCAAAATTTTTTCTTTCAACAGCCCCTACGGCGCGTGCAAAACTTGCCAGGGGCTGGGGAAAATTGCCAAAATCAACGAGTCGCTGATTTTAAACCCGCGCCTGTCGCTGAATCAGGGAGCGATTTTGCCGTGGTTTTCGCTGGGAAGATGGTCATTGCGCACAATGGGCGTGCCCCATCAAAAATGGTCGTTGCAAAATTTGGCGGCGGCAAAAAGTTTTTCGTTGGACGAGCCGTTTGGCAATCTGCCCGAACATATACAAACATTGGTGCTCTATGGCGATAAGAGCGACCCAAGCTATGAAGGCATCATCTCCCGCATGGAACGCGCCTATCGCGAAACGACTTCGGAATATTTGCGCGGGGAAATTACCAAATATATGTCCGAAATAGAATGCTCGGCTTGCGGCGGCGCGCGGTTGTCGCCCGAAGCGTTGAGCGTGAAAATCGCTGGCAGCAACATCGCCGATGTTTGCCGCTTGCCCGCAAAAGACGCCATTGTGTTTTTGGAAAACCTGAAAACCGAATTACCCGAAAAGCAAAAGGAGATTGCCCGGCCGCTTTTGGCCGAAATTTGCAAGCGGTTGAGTTTTCTGGCCGAAGTGGGGGTGGATTATATCAATCTCGGCCGCGAGGCCACCACGCTGTCGGTGGGCGAAAATCAGCGCATCCGCTTGGCCTGCCAGCTGGGATCGGCCCTCTCGGGCGTGGTTTATGTGCTGGACGAGCCCACCGTGGGATTGCATCAGCGGGATGTTGACCGCCTGCTCGGCGCGCTGAAAAAATTAAAAGACCTGAAAAACACTGTCATCGTGGTGGAGCACGACGAGCAGGTGATCCAAGCCGCCGATTGGGTGATTGAGATCGGCCCGGCCGCGGGCAAGCACGGCGGCAAGCTGGTTTTTGAAGGCACGCCCAAACAGCTCTTGCGCGCCAAAACCCTCACCGGCAAATATCTTTCGGGAAGAATGTCCATTTCGGCGGGATTTAAAAAGAGAGAGGTGAGTGAACGCACTTTGTGGCTGGAGTTGGCCGGTGCCAAACAGTTCACGCTGAAGGGCACGGACTTGAAAATTCCCCTCGGAAAACTTACTGCGGTTTGTGGCGTTTCCGGATCGGGAAAAAGCACGCTGGTGATTGAAACGCTGGCGGCGGCGCTGTTGCGCGATTTGATGCGCGCCCGGACGGTGCCGGGAAAATATGAATCGCTGGCCGGAACCGAACGCATCAACAAAGCGGTTTTGGTGGATCAAAGCCCCATCGGCAAAACGCCGCGCTCCAACCCCGCGACCTACACGGGGGTGTTCAATTATATTCGCGAACTCTACACGCGCACTCGCGACAGCCAAATCCGGGGGTTCACCCCCGGCCATTTTTCGTTCAACACCCAAAAAGGAAGATGTCCCGTTTGCGCCGGCGAAGGCTGGCAAAAGGTGGAAATGTATTTTCTGCCCGATATCTATGTGGAATGCGAGGCCTGCCAAGGCAAGCGGTTCACCGCCGAAGTGTTAAGCGCCAAATATCGCGACAAAAGCATCGCCGATGTTTTGGAAATGAGCGTTGACGAAGCGAAAAACTTTTTTGCCGATATCCCGCCGATCAACGACAAGATGCAGACGCTTTCCGACATCGGGTTGGGCTATTTGCAGTTGGGGCAATCCGCGCCCAGCTTGTCGGGCGGGGAAGCCCAGCGGGTGAAATTGGCCACGGAACTGGCCAAGCGCGATACCGGCCGAACAATTTATATTTTGGACGAACCCACCGTGGGCCTCCATTTTGACGACGCCAAAAAATTGCTGATTATTTTGCGCCGCCTGGTGGAAAAAGGCAACACCGTGATCGTGATTGAACACAATCTTGATTTCATCAAAGAAGCCGACTGGTGCGTGGAAATGGGTCCGGACGGCGGCGCCAACGGCGGCCAAATCATCTTCACCGGCCCCCCGGAACAATTAGCCAAATCCAACACCTGGACCGCGAAGTTTTTGAAATAAAAGAGCGATAAGATAATTATCGCTTTAAAGTGGGGGAGACAACTCTTGCATAATCCAACCGATAATAAAACCGATAACCATCATCACTCCCACAAAAATCCAATCACCACCCAATAAATGAACAATTTGCAAAATTATCGGTTGATACCAATCCCAATTTTCAGCCGTAAGAGTTAATAGAGCACCAGTTCCAATCATTAAAAATAAGAATGCTCCCATTAACCCATTCCCAAAATTGCTTAAATCAGCCATAACTCCTCCAGTTTACTTGTTTATCCCATATTTTCTTAAAATTACAAGGATTGATCATATAATTTGATTTTTTGATTGAGCGGGCGTAATCTATAAATAATGGATAAGCAATTAAAAAATTACGCATTTATTGACGGCAACAACCTCAATCTGGGGGTGAAAAGTTTGGGTTGGAAATTGGATTATTTAAAATTTCGGAGATATTTAAAAGAAAAATATCACATTGAAGTTGCTTATATTTTTTTGGGATATATCGCCAGTTTTCAACCGCTATATTCGTCTTTGCAAAAATATGGTTATGTTTTAGTTTTTAAACCCACGATCCCTGACGATAATGGCGATATTAAAGGCAATATTGACGCCAATTTGGTCTTGCAAGCGATGATTGATTTTCCAAAATACGATAATGGACTCATCGTAACCAGCGATGGAGATTTTTATTGTTTAATTGACCGCTTATTGGAAAATCAAAAATTAGAAAAAGTTATCAGCCCATACAGAGATAAATGTTCCTCTCTTTTAAGAAAATCAGCAAAAGGAAAAATAGTTTTTATGGAAAACTTGAAAAAAAAGCTTGAATATAAACGAAAAAGCTCCGCTTAAGGACGGAACCTGAAGATGGGCTTTTTCCTGGACATTCTATTCCAATTGTAGCAAGCCATTAATACTTGTCAAGATTTATGGATACAATAACTTTATTGCTTTTTATTGCCGTAATTGTCGCGCTGGGAATGCAGACGTGGTTTTTGTTGCGGAAGCGGAAAGGGGAGGAGCTGCCCAAAAATGACGCGGCGATGGCGATGTTGCAGCAGCAGTTGAGCCAGGTGTCGCAAACGCTGGACGCCAAGCT
>Ga0116142_10006452_pt1 | contig 10105 bp, 4 predicted proteins | sample AD_UKC033_MetaG_FD_89785 | JGI IMG/M metagenome (GOLD analysis project Ga0116142, IMG submission 89785) | Active sludge microbial communities of municipal wastewater-treating anaerobic digesters from USA - AD_UKC033_MetaG | ecosystem: Engineered > Bioreactor > Anaerobic > Digestate | place: USA... | reverse complement strand
CGTCAAGGATCACGGGCCTGGTGGCGTTATCGATGGCCCTGGCAGCAGCCCTGAGGGTCGGTTCGTCGGACTGGATGGTGAGCCGGGGGATACAGGTCTCCCTTGAACAATACCGGGCATCGAGGGGTTCCTTCTGGATATTATTGGGAACGGAGAGCTGGGCCACCCCATGGTCGAGAATGGCATGCTTCAGGGCCATGGTCACCAGTTTTATGGTCATCGACTTGTCGTAGATGGTGTTGTTGAAGACCGTCACCGGCCTGAAAAAGGCATCCTGGTCGATCTCCTGGAGACCACCTGGTCCGGTGTACTGCATCTCTACCTGCCCGTTGAGGGAGAATACCGAGGCCCGGTCCTCTTTTGCATCATACAGTCCTGTCGCCAGATTTGTTGCACCGGGGCCTGCGATCGTCAGGCAGGTGGCAATCCTGCCGGTCAGCTTGTTGTACGCTGCAGCCGCAAAGGCCGCATTCGCCTCATGCCGGACCACAATCAGCCTGATGCTTTTGTTTCTCCGGATTGCATCAAAGATCCCGAGAGCGGAGGTCCCCGGAAGTCCGAAGACCAGATCCACTCCCCATCGGACCATCTCATCGACGATGATGTCCGAGACGGTGGTCGTTGCCGAAGCATGGACATCTTCCCCCGGTTCCTGCACGAAAGAGTCCCTTGGAGCGCCGCAGACCGGACAATGCCAGTCTTCCAGGAGAGAGGTGAACGGCGTATGCGGGGGAGTATCGGTTGCCGGTTCACCCTTTTCTTCATCATATACGTAACCACAGACGGTACATTTCCACCGGGCCATCGGATCAGAGCTCCATGAATACCACATACCCTTGGTGAGGATCTGCAGGCAGTGCTGTGCAGATTGCCGCACCGGATGGGGAGCGGTATACCTCCACCCTTATTATCCTTTGGGGGTATGTCAACCCCTGTAAAACCATGGCATTCTCTGTCGGTTCCTGATCCGGAGAAGGATCACCATTCGGGGGCAGGGGATGGGTGGCGGAGGACTCTTCTCCACACCGTATTCCATTTCATCTATGGTACCTGGCCCTAGAGCGAAGAGCCGTATTCGTTCTTTTTGGGAGGTTCCAAAGTCTTATGAGGACATCCGCTAAAAGCCCCTGTCGAAGGAGAAGGACATGAGAACCCATTATCCCACCATCATCATCGCATTCACCCTACTGCTCATCGTCGGGTTTACCGGTGCACACGATCTGATCACCCAGGATACCTATGTGCTTCCAGGGTGTACGGAGGAGTGTGGGATGAACAACACTTCTCCCTGTGACAGAGGTGTTGTCAGTGCATCGTACATGATCACCAATTCCACCACGATTATTGAAGGGTACCTGGTCGGGAACAGTTCCGGAACGACAAGCGGAGCAGTTCAAGTCCCGACTCTCAATGGAGGATTGCCAGCCCCTTATTTCCCGGTAGGACCTGATCATGGCCTTCACCTGGTCAAATCATATACTCCCACTGGATTGCTTTCCTCCTACCTGGCTGGTGTCGATGTGACGAATGGCGGAGATGCCGGCTATGTATATTACACCATCTCGGGCGATTACTTTCCGCAAAAATCGGTGATATTCTGGATGGAGCCCGGCCAGACAGTAACGGTATGGGCAGAGCTCTGTGATACGGTTGGATGTACGGTACCGGTCCAGAAGATATACGTGAATGTCCGGCTCTATCGCCCTGAATGGGGGGATGCCAATGTTGGGTCTTTTATTATCACCCCCACGCCGAATTATGGCTTTTTCGGCACTCCGCTCTCCGGCTTTGCACCCTTGAGCGTTACCTTCACGGCCACCTTTGAGGGGAGCAGTTACGTATGGGATTTTGGGGACGGCAGTGCCAGCACCCTCCAGAATCCCACCCATACTTACCAGAATCCCGGGAGCTACAGCATTCTCCTTGTGGTGATGAATGGCGGAGTTCCGTATGTCTTCACCCGAAGTAATTATATATCGGTCGTTACCCGGCCGACCATTACGGTGCTGGTTCCCAATGGCGGCGATGACTGGCCCGCTGGAGTACCCCATACGATACAGTGGAATTATACCGGGAACCCCGGATCGACCGTGAGGATCGAGGCGCTTCGGAATGAAACGTATGTGGCGACCGTCACTGCTGGCACCTCCATTGGATCAGGGGGCTCGGGCTCGTTCAGCCTGGTGATCCCGCCTGGGTTCCCGCTTGGGAGTGATTACACGATCAGGGTGACCAGCACCATCAATTCATCCTATACTGATACGAGTGATGCACCCTTTGCGATCAGTGAAGTTCCAACGATAAATGTGGTGTCACCCAATGGAGGTGAAGACTGGGCGCAGGGATTACTTCAGACCATCAGCTGGAACTATACCGGCAATCCCGGATACACGGTCAAGATCGAGGCGCTGCAGGGGACGAACCCCCTTGGCGTGATAACCCCCGGCACTTCCATCGGGTCAGGTGGCTCCGGCTCATACAGCCTGACGGTACCATACAGCATATCCCCGGGGGCTGATTTCAGGATCAGGGTCACCAGCACCACGTATCCGGCCTGCACTGACACAAGCGATGCCCCCTTCACCATCAGTCCCGCCATTACCGTGGTGTCACCCAACGGCGGTGAAACCTGGATGCAGGGTTCCCCAGGGACTATCAGCTGGAACTATACCGGTACGCCGGGACCCAGCGTGAAGATCGAGGCACTCCGGGGGACCACTCTCCTGGGGGTGATCACCCCCGGCATTTCAGTCGGGTCGGGCGGCTCCGGCTCATACAGCCTGACAGTCCCCTACAATATATCCCCAGGGACTGATTTCAGGATCAGGATCACCAGTACCACGTATCCGGCCTGCACTGATACGAGCGCCGCCCCCTTCACTATCAGTCCCGCCATCACCGTGACGTCACCAAACGGGGGTGATAACTGGATCCGGGGTTCCTCCCAGACGATCATCTGGAGTTATACCGGCGACCCGGGACCCACCGTGAAGATCGAGGCGCTCCGGGGGACGGCACTCCTCGGAGTGATCACCCCAGGCACTTCCATCGGGTCGGGTGGCGCCGGCTCGTACACCCTGACAGTACCGTACAGTATAGCTCTCGGGACTGAATACCAGATCAGGATCACCAGCACTACGTACCCGGCCTGCACCGATACCAGCGATGCCCCCTTCACGGTCAGTGCGCTCTGATGAAACCATCAGGATGCAGTGTATCCTTTTTTTTCTTCTGAATTCTGAACCAATCAGAATTCATTAATACTGTGAAAGAGAGGACGCCTGTATTATGGCGTCGACTATGTCTGCCCTTCTGACGCCAGGAGAGCAAGACCTGGAGCGTCGCAGGTCTATCAATCATGATCCTGTTGTCCTATCCCGTCGCGAACAATGGGGAGAGCGGTCGTCTATTCCCAGGCTGTTTCCTCTGCTTAGGTCTGAAAGAGAGGAGGTATTCCCCATCGTGGGGCATTCATGCCATCATTGAAGCTTCATCACTCTGATGTGCCGATATATGTGCTTGGCAAATTTTAATAACCCGACGTTATGATTGACACATATTGGGGGAACGACTTATGGAGCCACCTTCACTATCAGATCGGGAGCAGTTACAGAGGAGTAAATCTGCTCGGGATGAAAGGATTGCGTTTGCGAAGAGAATTGGGAATCAGAAGGGGAATTCATACCGGTTCCGTGAAGCCATCATCCGTACGGCCAGGCGTCATTTCCAGGCCAGGGGAATAGCTGAGGATCGGCTGAACCGGTTTGCTGCCCGGGCACCGCCACCGGCATGGAAAGGGATGCCAACCACCGGTCCGGTCAGGACATTTGCGTTGTTGATCGAGTTCCCGGAGTATCCGCACAGCAATGAAGCAAAGAAGATCAATGATGCGTTATTCGGCAGTCCCGCCACGGGCAAACCATACGAAAGCCTTGCACGTTATTACCAGCGTGCCTCCTATGGTCAGCTCGACCTCTCTTGTGGCACAACGCTCGGCTGGTACAAGACTGACAAGAAGCGATCGGAGATCATCCAGGATGACAATGGACGGGAGTCGCTGATCAAGGAGGCGCTGCTGCATTTCAAGGCGGAGGGTCACGATTTTGCACAGTATGACAACGACAATGACGGGTTCATCGATTATTTTATGGTGTTGTGGGCCGGCCCGGACAATGGCTGGGCCAATTTCTGGTGGGGGTACCAGACTGAGTTCTCTGAGCCGGGCTTCACGCTGGACGGGAAATCGCTCAAGGCGTATTCCTGGCAATGGGAGTGCAGGCCGGTGGGATCGAAGTTCAACACGCGGGTGGTGATCCATGAGACAGGCCATGCCCTCGGATTGCCGGACCTCTACGATTACGACGAATCAGTGGGGCCGGACGGGGGAGTCGGTGGCGCTGATATGATGGATGCAAACCAGTTTGACCTCAACTGTTTCTTCAAGTGGATGCTGGACTGGCTGAAGCCCACTGTCATCAGCAGCGGGACGCAGACCCTGGCGCTCAACCCGTCCGGGACGTCACCGGATTGTGTGGTCGTCTGGCCGTTCCTGGAAGGCGGGGCGATCTTTTCGGAATTCTTCATGGTGCAGTACCGCCAGAACGATGGGAACGACGAACCTCTCCCGGGACAGGGGCTCTGGATCTGGCACATTGACGCGAGCCTCGAGCCCACCGGATGGAATTTCATCTTCGACAACTCATGGGCCCCGCACAAGATAGTGCGCCTCATGGAAGCAGACGGGCTCGAACAGATCGAAGCGAACGGGAATTTCGACCCCGGCGATCTCTATACCGAGGGGAAGGTCTTCAGTCCGGACACCACCCCGTCCAGCGTACGCTACGATGGGAGAAGCTCCCTCGTGGAGGTGTCGGGCATCGCACCCTCCGGCTCTCAGATCTCGGCCACCTTCCGGGTGGAGTCAGCGGTGAAGGGGATGGCACTGGCGATCGGGCTCAACGCGGTGGATCCCACCCATTATGACGGGTGGTCGGGAGAACTGATCGCCTGCGAACAGGATGCGGCCGACATGTCGGGCATAGCCGCCAGCCAGGGGTTTGCGGTCACCACGCTCCTCACCAGGGATGCAACAAGGGCCAGGGTACTGGCGGAACTCGCCCGGGCAGCAGAGACGCTGCGATCAGGGGACATTTTCATGCTCAGCTATTCGGGCCATGGCGGGCAGTTGCCGGACCTGAACAGGGATGAGATCGATGCCCAGGATGAGACCTGGTGCCTGTTCGATGGCCAGGTTGTCGACGACGAGCTGAACGAAGCGTATGCGAAGTTCGCCGAGGGGGTCCGGATCCTGGTCTTCTCTGACAGCTGCCACTCGGGAACGGTGACAAAGGAGGCGTTCTATACCGGAAATTTCCCGGTCACGGGCCAGGAACAGGTGCGGTACCGGTACATGCCCCGTCTGATTGCGCAACGGGTCTACCGGAAGAACAAGGAGTTCTATGATCCGATCCTGAAAAAGCCCGGGCTGACGGGTTCGGAAGCCGCAGTGCAGGCCTCGGTCATGCTCATCTCCGGGTGCCAGGACAATCAGCTCTCCAGCGACGGTGACTTCAATGGGTTGTTTACCGGGAGGCTGCTTGAGGTATGGCGGGAGGGGCAGTTTGAGGGGGACTACCGGAAGTTCCATAGCGACATCCTGAACCGTATGCCCTACTACCAGTCGCCCAATTATTACCGGACCGGGAGACTGGATGAGCATTTCGACAACCAGAGGCCGTTCACGATTTAGATCGTGAAACCCGCTCTGGTATTTTTTCAGTCCAAGGTGTCAGGTGATGACAGGACTCTCCCACCAGGAGCACTATCCGTCCCCACGCTCGCTGAGGCTTCGTGCCCTGGCGTTTGATCCGGTGCTCAGCCGCGAGATAGAGACCAGTGAGATCAACGATGTGGTCATAAAGATCCCCTGGAACGACGAGCTGCAGATCGGGCCGGTTGATGAGTATCTCGAGGTGGTTGACTACGATCCCGCGAGCAGGGTATTTTATGCCCCCGTCGACCTGATGGATCCCGCCCTGCTTGCCCAGGACGGGCTCCCCCCAGAAGAAGGAAATCCCCAGTTCCACCAGCAGATGGTCTATGCGATCGCGAGGACCACCATCGGCCACTTCGAATCGGCACTGGGCAGGCCGATCCTCTGGTCGGTCCGCCTCACGAAAGAGGAAGGGACCTACCACGAAGAGTATGTCGGCCGGCTGCGGATCTACCCGCATGCCTTCCGTGCCGCCAACGCGTACTACGACCCGGAGAAGAAGGCTTTGCTCTTCGGCTATTTCCCGGCATCGAAGACCGTGGGCGGGAATACCATGCCGGGCGAGACGGTCTTTGCGTGCATCTCCCATGATATCGTTGCCCATGAGACGACGCACGCCATCATCGATGGGCTGCATCCACGGTTCATCGAGCCCTCCAACATCGATGTGCTGGCCCTCCATGAGGCGCTGGCAGATATCATCGCGTTGTTCCAGCACTTCACCTATCCCGAGGTCCTGAAACACCAGATCTCCCGGACCCGGGGGCAACTGGAGCAGCAGAACCTGCTCGGGGAGCTCGCGTACCAGTTCGGCCAGGCAATCGGACAGTACGGGGCACTCCGGAGTGCCATTGGAGAGATGGATCCCTCGACCGGGGAATGGAGGTCCCATACCCCGGATCCTGAGAAGATCCTGACGACGACAGAGTCCCATGCACGCGGAGCCCTCTTCGTCGCCGCGCTGTTCGATGCCTTCCTCCTGATCTACAAGTCGAGGATCCGGGATCTCCTCCGGATCGCATCAGGGGGGACCGGGATCCTTCCTGCCGGGGAGATCCATCCGGATCTCGCCAACCGTCTCGCCAACGAAGCGGCAAAGACCGCCGGACATCTCCTCCGGATGAGTATTCGGGCGCTCGATTACTGTCCCCCGGTGGACCCCACCTGTGGCGATTTCCTGCGGGCCCTGATCACCGCGGACAGGGATCTCGTGGCCGATGACCGGCATCACTACCGGACCGCGATCATCGAGGCATTCCGACGGTGGGGGATCTATCCCCTGGACGTGCGGAACCTCTCCGCAGAGAGTCTGGTCTGGCATGTCCCGGACGATGAGGAGCAGGCGAAGTTTGCGCAGTTGTTCGGCGGTCCCACAGGGATCCGGCAGCTCGTGCCGGACTGGGATATGCGGGCTGACCGGCAGGAGATCCATGAGCAGCTGAGGAAGAGCAGGGCGGAACTGCATGAGAGGCTGATGAGCCCGGCCGGCCGTACAGCGGCAGTGGCGGCCCACATCGTCCTCGATGACCCATTGCCCTCGATCTATTGCACGGATGACGGGGTTCCGGCGGTGGAGATCCACTCGGTCCGTCCTACCCGCCGTCTCGGGCCGGATGGCCAGGCCCTGACCGAGCTCGTGATCGAGATGACCCAGCGCCGCCGGGGATACCTGAACGCCGAAGACCAGAAGAAGGTTGACGAGGGGCTGATCGATCCTCCGGAACCGGACTTCATCATGCGGGGGGGGTGTACGCTGCTGGTCGATCCTTCCACCGGCCAGGTCCGGTACTGCGTGTACAAGAACATCACGAGTGAGAACCGGCTGAACAGGATGCGGGTCCTGCTCCGGGAGGGGGTTACCCCGTCGTTATATGTGACCTATTTCGGGAACCCGTACCTGGAGCACTACCGGAATATCATCAGGGGCTCCTCGCCCGATACATCCGGCGTGGAGCTGTTCAGGATCCTTCACCAGCCGTGCGAGTGCCAGGAGGAAGACTGACCATGCCGCCGAGCGATCCCTCCCAGCGCCTCTATCCCCCGGAGCGGGGAGTCACGGTGAGGATGTATGCCACGGGATTCGGGGACTGTTTCCTCCTTGCCTTTCCCGGGGAGGATGGCAATCCCCGGTATATCCTGATTGACTGCGGGGTCCATGACCGGTATCCCAAAGGGAGAGAACGGCTGGAGGCCATCGCCCGGGATATTGCAGAGGCGACCAACCGGCACCTTCACGTGGTTGCGGTCACCCACGAACATTCCGACCATCTGTATGGGTTCATGTATGGAGAAGAGTATTTTGCCGAGTGCGAGATCGATGAACTCTGGCTGGCATGGACGGAGGACCCGGATCATCCCGTTGCCCAGGAGCTGACCCGGTTGTTCGGAAAACGGATCCAGGCCTTAAAGGTCGCTCTGACCAGGCTGCAGGCAGCCGGGAATCCGTATGCAGAACGGATTGCCGCGCTCTTCGGCTTCGATCTCGGGGCGAACACGGCCAGGGGAATGAAGGGCAACAAGGAAATACTCACGTTCCTGCGGGAGAAGAGCCGGAACCCACTCGAACGGCCGGAGGACTACAAGACCCCGGGGAGAGGGCCATTCGAGATCCCCGGGGTCCGGGGAGTGAAGGGGTATGTGCTCGGCCCGCCTGAAGACGTGGCATCCATCAAGCGACTGGACTCCCAGAAAGAGACCTATCTCCAACCGCTCACCGAGGAGACCGCGCTCATCTCCGCGATACTGGAGGCAGCCGACGTTCCCTTGGCGGGCGACTCCCAGGAGATCCAGGGGTATCCTTTCGATGCAAACTACTCGGTCTCCCTGGAAAAGGCAGCGGATATAGACTTTTTCCGGGAGATGTACGGGTTTAGTGACGAGAAAGGGCATGGGCCCCGGTGGCGGCGGATCGAGTCTGACTGGCTGGAGGAGGGGGTGACCCAGCTTGCCCTCCGGGTGAGTGGGATGGTGAACAACACGAGCCTGGTCCTGGCCTTCGCCCTGACCGATGCCACGCCGCCAAAGGTCCTCCTCTTCGCAGGCGATGCGCAGGTGGGGAACTGGTTGTCCTGGCAGAAGGCAGCATGGGAGGGGATCACCGGGAGGGACCTCATCCGGCAGACGGTCCTCTACAAGGTCGGGCATCATGGCAGTGCCAATGCAACACTCCGGGAGAAGGGGCTTGAGATGATGGAGAGTACAGAGCTCGTTGCCATGCTCCCCGTCCACCAGGAGTGGGCGAACAAGCAGGGGTGGCATCACCCTGACGAGAAGGTCCTCGCCCGGCTGCTGCAGCGGGCGAGGGGGAGGGTCATCCGGAGCGATACCATTCCTGACAGTGATTCGCTTGCACCACCGGACGAATCCCGGGAAGCCGAGTGGGAGACATTCCGGAAGCACCTGGCATGGGACAAGAGTCCTGACAAGCGGTGGATACAGTATACGATCGAGGTGTGATGAGATGAACGCGAGAGATCGGATCTATTGCAGGGTGCCGGTCGTCCCCGAGGTATACGATTGAGGGTGGTGAGATGAACGCGAGAAATCGGATCTATTGCAGGGTGCCAGTCGTCCCTGAGGTATACGATCGAGGTGTGATGAGATGAACGCAAGAGATCGGATCTATTGCAGAACACCGGTCGTTCCCGAGCGGAAATTCCGCCTGGGCTTTCCGGCGGGTCCTGCCAGGGCCATCCAGGTGCTCCGGACCAAGTGGGTACCGGGTACGGTTTTACCCTATTGCTTCCTCGAGGAACCGGCAGCCCTCACAGGGAATGATGAGCTGAAGCTGCTTGCCCGGAAAGGGTTCGATGCCTGGACCAACGTCGGCATCGGGATCGCCTTTGAGGAGGTGTCCGATCCCTCTGCCGCAAAGATACGGATCGGGTTCAAGGAAGATGACGGATACTGGTCCTGGGTGGGACGGGATATCCTGAATACGCATTACCTCTGCCTCAACCCTGACTGCCCCAGCTACGATCCCTTCGAGTCCGATGCAACGACCCCGGTCTGCCCGGTCTGTGCCTCAAAGGATATCGAGGTCGATCCCCGCACCATGAACCTTGACCGGGCCTGGCTGCCGCTGGAGCCACGGCCTTATGATGTCGCGACCCACGAGATAGGGCATTCGCTCGGGTTACCGCACGAACACCAGAGCCCCTTTGCCGGGATCGAGTGGGATAAGGAAGCCGTGTATAACACGTTCATGGGGCCTCCCAACTACTGGACAAAGGAGGTCGTCGATTCGAACATCCTCGACAAGCTTGACGAGAGGGAGGTGGTGGGTTCCACCTGGGACCCGGATTCAATCATGGAATATGAATTCGAGGAGGG
>Ga0116142_10006450_pt1 | contig 10105 bp, 8 predicted proteins | sample AD_UKC033_MetaG_FD_89785 | JGI IMG/M metagenome (GOLD analysis project Ga0116142, IMG submission 89785) | Active sludge microbial communities of municipal wastewater-treating anaerobic digesters from USA - AD_UKC033_MetaG | ecosystem: Engineered > Bioreactor > Anaerobic > Digestate | place: USA... | reverse complement strand
GACTTGGACAGCACAAAGAAAATTTACTTAACAGGACGTTGGCAAGACAAATGCACTAAAGAAGAACAGAATTTTATAGACTCAACAATTGCACTTTGACGAAACAGCGTACAACAGGCGGTTTGGCAATATGGCGGGGCGACGAATATATTCTCAACTTCAGTTCGCTAATCAGCTTTTGTGCCGGGCTGGACATTCAATGCTCAACTTTAGTTCTTAACTTCAACATTAGTAATTCCATTGGGCTTCAGTTGTCGGCTGACGTATTTCAAATGCCCGCCCGACCGCCAAGCCGAAACCGTTGTATGTCACCCTATTGAAGCATTCCGTACATATTTAAACACCCACGACCTTGCCACGCTACCCCACGCAATTTTTAGCACATTGCAAGGCACACAGAGCCACCCCACAAAAGCCAACCTTGCAAAGAGCTAAAAATGCTAACGCACTGCCGACCCACCCCAGCTGACGGAATTCTTATGAACTTTACCTATGTCATTGACAAAATAGCATCTATTGACTTTATTTCTTCTTGTTCTTTCCTTTTTTGAAGTATTTTTTCTTTTTTGCTTTATCGGTATTGCGATTATCAACTATTTCGGTTGCAGACCATTGCCGAGCTAATCTTATTTTGCTTTTAGTAATCCAGTAATGCGACTTGCATTCAAAACTCCAGTTGCCAATGGAAGGACTTAATGAAATTGTTTTACCATCAAAAGTAATTTCCCAGTCAGTTGGAGAAAGTGGCGTGACAACTTCGTTGCCACAACCACAAATACATTTGTGAATCGCAGTACAATAGTCAACAGAGATATATAAAATCTCTTCCTCGATAACATCGGGAATGAATTCGACGAATTTATACTGTATAGTCTTCATGTATTAGTTGTCCTGTATTAATGGTAAAAGTTGTATTATGTTCCTCTTTCAAATCCTGATAAAAGCCACATAACTTTTTCCATTTGACAATTGCCATCAAAGCATTTAAAGCGTTAAGGTCAGCAATCTGAATATTTGTTGCATAATCGTTATCATCATTTTCAGCAGCACCTATTCTGTTTGGAATGTGGTCATGCTTTTCGGGAGTTCCAACAGTAACTCGTAAAGTACCGACAAGGTTTTCATCAGCCAAATTAACACCAAGTCCGGCATCAATAAATGTTACACCGAATTCCCTAAGCTTAGAAATAATCATACTCCTTGCAGAGTTGCTATCAATACAAACGAATACAAAAGAAAGTCCATCAAGCAAACCAATGTTTCCATCCGTTATTTTTACCGGAAATGCTGTGATTCCTCTACGCATCTGAGAATAAATGGAAGCGTAGTAATCAACCTTCTTCATTCGCTTGTTTAAAGTTTCAACTGATGCTGCGCCTGGAGAACGAAAAGCATTATGTTGTAAAAATTCATCGCTGTCAAATAGCAAAATCTCATCTACGGGAGTTTTGGCAATCAAGTCTAACACATAAGAACCTGTGCCACCCAAACCGATAATTCCAATTCTCTGTCCTTTAAACTTTTCGTTTAATTGACTGATGTTTGCACGGCTTGAGTTTGAATCTGTGTAAAGAAACACCGATTCATCCTCACTACATTCAAGTACTTTGAAAGTTTGAACGGCAACAGTTTTGTCAATGGACTTTGCAGGAGCAGTAATTATTTCTGCATACCGGGTTACTTTGTGATAATAGTTATCGTAACCGTTTGCCGGCTTGTTTGAAAAAGTATGATTCATCACAATGCCTTCTGTCAACTGCTGATTAGGGCTTGAATGTTGAATAGCGGTAATGATGCTGCCATCTTTATTGCAGGGATGGTCTCCCATGAAGCCCATTACATGCGTATCTGGCCGCAGGGTAACATCATTGTTGAGTGCAAGCGTTGTAATAAGTTTGCCATATTTGATTTGACGACTATTGTTCACATAAGGTATGTGGTGGACAATTAAATGTCCACCCTTTACCTCAACCTCAAAGCCCTCATCTACGAGTTGCTTTAAGTCCTGACTACGATTTATCTGTGCAAGTAACATTGAATATCATTTTATCTTTTACGTAAACTTTGTCGCCCTTTACCATAGTTCCTTCATGGTTTTCATGTGGCCCTTTATCGTAGGTGACTGTGTAAACCTTGTTTGGATTAGGGTCATAACTTCCGAATGCAAGAACCACGACCTGTTCAAAAGTGATTGATTTTTCAGCCCATGTCTTAGGTCTTCCGTTCACTATAAGAACAATCTTGCGATTCTTGTCCTTTGAGTAGAAATGTTCAATTTCAGGGCGGGCAAGGTTTACTTGTTTCTCATCTGGTATCGGTTCATCTTCCCAAGGCTTCTTTATGGCAAGAAAAATGTCTTCATTCGGCGGGATGTTACCGAGTTTACGGATTTCAGCACCAGTTACATACTGCTGATGCCAGTCGTACTGCTTTTTATTAATAGTCAGATTAAGAACTTTTTTGCCGTGTTCTTGGGACGGATTTGTAAATTTTTCCATTTAATAAAATTTTTAGGATACAAACATACAGCTTTTTGCTTGATATATCAAGCATTGCTTTCATTAATTTATCCACACTTAGCACTGCTAATGTTAATAAGCAAATTGTTTTTATACCTTTGTATCAAATAAAAACATGGCAGAATCAAAAAATACTTCTCTTGGCAGTGTATTAAGGCAAGCCAGAGATTTAAAGAAACTAGCCTTGCGGTCTGTTGAAGAAATGACTGGAATTTCAAATGCTTATCTAAGCCAACTAGAAAATGATAAGATTAAAAAGCCTTCTGCCGACATACTTCATAAACTTGCAATAGCCTATAAAATAGACTTCAATTACCTTTTGCACATTGCGGGACTTGTTGAGAAAAGTACAACCGAGAACGTTTCTTTTGGAAAATTTGTTTTTTCCAAGGATAACTTAACTAAGGAAGAAGAAGAGGAATTGATTCATTATTTGCAATTTATTAGGCAAAGGAAAAAAAAGTAATCCGTAATGAATAACCATCACTCAAAAAAGGAAATTGATAATCTTATTTTTGAAATCCTCAGAAGCAGCAAATCTCTCGATGTATTCCCGACACCAGTTGGCAAAATCGTGGAATACTGCGAATTAAATTTGAGTGATAAAAACGGATTCCATCATATCCCTACTAACTATATTCCCAAAAAAATAGATGCCTTTAATCGAATGCTTAAAAAAGTATTGGGAGCATTTGACCGAGAAGAGAAAGTAATTTATGTTGACCCATCACTTCCTCATGTTAAGCAAAATTTCATCAAATTGCATGAAGCTGGGCATGGAGTTATTCCGTGGCAGAAGGAAATAAAATATACAGACAATGAATATACATTGAGTCCTGCAGTTAAAGAAGCTTTTGAAGCTGAAGCAAATTATTTTGCATCAGGAGGTCTTTTTCAACTGAAAAGATTTGAAGATGAAATGAATAAACTTCCACTGGAAATTGGCAGCCCTATGGCATTGGCAAAAAAGTTTGGAGGTTCAAACCATGCAGCTATTAGAAGATATGCAGAGGTTTCTAAGAAGCGTTGCTGTTTGTTAGTTTTAGAAGACAAAGATAAAGATGGCCCCGACAAGACTTTAGATTTGAGAAATAGTTTCCAATCCAGTTCTTTTACCAAAGAATTCGGTGAATTAACGTGGCCGAAAAAATTCAACTCAGATTTCCCGTTTATAATTGATTATAGTCGAAATAGACAGTTTCATAAAGACGGCACAATTCAATTGCTTATACACGGTGAGTTTGTTGAATTCAGTTATCACTATTTCAACAATAGATACAATGTTTTTGTATTAATTATTCCTGTTGGAGAAAAAAATAAGTCCAGAACAAAAATTTATATGTCATCATAGTAATACTGCAAATAGAAATGCCCGAACAACAAAACATAGAATACAAACAAAGCTGGCACGATGATTATCTGAAATGGGTCTGTGGTTTTGCCAATGCGCAAGGAGGTGTAATATTTATTGGCAAAGATGATAATGGCAATGTGGTTGGCATCAGCGATTATACAAAGTTGATGGATGAAATTCCCAACAAAGTGAAAGACCTGATGGGAATTTTGGTTGATGTAAACCTGCATGAAGAAAATGGCTTGTACTATCTTGAAATAGTTACACAGCCTTATGCAGTTCCTATTTCTTTACGAGGCAGGTATTACTATCGCAGTGGTAGCACAAAGCAGGAGCTGATTGGCTCAGCCCTTACAGATTATTTACTTCGCAAAAGCGGTAAGACATGGGATGAGGTAACAGAACCAACCGCCACCATTAATGACATTGATGATAGCAGCTTAAAGTCATACATAACGGCAGCCCTTCATTCTGGAAGAATTTCGGATTTGGAAGGATTAAACACAGCGGATTTACTTGCCAAACTCCGGTTAACGGATGACAATGGTAATTTTAAACGGGCAGCTATTGTATTGTTTGGAAAGAACCCGGCAAAATTCTATAACAATTGTGTTGTAAAAATCGGCCGCTTTGGTAAAGACAGCAGCGAATTAAGATTTCAGGAAGTAGTGGAAGGCAATATCATTCAAATGCTGAAAGAGGTTCCAGAACAACTGAACCGTAAGTTTTTTATCAGGAAAATTTCATTTGAAGGGATGCAAAGAATTGAGAGAGGAGAATATCCGGTTGCTGCACTTCGTGAAATGTTATTAAATGCACTGGTACACAGAAATTATTTAGGTTCGTCTGTTGTTCAGTTGCGGATGTTTGATAACTACATTAATATCTGGAATGAGGGGGAATTGCCTCCCGGCATTAGTACCGATACATTGAAACGCCAGCATCCATCACGACCAAGAAATTTATTGATAGCTGATGTTTGTTTTAAAGGCGGTTATATTGATGCATGGGGAAGCGGTACATTAAAAATTATTGATACCTGCAGACAAGCCGGATTACCTGACCCTGAAATCATTGAACAGGATGGCGGCATATTAGTAACATTGTTTAAAAACAAATTCAGTCAGGAGCAATTACAAAAACTTGGTTTGAATAAACGCCAGATTAGAGCAGTGCTGTACGTATTGGAGAAAGGAAGCATTACAAATAGCCAATATCAGAAATTGAATGATACTTCAAAACCAACAGCCACAAGGGATTTGCAGGAACTGGAATCCAAACGTATCCTTATTAATAAAGGAACAAAAGGCTCAAGTTCAAAATATGAGATTGAATCATGAGTTGGCTCATAGTGGGCTCAGTTGGCTCATAATAGGCTCAGACTTGGCTCAATTTGAACACATAAATAACGGAGGATAAAAATTGTCCGTATTGGCCGCTAATTGGTCGGGAATAGGCCACTTTTAAGGGAGAGGGTAATGAATGACAGTCTCCAAAATCAAATACAATTATTTAAGTCGGTCTTCAAAAGCAGAGACGATGTATTTGCTATACGTTGGGAAAAGGGTGATAAAAGCGGCTATATGCCTGCTTATTACTTCGACCCGTACAGATACAGGGCTCATAAAATGAAAGGAGGCACTTTTCAAAACTACACGGATAAAACATACCTGAAACTTACTGATGATGAAATTGCTAAACACATAAAAGGGGAACAATTAATTGGAATTTATCCGTTACTCACTGATAATACCACCTGGTTTCTTGCCGCCGATTTTGACGAAGCAAACTGGGCAGACGATGCAAGAAAATTCCTAAAAGCATGTAATGAAAAAAATATCCCTGCTTACTTGGAGCGTTCCCGTTCGGGCAAAGGCGGGCATGTTTGGATATTCTTTGAGCAACCCTACCCTGCAATAAGAAGCAGAAAGATTTTCATTTCAATGCTTGAACAATCGGGGGCATTTTCGGTATTTGATAAGAGTTCAAGTTTTGACCGCTTGTTTCCGAATCAGGATTTTCTTTCAGGAAAAGGTTTAGGGAACCTGATTGCACTTCCGCTTTTTAAAAATACATTTGAACAAGGTAACAGTTGTTTCGTTGATTCTGGAACCTTATTACCCATATCTGACCAGTGGAATTTACTGAGTGAAATCAAAAGAACATCTATTGTTGAACTTGACAAACTTTACAAGGAGCATTCGAATTCATCCGATTCATTTTCGCAAAGTGTTGTAACTGGAAAGTTGAGCATCAAACTGAATAATTCCGTGAAGATTAGCAGAGACGGAATAACAACTCCTTTGATAAACTTTCTGAAAGAAGAATTGAATTTCACCAATTCAGAATTTATCATCAAGAAGAATATTGGCAGGAACACTTTCGGGACAGAACGCTATTTTAAATTTGTAGAAGAAACAGAAAATGAAGTAATCGTTCCAAGAGGTTTTATCGGGAAGCTAATTCGCTTTTGCAGGGAAAATAAAATTGAGCATGACTTCATTGATGAACGAAAGAAACACAAACCAATTCCTTTTATATTCAATGCTCAACTCAGAGAGCATCAGCAGATAGTAATTGAATCCATTTCAAAAAAGGATTTGGGAGTAATCGTAGCACCGCCGGGCTCAGGCAAGACGATTGTAGCTTTGAAGATAATTTCGGATAAACAGCAACCGGCTTTAATCATCGTTCACCGAAAGCAATTAGTGGAACAATGGGCTGAAAGAATTGAAACTTTCCTTGGTATTCCCAAAATAGAAATTGGTAAAATCGGGCAAGGGAAAACCAAGGTCGGCAAGAAAATCACAATCGCAACTATTCAGAGTTTATCAAAAGAGGTTGATAAAGCAGAAGCAGAAAATATTCTAACCGCTTTCGGAACAATTATCGTTGACGAGTGCCACCACATACCAGCCGAAACATTCCGCACAACAATTGCGAAACTTCAGACTTTTTATCTCTATGGCTTGACAGCAACTCCTTTCAGGAAATACAATGATGGTAAATTAATTTTTATCCATTTGGGTGAAATTATAGCTGAAATCAAATCCAATGAAATGAGTAATTCACAAAAAGCGAGAATCACAATCAGAAATACCGAACTTGATATTCCTTTTAATTCAAAGACAGACCAATTTGAAACGCTATCAAAGATTCTCATTCACGATTCAGCCAGAAACAAGTTAATTCTTCAAGATGTTATCAGCGAACTGAAAGCAGGAAGAAGAGTTGTGATAATAACTGAAAGAAAAGAACACATTGATTCACTACATCAGTTTCTAAAACAATCTTATGAGACAATTACTTTGAGCGGAGATGATTCGGAAAGAAACCGAGTTTCAAAATGGAAACTTCTGAAAGATGGGAATTATCAGGTTCTGATTACAACAGGGCAATTTTTTGGTGAAGGAACTGACTTGCAAAATGCCAGTTGCCTGTTTCTTGTTTATCCATTTTCATTTGAAGGAAAACTGATTCAATATATTGGCAGGGTTCAGCGTTCTGAAGTTACTCCAACGATTTATGATTACAGGGACATTAAAATTGACTACCTGAATAAACTATTTCTAAAACGAAATACCTTTTACAGAAAGATTGATAGGCAAGCGACTTTGTTTGACGAACCAAAAGAGAAAATTACCGACACAAAAACCATTACGATTGAGCAACAACTTAAAATTCCCATTGAGCAACTTGAATTTTGTTATGGCAGTGTCACGTTCAAGCATCCCATTCCCGAATTAAAAACTAACCTTGAATTTGAAATTGAGAATCTTGACGTAAGACCCGAGTTTGAAGTTCTGAAACCTTACTTTGCAAAAGCACTAAAATCAAAAAACGTAAGGATTGATGTTCATGCAGAGTTTGAAGATGAGAAACTTATTTCACAGTTAGCTACTTCTGAAGATGTTAACAAAATAAATCGTGAAGTTATTGAAGGTGTGAAATTCTCTTTTGTTTCAAAGAATATTATCAGAAAACCAACTCTTCAAAATGAAAGCCTTTTAGATATCAATCAAATTCAAGGAGAAGAAAGCAATTCGCTTTACAGTTCAGGTGAAGAACTGTTGGAAGATGTTTTAAAAAGAGGCAATTATAAACATCAAAAACATTTGCAATTCTTATCGCAGCGACATGACAGAAGCACTCTGAAAATTCGGTTTTTGTTAAGTCCATTCTCATTTGTTTTCCTGTTGACGGGCAAGGAACAGTTTCACATTATATTGGAAACTCTGGACACAGAAGAAGCAACTTATTTATGGCATCTACCAAAAGATGAACCAACTCTTAAATCAGAGTTGAAAGAAATTGATGGTCAGCTAAGCATTATAAAAAACAAGGGCAGACAAGTTTTTCTTGAAAATCAACCAGGTAATTTCAGCCGTATCATGCATGACTATACTGACGAAAAAAAAGGTTTTATACTCTGGAAAGACTTATTAGAAGAGCAAATTGTTTAGCCAACGCACCAAGTCAGGCACATTTGCAAGGCACACAAAGCCAACGCACAAAAGCTAACCTTGCAAAAGAGCCTTCCTTGTTCCTACGCTTCCGGGACACACCCAACTTCGGTGGACACAGACATTCAATTCAAGCTACCAAGACGAAGGGCGAACATACAACAGGGAGTTTGGCAAAATACGGGCTGACGTAATCCGTGTTTCATCGTTCGGTTCATTGTGCATCTGCATATCCAGCTTGACATTAAAAATTGAGCTGTAGAATATATCATCAACTTTTTATCTTTACTCAGCAGCGGTTAGCCGGGCTTGACGGAACACAGAATACCCGTACTTCGCCAAGCTCTAACCGTTGTGTGCAATTATGAGAACGATCCTCCGAATATTAAAAACATTCTTTTTACTCGCCTGGGTTTTACAATCTTTTGGGCAAACCAATTTGTTAATACCAGGGAAAGGTATTGAGGGCATTTCAGTTGTTTTGGACTCTTCAAATATCTCAGATGTAATTAAACAATTCGGCGAAGATTATTTAATATCTACAACGGCATTAGTTACCTATTACCAATACAACAAAAAAGGATTAACCTTTCAGATTGACCCGTATGATAAAAATCAAATCGTTCGTTCAATTTCTGTAGAATATCCTTTTCAAGCTAAAGTGCATAATGGCATTGTATTAAATGAAAGTACAATGAATGAAGTGTGGAAGTTGTATAATGAAAATGGTTGCTTCACTTCGGGAGATTACGCATGGCGACCTCAAAAAGGAATTTCCTTTTACATTAAAAGAGACCCAAGCAAAAAAGGATTTAATCCCAAAGAGAAAATATTTAAAATCAAAATCCATAATGACGGAGAATTTGGCACATCATCACGAGTAAATTTTGAATTTAACAATGAACCTGTAGAAAGGAAGCTTCAAGAATTAATTTCAATACTAAAAGCGGACATTATTGATTTCAAAAGACTAGATTCTTTTTGGCAAAATCAGCAACAAACAGAAAATGAGCCCTATGGTCTTGAGAAAAAGACAAATTTTGAAAGAAAAATTGAATATGACCTATCGCAAGAATATGTAGAAATAAGAATGGTTCGCAGCTCATATAATCTTAATGTAATCAAATCACATGGTGACCTAATTTATTTGAGGCTTTCAAACCAAGATGGAAATCAAATTATTCTTGAAAGAAACGAAATAGCTAAAATCAGTAACCTTTTAACTCAAAGCGAAAGAAAGCTAGATACATCCATTGTGCTGAATTATCCCTTTATAGTCTATACATATGGGACATTTTGCGGAATTATTGGAACACCGCCTGACAGATGTCAAATGATGCTGAACCTTGTAAGAGAAAATAAATACGATGAACTGGCATTGTGGTTATACTCAATAAATCCTGAAATTGCCACTTACGGGTATATTGGACTTGACTTTTTGAAACGTAATGGGAAGGACATCTCACTTCCTGAACTAAAAAGAATGAACGAACTGAGTAAATCGCAAATCCAACTTAATACTTGTCAAGGTTGTTATTTTGGTGTGACAGAAAAAATAAGTGACGTACTGAAAGAAAGGAATTTAAAGACTATCTATAAATCGTTTCAACAAACTGGCTGGACTAAATAACTACACACAACATTCAGTCACTGTTGCACAACAATAATTTCAAAAATTCTCGTCTGTAGTCTCCCTTTACAGGCTTTCTGAAGCTTTTATACCCCGGCTACTTTTGATTTTATACAAAATACAGCGGTGAACGGAAAAT